>Ga0209208_10000056_pt1 | contig 106058 bp, 44 predicted proteins | sample S1TSphfallax_3_FD_187694 | JGI IMG/M metagenome (GOLD analysis project Ga0209208, IMG submission 187694) | Host-associated microbial communities from peat moss isolated from Minnesota, USA - S1T2_Fd - Sphagnum fallax MG (SPAdes) (version 2) | ecosystem: Host-associated > Plants > Peat moss >... | reverse complement strand
TAGCCATTAATAGAATAACCACCAATAGCCATTAATAGAATAACCACCAATAGCCATTAATAGAATAACCACCAATAGCCATTAATAGAATAACCACCAATAACCATTAATAGAATAACCACCAATAACCATTAATAGAATAACCACCAATAACCATTAATAGAATAACCACCAATAACCATTAATAGAATAACCACCAATAACCATTAATACAATAGCCACCAAATAGCCATAATAAAATAGTCAACAATAGCCATTAATAGAATTGCCACCAATAGAATAACCACCAATAATACTTATAAAATAATACTAATAGCCATATATTAGAATTGCTTAGGATTGCCACAAATAATCTAAGGTGAAATAATTTATAATAGACAAAAATAACTTAAGGTGAAATAACTTATAATAACTTAGAATTGTTAATAAGAACATAAGGTGAAATAGACTTAATAGCCAAAAGTAACTTATGATAACCAAAATTAGCTTAGGGTGAAATAGCTAAAAATAACCAAAAGTAATTGAAAATAGCCATAAATAGCCGTAAATAATGTAGGGTGAAATCATTTAAATTAATGAAAAATAGTCATATATAATTGAAATTAGTTTAACATAGGTAATAATATTATATTAACAAAAAAAATCCATTTAATAAACTTTTTTTTTTCAAAAGAATGGTCATTGAAATGTTATTGAATAATGAGATTCAAATTATTTTTTGTTCAAATGATTTTACACTTTCAAAAGGAAATTAATGTAATTATGTACATTATTGAAATTTAAAAAAAATTAACTCGAATGATTTCATTTGAACAAAATCTCAATAAAATATGAATTTTTAAAGTTTATGTTTTTTTAATGTTTAAAATGAAGTATTTGATAAATGTAATGTAATGTAACATATTATCACAACAAGTGGGGTGGCTTGATGGTAAAGGTGTTTACCTCCATTCCAAAGGTCAAGGGATCAAAAACCATGGGTGGTGTTGTGTGTGGTCAACAATGGTATGTTGACTGAATATTATCCTATTGAATTTCTAGAATAGGTGCCTAGGTTGATTATGTGGCCTACCTACTTACCTAGGCTAGGTTTTTAACCTAATGTAGGTATTAACACATGTCAATAAATAATAGGCTTTAAAAATAATGAAATTATCAATAATATTATACATTAAATAATTAAAATTTAATTGATTTACATACTGGTTAGTTAATTAATTAGCAAGTGAATGGTTTGATAAATTTTTATTTCATTTGAGAGTAACCTTGTTTCATTAGGTACTAGTAAAACAAGTCATTGTCCGTAGTAATTGGTCCCTGTTCACTAGAGGTTAAATAATTTCATTAAGTAAAATTGTCCAAATTCACTCAAAATCTAGTGAAACCCAAAGTGAACTAGGACACATTTCCTAGTAGTGTTGTGGTGATGCTACATTATCAAGCTTTTTTTTTGCATCATTGCAAATAAGGTTTTGGAATTTAAGGGTGAAGCTCATGTTGCATTATCTTGGGGCAATGTAGAAGAAGCTCAGGTCTTCAGTATTAGTTTTGAAAGTTGGTAATGTATGTTGGTTCATAATAGCTTTAAAATTTAATCATTAAGGTACAAATATGCATATAATTCATGCTTTGTGTATTGCATTTTTTGATTTGCATTTCATTTCATGAATAGTTTTAGTTTTTTCCAAGCACCCAAGTTACCAAAATTGTAGTTCTAATTATAATGGCCTTAAGGATGCAAATGTAAGCCTCACAAACTACACATACCTCTAGGGGCCAAAAATTGCGACTGTGACTGTAGTTGGCATTGGGATGCAAGCATAAGCCTCATTCAGTGGACACATGTACCTTCCACAAGATTGAATTCATCTTTCTTTTTTGCCTTTTAAGGGTTTTAATTGGAATTTCTTTACTTTGCATTTGGTGTTTTTAGGCTTTGGGTGTAAAGGTTGAAGATGATGGGTTATATGTGTTTGGGATTATATCAGAGAATGTAGTAAAAGTAGGAATAGGTATATTGGATGTTGGGATTAAGTGGATGAACTTCCAAAAAGTTCAAGTTGCCAAAGTTCAGTGAACTAGTTTAGTAAGTTGATATGGAGGTGGCTTTAACTTTCTTTTTTGTTGATGGTAGGCATCATTGAAGTGTTTGGCAAAATGTTGTTTTCAAATCATGTATAACTTGTATCTAACATCACATTCCTTCACCTTCTAGTGTGGAGGATTTCAAGATTAAAAAATATTAGACATGCTATAAATCACATTGAATTAATTTTGTAGTGGTTGATAATCTCTTTACATTTCATGAGGTAAGTACACCTAGAGATTAGAATGTTTTCTATACATTTAAATGTTATTTGTTTTATGGGTTTTGTGTTCAATCATGGTCACGGTTCATGCAATTTAAGGTGGTAAATTAAGGTTTAAGACTCAAGGTAATATCTGATCTTGAAGGGCTATTATGCTTCTAGGTCAAGTTCTTTGAAGTGCATTAACAATGTCATATGGGAGACGTTGAGCAAGGCAAGAAATGATGATGAAAAGTTGGCTTGGGAGGATGAGGTTCAAAGTGAAGATGATGTATTCTTTACACCACTAGAAAGCTTTACAAAAGAAGATATTAGTGGTAATGTAGTGTCAAATATCAAAACTCATTTGGAAGTTAATGGTGCTATGCATGCTTGTATTGTTAAACAACTAATAGGTTTAAATATTGTTAATCCTTTAGGGTTTCTTGCACCATGTGGCAAGTATATATATATATATTTTCCATAGACACAATAAGTTATAGTTTATAGGCAACAAACATGTCAAGAAGGAAAAAAACAAAAACCCATCACCAAGATAGAAAAATTGAAGGACATTATTGATGACACAAACAACTAGCAAAATATACAAGGTTTATTTGATTTCTCCCTAGTCCCAAAGGCATGATTGGCAACCTCAAGTTGCCAATGATTTCACATCACATGCTACTTTGGCTTTTTCTAGCAACAATTGATTTCTTGTCTAACCTACAAACATTGGACCATAGGAACCCTCCCTACCAATTGGATGTTGTGAAAATAATGGGCCTTTCTACAACAACATTAAAGTAGAGTGATAGAATCTAGCTTAATGAGCTAGTTGACTATGTGTACATTTTTCTAACTAAAAAGCCCACAAAACATATCAATATAGGTAGTTTATTATTGATCATTAATGAGCCATCCACACCTAAGAACTTTGTGTTTAACAACCAACAAAAACTAATGGGAAAGATTGAAACAATTATGTGAAAGGCCATAAAAAATTACTTTATCAAAATGAAATAGAATTAGCACATCTGAAAACAATTACAATTCATAAGCAAGATGTCTGATTAGGTAACCATCATAGTTTAGTTGATGTGTGGGGTTACCCCACACCAATAGCAACTTAGATTGTATGGCCTTTTTTTTACTCATATCTGCCAAACAATGAAGCAACATCAAGATATTAATTGCATGATAAATTATGCATCTTGAATGGGTCAACAAACTCCAAACAATTCATAACCAAATTTATGGCTACCACATTTGTCACATATTGCAATTAAGACACTTCACTAGGGATAGGAAAATGTTGTACCCGCTTGGAGTGTAGATTTGCAAGTCCAAGAGCTGGTACAACAATGTTATTTTGTTGAGAACCTCGTCTAGTAATTGTCTTGTCCTTCTTGGCTGCATAATTAGCTAGAAAGTAATTGGAGATCGCTTGTCTTTCCTTTTTCGACTAGTTATTTATTTTTCATCATTTGGATGAATAGGTAAAACTTTCTTTGTCGGTCTAGAATCTATCGTAAGGGCACTAAAAAACATGTTTAGTGACAACTGCTTTTCTTTGGCATTTGGTCTTTCTGTAGGAATGTTAAATATGAGCATGCCAAGTTTGGGCACATAGTCTTGGGCTTCATTATCACTTATTACTTGCAAACTATTCATCCTTTGATCTACTAGTGCATTGTTAAAATGCTCTTGTACCAATGTTTGTAATCCTGGAGGTTTTATGGGATGATTTTCATTATCATCAAAGTGCCAAGCAAGCTCTTTGTTCTCATCTTCCTTGTGCTCTAGGTTCATTGCAATCTATGTCATGATGTTGTCATGGTCATCGAAGACGTCAACATCAACCAATGCAGAAGTTGGTGTAGTAATTTTGGGTGGCACCTTGGGTGAAGTCAAGGTGAGTGTAATTGTATTAGGAGAGCTTTCAAAACTAGTTGATAGATCCTTGGCACTGATCCCATCCATAATGTCATTAAATTTTAGCAAGAAAGAGCCATTTGAGCCCCCTACAATAGAATTAGTTGCATGCACTACATAACAAGTTTATTAATAAACTAGTAGTGTAAGTGAAATCTACAAACATATATACCACTTGAAATAGATAACCATAAGTGCCCACTAACATTTATAGTTACTCAATGACCTTTTAAAGTTCATGCATTTAACCTACATAATGCAAGTATAGGTCTAGTAAATAGTGTGATAGTAACCATAGTTGAAACTAGTAAGTTAAGGTTCAATAAGTAGAGACTACTTGAAATCAATTCAGTTATAAGTAACCACTCACTAAAACAAGTAAATTGGGGTTTGGCAAATAGCCACTCCAAATGAAATAAGTAAACAAGGCTGGAACAAGTAACCACCCCTTGGAACAAGTAAAGTAAGGTTAAGGATTCAAGTAGACAATAGCTGAATCCAATAAAATAGTGTCCACATAATGTGCCAAGTAACCACAAGTAAGCTAGGGTCCAATGTTCAAATAGATAGTAGTTGAAACCAATATAATATTGTCCACCAAGTAGCTACCATAAGTAAGTTATAGTTCAATCCTCAAGTAGATAGTAGTTAAAATTAAATGAATAATACCCATCAAGTACCCATAAGTAAGCTAGGGTCCAATGTTCAAGAAGACAATAATTGAAAACAATAGACTCATATCCACCAAGTAGCCACTAGCTAAAACAATTAAGCTAGCACATTCAACAAGTAGCTTTGATCCATGACACAAGTAAAATGTTTTTGAACAAGTAAATCGCTAGTTGAAAATGCAAGGAAGTTACTAAAAACCAAAAAACAATGCCTAGATCAAGTAACCATGCAAGTTTAGCACCTATAGACAAGTAACCACCTACCACAACAAGTGTTGACATGTGCAACCTAACATACCTAGTAGCTAGACAAGTTAGATAATGTCCATCAAGTAGCTAGACACAACAACAACAACATAACAAAAATAAAGAAAACATGTAACATAAAATCAAATCACTTAACAATATATTGCCAATTTCCACCACACTGTTTGTAGAGTGGCACATAAAAAAAAACAAATGCAATGATTTCACAACATCATTTGTGGCAAGTCAGTGTACACATACCTTATTGACAAATGCCACAAATTAAATGATGTAACACACAATAATGAATTAGCTTCATACAAATTGGCATTTAGGACACATTGTTGAATCATAATTTCAAATTGCATGTGCATTGGCATGCAGAAAAAAATTAATCTACAATCCATACACCCTAAACAAAGATGATGTAACTTCCAACATATGCTTCAAACCTCAAGTGGAGAGGGATGATTACAAATGCCTCTTGAATTAAACTAGAATCATGGGAAATGAAACCCATATTTTTCATTATAAATTTTTTTTGAATGGAATCAAACACATTTAACTTTTGCAAACTAAATTTGCAATTTAAAAATGGATGTCTTTAATCCGTAGGGAAAAAATACTTTGAAGTTTTATTTCAGACATGAAGAAGGTATTTTTTATCATGATTCAATTGCTTCAAAATAGATGGACATTTTCAAGTGAAATTTTGGGCAATAACATGTTTTTCAAAATCTACATTGGTGAGGCGCACATGGGCTACACACAAGGTAGTTGTAGACATTTTGAAGTGGAACCAATACACATAGAGTTTTCATTTAATCAATTGAAATCACAAAATGAACAGACCAAACTTTGACAACCAACTAGAAGTAATATATATGACGTTTGTAAAGTTATGATTTTGACTTAAGGTTACAAAATGGATTTGCATATGTGCAAATCATATTTCAACCAACTTCAAAAAATTCATGCTTATGTAGTAATGATTTAGACTTGAGAGCCCAGATTTCTTGGGTCATGACTCAAAGAACATGAACAAAGGAGAATAAGAACCTAAAGTGGAGATTGTGGATAGTCACATCTTTTAAAATTTAGTTTCAAAAGGTAATGGTTAAGCCAAAACCTAGTTTTCCACACTTAAAATTTACAATTACAAAATGGACATGTGCGTTTACATGCAAAGCAAGCTTTAACCAACTACAATGCCTTAAAGACTCACACATCCAACCATATGGTTTAGATATGAAGGCAAGGATTAAATGCATGTATGTTCAAAATCTATTAGAAAAAAACAAATACCAATGGGATGTGTAAAGGCACATTAAACAAAATTCGACAAACCATTCTTTACTTAAAAAGGCAAAGAACACCATCTTTGAACTTATGTTTTTGATAGATAGAAAAATAGTCATTCAACATAAAATCACAAAGAACCCCAAATGTTAATGCATTCATATTAAGAAATGAAGCCATATGGGCCTTTCAAGCAAGCACATACACATGGACCACTTGAATCATGTAGACTTAAAAGCTCAAAATTATGGTTTATATGATAAGAAAAACCTTACAAGGTGTGGAAATTGATGCTTGTAAACTTGCAAAGGCACTCTTAGTGACTACATTGCATCCTTTCTCAAGCTTGGGCCTTTTCAACTGGACATAAGCTTGCTTGAATCCAGAGCTTGTGATCCAGTTAGACTGTAATAGTTTCCCCCACATAGGCTTGGCACAATGAACAACATCAATTTCCATATACAACCCCATGTAAAAGGGGCGATATGTGCACCCACATGATGACACAATTATGTTGGTGCAGAAGAAATATAAACCACAAATAAGGCATGCCTCCACAAAAATCACTCCATGACTTCTTGGCAGCATGGTGGTGGGATTATCAATGGGCAATGGGGTGTTAGACACACTTGCACTATTTGATATTAGATGTATTTGGTGCAGTAAATTTTTTATTTAGATCTTACTGCGGCTTGCTTCGTGGTCAAGCAACTTGACATCAGTAGTTAGAGATTCTAACTATGTCGTGAGAATCTAAGTTGTGTTCCTTTTGGCCTTCTTGCACCTTCTCACGATCATTCTCAACTAAAAAGTTTTGAAGCTCAAAATCCCGCTTAGATTTCTTCAAACTCTCAATTGTTGTTGATGCCATGACCTTGTACTTCTTTAAAACAATGGGATCGGAAGACATGGTAAAGTTTGTACACTTTAAATGGAATACATAAACCTCCTTGTGAGTGTTATCCCTACTTTTACACAACTATGACAGTTTGCCATCGTCCTTTTCCAAGCACTTATTTAGGTGAATTAAAGTTGTCACCTAGGAGTTCACTTTGGATCAAAAATACTCCTTTTCTGTGTGCATAGCTGATTTTGTTGGATGGTGGTTTTGTTTCACACTTTCTGCATTTTCCAACAACTTTTTCATTAATGCTATCTGGTTTAGCGTGAAAACCTTCAATTCTTTCATGCCTTCTAGAAGAAAGCACTCCTCATCTTGCCCATCTTTGTCAGTAAGGTGCACGTCAATTCGATAGTCACCTTGTGTGGATTGTGTTGTTATAGTCAAACTTAATTTTGGTCTTCCACATAGTGCATGCCTTGTTGTCCTCTTCAACTGATGATGTGTTGTATCACATGCATATTGAGCCCAATTCATTCGAACGCCCTTACGCTGAACCAACTAGTTACATAAAAACATAGCTAGGTAATCACCATTTGGGGGAGGATGGGTGTAGACATCTTCATACAACTTGCAAAGCATTTCACATTCCTCTTTGGTCAAGAACTCACTGATGCTTACTTTCCATTCGTTTTTGCTGCTTAGCACCAAAAATAGAAGTGAGTTCTTTAGGAGCAACTATAAACATTGTGATCTCCTTGCAGGGATTCAAACCTTCACAACATAACCCTAACCTATTTGCAAAGTCAGAGACTTCCCATACTAATCAATTAAGAGTATGGCTCACCCCTTGAAATTCTTTTTTTCCCCTCTTACTCACCAGATCATCTTTCACATTTTCATTCTTCAAAGCCAATAGTTATATTTCAAAATCAAGGATGCCATAATGAAATATGAAGAATGAACACTAACAAGGTGAAAAAACTTTGTAGGCCTCAACAAATCACTGTTTCAAACTTCGCACTTGAGCTATCACAATTCTGTAAAAAACTCAAGGTAATGAAACACCAAATAATCATAAGTTCAAAATTCTATGGAAACTCAAACCTAAAATCAAGACTAGCAATAATAGAGTGTGTGCAAAGCTTGAGTCAAGTTACCAAGAATTCGTGCTAGGAGTTTGACAATAATGGTGATGGTAGCTGATCCTTACCATGTGGGTGTTTTGTTCCCCTACATTTGTGAGATTTTCAAAACCTAGAAGGTGGGCTAACACTTGCACCCTAACCGCCCCCTAACCCCTTGGTGCTTTTTGAACCTTAACAGAGGATAGTTAACGGGAAAAAATGAACACACATACTTTAATTATTATTTTTGGGGTGCAAGGATCAATAAATGTATATTTGATTATGCTTTGACCCCAATGTAATAATATTCAAGCACATTACAACTGAATAGGTTTGTTCAAAGAATAAATTTTGGGACATATATGTACTTGAATATGGATTGATTTCAAAAACAAAACGAATGTACATATTAAGTATACATTAAACACATTTGTGTAGACAAAACATATACAATAGATATATACACATAATTAATATTCATGTACATTATTTAAGGTTTGAGCTCTATATGTACATTACATATACATAACCTACACAACATACACACATTACATTTGATATGTTGAGAAGTATGCAGAGGCTATAACTAAAATACATATATGTGTATTTAGAGTATCTCAACATGTACAAACAAGACCTACACAACATACATACATGACATTTCATATGTTAAGAAGTATGCACAAGCTATTGAGCTCATGTATATTTTATATTTATGTATGTACAAATAAGACCTACATAACATAAATAAATAATATTTCATATTTTGATTAGTGTGCAAAAGGTATAACTTAGCTACATCTATGTAATGTACACATGTAATGTAACAAATATTACAAATATATTGATAACAGCAAATTAATGCTATACCTTATTAACTGTTTTAACTCCAACAAAGTTAGCTTTGAAGGTGAAGCCCTCCTCTAAAAATAAATACTAGCTCCACCTCCAACATGTGATCTCCTGCATTTATAAACAAAAATTTAGCTATGCAACTGAATCTTGATTTAATTGATATTGCCAAAGTATAGATTGAAAACTAAAGAAAATCCATAGTTTTGAATAATTCTCAATCAAGGCCCTTGAACATTCATAGGTAAAAACCTACAACAAGGACTTATGACACAATGATCTACAAAATGCAATGCTACATTAAATAAAGAAAGAGACATAGTTGATAACATATTTTTCATCTCAAAATTATGAGTTCGAAAGCATTGATAAAAAAAAAAACATGGCATGAACTAGACAACATTTTTTCAACCTTGGATTCTATTTTATCACCTCCAAGCTAACCACTTGTTTGTAGTCTAAATGACATACTCAATGCCTCTTAACAACAAAACAAAACACTTTTGCACATTCAGCCACAATAATTGTATAGTTACAAAGGTGGTGTTGAATCATTGAATGCAAATGAGTAGTTAGGTCAATGCTACTTTAAGCAATAAGGAATTAAAGCAAGTTTAGTAAATTGGTTCAACATTCATACACAACAACACCTTAAACATGTCAAAAATTCATTGTCCTACATTATTTTGACCAAAAACAAAAGTGTTATTTAAAACAAAAATCAAGTTACATGTTGTTATAACATGGGCACTTACATTGGATCAAATTTCAAAATAATGTGCTACCAATAGTAGGTTAAGGTTCCCCATCAGAGTCATTTGAGTTGCTAGAACTTTTAGGTTCATGCATTCCCAACTATGGTTCTCTATGTAAGTCCTCCAACAATTTGTTTTTTGGAATTGAAGTTCAAGAAAATGAAACCTACAGTGGGCCCACCCCTGACTACAATTTACCAAGTTCTTCCATGCTTTGTTAATAAAACACAAAGTTAAAAACAATGTTTTTTAATCCTCTAATGACAAAATTCCACATATCAAGTGCCAAATAAGATCCAAAATTATATCATTTGGCAAATTTGGTGAAAAATCACCCATTGCAAAATCATGGCTTTCCATTGCTGGTGCAAAACTACATACAAAAAGTATACCTTAAGCAAGCCATTTAAACCTAAACCAAAGAGCAATGTGTAAGCTAATTACCAAATTAGCATTCAAAGTTCCAAAATTGTTATCAATGACAACATGCATGATTTACTTGAAAATTATGAACAATAAAATGTTCACCTTAGAGATCATTGAATATTCATCCAACACATTAGGTTGTTGCACTGTGGTGAATCCATTGTAAGTCTATGGACTTGATACCTACAATACACCATAGCCAAAATCTCCATGAGTGTATTTTTCCCCCAACACAACACATGTTGTTGTAACTTTTTTAACATAGAAAAACATATATTGCATCAAAAGAGTTGATAAATTGCTGCAATATACCTTTTTGATAATACTGCTACATATATTTATTTTTGCATAAATCTTTTTTTCTACATAGATTTTTTTATTTTTAAGACATGCCATCCAAGTTGTTTTGTTAGCTTTTGGAAACATAGATTGCAATTCATTTTCATTTTTTTGTTTTCCATGGTCCCCCAACAGAAAACATGTTGCAACAAATGTGAAAGTAGGAGAAATAACACAAGTTCAGCTCAACTTCACATGAGTTTTAAACATTTGGATGTAAATTACATACCTTCTATATGCTACATCTTTCCAAATTTAAGTTCATATCCATTGGCTTCCATCCTACGTTAAACTAGTACCAATCTACATTAGGTGAATAAGTGCACATTTGAAACAAATGTCCATAACCATTATTGGGTGCAATTTAAAAATAATTTCCCTACAAATGCACAACCAATAATTCTAGTGCGATTCAAAAAGAAATCTACCTACAAGTGTAGTTTTGAAATAATCCTTGCTAAAAATTCAAGGTCTAAGCATTAAAAATTAGAAACAAGTAATGCAATTCAAAAGTTAAGCTTCCTATTAGCTTTAACAATAAAACAAAAAAATTGAACCTACAGAAATGTTGATAAAAGCTAGGTTAAGTTTTTGAAACAAAACAATTATCGCCTACCTTCTTATTAACAATGACCTATCTTATAGTGAAAGATAGATCGCACCTCATTTCAAAAAACGATTGTGACTTAAACTCACCCCTCTTCTTAACTAAACTCATAAACTACTACCCAAACAACTAGTGTTGTATATTGGATTTCAACCTATCATGGGAGGTTGTCAAGGTCTCATCCAACTTTGGTTGAAAAATGTAGATCGGCCAACCATGATGTTGAAGATGTTGCGATTTTCTTGAAATGCACAAAGCTCATGGCACTAGTCGCAAGATTTTTCTTTAAAGTTGTAGACTTGACACTGCACAATGTGAACCTACATTAGTGGAAAGATCACAAATCCTTGCTCATAAAGGTTGTAAGAAATTCAAATGGATCACACTTTACAAGTTGTTTTGGACACTAACCATGATTAGAACAAAACCATAGGCTTTAGATCCCTACTACTAGCTCAAGAGAAGAAAACATCTTGAGCAACAACCTCTTGGGATGCTTAGACAATTTCAAAGATTTCAGACATCAAAATTACCCCTATATTCTTACATTACCTCAACATGTTGGAATTGCTTGAGATGTGCCAAGCTCATTGCACTAAATGAAAACAACTTGTTGTAGGTGTTAGCGTAGCTTAACGACATTGTGCAAAATGAACCCAAGTCTTCTTCAGTGTGATGGAGGCGATGGTGTAGCCTAATGACGTTGTGCAAATTGAAGCCAAGTTGTTTTCAATGTGACAAGTTGATGGAGGCGGGTGATCGCAACATTTGGTGGTTGAAAATAATAAAGACACAATAAATTTTCGACTAGCCAAATTTGATTTGGAATCGATCATTTTCAATCCAATGGCTTAAAATTAAATAAAAAGTAATATCCAATGTCTTTATAATATGTAATGTACATTTTAGGTTACTTTGGTCCCAGAAACAAGGACTTTTGTTTCAAGCTACAAGAAATATGATCAAATGAAGAATTGGAAAAATAAAACCATGCTCGATTGTAAACTCTTTTCTTCTTTCGAATGGCACTAGTTTTGTCCTATTTAGCACATTTTTTTTCTTTTATTGCTCAATTTTTGGAATAAATTTTAAACTAAAAAAAAAATCTAAATTTCCCTAGATTTAATTGATGTATATCAATAACATTCACCACAAAAGAAATCACCAAAAATTTCCACCCACAACTTCACTTTTGAAATATATACATATTTTTTCATATTCCTTGATGAGTATTATTTCGTCATATATATACTTCGTATGTTCAATTTCCTCAATTTTTGTTTGAATTTTTTAGTGAATTCTCTAGTTTAAGTCTAAAGGTAATCAAATACACTTAAAAAGAACAAGACAAATCCAAGATGTCATGTCCATATGACTTCAAAGTTACGAAATGTAGAAAAACTATATTTGTGACTACAATTTTTTGAAGGCATTGTTTGCTTTTACCCAGTTTCAATGTGCAATAATATTTAAAGGGGAGAAAAAGGGAAATTTCAATGTCACTCCAACACCTCATCCATTGTTGTAGCTAGGACCAAGGTGCACATGGATTTTTATTACAAATAGCAAGTCTAAATATGAAAAAACTTGAAAAAAGTGCAAAAAATGGCAACATTTTTTTGAGAAGTAAATCATACATGGTAATTATGGTAGAAAGATTTGATTTAAAGGTTAGTAAATAACTTGGCAGGCAAATTGTCATTGATGAGTTCATTTTGCAGCCATGCTTTTCATGGCAATATAAAAGGTCACTATTTATGAAATTATTATTGATGAAAATGTCATATCATCAAGCTTGAAACAGGATGCACATTGTGGTCCTGAAAATTATTTTAATTTAAGAAACCATGATTGATGAAAAAGTGAGTTTGAAAGACAAGTTTCAAATTTCATTGTGGCAAGTCGCTATTTAATTGGCTTCTAATACGATTTGATACGATTTGGGTGGGTTGGGGGTTTAGGGTTTAATTAGACCCATATTAAATTAGACTTATCTGCATTACTGGTTTGAACATGTGTTGGTTAAATGAAAACGTAAAGAAGTTCCAGGGTGACCACTGGATGTTTCATAGTAAAGATATGTTAAATTGGTTGACATGTTATCATGAGTATTACATGTCTTGGTTTCAACAGTGCCTTGTAGAGCATAATTTGGATGAAATATAATATTTATATGTTGATTTGTGTCAATAAATCTTGTTCAAAATTGGCCAACTATAACAGTTAGTTTGAGTGCTTAATTCAAATAGCCTCTCATCTTATATTGTCCTATTTTGTATGTTCGTGAGTGGGGATTGAAAAAAAGAAATTTACATCACATTGGATGTGATAAATATAATTATATAATAGGACTCAAATGATGGGGTTGGAGTTGTTTTGAGAGTATCCCCAACCATATGAATTGGGAAATTCAAGCTTTGCATCAATATTTCTCACTTTCATTACTAATTATTTATATATCCCAAGCCTCACCCATATTTAAATTAGAAATTAAAATTACAAACAAGAAAAAATCACTAATACCAAAACAAGTAGACTCGTGAGATAATCTAACCAATCAATAGCAATGGAGATTGAGCCATGGAAAACAATCAAGCAATCTAGACAATCCACAACGGGATTGAGACTTTGCTATGGCTTTTGTGCATTCTATTGCATCTTGTGCAAATGTGAAGTTTGCTATAATCCCTTGAAACCATCTTTTAACCAAACCAACAAGTTTTTAATCTTCTACATCCAAAACATGCTCTTAGAGTATGTGTGGGTGGGGACACTCTAAGCATAATGAAATACAAAGTTCAGGGTGGGTGTCTGATTAAAAAAATCTTTAAAATTTTCTTTAAAATATTTGACTACATTTTAAACACAAAGTGCTCTTGAAAAGAAAATTATTATAGATTTCACAATTTTTAAAATAATCAATTTATTCACAACTGGCACCATAATCACCTTGAAGGTCAAGGTGATTTGATTCTATGGAATGCTATAGTAAATTGTTGCCTGCAGAGCAGAAAGCACTGATGTCCAACAGATCATCTGCCCAGTGATCGAACATAGGTTCCTGAAAACTGAAAGCTTCCTCAATTTGTCCTAACAGCCGATCGACGTCAAGTTGTGTATCAAATTCTTCAAAATTAATCATGCTAATTGCAGGAAGAAGAATATTATTCTGTCGGCCACTGGCATGACTAGTATTGATCATGATCTCCATGTCATGCTGTGCAGTCTCCGGAGCCCGGGACTGACCAGCTAGTTCTGACCTGCTGCAGCTAGACGAAATATCACTGGTGGCGGAGAGCGCTTGATCTGCAAAATCGTCTAGATCAGAGCTGATCATGGTGAGCTCTTCTTCTTCCGTATGCGCCGTGCAGGATCCAGCTGCAAGACTTTGTGACCAGCTGCAAGCAGAGAAATCTGTTGCCTCCTGCTGCTGCAGAAGTAGCTGGTCAAGTGTCTTTTCTTCAATTACGCCCACTTGATCTTCAGTCGAAGCTCCGTCTGGTGCTGCAGCTAAATGTGCATTTGAGGCGTGATCGGCCTTTCGATCAGACAATATTAGTAGGCCTGGTTCAAGCTGGTTCTCGACCTGATCGCCTTCGTCCCTTACTGATGAGGCGGCAGCAGCAGCTCTAAGTGTAGTTTTTGGCTCTTTAACTTGGCGTGCTGCTGCTTGATCGACCTTTGCAGGTGCAGTAGTATGCAGCTTGGATGAGTACTGATGATCCTGATCTTGATGATCAAGATGGTCCAGTGCTGCTTCGCGAGATTCGACTTCATCTGCATGCGCTGTTGCAGCTGTTGCATTAACTGGACGTTCTGGCACAGGCGCAGCAGACTCTGATCTATGTTTGTTCTTGGAACATGTGTGAGTACCCATATAGCTGACTCTGAAGACTGAAGGGTCCTCGTCTGTAGGTTGCACAATCTTTTTCGCACTGCAATCCTGGGAGTTGCACTTGTAGTATGCTCTGTCGACGTAGGAGTCACACACACACACCATATAAGAAACAATATTTTAGCAGCAACTTCCCGCAGTGCATACAAGTATAATTCGGTCCCGGACTCTGATCCTACAGTGCAGTACTAGTATTGTGCGTTGGCTTACACCAAACAGTCAAATGTTAGCTATACAGAATACAAAACCCAAACCCAGCAACCGGAATTCAAGAAGCAAGAATTAGATCACGTTGTGGCAATTGACTTGGGTTTAGCGTCGTTGCTGCTTACTACCAGTGACGATCAATTGATGAAGAAAACATGAATCAATCTGACAGAAATTAAGTTCCGTTCGAATGAAAATATTGAATGACATTGCATGCCACTTGAATTGAATTCAAATTCTTAAGTCGAGTTCAATTGAAAATTTTCATTCACGTATTACCTGCAAAAGTATGCATTTCGGATGGCTTTGCTCCCGTATTTCTTCCATCTTTGATGCCCATCTTCTGGAATCCTAGTCTTCCTGACGACGTGATCGACTACTGGTCGCAGCCGCTGGTACAGAACTTGCACGACTTCCTCGTGAGATTCCTCACGACGAGCTGATTCTCTGCGAGAGCACCAGCTGCAATGGGTTACAACTGTGGAAGACGTGATTACGGCCACTTCAAGAATGTATAAACCGCCCACCAAAATGATCAAAATTCTCCAGATGTGCACTTCGTCCTTGTACATGTCATGAAGTAGGACTCATCAGTTTTGGAAAGAGAGACGAGTCTAGTACCTTTCGCGTTTCACAGGAATTGGATTACGTCTTGACGGCCGGGCATTAACCAAATCGCTGCAGGGCCTAGTGATCTTTCCTTTAGAGTTGTGATTCTTCTCTTGACGTAAGCCGCGTGCTACACCCATTTTCATATGGTTGGAGCTGGACGAGCTTTGAGGAAGCGCAGACGCTTTAGATGCGACCGCCCTGATCGGCTGCTCCGTCTTGTTGTGATGAGCTGCAGCGACGTCCATGTTTAAATTGGCTTGAAGCTCACACCCAGCTGCATCTGTGTCCAATATTCCCAGTGCAGATTTCAACCGTTGGAAGTTCTGTCCTTGCGTCACGGGTTCCAAGTCGGAAGCTAGCATGTTCAATGACTTATCTAGGCCTGCAAGATCATCGCCTGCACATAGCAAATCAGAAGCTGCTCACTTGCGTGCGTTCTAGCGGTTTCTCTTTCCTCTTTGCAGAAGATATATATATGATCTACCTGACTGCACAGCAAAGCATTTATAGTTATATCTAGAATATCAGCATGGATTCTAACGTTACCTGATGGATCAACTAGTCTTGAAATCGAGCTGGTTTTTCGAGAGTTACTGACGAAGCAGCTCATGGAACTCCGAGAAGAAAAAGCTGCTTGTGCAGCTTCATCAAACAAGCTAGTCGTCAGCAAGCTCGAGTCTGGCACTGTTCTTTCCGGAGTTCGGAGAGAGTTCAAATTACGCCTGTGCTGCAGCTTCATGAGTTTGGAACAGCTGGGATGTTGCATGTCCAAAGAATCCAGACTAGCAGGTTCATCTGAACTCTTGTGCTCAATATCATGTTTTGAGTACCTAGGACTGTTGAATGCGGCCTCCTGGCTTTTGGGTACTGTTGCCTGCAGGCTTGGACTAGTTTGCAACTGTTTGAGGCCGAGGGCATGGCACCTGTCCTGTGAATTCTGAAGCTTAGCCGTTAGAGATCTCCTCAAGATCTTGCGACCAGCAAGCTGCATGGCCAGTTGTTGCGACCAGTTCATATTGTGAACAGGAGGGTAGTCCAGCTGCTGCTGCTGCTGCTGCCGTAGCTCCAGCAGCTCCCCTGTATCAGCAGCACCTGCTGCACACTGCAACTGAGATTCAGAAGATGGCCGAGTTGACGAGAGGAGTATCTTCCGCAGATGCCACCCTTGGTCTTGAATTCCTCTGCTCGATACCTCTTGGATCTTCTCTGATGCCCATGAATAATCAGCGGCTTCTCCAGTCCTCCTCTTCTTCCCCCGGCGCAGGGAACCACTGAAATCCATGATGAATACTACTGAGAGTGTTTGTTCCTTAAATTTTTTCTGGCACCATCCAATAAATAAGGAATTAAGCTTTGAACAGACCAAACTAAAACCAATCGCAGCACTGAGGACTCAGGGAGGGAGGGAGGAGATCCATCCGAGAGGCCAAAGCGGGCAACAGTATTAAGTAAAGGTGCATTCACACTTTGGTAGGACTTAAACCTTCATCATCAGAACCCTGCAAAACTTTATTTATAAGCACACCACAGATGCAAGAAATGTACAAAGGTAGCCTAGGGGGAAGTAAAAAGGAGAATCTAAAGGACGTAAAATCAGCAAAAACTTTATTTATAAGCACACCACAGATGCAAGAAATGTACAAAAGTAGCCTATTGGGAAGTAAAAAGGAGAATTTGAAAAGACAGTCAAGGCAGCAAAAACTTTATTTATAAACACACCAAAGATGCAAGAAATGTACAAAAGTAGCCTATTGGGAAGTAAAAAGGAGAATTTAAAGGACGTCAAGTCAGCAAAAACTTGAACTTATTACTTATCATGAAATTTCTATGTTAAGTTAAAATTCACTTAACATTAAGCTATCACCTATTTTCATTTAACACTAACTTAACATCAAGTGGGAATGCACCACTTGAAAAATATCGAAGGAAGATTTATTCAACACGAGTGGTGAGACTTTGGACCGTGTACGTAAATGCAGGGACCAGGTAAGGATGATGTAGAAGAAGTAGAAGAAGTGGCAATCGTGCCTAGGATGATTTAGCCAAATCTGCTTATAAACTAGATATGAAATATCAATTTTTTGATATTTTTGGCTAGACACTGAGAACCAAATTTAAAAATATGGAAATTTTTATTAATTATATTTTTCTCCCATGTAAGTGATTGTAAACCTCCAAAACCATTTCTTAAAAAAAACAAAAACAAAAAGTCCTGTACAAGAAAAGCCTGTTGGGGTGAAAGGGAGGGAGGGAGGGAGGGAGGGCGGGTTGATATTTCGTTTTGTTGGAACTTTTTTATGCAGCCTAAGCTGTCATTGTTCATAGTAAGCTGCATAAAAGTAGTGATCAACTCTAATAAGACCTAAATCTAACTATAAGACAAATTTGAAGCACAAAATTTTCATGTTCTTTCTAAATTTATAGACTTAATTTGGTCAAAAAGACTTTCCTGGCTGGACTTCTAGTCCCTGAAACCCCCAGAAATAAAAATCACTTTTCAAATTTGATTATTTTTCATTATACCTTTAGGCAAAATTTTGCAAGTAAAACAAAACAATTAGGTGTTAATGCGTTGTATCAATTGGGTAGTACTCCTTGTCTTTGAAAGATACTATGTTGGTACATAATTGCAAATGACATAAACTCTATTATCTAGTATGGGCTTGTTTCTTTAAAACTGTGGCAGTTTCGGTAATTACTAAATATTTAAACTTATTAAATAGTTTAATAATAAATTGAAAATATATTTTCGAATTATTGTTTACACATTTTATAAATGTCATTAAAGACTTCTTTGATGGTCTTTTAATTTAATAAATTTTTTGGTTCCAAAATAATTAAATTAAATTAAATTAAATGCCTTATTTTGACCTTATGCTTATTTTGGTAAGCGATTCCAATGTCAATGGAAATCTTCTCACGCCCAGAACTGCCTGATGACATCGCAGGTCACTGGATGTCAGACCAAGTAATTTGTGACAAGACTATGACGCTAATGACTATGACTACTCACTAGAAAGTCGGAAAGTCACACTGAATCATATAATAAACCTTCTACGAAATATGGACAACCCCTCCATTGGCGCAGAAAAGCATATGGTAAGCCAATTCTGGCAGAGGAAAAATCATGCAATGAGGTCCAACTTTGAGTAAAAACAAAATTATTATTATAACTAAATTTGCAACGTCAACCACTAGTGGCTACTTTTATGGGGCCCATCTATGACATATTGGTTACTATTGATTTTGCACATGAAATGATGATGAAACCCTGCACATAAACAATAAACCAAAGCACCCCAGAAAAGGGGGAAAATTAAGGAACAAAATGGAAGAACCGACCTCCAAGAAGACAAAAGAACCACCTATCAAGGAGAACATAAAGTGGAGAACATAAAGTGGAGAATCCCCTCTTGCCACAAGAAGCATATCAAATAAGAAAAGGGGGAGACATCTACAAAAGACACCTAGCCTAGAAAAACGTTCACTACTACAATAGCATGTTTCAAAATCACTTCTGCACATTGTAACATCATTGACACCCAAATAGAAATCATGTGTCGGTTTATGTTGTAACCTCATTCACACCCTTTGCCTATGAAATGTGTGTAAAATTGAGAAAGAACCTTTAGTGCCCTTCACTCCCCACACCATGTTGGCACATCAATGAAGAAACCTTTTCGCCTGTTGGTGTAAACATTTGAAAACCTCTATAGCTAGAGAGAAAAACATGTCCACCTAGAACTAATCACAATAAATATCATGTTTCATTTGAGCTACTATTGTCATAACCCCACGAAAAATAGTAACCCATGAAACCAAATCAACAATGACAATGTCTACCAACATGTAGACACCATCAACATATAACACAATGTTGATTCGACAACATGAATATTATAAGGCAAGGAATAAAAGGACATGGGTTTGGTCTCGCAAGACATAAAATCTCATAGCTTTTGCAATGGCCGTGAAAACATCTCTCACAACATTATGTGAAGCCATCCTTTTCCCACCATGCGCGTAATGAAGAATGTGGATCCCCATAGGATCCAAAGGTTGGTTACAAATGCACTGAGACATCCCAATGATTAAAGGATGAGAAAGACCAAACCTCATGTGCAATGTGGTGGAGAAAACATTTAAAGCCAAATAGAAGAAAGGAATGACTAGGTAGGCTAACAACCAAGCGTTCACACCTAGCCCCACACATGACCTCAAGCATGTTCAATGTAAATCAAAAGGTAAATAAAAAAGATGTTTGTAAAGGAGTGGTCATGTAATCTCTTTGGGATACTCTTTGAAAAACAATTTGCGCCTCTATGAAAACATATTGTAAGCTAAATTCTAGAAGAACAAAAAACATGCTACTACACCCAATTTTGAGTAAAAACAAAAAGGTTATTATAATTCTTGCAATGTCAAGCACAAATAAAGGCATCCAAGTAAAATGCTATGTAGAAAATTGACAACCATGTCAAAATGCATGTAAAAAACATGGCAACCAAATGCAATTAAAAATAGAAAAATTGGCAACGCCATACAAGAGGAAATAAAACATGACAACAAGAAATTTTCTAGGGGGATTGAATCTTGAGTCTAAGGACCTTGCCCATTACAAAATGTACTTGCCATCCCAAACATCAACATTGCATACACAATTCAAACAAATCAGGATGCATAAATGTCATGCACAAATCTAAGACAAAATCAAATCAACAAAGCAAATTGCAAAATAAATGTCAAAATGAACAAAGTAAAGAAACCAACAAACATGAACACAATGATCCAGGATACAACAAATTAAAAATCGTGTGATATTTCAATTTATCCATAAACAACAAAATTTATAACAAAGGGTAAAAAAATTATGATGGGAGTCGCAAATTCTATTGTTTATATTCCCTTCCTTGCCTTTGCCACACTCCAAGCTCAAATTACTCAACAAAAGGAAAGGTGTCCAAAATGAAAAACTTGTAGCCAAGCATTTTGACAACTAGATCTAGGTGAATTGTTAATTGAATTCTAAGTTTGCTATTCATGAAACTTAACTTATCAATTTCTAACTTCTCATGACCATTTTCATTGACAATTCGATGTGTTTGAACCATTCTAATAATTAATGTTGGATTTCAAGTTGATTTGTGTTCAAGTCAATGCTTCACATTTTGGTACAACGATTAGAACTAAAGGGAGCCTTGATGGTTACATGGCCGTTAGCCATCATAGTCAATTCAAAAAACAATGTTTGCAAGTCCAGTAACTTTTCATCAAAAAGTGGTGCAAGACAAACACCTAATTCAATCCCACATTCTTTCCAAAACATTAATGAGATTTCCAAATGCTCAAATGTGTGGCAACATTAGGTTGCACCCAAAGTTAGCATAAATGACCCCAATAGCACTCATGTTTTCTTGTGTGAGAAATTGGCACTCAAGTTTTCAATGGGGTCATTTGCAATTAAAGTACATCGTTGTTTCACATTTTCCACTACAATCATTTAATCAATGTGGGAAAAAATAGAAATTACACTTGTCACTAAATCACACCTGTGAACCATATATGTGCACCCATAAAATCAAAATGTAATGTATTCATTGCCAACATTGCAATTAAAGACCCACACTATTTGCAAAACATCACTAAAATAATAAATTGTGTCCAGAAAAACCTTGAACACATGACCATTGTCATTATCATATTTTGTAATTGGGGTCCAAAAACATCTTCTAAAGATCAACTTCATAGATTTTCAGTCCATCAACAAAATTGCAAATAAACATATTATTTAATATGCAAACTTGAAAAGGATTTACATGAATTCAAGCAAAGGTAAAACACAAATGAGATTTAAAAAGGTTTCGATTTCATAAAATAATTTGAAGTTTGTTTTGGTGGTGGCATTAGACACTTATTTGTCAAACATGTGCACAACCAAATTCTTCTATTTCACTATAAGGAGTCATGTCCATATTAACCCATGTGTTTGTGACTTGTTCGAAATTAATCATTTTTACAATTGTTGTTTCGATTGCATCCATCGCAAATGGTAAAAATGACTTGTAGTCACACATTTGACAATAAAATAGTTTTAAGTTTTAAATGTGATTATGACTTGTAATTACAATGAAAATGAACATGAAAAATGTGCTCATATCATTCACATGTGGTGGTATCCAACAATAGATGAAAATTTAGTTATCTTGTGATTAGTAATGTGATTCACAAGCAATTAGACAACATGTGACATTTTGTTCAACTTGAATTACCACTATATATCGTAATTGCAAATGTACATGTGTTAATGGTAACCTAATGGTAAGTTAGTGCATATATGCAACATGTCATGTTAGTTTAGAGTCGTCAAACTACTAACATGCAAACATTCCAAATAAGACTTTAAGGTCAAAAGAATGGAAATCGATTTCTATCTCTTTAACAATGTACACATGGACACAAATCCAAGTCTAAAGTCAATTGTTGTCATTTCATTACATGAAATGAAAATAAAACTTGTTATTTTGCACTACCAACCAACTAAATCTAGGGATCATATTGTGCATGGCCTTATCCATATTCCAACCTGTGCAATTACTCCAATGCTTGTGGGGATTTTTAAGCACTTCGAAAAAATCATAGAACTATTTCATACCATTGCAATCCATCGTGAGCTGGCCTTACTTCAACAAATGAAATAATGGTGGTAAACTCCGCAAATTTAAATTGGGTGCAAAAAATGTTCAATTTGTTTAATTTCAATGGTAGTCTTTATAATAATAGTTCCATGATGATCTAAAATGTGCAATGGTTGGACAAAAATGACAAAATAAAAACACAAATTGACAAACCCACATGCAACACACTTAAATTGACTAAACCCTTGTAACTTAAGTTTGAAAATAAAAAGAATTAAGATTCACAATGTGCATTCAACACAATTTAAGTTTGACAATGAAAAAAACCAAGACTCACAATGCACACTTGACAACTAAAACACACCTAGATTTGTGATCTACTTTGTAGTAAAAACAAGAAGTTTCAAGTCTAGACTCAAAATTGTACCTAGTTGTGAAGCTCAACATTGTTGCTTGATTTGCATTTATGGATCTCATTGCTTGATAAACAAAGTTTCAAACACTTTAGCCTTTTCTTACAACAATGCATAATCTTATGTGCAAAAGCAATGGCACATGTCAAAAAGCTTACATTGTAATATTGTTCCCAACATTGAAGGCTATACAACACTAAATAATAATAGATTGTGGTGACAAAATGATATTAATTTAGAACACAAAGAAAGCAACAAATGTCCAAGGCCCTTGCAAAACAATAATGATGAAAAAAATGATAACATCAAACATAGTGAACAAATCGATCAAGGGGGGGGAACTTGAACACAAAAAACACTTTAGCAATGAAGGGGAATTGATGCAACCACCTCTCAAATAGGATTGGATTATGATATTGAAGAGTACCTGTGGTTGTTGTTACAAGCAACTATCCTACTTTGTCACTAATCAAATTATATGTAGCCTCTAAGCCATCCACAATTGTGGTTATGTGATGATTATGACCCAATCCAATAGCCTAAATTAACAAAAGGGGGTTGAATATGATCATTTGTGTCAAAAAGATCCAATAATTTGCCTAAATAAAAACGTGTTGGTTAAAAATAATGAAGGTTAATCAAGGGATGGGGAGTCCCAGAATTAAATGCCCACTAGAGGCAAAGCTAAGGGACGCTTACTTTCAAGCCTCCCTTGCTTTAAAGGCATTACTGAGCATAAAAATTGATGTAATTTTTTTTTAAAGTCCCAAGATACATGGTGGGTATTTGAAGGGTACCCACCACATATTGCAAGAAAAACAATTAAAAACAATGAGGCATTTTGGAAAACAGAATCTCCATGTTTGTAGGCATTTAATTGCTGGTACGCTTCACAGGATTTTAAGTTCTATAAGCATACCTCCAAATTATAAACTAAGAAAAATCTCTAAGGTTTTCATGTGTCATGGAATGTGGCCAATACAAGCCCCTGTGTCGGGTAAGGTGCTTGTGAGGAATTTGGGCACGCCTAGCAGATAAAGCAATTTCTTTTTAATATGCACAATAGCCTTTACCCAGCACATTCCATTGTGTAATGGTTATCAGGATTTTTAGAAGATGTATATTTTATGAAGCAAGTATAAGAGATTATCTCTACTTCATGATAATAAGTACAGAAGATTTGGCAGAATGGGCATGTGGATTTACAAATCTTAATGGCACAATGCATAATGGACATGTGGATTTTGAACAAGGGTTATGTCAGGTGGACCATGAAGATTTGTCCATTTGTGTCGTGTAATAGAACTAAAAAGTGTAGGGTTAAGCCTAATCAGGTCGTGAGCTTTACACAGTGTCAAAATCGTCGTGGTTTTTATTTATTTATAAAGTTTTTTCTATGATACCTGGTTGGTATCTGTTAGATACATGTTGAGTATCACCGAGATAAAATGATGGTGATCTTTTCGAAAGAGCAATGCTCAAGGTGGTGTGCATTATGTTTTTTGGAAAGCCTAAGACAGATCATTATGGCCACATTCAACCAGCACCCACCATCCCACCTTCCACTGGATGCCCATTATTCCTCAGTTGTGGATGAACCTCAACTGAGTCAATATTTGATTTCGCCTTGGGAACCAATTTTGTTGGAAATAGATCTCATTTACAGGTCAATAGGTAAGAAAAAAGATGGTTTTTACATAGGTAAGGGCTGTATTTAGCACCTACCTACTAACAATCTGCTTGCAAGTTGTTGGTTGGTAAGTAGAAAAGAAAAGTAATTGAGCTAACCACCATGGTTAATGAGAAAACTTGAACTCAATAGAAAACTGTTTCCTGACCGCTCACCATTCATCCTTCATGGTGCACTGGTGGGTGCTGGTTTACTGTGGTCAATTATGCACTATAACACTACCTACAACAACACTAAAAAGAACAGACACAATTTTTAACAAGATGGAAAAGGCCACACAAAAACCATTGTAGAAATCTTCCATGAAGTTCTTAGAAAATGAACTCACACTTTCGTAGAAAATGAACTCACACTTTCGTAAAAAATGAACTCACACTTTCGTAGAAAATGAACTCACACTTTCGTAGAGAATGAACTCACACTTTCATAGGAACAATAGTATATAACTCTCATACTTTGACAACCCTCGTACTTTCATGGTTCAGAAAATGAACACACACTTTCACAATATTGTGTAGCCTAATACTCGCACTTTTGCAATAACCCAAAACACAACATTCCTCAAAGTGTCAGGGAAATGAAAACTACATTACATCCCAAGTCTTTCCCATAGAAGTAAAGCCATTAAATTATTACTGCAGTACATGGGCAGCTTCAGCATAAATAAAATCATTTTGTATTTTGTCAAATTTTTGAAAAAAATCAAACTTTTATACCAAGATTTTCCTCAAAATCATAAAAGTCACATTTGAAGACAGCCAAATTCAAACCATGCTAGTAACACATAACACTCACACATTTGTAATAACCCAGGACATCTGGGTGAACATTCCTCAAAGGTTCAGAGAAAATGAAAACTACATTGCTTCCCTGGTCTCTCCTATAGAAGTAGAGTCATTAAATTATTACTATATTAAATGGGCAGCTTGAGAATAAATTAAATTATTTGTTTTTTGTCAAAATTTTGGAAAAAATCAGACCTGTGTGCTGATTTTTTTAAATATATCAAATATTTGACATGAAAGTGCCAAAGCTGCCAATGTACTACAGTCGTAACACAGAAGAATTTTTATTTTTTTTCAAAATCCTTTGCTGCTTGCTTGGAAGCAGCACAGTACTATGGTCAGAAACAAATTGTGAGTTTAAAAAGTCCATTACCCTATCACAAATACCACGTGCCCCACACCATCCTATCCCATATTTTTGGAAAATATTGAAATTTGGACATGGTCTCACACATCCAGTATAATAATGTTTAATACTCTGGAAAAAGAGTCCCAAGAGGTGTGTGGCCATGTGAACTCCCGAATGCAGTGGGGGAGAAGGTGTTGACTTGAAAAGAAATAGTTGAGCCACAAACAAGAGCCCAATGAATCTGAAAGAAAAACACAAATTGTCAACACCTGCATCACTACTGGATGTAGCTGTGTAAGATAAACATATTTTGTATTCAAAGAAACATTGATGCTGAGCTTCATTCTGATGGCATTATGGTGAAATACAGGAGTCAACTGGCATCTACATACGGGCTGCTACACGATTGTGTGACATCAACTGGCATCAACATACGCGCTGCTACACGATTGTGTGACATCCCCAGAGAGGTTGAGGTGCAAGGGAACATGCATCCTGCTCAGGATAATCCCACTTGTGCAAGCTAATGCTGTTAGCAGAAGGGCCTTACACCTTTGTAAGTTGTGAACCAAGGGTGGAGCCCATGGTCTACCTTGTACACCTTTCAATCGAGTACCTCCATAGCCCATCTCCTTGCACAACTTGATTCATGCATAGCCCATCTCCTTGCACAACTTGATTCGTGCTACAGGTGATGGGTTAGGTCCTAGGTTTTGTGTTTTCTCCTCTTAGGGGCTCCCCATTGTGTGTTCTGCACTTTTGGGTGTGGTCTTTTGTTTGGACTTCGGTCCTTTCTTTTATCTTCTCTTGTTCCCTTGCCTGGTGTATTTCCTTTATTTTTTTATTTCTCATTCATCATAGTCAGTTTTCGAAGTTTGCCTTTCAACTATTGAATTCCAATGTCCCAGTTTTTTATTTTAATTTTACAAGACCTTTGCAGGAGGGTTATAACTGTGCCTGATAGCAGCAGGAAAATGCCCATGTACAGTACTTTTTGGATGAAGATTTGCAGATAAACAATGTGAAACTGTTTGGGGCTTGGAAATGTGCATAGTGAATTTTTTTATTGGCGAACCTTGACCAAATTTGAACCTGAAAACTATTACTTTTCAAAGAATTTTAACTATACAAATAATTTTTCATCGGGAAAATGACCCAAACTCGCCATATTTCGAAATTTAAAAAATCTCAAATCGTCAGATATTAATGATAAGATTCATTAGGTAGCTAAGAATATAAAAATATCCTTGGCTTTTTTTATTTTTATATATGGTATGTACCCAAATTTGCCTAAACATTTTTCTAGATGGTTGCCACCAAGGCGACACCAAAAAAATTGGGTAAAACACGCTGGCACACATGTTAGCGGGCCCTTCTACAGGAAATGACTGTTTATCATTCACCAACTACACTGCTGTTGTGCATACTCTTACCCATCTTGAGGTGAAGGTTATCATGAACCTACACATATCTAAAGCATCTGTTGGATTTTTCCTTCAAGTCAATCACCTGCCTGAAGAAACCTGTTTTCATAAGGGCGATCTTCGGCCATGGAAGGTACCAGCCAGAGTAGACTAGGATCTTCTAACCAACGGAAGGTACCAACCAGCCTGTCACTATTTCTAAAAAGTGAAAAAATCCAGGCTGTGCTTTACATAGGGAAAGGACGTGAGTAGAGGCCCTTTGGTGATTTTTGACATGTTCCCTCGACCTCGGGCACAGATCTCAAATCATGAAAGAGCCTGTACTCGGGTCCTTCTTCCATGCATAAAGAACTTTTTGAATTTCGTTTTTGTTGTTGAAATCACTACCCCCAGGAGAAATTCACATTTCAGATTTCAAGGATCTTATGGAAGGGTAAGGTAGCCTTTTCTTTGGAAAATTGTACCTTACTAAAATTAAATTAAAAATGTACATTACACTTTTGTAAAATTCTTCAAATTTAGAAAGCTATTTTTTAATAACTCTGATTCAATGAGTTGAAACCTATTATTTTAATATTATAATAAAGAACTTCTTCCATGCATAAAAAACTTTTTGAATTTTTTTTTTGGTAGTTGAATGCACTACCCCCAAGGAGAATTTCACATTTCAAATTTCAGGGATCCCATGGAAGGGTAAAGTAAACTTTTCTTTGGAAAATGGTACCTTATTAAAAAAAAATTAAAATGGCACCTTACATTTTTGTAAAAATTTTCAAAATTTTCAAATTATTTTTTGATAACTTTGATTCAACAAGTTGAAATCTATTATTTTAATATTATAATTGATGTCACTATGATTTGATATAATTAAATTATTATTTATGTAATTATCTAATGATTAAGTTTGGTAATTTACTTGGTAGTTGGATTTCATAGTGATTTGGTCATAGTTTCAATAATGTGCATTGATTCACACATAATAATTCATGTGAAAAGTCATGTGAAATTTTTTTGGCATTTTAATGTGCATATGGAATCATATGTTTCCTCATGTGATGTGTAAACTTTAAGAAATTTCTTGTTTAGTTTTCTTTTGATTAATATATAAATGAGTGTTTGTGAGTTTTGGAGACACCTTCACTTCATAGAGACAAGTTGTTGTATGAGTGCAAAGTTTTATGGAATAGAATTGTGAAGGAAATTGAAACTTCACTTTTGAAAAGGTTTTGACATAATTTATGTGTGTATGAAGTACATGGTAGAAAAATGGTGTGGCATACTAATTATACATAGACAATAGAAAGGTGAGAAAACATTTGTATTTAAAAAAACATAAATTTTCCATAACTATGTAATAAACATACATAGTTTTGATCCTAGACCCATTTGTGATCTACATCATTCTGTCTACAAACCTCCAACTTAATTTTCCATAGAAATTTGTGTTATAAATTCCAACATAATTAATCTATTAATAAAGTCAAGAAAAGACAACACCCATTCCTTGAATTTGGTCATAAACAAGATGAGGTTAAAAAATTTGCAAAAAAATAAATTAACATTAAGAAGGGCGTGAAACTCAAATGGTTTTTGAATTTTAGCTTGTCTTTCTTTCTTCCTAAGCACCTTGCTATTACATATATTTTCACTACTCCTACCTTTACACCTACTATAATTCCTTTCGAACATTGTGCATTAAATGCTAAGTTTTAGCATTTCATACTAAGTTTGAATAAAGTTTCCTTATTTAATGGATAACATGAAAAAAGGGGTTAGAGGGTAAAAATAGGGTGAAAAAGGGTGAATTTGTGGATTTTTTAATATGTGAAATCCTTTTCCAAAAAAGCCACTCCTCAATATGAGGTCCCAATCCTAATTTCATTATCTAATCTTTGTTTGTAAAATTGTGCACAATAGGATTTCACTTCAACTTCCACAAGTATCCACACATCTTTTACTCAAGGAATAGATATAATTTTTCCTCTAATGATTCTCTAATTTTCAAGTTGATTCAAAAGGCCAAAAACTCATGAAAAAACCTTAGATTCACTAGCTTGTATGATTGTATGAATGTCCATTGTCTTCCATTAGATCCAAGTTTGGTTTTCAACCAAATTGTTAGTTCTATAAAGAATCTAGTATGAACTATACTAGTGTTGTGGTGTAAATGTCAATGGCCAGAAATACAATGTGTAAATCCAATGTAATTGTAAATCATTTACACTTACAAGTCCAAATTTTTAACGCTTACATTTATCCTATTGCAGTGTATATATATATATATTTTTTAATTTTTTTTATTATTTTTTTATTTTTTAATACTTACACAAGGCCAATGTAAATATTTGTCAAATACACTTACATGGCCTCATGTAAATGTTTTGGGGCATGTAATTGTAAGTGTAAGTACTAAAATTTATAAAGTTACCCTATCTTTGGGCCTCATTTCACCCCAAACCTTTCTTTTAGGGGTATCCATAAAGTAAGGAAATTTTATTAAATATGGGAATGAAATGCTGAAAATCAACATTAATGCACAAGGTTCATGACTACTTATAGTAGCTTTACAAGTAGGAATAGTAATGGAAGTGCTAAAAAAAAGGAAAAACATGGTGAAAATTAGTTCACCACAAAAACTAAGGTCCCCCACCCTTGAATGCTAATTTTTTTAATTTTTTAATTTCACCCTATTTATGATCAAACTCAAGGTTCTAGTGTTTTTTTCATTACTTTATAGATAATTTTACTATATATCTCCAATTACCATACCTTCTTGCAAAGTCTTATGAATTAGTTGTGGGTGTATATTTTGATGGTTTTTTTTTTTCTATAATGGGCCATTTAGCTAGCTCATCATCAAAAACATTATGAAATCTCCACTTCTCAAATAAAAATCACATTTTTTACATTGTTATATATTTACATTGTTTTACATAGCCATGTAAAATCATATAAATATTTGTATTTTCACATTTACATTGTTTTATTGGATTGCGTAAAATTATATAAATATATTTATTTTTACATTTACACTTATTTACATGACATAAAATAAATTTATACAGTTTTACACTTACACTTACACATTTTGTATTCTATATTTACAATTACACAAATGTAAATGCATATTATACGTTTACACTTGCATGGAATGTAAATAAATTTCATTGTAGGATTTACATTTACATGGAGTGTAAGTCCCAAACCATTTACACGCACAACGCTAAATTATACCAACAATAATGTTTCTCATTTCTACCACAACAAGATCAAACCCTACTATCATGATAAATGCAAATCTAGTGGTCCATAATATGACCAAACCCACATTGGGCTCTCTTTGAAAAGTGACCTCATAAAATGCAAAAACTCCTAATAAAGTCTTGTGTTTCATGGCATATATTATTGTAAATTTGAATCAAACTAGACTATAACTTTTGTCTTAAAATCATACAATTTGTTTTTTGGAAAACATCATGCAACAAAAGTTCATTGATTTCCCTTTTGACAAGATTCAAAATAAGAACATCAAAAGGTGTAGCGAAGAATTTCTATTCATATGAACTATCCAATTGCCACCAATATAGCTTTTGTTCAAAATCTTGGCAGAATTTTGAGCTCACAAGTCACAATGCCAACCTAACATTTTTCACTTTCAAAATCTTGTCACCCACTTGAACCAAAATTTTGATCCTAGGCATAAAATAATAAATGAAATCATTTGGTGATTTAACAACCTTGGGAATCCAAATATCTTTAGCTCCAAGGATATATTTTTGTATTTCAAACCTTGAAGGATTTACTCTATGCAAAATAAAAAGTGATATGGAATTGCTTCTCAAGTTTTGCCATTGTCCTCATCCTTTTGGTCCTTGACACATTTTCACCTAGATTTTTGTTTTTGTGATCAACCCAATGTGAGCAATCTTTAAAGCAATATCATTGATTTGCACTTTTGTAGAATCCAATCCAACAAATATTCACAATGCCAAACTTTACTAACCATAAAATTAGATATCTTACATATGGTGTATTCAAGTTTTTTGGATAATCAAACCTACAAGCAATATGTTGATCATAAATTATTTGAATGCCAATGTCAATAATAGGTTCATCTTCATTGGAACTTGACACGGTTTTAGGAATGCATGTGCAAACTTATTATTAATAACATATTTCTTAAACTACTATTACACACACTTAAATTTATACCTTTAAACAATTTTTTTTAATAGCAAAAGAAAAGGGAGGAATGACTATTTTCTTCCATCATTTCAACACTCAAAAAATGTTTTAGATCTTAAACCACATTTGTTACATTTTACTTGATAACCAAGGATTGAAAAGAAGAGTTGTGACCTAACCATCCATTTGTAGGGGTTATTCATGATTGGGGTTCCATTTTCAAGAAAAAGGACTCAAAGACTTTTGTCCTACTTTTGTTGATTTATTTGATATTAAAATTTTGTAAAGTTGATGTGTTGTAATCTAATTGGCCAAAGTTTGGCCCAAATGGGTTATGGAGGGTGCCATTTTTGAAAGGTGTTGGGCCACGATCCAACTCCATAGGTCTTGATTTTTTGTTCTCTCTTTGACACTCGCCTTTGCATGATTCCAATAATTTGTTATTACCTAATTCATTTGAATTCCTTTTAGCAAACTTGGGTTCCTCCAATGCATAAGCACATGGAGCTACTTTTCTTTCCCACTTGTTTTCTTTGAAGTTCAAGTTACCCTCCTAACATCTCCCACCTTCAACCATGGAAACCTAACAATTTAAAGGTAGTTTTTACATGTTTAAAAAATATTGTGGAAGGTAACATCACAATTTTGCGACAATTAGTAATAAGCTCCAAGGTATATATTATGTATTTTGTCCTTAATGTTCAAGTAGTTTCATGTGCATAACAATAAAATTTGGGTTTATAGTTTGGTTTGAGATTGTGCATCAAGTTTGTAATTGTTTACACACATTTGTTCTCAACTTCTATTTTATGGACAGGGGCTCAAGTGCAACAGCCATGGCTATGGATGCTTCATGGTTTGAGTCAAACCATCGATTATGCAACAATGGAAGAAACATTCTCAAGTTAATTATTGAACATGCAACTATAGAAGAGATTTGCAAATGCTTTGGGCCTTATTCAAGCAAGAATGTGTGGCACTATGATCAAACATATAATGAAGAAGAGGTTAAACTAGTAGAGGAATTTTACTACAAGGTGACTTCTAAAACTCAACCTCCCAATTATAAATTCTCCCTACAATTTGCCAAGGCTATGGTTTGTGAAGGAAAGGGCATAAAACTAAATTGGGAATGTTTGGTGCACACCTCCATGAGTTTTGTTCACAAATTCAAGAATTGAAGAAAAGCAACACTAAAAATAAATAAAAATCCTTGCTACTGACCTCATTTTTGTTCCAAATCCATATCCTCCTCACCCTTGTCCCTCCCACATTCTAAAATCTTCTTCCCAATCATTGTTTGATCCTAATTCGGCTCTTCAACCCAATCCAACAAAGTTGTTGAAAAAAAAACCTTATGATATGAATATGTCAAAACGAAAAGCACCACAGATTAAGGCTACCATTGTTCCAAATTGGTCAATGTTTGAGGTTGAAAATGTTAGGTTTGTTTTACTATCAAAATCACACTTGTGTGCATCTTTAAGAGAAAAGTTAAAAGTTCTTGATACAAAGGTTGAAAAGGTCTATGGAGATGCTTGTAAAGCTCGTATGGTTATGAAAGATAGGGACAAGTTATTTTTAGAAACACAAATTGAGTTTGAGAATAATGTTGCAAAAGTTGCAATAGAGGAAAGAAAAAACTTGTAGCTTGAAGGTGAAGATGGACAAGCTCTTACATAATAAGTTAAATTTTTTAGTTGCTAGGTATACAGAGGATGAGCTTAAGCTCATTGACAATCAAAGCAAAGACTTGACGAATCAAACCATTTGTGAAGGTGAGAAGGTCGAAGACCTTCAAGGAAACAACAAGATGTTGAAAATGAACTGTAACACATAACAAAAAAAATTGGTAGTTGTAAAGGAAAAATGTACCAACTTGGATGAAAGTGAGGCAAAACACATTCTTGAGTATGATATTGCTTCTCAACTACTCAAAGCTACAGAATTGGGGATACACAAGATTCAAAGTTAGTTGGAGAGAATGGAAAAAGGATTGGGGAAATTGTCCTTGTATCTTGTCCACACAAAAAAATAACCTTAAAAACCCAAAAGACACAAGTTGGAATTCAAATGTTTGTCTAGTTTGTGGGTTTTGGTAAAAATGCCATGACCATTTGCTAGCTCCATGTGGCCATTCTTATCACTTGTGGTGTATGCTTGAACATTCCACTATTGACACAAAATGTTTGCTTCCAAATTGTGGAATTTCTTTTTCTCTAGAATGGGGTGCAGCATGGGGGATTAAACCTACAATTCCACATGTTGTTGAAACTTTGGAATAGTGAAGGGTAACACAACATGGTGTTCTTTCAAACTAAAAAACAATAGTAAGTGTTTTTAATCATCACCTGATTTTTGTAATATTAGGTCATGTTCCATAAAATCTCCTTATTTCAATTTTGCAAAACATGTTTTCTAGATGCAAAAGTACTTTTTGTTGAGATGAACTTGAAAAAGGTAGTTTTAATAATTGTGTTTGTTGAAGTTTTAAGTCCTTTGTGTCCAAATGAAATTTCAAGAATAATTTCAAGTTATGTTTTAACTTGTAGGTGTCTTAGTTCAAGAATTATTTGTTGTATCATGGTCTTTTAGAATGTAAACAAAGATATATTCGAGTCTTAGATTTAAATCTCCTAGATAGTTGTGACTAAAGCCTTGATCAATCAAAATATCTTGTTGAAAGACTTAAGAAATTTATTGGCATAGATCATGGTCTTGTAAGGTTTGTTGAAAAACTACCTAAGTCCTTAAATCATGGTCCTATAAGATCCATTGAAAAACTACTAGAGTCCTTATATAAGTCCTACATGGATGGTTGTCATTGAGGTCCTAAATATCACAATATCATGTGTTGAAGGACTTGTTGGTTCATGATGGTTGTGTTGATCCCATTTGGGGAATTCTAAATATTTAAAGGACTTTTCAAATTGTGTGTCAAATCCTAGTCAACTTGAAGTACTTAAACAGGTGTTGATGTCGTAACAATGTAAAAAGTCATGTGAATAAGTGACTCAAATTCCAAAGTCCTAAAAACTATCAATGTCCTTTCTTAGATTCTAAAAGTCCTACACATAAGCTTGAAAGTCATCAATAACTTTTCTTAGACTCCAAAAGTCTTGAGCTCAAATTCTAAGTCCTAAAAGTATTCAATTTCCTTTCTTAGTTTGTAAAAGTCTTGATCTTGGATTCTAAAGTCCTAAATGCTTGAACTATGTTCTTTTTTAGACTTTGAAGGTCCTACATAGTTCTAAAATTATTCAATGTCCTTTTTTAAGTCCTAGAAGTCCTAAGCCTCTTGGATATATGTAATCATGTAGGTGGGTGAAAGCATATTTGAGTGCTCCAAAGTACCATCATATAGGGTGCTTTTCCATACCATCTTTAACAAAGTACTTGATGCCAAAATGATATAATAACCAAATGAAATTTTATTCATGGAATCATAACTTAGATGGAAACAACATTCTAATCCTAAAGTTTTGAAGGATTTGGATATGATCATTATGTACTTTAATTGCACTTAACGTTCATCAGTGAATGTCCCAAAGAACAACTTAACACAACACATAGTGTTAGTACTACTAAACTTGATATTTTCATGAAATTAATTTTTTCCATTCAATAAGACATCAACATGCGTACTATCACCTAAAAATTATGGTGATAAAATATTTATTTTTAAAATGATAATTAGTCAAAAAAGCCTGCCATGCCTATATTCACCTCTGCCTGAAAATTTGGTTGCCTATGATGCTGCCGCAATGCTGATCTGCTAGGAACTGGAATTGGAACCAGAGGAAGGAGGAGGACAATCACAATCCCCGCAGCAAGCTGGAACTGAAACCTGGGAACTAATTTTTTCCTTTCTATTCAAACTCAAGACATTGTTGTGTGGCATTGCTTTGTGGTCTATTTGGATTGAGCGGAATGATTGAATCTTCAACTCAGTCAAGTGATAGGATGCTAGACTTAGGAAAGTGATGTGGGATGGTTTGTTAGACTATGGAAGAATGGAGTGGAAAGCACACACTAGCCATGATCCAAAAATATTTGGAGAAAGAAGGTAAGTTCCTCAAGCTCTTTGACAAAACTTGGTGCCCACACCAAGCTATCTGTGCTAGGGATCGAAAGGAGATTAGGTGGTGCTACCAACTGTTGACTTGTTGTAGTATCTTGTGCTAATTGCTGAGGTTTTGGGTCTCAGGGTTGGATGTCCTCCTGGGTTTGCTTTGTGTTGGTCTTTTTTGCAATAGATTTTTCCAGTTGTGTCAAATAACAATAATAATAATAAACCTTGGTGCATGAAATCCGAAAACTTGTGCTAGGTTTTTGCAAAGAGGTATGTGAAAAACAAGAAAAAATTTCACCACAAATCTTTGTTTTTGCAATTGTAGTGGAGGTGTAAGGCCCCTTGGACTGTGGGCCAGGCTTTTGAAATTGAGCCTGGGCTTTTGACATGGGGCCCATGCTTTTGACATAGAGCCTAGGCCTTTGAAATGTGATGTAGTAGTATGTCAAAGCCTCACAATTCAAAAGCATGTGCTGCACTGGAATGTGTAACCCTCACAAAATTTCAAAAGCATGTGTTGAATCGGCATGTCTAAGCCTCACAAAATTTTAATGATATAAGCCTATTTGTTTATGGACAATTGGACTAGCGTGCATTGGGGCAATTGACAATCAATAACGACAATCAAACAACTTTGGAGTTCACCTAGCATTTTCCTTGATGTAGAGGGGGTGTGTTTTTTTGTGGGATGTCAGATTCTTATTGGACAACGATAATTGCATGAGCATGAATGGGTTACGACTTCACACATGCATGGCCTTATTGTTATTAATATACGGAAAAAGGCTATGCATTATGCCCATAACTTGGGGGAGGTCCATCAGAGTTTATCTCAGCATAAAGTACAGAAGGTTTTTAATGTAAAGGGCAGAAGGTTTAGAATCTATATTGTGAATGGCCAAAGCTCCCTTCAATTCATCTTCCGCACAAGAGGCATGTTTTCTGTGCTTCCGAATATGAAGGAAAACAAAAAAAAGTCCTTGGAGTATACTAGACTTTCTGTCAAACAGAATCCCCAGCTCCCCCACCCAAGAAACAACCCAAAATGATTTTGATCGGGGCTGAGATTTGAAGTTTGTTTTTAATCTTTGTCATGTTGTGGCTTCCTGGCCTTCAACAGAAGCTTCTATTTTGGTTCTGGCAAGTTTTTCAAAGCTTAATGAGAATCTCCAGTCCCAGTTTTGACTCATTTCTTTTTAATTTCATTGGATGCTAATGTGTTTTTAAAAAATTTCACCTGGTTTCGGAGCAAACTCAGGGTTATCATGTTCTGTTTTCCTGACTTTAGGAAAACTCTAATGAGTGAATCAAATTTTGAAAGTATCATATGAGGCTTTTTTAGGGTATGGCACCAGGCTTTCAAAAAGTATCATTATGAACAAAAATAAGCATATGAACAAATTTTTACTTGTCATAGGTTCAAGGTAGGGCTAAATATTTACATATTTTCTTAGAACTACCTTAAAGGATAAAAATTCATAAATGTAAGATAAAGGTAATGTAATTTACAATAATCTATATATTATGAAAGGTAGTTTGTTTGTTGGCTCTACCCATATGGAAGAGACTACATATTGGTGTGGGATATGGGAATAAAAAACTTACTCAAACTTGACCTAGTGTGTGAGTGACATTTGGACTACTATGTGTGCATATCAATGATGAGCATGTTCCATAGAAGTGCATGGATTTAAATGAAAAGTTCTAAATCAAGGATGAGAATTTTTTATTTGAAGTTTGAACTTGCCTTACAAGGTGAAGTCATTACATATTAGAGTGACTTGTTTTGTTTGTTTATCACATTGAGCAACCCACAACAGCCACCACCAGGCTCTTGGTGTGGTATCATTTGAAAGCCTTGAATGAGTAAGGGTGCACTAAGATGATTTTGTAATGTTTAGACTTAGTACAGTACAACAGTTGTTGAATATTGGACATATTCGTAGCAAAAAAATAAAAATAAATCCTAAATCATAACTAAAGTTTTTAGAAAAAATTGTGATGAATTTTGATATTGCTAGAGAGCCTTTCGTGGGAGGGACTTTGTGGAGGTGATTTTTTTGTTTTAAAACCAGAGATAGGGGAGGCATTGAATTTTTTGTATTTGGAAATCAATTTAAAATTGAAAACATTTTTTTAACAATTGGACTCTATGGTTAGGGTCATGTTCACACTTGGGCCAGCAACACATACCACACACTAGCATGTACAATGTGTGTGAAAACTTGGCACATTGGCAACCAGAAGTGACAATTAGTTGTGCAATGAGCATTGCAAAGACAGCAACATAAGCAAGAATAGAAGACAGTTCATCCATATTTTGGTTATTTTTGGTTAAGGATTTTGAAAACTTTGCTAGGCAAATTTGCAGGCTTTCGATTAGGTGATGATCAATGACATTGTATGCAAACATGTGGGCAACATGTCAGCCATCGCAAAGGTTGACATAATTATACATAGGAACTATCATCCCTAATTGCCCTAGGGTTAATGTAATCAGTCATGGGTCTTAGTTTGTCCCTATTGGTCATAAATTTACTGTAATGAAAAAGCCCCTTGTGGACAATTTATGTATTATCTAAAATCAACATAGGTTACTTAATGGTGGGAAAAAAAAATCACCATTTCCCAGAATTTGAAAAGCAGCAAAATTGTATGCAATGTAGAATTACCCAATAGATAACTAAATCATTAGACCCTATAATTTTTCATGGGTTTGCATGTCAAAGCAATAAAAAACATTTCATCACTTTTGAAAATGATTTAATTGTTATTTGAACACCATGGACATTGGCCCCATAATATTGCCTACTAATCTTTTTTTTAATTTGTGATGCAACCAAAGTTGTGAGCATCCCAAAGCAAATTTCAAATTAACTAGTAACATATTTGTAGATTACTATTTTTAAAATAGACAAATGTGGCAACATTTTCCCCAAGAAAAGAATTTCTCCTTAAATTTTGGCTAATTGTTTCTTTTGGAAAAGGGAATTTGTGACCAATTATTCCTCTTTTTTCTCTTCATGATTTTTTCCAAAACAAATCACTAATACTGCGATCTTGATTCCCTGCATTGTTGCATTCCTACCTACATTAATTGCAACTCATCAATACATTCTCATGCATATTACAAAAGGAACATACAATTTACCTCTTTTAGCAAAGATAAATCATTTCTACAAATGTCCTTCATTGTCAACCCACAATTTGTTGTTGTAGGGGATTACTACTATCTTAAGTAAGTCACTCAACTAAATGGTCAATTGCTTGTCCACCATCTTAACAACTTAATTTGGTGAAACAATTCCAACACACCATGAAATGGTTGTGGGATTGTCATGGGCACCCTTATTGAATGTGCAAAACTTTATATGATACAATCAAAATAGAATTAGCAATTGAAAAAGTCATTTGCCACATGGTAATTTGCATCATAATCTATCCAATGGTAAATTAATATAGATACACTTTTTCCTAGATAACGATTAATCTAACAAGTGCACAGAGAAGAAAACTCACCCTTCTCCATCAACAGAATACAAATGAACTAAGAGCTTGTCACTTGTCCTTCCACAAGCTTTTTCTTACTTCAACAAAAACAAATTATCACACACACTTATACCCTTGTTAAGAATGTTGTCTCTTCATGCTCCATGTGCACACTCATTTAGTTTTCCTCCTCTCTAATTCCAACCTTACTGAGAATTATAACAATCCTCACTTACTACAGAAGCAGTGGCTTCACTTTCACACTTGTCATACAAAATATCCACTAATGTTTTTAAATTTTATTTTAAGAAATATATTAATGAGCTCCTATAGTTTATTCTACCAATGATTGTTGAATCTTTATGCTGTGAATTTAAATAAAGAATTCACTTATTGATTATTTTTATAATTAACAATACAACAAATTGGTCAATTGCTGACATCCCACATCCATTGCAAATGTGAGGGCAAGCCACCACCACCATTTGCATGACTAGTCTATACTACATTTTGTCGGGGGTCACCAATTGATGCAAAAATAAATGTTAATAACATTTTGCCTCATTAAATGATCTAACAAATAGATGTTAACAATGTTTTGTTTAAAACTCGATCACAACCACTAGGATAAAAAAGATCTAGAATTGACAATTTAATCCAAAATTAAACTAAATATATGTTTCAACTTAGATGATTGAACTTTTTTAAATTAATAATGATAATAGTAATAAGTTTTATCAAATTTTCAATGAGTTGTTACAGTGCTTTGGATGTTGGATCCATACATTAATTATGACACATTTTGAATTTTGTGACTAATAATATTAGTTGTAAAAGACATATGTGTATTATGATTTATGAGAACTATTGAACCCATATCATTTCACCCATATGGTTGTAATGCATAATAACATGGCATTTGGTTGCAAAAACTAATCATATTATCAACTAGCCTTTTTTATTCTATGATAATATGGAAATTTCAAGTCATAAATTTCCATGGTGTGATGTGTAAAATGTAAAGTGATGTGGATCCCATGTCAAGCTAGTTGTTTTACTTAATTAGGTTTTATAAAAGATGCCTTCATGTAAAAGTGACATGTGTTAAAAAAACCATTTACACATGTTTGATAACTAGGGTTTTATAATTGATAGTTCTAGTTTTCATTTGTTGTTAGATGCATAATGAGGATTAGTTGTTGTCACTTATCATGGTTATGTTGGTCACAACAATGCATCTTTGGGTTAAATTGCAATGTCTTTTGTGATGCCATGTGTTAATCTATTATTTTCTATAATGTTAACCAGATTTCTCTATGAATCAATACTTTAACCCTTAGTAACTTAACTGGTGACACTTGTTGAACTGGTAGTTTGCAGAACAAATAGTTGATAGAACATGTAGTGGGCAAAATAGGTAGGAAAATTTGAAAATTATGATTGTTTTTTGTAATTTTACATGCTAGTTTTTATTAGTTGATTAGAACAAGGAGTTTTCTTAACTAGTTAATGTTTACATGATTTGCACGAGGCATTTCAAAGTTCAAACTTGCAATATAAAAAAAGGATGGCAAAAAATGAAAAACATCAAATCTTTATTTTCCATACTTACTTTTTGAAATCTCTAATGTACAAATTTTGATTTCTGTATATAGTTTTGTATTTTCACTACAAGTTGGAGTACTTGTTAGCATTGAATAATTTGTATTTATTCAAAATTTAGGAAAGGATATTTGCATCAACTTTTTATACTTTTCAAATTTGGAAATCAGCTTTGTTTTTTTTCTACTTGGGGAAATGAAGTGATTTCTGGCCAATTTTGATTTTTTAACAAGATAAATGCATTTTGTAAAATTATACATAGACATATAGTTTTTTTCTAGATATACCTATTGTTGTTTCAAAATTTGCAGTTGAAGAAGTTGGGAAATAAGGAACTCATGGGCATATAAAAAAATTCATTAACATATAGTTACAATGTTCATTTAACAATCATATGTATTGTGTTTTATTGCATTCATGTATCAAGTTTATATTTGATATTTTTTCATTTGGAGAAATAACATTCATTATTAGCCATGCAAATGGGATTAATTATTACCATTTATTCTAATATATTGGGCATAGTAGTTCATGTCTTTGCATCACAAACTTTCAATATCATGAAATTTCAATAAAATTTATGCGAAAACTGTTAAACAATATGTTTGTGCAAAATCCATGGGTTTCAAAATGTAAAAATGGCATATATATATAAATGGTGTGTCTTTTTTACTTGTGATGTTTCAATGTGAAGTACATACAATTTACATTTTAACTAAATTTTTACAATTATCATGATGTAATTTTACATAAAACTATGCAATTTATGTGTATTAAACATGAATATTCACCTAAAATTCAAAAACAATGTCTCATCCATTTGAATATTTAATATATTGAATAGATACAAATATCATTTACATTAACCATAACATGAAATTCATGCAATTTTTGTACAAACCTATGAAAACATGATTTAAAATTTGTACAAACCTCTAAAACTTAATAAGTGTGTGATGTAGGTTTTAAAAACAATTCTTGTGATGTCATATATCAATTTATTATCTGATAACTAAGGACCTATAATTACAACATTCATTTAATATTTGCATTCATTATGTTTTATTGTAGTCATGAATCATGATGGTGACTATAATCACAACACTTTGTCACCACACTATTTGCCATGTCATCATCATTAATCACAAAGGTCAATGATACTTTTAGTTAAATGCAAACACAATAAAAGAACCCAAGGTTGTTGAGGTTAAAGTCATTTCCAAGGATTGCATTTGATAGATGGCATTCTTATGTTGGTTGATTTTCTTTATTTTTGAATTTTTCAAACCTAATTTAGAGTTATGTTTTGAATGTAATTATTTTTTACTATATTTGGGTCTATATCAATTATATATAACACATCCACATTTTAAATAACAAAAAAATGAATAAATTATGTTAATGATTCATAATTTCCAAGGTCAAAAGCACATTAAAACAAATATGTTTAATGTGTTGAAAAGTGAATTTTACCAATTCCAAGTGCTTTTGCTTTTATAATCATCAATGTTAAGATCTTTTTCAATTTTGAAAAGGGACACTTAAAAAGGAATCCACTATCCATAGTTGTTTTGAACATGCAAAAGGACATTTGAAACATCATCAATTCACATCAAGTTTTGAATAATGGAACTTCATAAGTAATGGAACTTTTAAATGAAAATTAATTGAAAATCTAATTTATTATGCTCTTCTTGTGTTTTTTCAAAAATATAAAATTATAGTTTTAAACATTATCCACACACCTTGTGGCTCCTTTTAATGTGTTTGCACCCAATTGACTAATAAGTTAGATTTGATAAAAATTAGCATCATGAGTCATGATGTTGTTTATAATCATAACATTTTATTATTGCATGGCATGTCATGTCATCATCATGGGAAATTGAATGCTTGCTAATTGCAAAGGTCAATGGTACTTTTGATTAATTAATTTCACATCATAAAATATATTTTAACACTATTTGAGAAATAATGAAATATTTTACCCAAAAAATCAACAAGTTGTCATATTCATTATAGTTGCAAAACCAAGATGCCACATGACATGTTGATGTCCTTTGCCATTATTTAGTGATTTATATGACTACATATTTACAAATCTAGTTGAAAAGGACACATGTGTTTTAATGATAACTTGGATTTTTTTTCATTCCATTAAACTATGGTAGGTCACCAAACATCCTTACCTTAGACTTGTGACTCATGTATATGTATATACTTTGATTATGATTATGATTAATTCTTGTCACATCATCTTGATTGCTTTTAATCATGTAAGTTGTGATCATAAAATGTCCAAAATAAAGATTGAGCCTTCAGTTTTTTGGCCACAAAATAGGGCTATAACCATCCTTTTCATGTGGTGACAAATAATGCCATTACAAAAAAGATCAACACACATATGTTTTGAATATTGTGCATTATAGTGTTATTATATAATTATGCAATTTCAAAATGGAGTTGATTGCACTTGTCTTTTAATTCAACTATTTAGTTTAATTCATTTCTAGTTTCATAACTACAATGAAATTTGCAATGTTTTTAATTTTCAAAATGTAAAAGGTTATTACATAAACTTTAAATAGAATTTACCTCAAAAATTCAAATGTAATGTTTTAAATTTTGATTTGGGTTAGAAATTAAAATATAAAATTCTAATTAAATTTTTTTTTTCCCTTTTAACATAAATGTAAATTCTACTTAATTAGAAAATAAAAAAAGTCATTAATTTCAATATTTTGGTGTGGGTCATAATTTTCAGTATAATATTCTAAAATCTCATAATGAAATTAATTTCATTTTGATATTTTAACATTAAAATCCACAATTTTTGAATTACATAAATTCAACTCTTTATTCTTTAAATTAAAATTTTAACTATTGGTTCAAAAACATATTCCAAAAACCTCGATGCAACATTGTCATTCATTATAATAGGGTAATTATGTAATTTTATAATAAAAATAATTTCACAATTGAAGTAAATAATTAAAACTTAAAATTGATTTTATAGGTTCATAAGTTTTTGAAGTTAAATTTGTAAACGTATAAGAATTTAATAACAAGGAAACCATAAAACTATCATTTGTTTTAATAATTCATCTCAAAAAATAACTACATGAGTTTTTAAAAAATTAATGTAAACAAATAGCATCAAAAACAACATTATAGTCACATACGAAATGTGATTGTCCATGTCATAGTTTGAATGATTCATTTGAATCACAATAGTCAAACTTTAAAATGCACATAGGTGTTAAATCCACCATGTATACAACTATGTTCATGTTGATTAAACAGACAATTTTTGAATTGATAACTAATAAACTAGTCTAAATCATTTTAGATTAGTAAGCTTCAATCAACAATCAATTTAATTACAATGACACTAGAGGAAGAATAATGGTTTTCTATTGTAGTTAATAATAAATTGCACCACATTAAGGTTTAAAATTTTGTAAATAAAAAACCAATTTGCATTTACCATTTTTTGCCCTAGTTAAAATTGAGGTATAGAAAAGGAATGTCAAATTACAAAGGATTATAATTCATGGAACTCAACTATGGTTTGTGTTATTTCATGGTTTTGTATCTTGAATTTGTAATTTCAATGACGAGTAACCATAATTGGTATATTGGGGATTTTTTGGAACCCTTTGTATGGTTGTCCATGGTCCATTCCAAAGACAATCACTACATTGAGGAATCATGTCTATTTCAACTCATGCATTTGTGACTTATGTCCAAATCAACCATTTTGCGACTATAAATGCGATTGTCCTCCTTGGCATTTGGTAAAAACAACTTGTAACCATATAAAGTGATTTGTAGTTGCATATCCTGTAACCAAAAGTGAGGGTCCATAAATCCTACAGCCCATACACTATCTCCTACGGACCCTGCCTCTCATGCTCTGCAAATCTGTTTCACATTCACAGACACCTGCCCTCTCACAATCCGAATTGTATTCCTTCTTTATCGCTGATCCGGTTCAGCTCGGACTGCGACAGACTCAACAACACAACATTCAACACAACACACAGCTCGGGTCATGCCTTCCACACAGATGCATCAGAGAAAATACTCGGATCTCATTCACAGATTATATGCATAGTCCGAGAGCACAAGCATTGCCCTCGAACACAATTTCTTACAAACAAGAGAGTCTGATTGTTCCTCCAGTTCTCACTCACTCACTCTCTCTCTCTCTCCTATGTCCTCCTGTAGCAACGAGCTAAACCACATATCAGACGTAGCGGAAGATCACGAACATGGCCAAACTCTCTGCTACAGAGCTCCTTACTCTTTTCTTTCCTTCTGTCTTTCTCAAAATCTCTCCCTGACTCTAGCTCTCCTTGCGATCTGCTTCTGCTCCTCAACTTAGCATCATCACAACATTGTCTGCCTTCCTAAAAACAGACCGACCTTACTACTGAAAGTACCCAATTCAAGAGCCTCCATGAGTTCTCTCTATCAGCCTGTAATGCTAATCCTGATTCTTCACCTCGCCTGGCTCTGTCCTCCTCTCTTCTTCAACAGCCTTCCTTGATCTTTTTCTTGCCCCGTTTCTTCCAGAGGCTTCCTCTCCAAATTGCCTTGTCTTTTCCTTCACGTTCCCAAACCACCATTCCATAATTGCAACACCGACCAAGATCATAACTCGTAGCCGCCATCCATCCTCTATTCAATAGTAGCCATCCTGCAAATCTCCCAGCAAAACACTTCACACAAACCCAGCGGCACTCCCCATGCAGATGTAATGCAAAGGGAGCCGTCATAGACACAAAACGGTTCAATGATGTGCCAGTTAACTTCCCTGATCAGTGTGCGCTCACAAGTTGGGGTAACCTAATTTCCCATTACAAGGCCAAATAAAACTAAAATCTAAGGTATTAAAACAACCTTTAACATGCATTCATGACCAAATTTGATGATCCCCATGACTGCAACAATAATAAAGGTGCAGTAACATAATGTAAGGAGATAAATAAACCCAAAGGTTTCGAGGCAAATTGGATCCACTTATGGGATTAAATCAAGAAAGGTTGTTGTGGGGGCCTAATCTACCATGTTCACCAATAAATTCACACTCCCCTTCGTACACCTTATTTCCTTAGAACAAATTCAATTTATGCACAATGATCAAAAGTTACATGAGCACGGGCACTAGAAGAAAATGTTGCAAGTTAAAAACTTACCAACCAAGGAATGATGGACCACTAGAAGTTTCAAAAATGGAATAAATGAACCCCATAAATTGAAACTTGCACAAAAATCAACTTTTGAGAAGTAGGTGCAAATTGAAGTATAACTGATAAAAAAACAATTTGGAGGCATCATAAGAATGGTTTGCAAAAGACACTAATCTTCTCATCTACTATGGTTTTGAATGCTTGGGCACCTATGGTTTCTTCTATATCATGAAGTGATGCAAACATTTTCTTTACCAAAAAAAACACATAGCTTGGAACATTGATAGCTTGAGTTGTCATTTGAGTTTACAAAAGCATGGAGAAGATTAGGGCCAATGGTTTGAGAAAGAACTCTTGTGTCTAAGAGTTCCAATGTTTTATCCTTGACTACATACTTTATAGCTTCTTCAAAAATTTAGTGTTACACATAGATTTGAATTGCAATCAAATCATTACTCTAACAATTTCTCACATAGATTGCATTACAATAAGATCGTCAATCTAGCCATCTTTTTCACATAAATTGAATTACCGTTTAGGCCACTTTCAGATAGATTGAATTGCAATTTGATCATTGTTGTGGCCATTTTCACATTAGATTAAATTGAAATAGAATCCTAAATTGGTCATTCTCAGCTTTTAATGAAAACACAAAGAATTTGACAAGTAGATTGTCAAGTTCAAACATGAATCAAGAAATTGGAACCAAAAGGGATTTAACCCAAGAATAGGAGTCAAGTAGATATCAAAGACCCATGAAGAAGAAGAAACAAACCTTGCTTTAATTCACTATGTATAGTGTGGAATGGAAGCTGAACCAATATGTTAGTGCATGGGCTCATTGTCATCAACTAGACATGAAAGGAAAATCCATCATGATCTCCACAAGTTCAAGATTTTTTTCTTGTAAAGAAGAAGAACCAGTCACCCCTAAATCTCATGCTCCTATAGTTTCTTTCTCAAAGAAAAACATTCAAATGGAATGTCCAAGCATGCTTCCTCAATGGCAATTAATACTTCCAACTTGCCATTCCAAACCTTGTCACACTCTACCAACTATTCATTCTTTTTTTCTCTCACATGCATGCATAGGTGTAAGAAGAATTGTGGATTTATTAAAGCTCATGGTTCGTGGGTCTCTCAATGTCAAATTATTGTTTCCAAGGTTTAGTGAACTTTTTGAAAGAATGGTACTTAAGGTTTAAGGCTCCTCCCTCTTTCAACATCACACTATTGTTTCCAATGTTTTGTGAGTTTTTTGCTACTGTTTTGAATCCATGAACCCTACCTACTAGAAGGAATAACGAAGGACAAACACATACTATAAGTTTTGGATTTATTGGGTTTAACCTTTCTGTTGGTGTGGATTCTATGGAATTACAATTGAATAAACCTTGCAAAAACAAAATATGACCTCAAACTCAAATTCACTTCTTTGTGATCATCAAATTTTTGTATTGTATATAGTCATTAAAACAAATGAAACTTGTTTCAAAAGAAAAAGATGATGGTGGCATTCTAACCTAATGTTGAAACAATGACAAAATACTTACTATCATTTTTAGAAGCAGCTGATCCCATGAACAATTTTCCCTTCCTTGCTTGACATTCAAGAGCATGGCTCCCAAGTCATCAAAGGTTCTAGAGGTTCATTATTCAAAACAAAAAAATACTAAAAAGTGACAAAACCCAAAAATGGGTTTCACATGGTAGTTGTTTCCTTATGTGCGCCATAGAAGTGGCATATCTTTTGAGCTTTGCAAGAACCCTAAACCCTAATACAACAAGGATGTTGTGAAAAAAAACCGCATCCTACATCTTGCGCTAGTTAGTTCAAACGTCTGACATTGGGGTGTTAAGGAATACTAATTCTATATAGTTTAACTAAGGTGATGTTGGCTAGTACATCATCATACTAGGTAACTTTAATTAAGTAAATTTAATTTTAATGGATTTTTATGTGACATCTAAATGTGTAAAAATAGTTATTACACTTTTCTCAAAGACAGTTCATGGAAATCATCAATTTTCATGCTCATATGGATTTTTTTTAATATTGCATTTTTCAGGACTTTGAAAAGTCCATTTCACAAATTTGGCAAATCATATTCTACACATCCTATTCATTTTTATTATTCTTAACATGAATTATTTCTTAATCCAAAATCTCAAATATATAAGATTAATGCATTGTAAGATAAAAATCCCTATGTATGAATTATACATGGTGTTACAAAATTTGTTGTCAAACTTCAAACGTCGTTCATTCAATGAATATTTATCATTTTTTTTCCATTTTTAGATTGTTGAATTTATTAACATTATAAATGTGAGTCCCTTTTTTAATTTAATTTTAAAAATTATGTTTGGCAATAAAGTCTTGAAGAAATGCAAGAAAAACTATAAGCGTGACACCTAAAAAAGGACATTGTAGCATGCTTTCACCCCTTATTTGGAAAATTTTCATTCATCTAGATACGATGTTCCCACCTTTGTTGAACACAATCCCTTTGGTAGGATTAGATGATTGATTGAGATAATCCAAGATTTTTAAAAATGATATTTGTGAAATGTAGTCGTATTTGTTAACCCACTTTTTGTAATAGTGCAAAATTAAAATTGAAACAAAAAGTACCTTTAATAATTGCTCATCTTCAGATTTTGTTTGTTTGAATATTTCAAAACTTTCATTTTTGATAAATTTTATAAAAAATATCTAATTCTATTGTTTGAATGTTGCTTGTACTTTTTGTCTTTAAAGCATCTTGTTTTAGCTTGTGGACCTTGGGTTGAACTTTGCATTCTTGCAACCATTTAGTGGCTGCTAAGTGTTTTCTTACATCTACATGGTGGTTGCTAGGTCTTCTCCCTCATTTACTTGGTGGCTGTTAAGTCATGATATGTGTGTTTTTTATTCATGATCTTATCGAATTCCTGATCAAAATTATCTTCATATTCTTGATATCAACTTAATTTTTGTAATTTTTTTGTTGGACTAACATCTCCTATAACAAGGATGGTGGATTTTACGCATTTTTTAATTTCTCTTTGTTATAACCTTTCTTCTTTTTGGTAGAAGTTCTCCTGCATCTACTTGGTGGTTGCCAGGTCTTCTCCCTCATTTACCTGGTGGCCGCTAGGTCATGATATGTATGTTTTCAATCCATGATCTTACCAAATTCTTGATCAAAATTATTCTTCCATATTTTGGTATCAACTTAATTCTTGTAAATTATGTTTTGAACTAACATCTCCTATAACAAGGAAAAAGGATTCTAGGCATTTTTAAATTTATTTTTGCTCTAACCTTTCTTCTTTTTGGTAGGTGCATGATGTTTTTTTGTTTTAATGCAAAGAGGCAGATTTTGACTTTTCAACCTCGATCTGGCACAATTAAAAAGCTCTTCATTTTCAATGTCAATTGTGTCTTTTGTTACTTTCCAAAGTGTGCCCTTCTTCAAAGGGATCGACAAAAAACTGGGAAGAATTTAAATGTTTCCAAGTTGGAAATTCATGCTAGTGTACAAGATTTCCTTTTTCGAGCATTTGAACATTTTTACATTGTTATTTGGTCGTGTATGTTGTTAAAAGATGTCCTTGAGATTCTACCTTTGTTGATGCCCAAAACTCTTGTCGATCAATTTGTGTTTGTTTGGGGATGTGAACAATGCATTGTAACAATGGGTCAACTCACATGCTTAGTTTATTACTATTTGAAAGACTTGGATCAAGTTCACCTTGCTTGTAGAGGTTTGTTTTATGGGCATAGGGTTCAAACATTGCACAGTGATGATGGGCCTAATAAGGCCCTTCAAAATCCAAAATGGAACGACCTTTTCCTTGAGCCATTTAAAGGACATGAATTATCCAAAAACAAGGTGCAATGGTTAGACCTTCCATCTCAATTGTGGCTAGCATTGAAGGGTTTGCCCTTTGCAAAGATAGTTTACCACCATTTTGTGGTCATCATGTAGTTTTCAAGGTCGTTGTTCAATTCTTGATATCTGTTTTATTCTTGGTTCAAACAATTTAAAGGAAGTTTGAGCAGGGATTTAACAATATCGCAACTTCTTTTAGGTGATGTCCTAAGTAAACCCTAAACTCGTCCTTGTTTCAATTATGTTTTCTATGTCTTTCATTTAACGTTGGTTTAGTTATTTGTTTTTATTTTGTATTTTGTCAGTTTAAAGTTTGTAGTTTTGGGGAGATTGCAATTATTCATTTTTGTTTGCAGTGGATTTTGGTCTTTGTTTACAAATCGCACAAAGGCATTTCCAATTCTAATTAGTAGAAAATCATGTTGTTGATTGGGTTTTCTTTTTTTTTAAATGAAGGAGGTAGTTTGCATATTTGACTTTTGGTTTAAAAGGTTAGATGATTCCCCAATTTTTGGTTGCTTGCAAAGTGGAATATTAGTTTTAGTAGTTCATATTCCAAATTCCTATATGGATGGTGAAATATTGTTTGATAATCAATGCATTTGTATGAAATCAATAAATTAATAATCATTGTTTTCATGCACTTGAAGTTTACTTTGGTTGTTGGCTCCAAAAGGTGAAATTCATATTTCATATTTCATAATAAGTAAATTTCTTCCTATTCAAGATTAAATGTTCAATGCATATGTCTTAGTATGTTTCAAACTAGGACTATTATACCTATTGGTGGCCATTAGATGATTTTATTTTCTAATAAATAATTCTATTCAATTGTTTTGTGCCCCCCAAGTTTTTTTGTTCAATGGTCCACCAATGGTTTATGAGATACAATAACTTTAAGGATTGTAAATTCTTTTGTTAATCCTTTGTAGAATTCAATGATATAAAAATTTAATAGATATTTCAAATTGTGTTATTTGATTTTGCTACTGAATTGTTTATTTTATGATGTTATGCAATGTTTTAGTTTTGCACCCCTCTTTTTAATGTCTTCTAGTTCTTAATTCTAGTGACCACCATTTTTATCTATTCTCATGTATGTTTATTTTTCTGATGGTGAAAAAACTTTCTTATGAAAATTTGTTGTTTCAAGACTTTGTTTGGTGCCCACTAGGTTGAAGATGTTATTCTATTTATCTTTAAATTCTCGAAATTCATTGTTTTTATTTTTAGATTTTTCAAAGTGCGGAATTAATTAAATATGTGTTAAATGATCTTAGTCAAAAATTCAATTTTTTTTAACTTACTTCCAATTTATTTCAAAATTTATTTAAGTAAATTAAATTTTAAAAATTAATTCCACATATAAAACATTATATTAATTTTTTTAATTTTTTATTTACACAATAAATTCAAGTACTATATTTGTATTAAAATCTAGTTTTGAAACTCAAAATGAAATGAATTTCATTTCTAAAGTTATGTAATTAAAATTCAAATGTTTTAAATTTCAAATTTGAAAGACATTACATTAGTTCAAAAATGTATGCCAAAAATCATAATGAAATGTCTTTGATTATAATACTTGGTTATTATGTAGTTATGTAATGACATTAATTGATGTACTTAATTCAAGTTCAATATCATTTTTGCACCTTTGTTTTAATAATTTAACATTTTTCAACATTAGTAATGTCACACCATCAAAAGTAGCACTAAAAATCACAATTTGCATAATTATGACATTCTTGGTGCGAGAATGTTATGGAAGCCCAAAGAAGCAAGAATTTTAACGAATTTTATAGATCAACCAGTGTAATTTGGTGAACATTCGTGGGTCAAGAATGTTTTGACAAGGTGCTAAATGAAGAATTTTAAAGAATTTTAATGTGCAAAATGAAGAATGTCATCACTAGGACAATTTGTCTTATCATGTATTCAATTGATTTAAAACCTTTTCTAACTTGATAATTGGAATTAAGTTTTTGATTGAAGTTGAGACAAAACATTATGAACATATATCTAGTGGATCACTTAATGATGTAGACCAAACCACTACAAAGAATAAGACCACCACCACCTAGAACACCAATGCCAAAAACAAAGTTACCTCAAAGAACATGAATACCAATACCACCATGAAGAACACAAATAGTAGGGTCACCACAAACAAGACTTGGAGAACAACTTGTGAGGAAGGAGACCATCAATGTGTCAAACAAGTCCTAGAAGAAGACCAAGACCACAACCTTGAATACCACGAGCATGAATGTGAAAAAGAACACCAGCAAAACAAAGGTGTGAAGAAGTGAAAAGGAGATCATGAAGAAGAAGAAGAATGGAAAAGAAATGAAGAACACCAAATTGTAACCCCTAACCCTTAAATGGAACTGAAACCAGTTGTTTTTTCAAAAACTTGTTCTGGTTTTGAGTTCCATCCCACTTTAGAACTGCACCCGAGTTGGAAGTCCATTTAAAACCAAGTCTGGACCCGTGTTGGTGCTCCACCCGGTTCCAGAACCTACCCAACTAACACTGGTTCTTGATTCTTACCATGGCACCAGTGTTAGGGGGCCCTCCAGCCTTGGGTGAACTAGCATCTACACTGATACCATGGTTCGCCCCCCTCCCTCCTGGCCGCCACTTGCACAGCAGGGCCCGCCGCAAGAGAATATTAACTTCCGACATGGAAACGGTGAGAGGGGTTGATAATGCTTTTTGCTGCTACTTCCACACTAGGGATTGTCAGAGTGGGACTTCTGCCAGATGAACAAGTGTGACAAGAAGGCATTTGCCAAAGCTTCAGAAGAATCAGATTTCCATCCAGACAACAATTCATGCCAAGCAGACAAATTCCTTGAGGTTCTAGGATCACCTCAGCCTACCAACGTTGGGAACAACTAAGCCATATCATTGGGAATTCTGGGAACAAATTTTGGCATTCATATGATGACACATTTGGGAATGTTGTTGGGAAGTTTGACACAAGTTTAAAGCATTTTGGGGTTCATTGCAAACTTTTGGGAACAAACTGGAATAATAAAGAGGTCCTTACAGTCACCCTGAATTGGACCCTAGATTGATCCTGTAATCCCTATTTCATCTCGAAATTGAGTGTAACAGTAAAGTGAGCAAAACCGGGTATCATTTAAAGAAAGATTTGCAAGCATTTGAGCAGCAGGTAAAGTAAATCCAAAACTGGGGGTGAAACTCCTGTGAGGACTAAGTTAGCTGAGAAAGCATTTTGGTCCCTTCTTTTTTCCTGTCTACTTTTTTCAGCCTTACCTTTGATTTCATCTTCAGTTTTAACAAAACTGGTGATAAGTACCCTCAATTTGGGGTACTTGCAGATAACTCTAAATGGAAACAATTTTGAGACTTTTGTCAACACCGTTTGGAATATCAATTTCATTGGCACCTTGGTGTTGTGTGCTAACTACTAGATTGGCATTCATCTCTTATTTCAATACTAGACTGATGTGCAACTGAAATTCAAAGCCAATAAAGAACACAAATTCATAAAATGCAAACTCCAATGCTGAATCATGTTTACTTGCTTTAGATGCTCTAGAGATTGAAAACACAGAACATGGAATTAGGACCCCACTATGAAAATACCGTCCAAACCACAAAAGATTGGAACCCATTTCAAACTAACATGAGTATGACCAACATACATGTAGCTTCACATAGGTTTGGGATAGGTTAATACAATTAGAACAACTTTGGCACCAAACTGGTGTGACACCTCTTGGGAAAATATTTAATTTGTGTGTGGGACTTAACTTGAGTCAATATTATAGTTGTAATTTAATGTGTGTACATGCCAATGGGGTGACCCACTTATGGTCAAAATGGCGGCTAAGCTACAAGGAGGTAGCACCAGGTTAGCTGGTAGCTAAGGGAAGTGGTGACAACGTGGTAGGACTAAACATGATACAGGGGACATGGTTGGTGGGCACTAAAGTGTGGAAGGAAGTGACAGTGAAAATGCCCCCAAAGACAATCCCAAAGGAATGAAATAACACGATATCTAACGACAACATATGGAGGTGCTGGTGTGGTCGTGGGGTGCTGGATGCTGAATTTTCAAGAGACTTGTACTTAGTAGGTTTTGACATGACAAATTTTTGTTTTGGTCTGTTTCCTTCAACGTGCTAAAAGTCCATCAGAAGAAAGTGCCGGTGTGGTCATGGGCTGCTGCTGGGTGGTGAATTTTCAAGAGACTCGTACCTAGTTGGTTTGGACATGACAAATTTTTGTTTTGGTCCATTTCGTTCAACATGCTAAAAGTCAATCCCAAGAAAGTCCAACAAGGGGACCATATGCACCAGGGACTTAGAAAAGAAGTCTTGTTTGTTGTTTGTTGCACGGCTGAAACACAAAAGAATGGAGTCTTTTGCTTTGCATCTCTTTACTTTCCATTTTCCCAGTCTTGAACCTAATGCAAAAGATGGTGGCTGCCGAATAGAATGGGCTGCATATTCTATTGCCTGGACACACGATGGATTAAACAATCACACTTCTAATGCACCGTAACCAGCTTTAGGGGCTGACATGCTAATGTACCTCTTCCCGGTTGGACATAAGATCAGTTACATCGCATACTAACATATCTTATTGGTGGTACAGTGCTAGTAACCTATCTCATTCACTATGTGTCCATTCTGTATGTGGATGAAAAGTGATTCACATCAACTTAACTTGGATAAAATGGGTTTTGGGGCTGCTTCTGATTCCAAGTCCAGTTCTAGCTGGAGGCCAGCTGCTGGTTCTGATTCTCAATTTCTTTTCCCAAAATTTTGAAGCCATGGTTTGGTCACCCAATTAGTAACCGGATTGGGAATCAGAACTAGAACTGGCCAACACTGGTGTGAACAAGCACATAGACTGGTGCCATGGTAAAAACTAAAAGTTTCTTTTGGGTTGCTTTCAGTTGTCATTAAATAGCCTTTTCTAGAATTAAATCACAGCCGCTGAGTTTAAATTTAACATTTTATAAGCAAGGTTTGTATGACTTAGTTCTTAACTAACCCCAACTGAGTTGACATAAGGTTTCCCCTGGATCATGTAAGGATAGGCAAATAGTAAGGTCAGCTTCAGTGCACAATTGTCAAAATAAATTAGTTTTAGATAATGAGGTCATTTTGGCCCCTTTGAATTTAAAACTTTTAAGGTTTGGAACATGGGGTATTCGTCTATTGTCCATTATTTTCTCCCTTTTTTTTTCTTTTGGGTCAATGTAGCAATTACATCACATATCTTGAGATTATTCAACAATGGCTCAGTTGTAACTTGTATCCTTAAATGGATGCATGAAATATTTAAAGTCCAAAAGGTTTGGAAAGGCAAAGGGAGGGTGAAATCGTAGAAAGCTGATGTGCATTGTGAGATTTGCTGATTTCTTCACCAGCAACCTATGTGTGCCAACTTGTATGTGAGTTGTAGCTGAGTAGTGATCTTTATGCATATGCAGGGTTGCAGTTTGGAGGAGATGAGGCTTGACTTGTATGTGACCTTGTTGCATGATTTTAAACATATATATAATTAAAAAATATGGATCAATTTTCATATTTTCATTGGTCCAATTTGATATTTTAAGAAGGGTGCAATTTTTTTAAGGTGTATCAAAATTTTGTTGTAGTGACATTTTTCAATTTTTTTATTTAATCTTTTTTTATCTGAATATGATAAAATTTATATTTGTAATAGTTTAAAATATAATTGTTTTGAAATTTTTGATAATGTTTTATTCATTATTTTGTTTGAGAATCAAAATACAAAATAAAAAAAGACTACAATAAAAACTAAGCATCTTTCATCCTGTGTGATACACGAAAGATACACCTTAAAAAAATTTCCCCTAGAAAATTCATTTGAATTACAAATCTATATGATACACATCAAAATTCCCATGAAATTTCTGAGAATTCTCTTCATCTGATTTTTATAATCAATTTCCACCAAATCTGACAAGAACCTAGTAGGGTAGTCAAGTAGATGCTCTCAGATAGTTAGTACATAGGTAAGGTTGTTAGTAGGTATGTAGGTAATAGGTAGCAAAACAGGAACTGAGCTGACCAGTGTGTGGTTCCCTAAGGAACCAGAACTGAATGGAATTTAAGTGTTTATTGTCCACCCATCATCCATCCATCCGGCTATCCATCATGGTCTGCTGGTGGCTGTTGGTTCGCTAGGCCAAAACTGGCATGGCTACGACGAGGCAGTTGCCGCCGTTGTTGCCGTCTCATCAACAAGAGACCTCTCTAAAGCTAGAGACAATAATGCTACAGAATGAGACTCTTGTGCAGATAGCTTACAGAAAAATTAGCTGAAAATTACAGAAGCTGATGATACTCAAGTTGCCGTTATCATTTCGTTCAGCTAATCACACAACGGTGAGATGATCCAGACGCCGAGCTGATGGACGTCCGGCCGAAGCTTAGCCGCAGGCAGCGAGTGGCTATCCAGAGAGGTCGCTGATCTGTCACTTACCCACAAGATAATATCCTTTTGCTACATATAGAAAATAGTGGGTATGTAGAGGGAATTAAGGACGTGTCTACTGTCTGTTCGCGCCTACAAAGAACAGACAGCTTTGTAGACTTGCTTTCGCTAATTGCACGACTACTTGCCGTTAATGGGCGGAACGGTCAGTAGACGTGGAAGAAGGGGTTCAGAGTGAGTACATGTGTACCTCGCCGTTGCCCGCCTCCTGCAATCTTCTGCTGTTAGTTGGTACTCATAACCCTAGTTAGCTTGCAAGTAGTAAGTAGTCTGTAGCTAGACCTGCTGTTTGTTCTGTGCAGAGGGAGCCTAGAATTCCTACGTGCAGCAGCAGTGGCCTTGACTGCGGTAAATTGCTTCCTGCAGCTTTGACGAAGATCAAAAAGTGCAAAGAGTCACATGGTAGCAATCACGAGAAATATATCCCCCTGTCAGTGCATTTTACTTGGTGCGCGCGCTGGTTAATTGGGTTGATGGCACTGGGGGCGGGTAGAGCTCAGAGGGGGGATGTAAAATTGATGGATTTGAACAGAACTGCAAAAAGCAGACTGGATAATCGCTTAACGTGACGATGATCCGTCAGTTCGTTCACAGACTGTGTGTGTTGTATGGACAGCGTTTTCATCTGTATGGGCTGGCTGGCTGCTGCTGCTGCACGCGGTCAATGTTGATTACAGTAGCCGGAAACTTCTTCGGAGGAAATGGTACACGTCATGAGCTCCCCGCCGCCGTCAGGTTTGGATAGAATTATTTTTAGAGCGATTATCAGAAAACATCATGGTAAAGCTTGCTTTTGTTAATTTACTGCGGAGAGATAACGACCTGGTTAGACCTTATTCATAAAATTATTACCCTTGGACCACAGATCAGTAGATTTGAACTACAACGACATTTCAGAAGCGATATGAATCCCGGTTACTAGTTGACAAGGTTTCAGATATGGAACCCTAATTATGTGGCTCCGCAGTACTAGTACAGGGAGAACTACCGTAGAGAACAAGTTGACGTTCTTAGAAGGAAGAGATATATGGACCCAGTTAATTAGACTGCGCAATGCTGCATTTTTGGATTCTAAAGATCCAGTGTGATGACATATGGCGACACATTCATGCGACAGTTCATATGTATGTCTCACAAGGTGTAACACAGTACGATGCCTGCGCCACTAAGTTTTGGACCCACAGATGGATGATCAGGTGTTGATAATCCTGTTAAGTTCATATCGATAGTGTGCCTGCAATTAGGACCCAGCAGCAATGTTGAATTATCATGCTACAAGACAAGGTGACGACATGCATTGGGCCCATTTCTCGGCAGTGCCATGCACGTCTTCTCTCTTAAATGTTTTTTGGTGAACGAGGTTGCTGCTGATTGGTACTCTCTGGTGATGAGTTATGGACATGATGATACTTCTGGGCACACAATTAGTAAACAAGCTTATACAGCAGAGCATCCCAGTTGCAACTGGGTACCAAGCAGAACATCAGCCCCCATGAATCAAGCTGTTGTGAGGAGATCCATGCAAGAGAGGCTTGATCAGGAGGGTCTGTGCAGATCAAGATACCAGCTATAATCATTAAGCAACCTATACATGGGTTGCATGTAAAAGGGTTTACCCAGGTTGGAAAATGCAGTAATTAGGCATTATATATGCCACCAGCTCTATTGCATGGGACGGATCACAAACCTGCAAAGTTTTTGCTCAGTTTGTATCCAGTCAAAGAACTTCGACCTGACCTATTGTAGCTTAGCAGCTTAGTGCAGTTCAGCCCTGGTATCGAGGCGCTTGATCAAATTCAAGGCCCGCTAAGTATAATATTGGCATAGTCGATCCTGCAACTATTGCAGCGAGGATCAAGCTATATATATCTCGTCCAGAAGTATATACTCATTGACACACGGAAAGTGTTGTCTTCTTTCTCAGCAAAAGGACAATCCATCAGCCATCAAGAGAACATACCCTCATGAATGACAGATGGAATCATCTGCGGGTCAAAGTGAAAGGGACAAACAGTCTAACATGCACGAGAGACTATAATTCCACCAGTATTTTCCAAACAAAGGAGACGTGCAACACACGCATGATCAAACTCAGATTCAGATACAAAATCTTCGTAAATGCACACCAAATGACACATAAAACAGCCTACAAGATGGAGAAGAAGAGAGCCTGGGTCAAGCAGCTCATCAGTCAAACAAATAATGTCTGAAATCAACACATGAGATTGTACTGACAATCAAATCAGCTGCTTTAGCCCTGGCCTTGCTATGATATTTGATTGCTGTTAGATGACTAACGAATATAAGATCTGAACTGTACAAAGTCAAGCTGTAAGTAAGCAGCCAAGTTATGCAGCAAGCCAAGCATGACTTGTGGGCAAAAGTGTTCAGTAAGTCAATGAGCAATTTAGCTCAACAGAAGCTGTAGAACCTGTCATTTTCCAACTAAAATGTTGGAATCCTGAAAGCATGAATATGGACCCACGACATTTTAACTGCCATTAAATTTTACATGATTTTGAACGAACTTTCAAGAAGATTAAATGATCTAATTTTATTCATCACCTTTGAAACTGAACATCAGTAGAACACATATCCATGGTCACGACCAAGGTCACTACCTACTAAATATCACAAACTTACAGGAAAATAAGTAGTTGCAGGAGGAATCCATTCAAGTTGCACAATAGCATCATGGATATAAATCAATCGCAAGATAATTTTCAACTTTATCTCGTTCTAAGATCCTCTGCTTTCTAGAAGCTTTTAAGCTACTATTGAACGTGCTCTGACATCAGCTTTCATTCGAATTGCAAAACAAGAACTTACTTCATGCTACATTCCTTCCCATGTATCACATACCCATGACTCTAATTTTCTTGGAGCTGTGACTAGAGACAGGAACATGTATGTAATAAGGATCAGGTTCAAATTCCCAAATCCATTATTTACTCAGATTGTACGCTCTAAGTAAATTGGACTCACAGTTCTACATGGAGGGAAAGGAGCACCTAGCTAGGCACACTCTCTTCCATGGAAACACTTGATTGAAATTCCCCAGCTGGATCTCGTTCTTGCGACCCCGCCTTTACAATGCACCAGCTCGTGCACATATTCATGACAGCTTGTGAAGATTGCTGGCTCTGCACTATCCCAAATGAAACCCCACAACTGATAGATAACCCGTAACAAAATGCAGTTCAAGAACATAACAAGAATTTAGCAAGCATAAATCTGAATCTAACGCTAGATTATCCTTCAACCATGAACATACATGGTTCAGCATTAAATCCTCAAATTCCCAAACCAAATTCTAGAATTTCATAACTGAAATATGGTATGTACAAGTTCTCGATTGTCCTACCAAGGTGGTCACTTGTATTATCTCAATTTGCAACACTTAAACAAGGACTAAATGGGTCGCCTGGTCCAGAAATAATGCTAGGTTCAATGTGAGATCGTTCAAAACTTTCAACATTTCAAAACGCACTGGCTTCAGAAATCTTTCACAAACCATGAGTCAATTCAAAAGATATAATCAGATAAATGCAAACTTCAAATCCCATAGAAACAAAGCACCAACAAATACGGCCAGCAATATCACGCTAGCTAGGTGGAGGTGCATACCTGAGAAAGTGACGATTTAACATGTTCAAAATGTTGAAGGAGTCTTGAATCTGCATTTGAGCCAACTAGGTTGAAACATAACAAAGTCTGCATATCCTGAAGTAGCATCCACACAACAAAACTAAATTAGGAAGAATATAAGCAACATATCTAATGAACTCAAAGATGGGTAAAGATGAGCAACATGGCTACTTAAATCCATCATACAATGTAATGGAAACAACATTCAAACCTAGGCATTCACTTTGAAAACATTTTTTTCATCATAAGTGATTAATTTTGGTTCTTGCAGCTAGCTTCCAGGGTCGTGTGATCCAGCCATATTATGCCCATTGAGACTTGGAACTAGCTTTATTTCCACCCTTTGTAAACCAGGAAATATCTTTTGTATCAAATAACTTGGCTGCATCATCCAATTTACTTACTGTGGTTAGGACTGGATCACCTTATTTATATGTGAAAGCAACACATTCTACATGATTAATCTATAGCCAGTTGGAAAGAAATTCAACTTAGAAATAGAGTAGAGATAGGAAATATACATGAGCAATGATCCATAGCGTGGAAGGCAGGCAACTTTTTGTATTGAACACTAGCCAGAATGGTACTCTCAACTTGCATAATTTTGTACAACAGCATCATGCTTTGTTTCATACAAGTCGATCGGGCCTCGAAAGGATGAAAGAAAGTGCGTACACAATTCACCATTAGCAGAAGGAGATCACTTACAGGCTTGGCGATCCCGAGAGCTGGAATCATACACTGTAAGGGTTTTAAAAATCCGAGCACTTCGAAGAAAGCACTCCATCATTTCATGAGCTAAACTTCACAGTTGCGCAGCTCTTCAGCATGGTGAAAGAGCCAGCTTTCCATCGGGAAGCTCTCAACCCTACCATCGAATGATAGCAATCCACCTAAAACATTGATCTAACAAGTTCAGTTTACCTCTGTTGGTTGTCGGTGAAAGTTACCCAAAGTGAGCTACAGATTCTAGAACTCTGTAGATAATCTCAGGCCTCACCTGTCTGTTTGAGAGATGACTAACGTTGTGATCGGTTGTCCATGCTAAGAGATCATTTGGTACTCGCCGTAGGTTGCCGAATCATGACCAATATTTCAGTACCACTGAGCCCATAACACAGCGAAGTCGGGACTAGAAGAGAGAGAGCACAACCCCCGCGAGAGGAGGAGCAGGGCATGCATGCAAGCATGCGTTGGACCTGCCGCCGGCTTGTATTCATCTCCAGGACTGTGCTCTCTCTCTTCGACTCCATACATCTCTGTCGAATAACACCTTCGGTGAATTCTCTGGCCCCGCCGAGGTAAGTCACGTTATCGGTTGTCGACGGTAGCCTGTCATGAATCGAGTCGGCTACACAGCGAAGTCGGGACTAGAAGAGAGAGAGCACATCCCGAGAGCATGTCGACATGCACGCGAGCATGCGTGAAACCTGTAGCTCGTGGCCTGTGGTAATCTGGGGCTGTGCTCTCTCTCTTCGACTCCCTACATTGCTGTCGAATAAAATACTTTTCGTGAACGCCGGGCGGACTGATGTTGTCGGTTGTCAACGCTAGCAGCCTCATGTGCGTATCACCACCCAGTCACAAGAGCCGTCCAGTACACAGCGAAGTCGGGACTAGAAGAGAGAGAGCACATCCCGAGAGCACGCCGGCATGCACACGAGCATGCACTCCATGTCGGCGGCCTCTGGGGCTGTGCTCTCTCTCTTCGAGTCCCTGCATCGCCGTAGAATCAGATACTTTCAGTGGTGAATTCTGTGGTCGAACTTGACCCGACTTCGCTCACTCGCCAAGTGCTCCCAACACAACCCTTCCTGCAAGCAAATCCGCTAACCGTACTTCTTTAGTTTCGATAACTTCGCCGGTATCTAGACGGCTACAGTTCTGAAACTTGATCCTCATGATGACTCCATGACAGATGGCGGAAGGCCAGCAAAACTCTTGTCTCTCTCTCTCTCGTGTCTCTCTCTTATGATCTCTCCTACCTTGGGTGCAAGGAGACGAACGGCCACTGCACAGACCTGCAACTTGTAAAATACCCGTCGATGTCTCCAGAATCATGGACGGCAACGTGAGCAGACGCGACAATCCACCGGCGGTCCACGCTCCATGTCCTTCAACATCCAGAACAATAAAACCATGGTTCCTGCAGGAAACCTAGACTTCCACTTTAGTGAATCACCTCATTTACACTAGAAATGCAGGAAAACACTAGGAGAGTGTACTAGGTGCCCAGCCCTCAGTTCCAAAGAACATGTTGGGCCGCTGTGCAGAAGAGGCCCAGTTTGCACAGTGCCACACTGCAGCACATACTGTGATCCGACATCTTCATGTGCGGCCCAACTGATGGCACATGGTACGAGCTTGTCTCCCGGGGGCAACAGTCATGGTACTCGAGGAGCTAGACATACACAATCAATACCACCACACTCCAGGAGCAAGCATGGCTGACCCAAAAACTATACTTCTCAGGAAAGCAAGCTTGCAAACTCAGGAGGTGGCGGAGCTAACGAGGAGCCTACCTAGTCCATTGTCACAATCTTGTCATCGATGTGAATCAAATGGCAATTTCCCAATTCGTTAGCATGAATAAACATCTCTATAATATAACATACACAGGGTTTTGTGCAGTTAAACAAACCTCGCACTCACCTTCATGAGTTGGAGGATGGCACTCTGATACATAGATCTGAGTGCAGAGCCCTTGACCCAGTAGCTTTAAGCTAGATTTGATGATAAGAGACAACAAGATAAAACCCTCTTAAGTTTCACCATGAGACATGCATCCTTCTTTCAGGATCAGTTTCGTGCAGCGTGTTTGCTTTGTGGGCAACACTTACTAGGCCGCCGGAGGCGCGGGGAGGAACGGAGAGAGATTGAAGAGTGCAAAGCAAGCTGGGAGCTTCTGATGGGCTCGACTACTACGTTGCCAGATAGATGGAATGCAGCCAAACTGAAGGGGGTATTTAAAACAATGAGGAAGGCCAAGAGCGAGCTCTCTTCTAAGCTCAACCTTTTTTTTATTGATATATTTTAGCCAAAAAGGGAAATTCGAAATTCAGAAGTGAAGTAATTTTGGAGATTTTCAATCGCCAGGATTGAGGGAAAACTTAGTCAAAATCATCCTATTTTTATATTTCTGGTTTCAGTGAGTAGCTAAAAGTGTAGAAGGATGATCACAGTTTTATACTTCATTTATGGTTTATAGCCAGATTTGGCTAAATCTTCCTAGGGATGATGGCCACTTTTTCTACAGCTTCCTATGGATGATTGCCAAAAGCAAAAGTTCCTAACAAAAACACTGCTCCAAAGATATGTGTGCCATCAGCCTTAAAGGTACTTTCTGCCCCTTTTAAGGGCCCAGCTACATACAGCACCTGCACTGCTAACTTCACCAAGTCTTGAGTGAGGCCTCTTAGAGGCTATAAAAAACCATGGGTGCGTTAAATTGAGTGTGGAACGGCCAAGAAGTGCAGTGTTCTAGAAATAAGTGCCCCAGGGGCATATGATGTACAAGTTTGAGAACTTGATTTAGTGATTCAGGTATGGGATATTTATAAAGTTTAGAAGCAACTAATTTGTTTTTGATATTTTTACTGGATGGTACCAGTGTAGTTGCCGGTTGGCCCAACCTTCCTTGGCCCCCCTCCCCCACCCATAGGCCCTGCCTTATTTTTTAATGATAACAGTGTAGCATGTGTTGTTGACTCCAGTATGAACTGGTTACCCAACTAATTTTTCCTTCCAGAGCAATTTTTTGTAATTTAATTGAATTTTCATGTAAAATTACTCAAAATTCAATATCTCCAACACCTGAAATTTTAAAAAGTTCAAATTGCCTTCACTAAATCCTACTCACAAAGGGCTTTCAAATAACACCAAGAGTCTGCCCACATTTCCTTATATATATATATATTTTTTATTTTTTTTATTTTTTTTAATTTAAATAATTTTATGGTGAAGGCATTGTTCAATATTCAATAATTTCTCCATTGTACGTTGAAACATTATGAAACAAGATGTGTTATACAGAATGGCCCTGCCATTAATTTAATATCAACAAGTGATATTTATGATAAATCGGTCATAGCTAGGGGAAAAAATAAGATTATTTTATTTAAATGTACATCATGTGGTGGTAAAAGAAAAAAAAATCACGATTTCTTTTTTCAGTTTTTAATATCACATTAATTATGAGGAACCCAAAAGGTATCTCACATTAAATGATGACATGTTCTAGGAACGTATTTAAACATTGAAAATTTTGTTACCAAACCAAAACCAACAGTGAAATGTCATAACATGATTTTTAATTTTTTGCAAATCTAACGAATTTTTTCCTAAAAAAAAACAGTGATCAAATATTCTCTTCTCATATTTATTTTTCATATTTGTGCAAAATTTCAAACCAAAAAAAAAAAGCTCATCATGGCATGTGTATTTGAATGTTTTCAATCACATTGTCGCATTTTGAAAGAATTACATATTTTTTTTGCCTACGATGGGTGCCATAATCATTTTTGAAGAAAGTATTTTCATATTTAGTTTTGTGATTATGAATTTGATAACAAAGTCAGTTGGGCTGGGTGCACATTTGAGGAGGTGACAGTGAAAACAAAACGTCAAAAGATGAATGTGAGATTTTTGGTTGTTACAACCAAATTAGGATTGAATCATCTCACCTACTTATAGGGGGCAAAATCCCTTGAACCTACTATATTTTATAACGATTCTCAACACAATATCCCTGCCTTACAAGGCAGAGGCAACAAACTCAGTGCACCCTTCATCATGAAGGTTTTCCAACAGTACCAATGGTGCAACAAGAGGTGTCGTGGTTGATCTCAACACAAGAAGCAAACAAATTACCTTCCTTCATATACAAATTTATGTAAATTATATAAATCATCCACGATAATATTGAGAAATACTTGATTGAGAGAAGATTGGGTTTAGTTTTTTATGCAATCTTTATGTCCAAAGTAATTATATAAAGATTAATCTGTCTATATCTATGATATATATATAAATATAAATGAAAGCAAACAACAACTTTTTGTATACATTAAACTCAACCAAAACTGACTTTTTCTTTGTACCATTATTATGGTTTGTAAATTATTATATGGTTACCAAATTGCATTCATTTACATGATATATGGGTGAAAATGTGTGTAATTTGCACATGATCCTTATGGATTAGTATTTATTGAATGATTTCCTCACACAAGTAAATTTTCATCATGTGGTTAGGAGGTTGGACTAACGGCACCTGGAACATACAAATGATCAATACACTTGTACAATGTTCAATGACAGATTTACAAACACAATGCACAGTAAGAATATGATGAAACTTGACTATATACTTATTGCTATATTAGTATATTATAGTCTCATATTAATTAGTTGTGGAAATCCCCAATGTTCAATCTTCTTTGTTTTGTAATTGGCATCTTTGATTAGCTCATCACAATTAATTTAATGAAGTTTTTGGATAGTCCCAAAATAAATACATTGTAGTCTCTCCCTTTGGACTCTTTATATATGTTGCAAGAAATGGCCAAACTAACTAGTTCCCATCCCAAAAACAAACAATAACCCCCCTTCATCCATCGAAAAAAAATTGAGCTCTTTGCCTACCTGTGTCCTTTGCCATTTTTGGCCTAGGCTATTGATAGGGGCATGAAGTATGAGTGTACATAGAGGAAGTGAACGGAAACCAAACCTCTCTTGTCATGAAGCCAAAACTGAAAAAACAATTATTTTGATTCCAAAAATCAATGAACTATATCATTATCCTAAAATTGCAAATCATTCCACCAACATATGTTTCAATGTTACTATCTACATTTGTTTATTTATAGATATGGTAGTTTTTTCAATTGATACATATTTCTAAACTTCATTATAAATGAAATTAACATCTTTAACTATATTTTCAAAATCACTACAATTATTAAACATGAAATATTCAATATATTTTTTGGGGGGTCTAAATTATTTTTATTCGTAAAATTTAACTCCACATTAATATTTTAAAAATCTTATTTTGAACTAACATCCTTTTTGTAAAAATGTCGGTGACTCCTTTTGATATATTGTCTTTGTTGTAGGCAAGGTACCATTGTACCTTAAAGTCTCTTGAAACTATGATATTGAACCATAAATAAAAACTCTTGGGAAATATTGGTTTGCTTTGAAACATCAAGGTACCTATGGAATAGCAAAAAGGTCATGCAAGCTTGTGGTAAGTTGTGGCTCCATCCAATGAAAATGTAGTACCCAAAGAAAGCAACTTCTAGACTGAGGAAAATGTTTGGTGAGATTAAATTTACTTGTATTTACATATGATTCTTCACAGGTTTATCAATTGGCCAATGGACCTTGGGTTTGATTGTCCATGCATATATAACCTCGAGTCATTGAAACTTTGTGAAGTGAAAACATACTGGTACAGAGCCCTTCAAATGCCTGTGCTGGATGTGAAGACCCCACGCTCAAACTCTTGAAAGCCCAACCCCCATGTCAAAAGCTCAGGTTCAATGTAAAAAGCCCATGCCCCATGTGCAAAGCCCAAGTCCAAGAGGACTTGCCTCCACAACAATTGTGGACACAAAAAAGATTTGGGGAAAATTGTTCTTTTCTTTTAGACATTTCTTTACAAAAACCTATATGGTGAATAAAGGTGATAAACCATAGGCTAGGCCTCTTAGACTTGGGCCCAAGCAATTGACCCATCCCAAGCTTTTTTAACATCGATAGAGCTTTGGGTTTTGACATGACACCCAAGTTATTGACCTCAAGCCTAGGCTTTTGACATGTGTTGTACTAGTCTGTTTGAACCTTGCAAAAGTTCCATGACAACCACATCTGCATGGATAATTATACCTAGGATCCATTGGGACAATTCATAAACCCTAAGTGTGTGAAGAACCTACCTGTAAATTTGAGCTCACTTAGCATTTTCCTTAATCTACAGGCTTTTTTATTGGCATACTAGATTTTTATTGGATGAACATGAATGTGTCATAACTTCCCACACACATTGTCTTTTGCATATTTGAACATGGATAATTAGATCTTGGGTCAATAAACTAACACAATACAATACAAGGGGCTTTGTATTGTGGTTCATACTTCATACTTAATTGTCAATGCACCCCCTTTAAGAAGACATTCATTGCATTTTTCTTATATATTGAATATTTTAACCTATGAAATACATTATTGATTGTACATTTCATATACACAAGTTACACAATCAATCTTGTGTTGACATGTCATTTAACACAATAAGTTGTTTTTCAAATTGACAACAAGATTTTGAATTTTGATGGCTTTGCAATTCCATTCACCATGGCAATGGAGATATATTTGTACTTGTGTCCCCACCATTCATTATTCACAAAGGTTGCACTTAATCTTCGAAAGGATGTTACACACCATTTAATGCTTCTAAGGTTGTGTTAATCATATGCAACATGTTGATAACAAACTATAATGTGCCCATCCTCACAAAAATGATGGTTCAATCATATGCATCACTTGCAAAAGTGATTTCGAATGTAAGTTCATGATCTCACTTGGGACCCAAAGTTAGAGATGAAATCATGTTGACAAATCCCATGAATATCAAACAAAAATTCACTAGAGAAAAAAAAAACATAAACAAAAGGTCATCATGTAGAATTGCCCATTTGGAAAAGGAAAAGAAAAAATCAAACACATGAACCACTTGTCATGAATCATGTGATTTCAGTTGGAACCCAAAGTCATAAATAGTTGTCAAGATATCCATTTGGAAATCTCAAATACAATAGTACCTTGGCAATTTTGACACATGTTTGTCAAATGAATAATAATTTTGAATTTTCATTTTGACAAATAGAATACTCTTGAAGATTTCCCTTACAAAAATAAATTAATTGAAATTTTTTTATAAAACAATTCGACATTTTTGAAAATAATGTAAAAACTTTGGATGATTTCTTCTTTGATGTTGTAGAGCAAGTTACATGCAAGATTGACAATCAAGTGGGGCTTCCATGGAAGATCCCACATGAATGGGCTATCATGCATAACACCTTGCATGAATAGGATCTCACACGTAACACCCTACCAAGTTTCATTATTTAAAATGGTATTACGTCTTTTTTTGTTTTATTTGTAATAGATTAAACACAGCTATGTTAGCTCACAATGTATACAATGTCAATAGTCTTATTGTGTGGAAACACAACAATGCACTAAAACTTAAAATCAATTACAAGTTGGATCCACATCAAATGCATTTATATTGTTCATCTACATAGCTCATGTATAGATCTACCAAGTTATGGCTTCTCAAAATAATCATGAGCTTTGATGTTTCTCATCAATGCAACAACCATCCTTGGGTCAACAACTAGTAGATTAACATTGTGACAATGAGAGATTTGATGTTTGATACAATTACTACTACTAGATGCAACATTATGTTGTGCAATTTTCTTTTGTTCAATATCTTCATGGTACTTGTTGATCATGTTAGTTATATAGTTTTGCGCAAAACTTTCCCAAAAACTTTCATTAGGATTTAGTGAATATAGCAAACTTATTTTGAATCTGCATAAGCATAATTTCCTTGTCTTTAACAAAAAATTGCTTGTCATTCAATTTTATAGGTGATTTAGCAACTTTTGCAATTAATCCACCTTCCAAATGGTTTACTTTTTCAATATCAAAATGTTGCTACACATTAAAAACACCAAACAATGATTAAAATTAAGGAAAATTCAACAAAAACTCATTTAAAAAAACAACAATTGAAAAACAAAACATGTTGAAAAAATACTCACCAAAATAACACAATGCTTGACCATTTCATCATCATAAGCTTCATGATATGTAAAAGGTCATCCATCAATGCATTTACTGGTGATAATATGTTGGATCGCCATTTCAACCATACACTTGTCATCTTGGTTATACTTATAGTAAAATTTAACATCTTTGTGTTTTATGTGCTCCATCCTTTGTTCAATAAATACTATAGTTTACTCCATTCTCATTATGCCAACACCATGTTTTGTTTTGTTTGTAATCCATTTCTTTTTTAAGATCCTCAAAATTAGATGTAATGCATTTGTTGTAGGTGCAAGAGCATTTTTACCCATAGGTGTCTTGAAGTACCAAATTTGATCAAAGGCCTTGATCCCTTAAAGTTAGAAAAAAAGATGAAGTCTTGGCTCTATGTTTAACCAATTTGGTCAATGCTGCACTATGTGTTTGTAGCATTCAACAACAATAGGATTTGGGCAATCAACAAGTTTTTGTTGGAAGTCTCCCCACACCTATTAACATCCATCTTCTAATTCTTGTTTGGAAATGGTGTACCTACAAATCAAAAGGACAACAAAGTTGCAATCATAATAGATCAAAACACAAATGCAAACATGAATATAAAAATTACCTTGGGAAATGCCCATGAAGATCATCACGAATGGAAAAATCAAAATCATCTACATTTCTCATTTCTTACATGGTTTTGATAAAGAAGGATCTTTTACATAAGTACATGACCTCGTTGTTGAAACCTTGAGGTGTATTCAAAGTGCACTATTCAAATTGCAAAATGGCAAGCTCTTATGCATGAATTAAAACATCATTTTTCTTAATAGATCTCCCCAAGCCAACTTTGCTAGATCTCAAAACAACTTCATTATAAGCAAGCTTAACCTTGTAATATTGTTTATCAATAAGGATATTGGAAGGTTTTAATGGTGCACAACTTGTTTCTAAAGTGTGTTGCTTTTCATGAGCTCGGATTAAACAATCGAAAGCACGAACAAGTGATTGAATCGTGGTTGGTGGATATAAGCCATCTTCCAACATGAAAGATGATGGCTTCCAACATGAACATAATGAACATGTTTACAAAAGGCCTCAAATTGTTCTCTTCTAATAGTTTTCTAATGCTCTTAGTAAGAAGAAACCCTTTAAACTTATGAAACTCATCAAATGTTTTTACTGCCTAAACTTCCACATGTTTACCTTGTTCAACATGATCAAGTTTGGTTGGTTCCAAATCTCAAAATGTCCTTACACATTCAAATCCAATAGTATCAACAAATGTTGGAACATGATTATCTTCATCTTCAAATGAAAAGTAGTTAAGATGGCTTTCATTGAACAATACAAGCTTTGTAACATCAACAATTCTCATATTATCGCTCATAGTTAAAGAAATTAAAAAAGCATAGCAAGCTTAAACATATTGCGCAAAGGAAAAACAAGGAAGATGAGGAAAATGAAAAATATATTAGGAAAAATGGAAATGGACATGCAAATAAAGATGAATCCACAAGTTGCATCAGTGAATTGCAACTATTAGTTTTTTAAAAATCATCTAGGGTTTTTACGCTAGGGAAGTTTTTTTCCTTCAAGTCTTTCGAGACTTTAATCCCATCCTTTCAAGCTCCCACCCTCACTTCAAGGACCTCAATCTTGGAAGCCCCTTGTGGAAAAGACTTCCCCTATACATAATTTGTGTCTAACTTGCCAATGTACTATGGTAGTGGACTAGGCAAGCATCCACCTCCCCCCTCTTCTATTGTGCCCTCTCTTATCATTATAAGATCATATGATTTTAAGCTTTCAACAAGTTCAATGAGTGTGCCAACCAATGTGTTTTACTTGTTAGGGTTGTTGAAAATCATTGTAAATGAGTTCTTGGACTAAACATGGAAATTTTGTGGCTGGAGCTATGAGTGCATCCTCATTGGACAAACCTCATCACACTTTGATAGAAAGCACTTTTTGTTTTAGCAAGAAAGGCCATTTGTTAAAGAATCCTCTCCAAACAAATGAATATCATGGACAAATATTGTGTGTAAACTATGTGAATTTTTCTTTGCATAAATTAAAATCAATTTGAGAATTAATGGGGCAAAACAAATCGATCATTTCAGAGGTACTCCCCTTTCCTTATTTGATATGCTTCTACACAACAAGAGGGGGTTTGGGAACTTGATGTTCTCTTTGTGGTTTCCCCTTCTTAAGTGGTTATTTTGTCTTCTTGGACGTGGGTCCTTCCATTTTGTTCTTTGTACTCACCCTTTTTTGGGTGCTTTGATTTATTTATGATTGGTAGGGTTTTATCAATCGATCTCTCACACAAAAGCATTCATGGTTGTTGAAGCCAGCCTGAAATTTGATGCCCTCATCAGTCCTGTTGTTCTTTGCCAGCTAAATATACTACTATTTTAGTAATGTTGGCAAAACTAGAAATTTCACATCTTTCGTCCTGTATTTGCCATTACTGTACACCCATTTAGAATGAGTAGGTATGTCATCTGGGCGTTCCAACAATTAACCCAGGTGTAAGTAATTGCATCATCAATGTAGTCTTCTCAGGGAATTCATTGGCTCCTTGATGAGAATGAACCTGAAAAACATATCATCAGTGAACGACACCTATTCAAATGAGACAAAACATTGAACAACCTTCATCAAGGAATAGGGTTGGACATTAATCTGGATGAAAATCTTCCGGATTGGCTGCTGAGAGTAACACAATGTGATCAGATGATGAGGCTCACTCCAAGTTTTAAAACATTACAATAAAAACCCCCTTCATGTGAATAAAGAAATAGCAGTTTAAACGGAAATATCACATAGGTTATTAGGTAATTCTAATACCACCAAGACACCATCATTTTGAGCCAGGATGAACTAGTACCTTCTCTGGTACCTTGGCCTTCTTGAGCGAGGCCTCCTAGAGGTCATATTTCACCAGGAAAAAGTTGAATTTGAACTCGAGGCCACTGATTTTGTCTTTGATGTGGATCAGCCTTTTTTCCATATGCAAAATCTTGCCAAAAAACGAAATTTAAATTCGGAAATTGAGTGATTTTGGAGGCTTTTAATTGCTAGAAGTGAGAATCAAATAATAAAAATCAACATGTTTATATTTTTAGTTTTTAGCGGCTAGCCAAAAATATAGAAAGATGATAAAATTTTTGTATTTCTTATTTGGTTATAGCCAGATTTTACTAAATCTTCCTAGAGATGATCGTCACTTTTTCTACTTCTTCCTATGGATGATCACCACTTTGGCTACAAACAAAACTTCCTAAAAAAAACACCGATTGGGATATTTCTAATTCTTAGAAGCTACCCAAAGACTTCCACCATTGTAGGAGTGTGGGTTCTGATTCAGCTGAGGCATGGTTTGGAAGCCTCTTGTGACTCAGTTAGGGATGAACCTCTCAACTGAGTCGATGTGAGCTTTCACAATGTTAACCTATCCTCTAATGGATAGATCTATTAGGACAGTAATATCAAATCTACATGCATCTACATACCTAGTAGCCACCTGTTCTCCTAAACTATTTACTTACTTACCATTACTGTAGGTAAGTAAGCCATTGTTAATGGTAGGTAAGTAAAGGTGCATTCACACTTGGTGTTAGGGACTCTAGTGTTGAGTCCCCTAACACCATGTTAATCATTTAGGACTTACACCTACTTACCATGAATGTTTTATGTTAACTTAACATTAAGCTATTGCCCATTTAACACTGGGTGGCACCCAAGTTGCCATCTAAATTTTCATTTAACACTGACTTAACATCAAGTGTGAATGCATCATAAGTAGGTTACTAGGTCTGTAGATGCATGTAAATGGTTATAAGTACATACATAACCAGTTTTTGGGTGATTGCACACTGGTTAGAATCCATAACTTGTCTGGACTACTTTGGCTCACGTGTGATTGGCTGAGCACCATAACTCCCATCTATTACATCTAGTCACAAGGCAGAAATAATCACACAAGAAGACTTTCAAAATCCAGTTATGTCCAGCATAGTCATAGTAGGGTCGCAGACCAGCTCCTAGAGGCTTTTTGGGAAAGTACTTATTTTTTGTTCAATGGCTTCGCTATTGTCACCTTGCTTTGCTTGGCTGGATTCAAATTGAAATAAACCATCTAGAATAAAGAAAGCAAAGTGCAAACAGAAGCTGCTGGGCTCCTGCACTTCTTCTCCTTACACCATTTGAAAACAGAAAAAACTAACCAGACATGACTTCTTTCCTTTCCTGGAATTCCTGCATTATGGCTTCATCTTCAAAGGGTATAGTGTAAATTGGCCCAAAAGAAATCAATTTTTTTTCCTCCCTTTTTTGAATAGCCTTCTGTGCATTGCTGAAGTGTGCAACATCAGTCTGTGGATTTAGGCCCTTTCCCTTCTGCTGTAAAGCAGCACTCTCTCTCTCTCTCTTTACATGGTTCTCAAAGCCAAGAGTAGGCAGGTACTACGAATAAAACTATTTGTATAAATAAAAACTTGGCTTGAGAGCAATGGTTACCACACATAATCTCACCACTCCTGTGACTCAGTTATATGTGGCAACCCAGGACCTCACTCCCATTACCTAGTCCATGGGTAAGGGCTAGCGGGTTGTTAGCATGTAGGGTAGGAAAAAGAGACACTGATGTAACCACCATGGCTAGTTAGGGAACTGGAACCCGGTGAAATAGTGACCCTGTCTATCCAGCATCCATCCATCATAGTGCACTTCTGGGCACCGGCTATTTGGTCACTGTGGCCCTGATTTTAAGAGTATAATTCCTTAGTCTTTATTCTGGAGTTGAAAATAGAAGATAATATTAGATTGGCGATTTAATGAGGCGCGTAATCCTAGATCTGATTTGCTTGAATGACTACTAGATTGAGTTAGTTATCATGAACGCATGTCCTCTGCTTCTTGACGCCAAAATAGTTAATGACGGTGGCCATGGCTTTTATAAGCTTCTTAAACATACAGTCAACCAGAGAGAATGGCGGAGAATGTAGTGCGGAATTTTGGCAAAGAATGTATTGCGGGAATTTGGAACCGTGTCCGCCCTAATTTTGGAAAACATTTAAGGGTGAGAGGAATGAAGAAGAGATCAGCAGCAATAATACAAGGTTGCTTCAAACATCATCGCCGCCAACTTGTTCACAATTGAATTCTTATTCAGGCATAGTGTTCGAGCTAACTAAACTTGGTAACTTGCTTTTTTTAATATACATTTTAAGTCTTTACATTTTAAGAATGACTGGTCGCATTGAAAAGAAGAACAAACCCATCCTTGGGTGGTATCATTAGGAATGGTAACACTAGAGCTAGATGATGAATTCAGGGAGATAAACCCCTTGATGGCTTCCTGATAAGTAATCCCCTCAACTCATTTTACCATGTCCTTGCTGCTAATGGTTACCCCATTATGGTACGATCAGTTTCTGGAACATCAATCTCTCTGTCTCCACCTAATAATGCATCAATCCATCTCCACCAAATGTGAGGAGGTGGGCAGTTTGTTTGATGCAAACTGGTTAAGCCTCAATCTAATTAGAAGCGGCCAAGTGTTGTTGTACACTTAGCTCTATCTCCAATTCATTTCCTTGGTGATTCTGATCCTTACACGAACCAGGCTCCAGCACAAAGTATTTTTCTTGATATCAATTTGTCGTCAAGAATGCCATAGTTTTTGGGACAAGGATTAGAATATGACTGTAGACGTGTATATAAAATGTGATTGTATTGCATTCCCATTTTGAAAACATTCAGTGACATTTAAACTTTCCCTTTGTTAGTTGACAAGGGAAACATATGTGGTATTCACTTTGGCTACATGCATGCAAATAGCAGATTTCAAGCCTTGAAAGGCAATGGAGTTGACAATTCTGTAAGTAGTAGCATGTATATATATTCATTGTCAAGATTGTTCACATATGCAGCTGCTTTCACAACACCATAAATTCAGTTGCAACTAACTGTCCCAAATTCTGGGAGTTGGAATCATATTTATACCATTTCTATGATGCATTCAGGTTAATCCAGGCTAGATGGTTCCAGCAGTATTAGTTGGACTTATGTGCACCAATGGCCCAGTGTTGTACAATTCCCAAGTAAGTACGGTGTCTCCTACTTGATAACAATTTACTTGTTTTTTTATTGTACATTCTATATAGGTACCTTTCAATTTCTTATTGTTGAATTTTATTATTATAGCAAAAAAAGTAATCATTTCAGACCTGGTGATTTTTTCTAGTTGTCACCATTGCAATCATGAAAAGTTTCCATCTCATGGTTGAGGGAACATTCCAAGTTTGTAACCATTATTATCACGTCATGTTTGAAGATGCCTTCTTCTTTTGGCATGCAATTCCTTGAAGAATTTAAGGATGTGTTTACATTGGACAATGAAAGTAATTTCTAAAATTGTTGCATGACAATGATGAGTTTTGAGTTTGAGTAGTAACAAGATTCCTAAACAAAACCATGAACCCTAAAATTTGGTGTTTTGTAGAATCATACAAATAGTAGATGAGATTTTGCATGATTTGAATATTGTCATGAAGACATTTGATTTTGTTCATTAGTGTAGCAATGGTTAGACTATTTTCATTACGAGCATGAAAATGCACCATATTGGACAATGTCCAAATAATTGTGTTTACTTTGAGCTAAATTCAAATTCTCAAAACTTTGTAGTCAATTTTTATCCTTCCCTTTTGTTACAACTACATGTCATGTGTCTAGCAACAAATCAAAACAAAGTAATTCAATAGATTGGTCTTTAGAAAGAAAAAACATTTGTTTTTTTTACTCTAATATGAAAGGTTGTGAAAAGCTTTTATATAAGTATGCTTCAACATTGAAACATAGGAACTTTTTAATTAAGAATTTCTAATACGTGGAAGTAGGGCTTACGAACAAATGTATAGAGTTCTTACCTCCAAACCTGTTTTTCTATTGTGCCCTAAATAGGTGACCTACAACCAATAGTTGCCTGCACCCTTGCAGAAAGTGGGCATTATATTGACATCCATGAACACAATTTTGAATTTTTGGGGGAAAATGTGTCAAGGCACATCTTTCCACTCCTAGGGGGTGGAATACAAGGAAAATCCCTTACTAAAACTAAGTCATCAATGAAAGTCTAAGGGACCCAACAAAGAAAACAAAGAATTGTCACCTTTTCCCTTCTAGCAAAAAACATAAGGAAGGTTGTTATAGTCATTATTTTGTCCCAAGATGTTGGTGAGGAAACATGTTGTGGGTGAGATTCTTGGCTACGGGACATAAAAGAGAGTGAAAAAAGGAGGAACGGCATGTGAGCTATCATTGTGTGTTATTCTGTGATGTGAACACGCTAGTCAAAATTGCAAATTTAAACAAATAGCAATGGTTTCAAGTTGGGCCATCATGACTTTTTTCTCCCACAATCAGATGCAATTGAACATATTAGTGCAAGTAAACCTTAAATATCACAAGGTTAAAACCTTGTTGCAGATTGTACATGATGATCTACTTGTGCCATGTGCCATGTAATCTTGTCCTTCCTTTAGTGTCTACACCAATTGTTGTGCATCGTTTGTGGGAGGATTGGAAGTTTGACATGGATAGGAGACAAGGTACCTTATTTTCAAGCAAAAAGGCTAAATTTTCTTTGACATGGTGACATAGTCACCAGAATTTTGAACAAAGATTAACCTTGAGCTTCAATAATTTAATATTTGAACTCATTCAAGATTAGGGTATCACTTTCAAAGAATAACGAGTTTATGATTTTATTTATTTATTCACCAAATATAAAGTTTACATGCGACATATTTAAGTGAGAAAAATTGAATGAATAGTCTAAAATTAGATAATGCATATGATGACTTGGTGATTTTTCACATGTGTACATTTTTTTACATCAATATTTTGGTTCAAAGCCAAAATTATAAAAAATGTTTTATGAAGCTTTTTATGGACAATTGAATTTTTTTTTTTTTGGCACAATAATCTCCTACACATATGACTTGAATTGTGACTAGAAATTCCAAGTCCAATGGATACAAACAATCAATTAAATGGTTCCAAAACGATATTATTTTTCCTTTAATCTGAAAATGATTTTTTAAACTTCAAAAACCCTACATTCTTAAACATAGATGTAAGAATTATTTATCCATTTAAAAAATTGAAATCAATTGCATTATTTAATGCATTCTTTTTTGTTCCTTTTTAAAATATATATAATTATGACTATTGAAATAATTTATTATTAAGGTAAAAACACAATCACATGAAGCACCCAAATGAGTGGACACTCTTTTAAACAAAATTTTTGTATGTTTAAAAAAACATAAAGGAAACATAATAGTTTGAATTGTCATAATTATTTTTGAAATATTTTGCATTAATTACAAAGTTTGCATTCTCAAAGCTTAACACAATTTTTTTTTTAAATTGCATGTTCAAAGCACTCAAACCTCAAGAATCAATAGTCCTTGTTTTTTTCAAATGTCCTTTTTTTACCAAATGTTCACCATTCCTTTTGAATTGTTTTTTTAATACCCATTTTAACACATTTGGCTCAAAAGTGCTAAATTGACTTTGAAAATTATGGATTTTGAAAATGTGATTGTAACAAAAGTTGTTCATATTTATTTGATAGAAGGCATGACTACATAATATACATGTTATAAAATCAATTTGTAGTCAAAATGTATTTATATTTAACATGCAGTGTTGAATTAGGCATCCAAAATAAAAAATTTAAAGTTAAATCAAGATAAAAATTTAAAATGTCTTGTGTAGTCCTTGGAAAAAGACTTTTACCTTTGCAACCTTAACTCCTTTTATTGTGTTTTCACCATTAATTAAAATTATATACAAGTGAAATAATTACCATAACAATTAAATGGCATTTTTTAAAATACACATAATGTGACTATAATATAAAAATCAAATTGAGTTTATACATTACACAAAATTAAAATACTTACTATAAAATATTACATTTTAAAAAATATATATTTATATGAAAACCTCGTGCATTGGATTTTTTAAAATTGAAAATATATTAGTCTAACATGTGAATGACCATAACTATGATTGAATGAACAAAACAAAAATAAACACAAGTTTAAAATGTGACCACAACTTAATACATGAACGATTGAAAAATAAAAAGAATGTTTTTAATTTAATGTATACACAAAATAAAATTCAATACCTACAACTAGACCAAAAAAAACAAGTACAATGAAAATGGGTGTAATTTTAATGTGCATTTTCAAATCTAATATGTGCAAATGGATATAGAATGAATAATATACCATTTTAAACATGTAACTGAAAAACAATGTAATATGTGATTGAAATGTTAAAAATGAAAATAAGTATCATTTTTTGTGTGTAATCAGAAATTGAATAATGGGGTGGATGCAAGATAAGGTGGACCACTTTTGTGTCAAAGTACAAGTTTTTGCAAAATGTCATGCATTAACATGCCATAAAATCATCATTAGGCCAAATTTGTTATTGAATTAAAATTTTCAACTTGAATAAGAAGACATATACATAGAAAATATAACATATATTCTCCAAATATAGATTATTAGATTTTTGTCTATGGCTTTATATAAATATTTTGGTTTATGAATGTTTTTGGGTTATTTTATAAAGATTTAATATACGATATCTTGAAGCAAAAGTAATATAGATGGAAAACATTTGTTAGAAATACCTCGACCCAAAAAAGGATATGGACTTTAAATGTCTTGAAATGGATTTTATTTTCAAAAGTCCATATTGTACTCATCATTTGATGTTTTTTTTTTCCCTCTTAACATGCATGTTAAAGAGTTGTTTAATTACACTTCTATTCACATAATCTTTATTATCTTATTAACCACTTTTAATCCCCCACTTAAACCATGATATCACAATATCACAAGCTTAATACAAGTGACGAATGAGAAAATGAAACAAAATTGAACTTTTAAATGTGATTAAAAATAAATAAATGCATGGAACCAAAAGTTCAAATATATATTATCATTGACATGCAATTGAATAATAAAAAAACAATCAAAAATGGAAATTGAAAACACATTTGATTTTAGTTTGTATCTAAAAAATAATACATGAAATTATATTAAATACCAAAAATAAAAATAAAAATAAAAATTGGTTGCACATTGTATTTTAATTTTGGTCCCATGTAATATATATTTTGGGTCACACATAATGCATTTTATTGCAAGCATTGAATGTTTTTGGTTTTCTTTGTTGCATTTCTAGAACATGTGTTATATTAAATCTAATCAAAATGAAAATACATGCAATTGGAAATATATATATTTCAAAATGAAACAAGATCCTTTATAACAAGCAACCAAAATTACAACAACTATACTAACCTAAAAACATAAAAATAAAATAGAAAATCTAAAATTAATGAAAATATATTTGATGAAAATTATTGTGACTAAAAATAATTTTGAATTTTTTTTCTTTTTAATTTTCTAAAAATATTTTAGTTCAATCACATGTGTTAACTTGTTGATTATACACTGCAACTTTTCAAATTTCAAGATTTTTGCTAATTGTGTGTTAAATTTTAGTGACATGTGATATTCGTAATATATATCCCATTGTCTTATTGATTTCATGTATTGACAATTAGATTTTTTTAATTTAGTTTGTTTCCATGTATTGGTTTCTTAATCATAATGTGTACATTAGCTTTTCAATTGCACATTATAATTAGATTTGTGTTCATTTTGTATTTTGACTCACATGTTTTTCCTTTTCCTTTTTTTGTTAAAACTTGAAGTCAAGTTATTTTCCATTTTCTTTTTAATCACACATATTGATTTTTCATCACATTGGAATAAGATTTATTTTGAATTTTCATTTTACTTCATAATAACATGTATCAGATTTTGGTTAAATAATGTTCAAAGTGCATTTATCATCATTTTTTATTGCATGATAGTACCTCCCATTGATAACCTTTAGATTTTTCATATATATATATATATATAATAACCCCATTTTGAACTTTTGAAAATTTTGTAAGTCAAATATAAATATACATTTTCTCATTAAGATTTGAATTATAAGTTGTGGTAACCCAAGCTAAACATCTATAGGTGCATTGTGTAGGATTCAATTTTTGGGAAATCCTAAACCTCAATTTAGTTTTTTCTTTCTTTTTTTTCTCAACTTCGCCTCTTGAAAATTCTTTAACACCAAGCACATGAAAAAATAGGTATAATATTATTATTTTTAGGCCTTAAAAGTACATTTTAAATAATAATTTCTATCACGTGTCTAAATTATTCCTCTTTTTTTTGCATATATTAAGTTTTTTGTCACATTTTTTTTAATAACATGCATTAAATTTTCAATTCCATAAATTAAATTTTCTTCAATTGCATTCAATAAAAAATTTGTTTTAAATTAGAAATAAAACTACTTTTAGTTTAAATTTTTTCCAAGGTTGCATTTATTAATTTTTCATTCCAATTAACCACATCCATATTAATATCTTAGTCATATATTAATATTTTATTTTACTTTTATATAATGTTTTAGTCAAATTTCAAGCACATAATAAATAAATAAAATTTTAAATATTTCATATATTAAGATTTCAGTCACATTAAAAAAATGCATTTATTTGGATCACATAATAATATTTTATTTTATTTTTGTTTTTTGGTACTCAAGTTCAAATTATATTATATCCACAAGCAATGAATTGAAGAGAGGAAAAAAAATATGTGAAAAAAATGTATATGAAGACAAAGCACATAAAAAACAAACCACTATCATGACTAACATTGGTTTGTAAATGATTTTGAATTATATCCAATTAAAATTAAAGATTCAATTTTATCTATAGAAGATGAGATCATCCAAAGGATATTGTAGCCCCAAAAAACAAGGGGAAAAAACTATCAAAACCAATCATGAATCCTTCCTAAGAACATTTCCACCCCACACCAACAAACACCCCTTTTCATCAAATCTTGCAACAAGATGGTGCAGATCTTGCTAATATTAATGGTACATTTTTTAGTGGTCATTTTAACCCCTTTAAAAGTTTTTTTCTACTATGGATTTGGATAGTGATTATTACTCATCTAGATGTGAAACCATAAATGGTCTTTGAATATTTAAAAGGTGTTTTAGGACATTTGTGGGTGGGGACAGTGATCAATGTTAAATGATATTCTACTCTAAAATGAAGGAATTGTTTAGTGTTTTGGGGTGGAGATGCCCTAAGGTGTGCATTAAAAAATGCTACTAGATATTGGGTAGATGCCAAATAGATGCATTATGCATGACATATTGGTGGCCTCCCCCTTTTTTTTCAATTTTTCATGTATGTGTTCCCATATGGTTCCCAATATTTCATCATTATTTTATATTAAATCTTTCATGTCCATGTAGATACATAAAGGAAAAGGGTTAAGTACATAGGCTTGAAAGAGGGAGGTTATGAATTATTTTTAAATACATAACATGAAGTAAAAGAGGTGGGTATGAATAGCATAGATGGACAAATAAACAATCAAAAATATTTTTATTATATTTATGTTTGTTTGTGAGCATTATTTTTTTGGTCACACATTACAATTAGATTTATTTTCATTTTTTATACATTTATTGAATTTCCAATCATATCTAAAATAGGTCAAAAAGGTCTACATTTAAGTCAAGAAGAGGATGCTCAAAAGGTTTCATAGGCTTGAAAGGGAAAAAGGAAAAAGAACCTCATAAGGAACATGGGTTTTGGTTGTTCAATGTACTTAACACCCTATCCCTAAACATTTTATAAAACAAAGCTTCAAGACCTTGACTCTTTGTTATTAGGCCATGCCCCCAAAGGACAAGGACTATTGCAGTGGATCCAACTTTTGGAAGTCTTACCTTATTAAAATTAGTTTCACATTAGGTAAACCAATTTCTTTGTGAAAGTGTTTAGACTGTTTAGATTGGAATGGATTGTTTTGGTGTTCAAAGTGTGAACACAATAGGTAGATGTACAACATCTTATCTATTGATAAGGCCAACGTGTTTGTGATGCTTTGTTTTTTGCATCCCAAGCTCATGACATCCTTGGCATCACTTTTTCACATCTACAACAACCTTACACCTACCCTGTCCCTAGGTTTTAAACTTTAAACTTGACATTTGTTTTTGGTTTTTTAGGGGCATCATTAACTTCACACATGCTTTTCCAACCAAAAAAAGAAAGTTTGGTTGTTGTTTAATCCTTGCTATATTGAAAATGAAACTTTCTGATCACAAAAAACCTTGTTTACTTCAACAACCAAAAAATAACTTGCCTTTGAAGCTTGTGTTGATCAATGTCACAATTGTGATCATGGTCATTGTTGTCACCATGATCATGGGGTTCATACATACTAATAGGAGCCATACTCACCCCCTTAAACTTGTGTTTTCTCATTATTTTTTTCATATGATGAATTAATTGTGAAAATCATGCAAAGCTTGTTCATTTATAGGTTCATACATTTTACACACAAATATCGTGTGTTAAAAACATGTTTGACATATGGATGAATGTGTTGACAGATAAAGTATGAACTTATAAATGAACAAATGTCACACAAATTTCACACCTTCCTATAAATCCGTGTCTCAAATGTGTTTTCAGTGCACAATATCAATGTGTAAAACATACAAATTTTGCATGATTTCCATTATTAAGTTGTGGAATGTTAAGTTTGTGATGTAAACTTTGGCCACCAACAAAAATAATAATTTTTAACCCACTAACAATTGCAAGATGTTTTGTGTTGAATTTCTTGACATACATAAGTGCCATGCAAAAGACTACTACTAATATTAAGAAGCAATTATATCTTCATAGTGACATGATTTTTTTGGACATTTATTTCACATGACACATTGCATAATTGACTTGTTTGGCATGGCACCCATGTTGATATGTTTTGCATGAATTTTTTTATAAAAAAAATTAGATGAATTTGCATGGATTTACATGACAAATAAATGTGAATAATTTACACTTACACTTACATATTTTTACATGATTTAAAAATGGATTCACACATTTTTACAGTTACACATAATGTAAATAAGTTTGTTATTTGCACTTACATTGAAGGTTTGTTTAAAACTATATAGATGGACAACATTGTTTCCTTCCTAGTGAAAGCTCATCTACAACCTTCATTAATTTGACCACATGTGGTTCAAAGGAATGGTCAACTTTATCAGGTCCAAACACAATAATAATAACCAAGGGCACCAAGGCCAAAACTCTTTCCAAGGATTGCATTTGACATGTAATCTTCATGTATTAGGTTTTTTTCACCCAGTTATTATCTAATTTTTAATATTCACATGTTTAAACCACCATAAACTTAACTTTGATTGTATGTTTTCTTTGAATTTTGGCATCACACATTTTTTTAAGTTTTAAGTTTAGATGAAACATGAGTGATGAATGAAATAAGGTGATTGTGCATGACTAAAAAACAACATGCATGAAATGCTCAAATTTAGGTTTAAAAACACAGACAAACATTTCAATATGAGCACACATTTCAAATGATGAAGATTATATCTATCACCCATACTAACATTATAAACAATGAACATTTGGTTAGTTTCCGTGGGATACATAGAAAAAATGATGTATTCAAGCTCCAAAATTTAAAACAAGGCACATGCAATGCAATCAAATGGACCACCAAATTGTTTCATCCAAGCCTTAATCAACTTTGTATCTTAACCACCTTATTAGTACTATTTCTTTATTTTAAACAAGTTTAATACAAATTACACTTTTTCCATCATACTAATTGAACCTATTAGAAACTAATAGCTATATATTATAAATCTCTTATACATATGTTTTATTTCTCTAATTTTCTAATATTTATTATTAACGCATATCTTATATTAGTTACATTTAGATTTTTAAAATATAAATAATCGTATTACGAAATTAATTGAATTATTAATTCTAACTCGAAATCAATATATGGAACCATATATTTTTACTTGTGTAATTTTCTAATACAAAAAGTAATGACCCCTCCAAACATTAAATTCATCCATCAAAATAAATTTCATCCATAAACATAAATATGCTTAAGGTCATGTTTTATACATCAACAAACATTTCATTCTATTAGTCAATTTCACCCATCATCTATTTAGATGAAAATAGATGATGGTTAATCCTTGCACTTTCATCTCACCAAATGGATTTAGATTTCACATCATTAGTGAAGATTGAACATCAATGAAATGTAAAATTCAAGCTCAAAAACTTTTCAAATTACTCTCATATGCATTCCAAAAATCAATTTGGACATTAATTTGAAATGTTCCTCTTAGGCTCAAAAAAACCATCAAAAAAACACCCTAAAAAAGGAAAAATGAAGAAGAAGTTGGGTTTTTTTCCAAATTAAGTAACCAAGGAAAAAGTTTAAAATTGTGGGTAGTCCCAAACTTCTGGGCAATGCCTTGAAATCCAAATACAATATCAAGGAGTGAAAAAAAAAATGTCAAATAATGGGCAAACCATAAATATTTGAAAACATGGGTAGTTCAAAGCACATTTGGTTAGTCCAAATGATTGCCTTGTAATTTGACAACATGGACCTAACAATTTAACAATGTAGATTAGGTGATTGGCAAAATGCACTTGGCAAAATGGATAAAGTCAACTTGGCAAAATAGTTGAGCAAATGGGGCTAGGGTGAACCAACACCCATGCTAGTACCTTCACCTTCTTTAATGAGGCCTCTTAGTGGCCATATTAAATCCCCAAAAGTTAGATTAGAACTCAAAGGATCTAGTTTAGTTTAAGCATGGGATATTTGTAATATTTGAAATTATTTAAATGGATTTTGGGATTTTTACCATGGTACCAAAGTGTGTGTTGGTTCACCCAAGGTGAACAAATGGTATTCCATACATGGCTTTATGATTTCAACCAATAACATAGGGTTCTTAAATGGCAAACATTAAACAAGAACAATAAATTGAATGTGACAAAATTTGTGACACATTCTAACCATCAAGTTCCCATACTTACATGGAAGGCTAGGGTCCCAATTAACCAAAACCCCCTTGGTTAACCAAACTTAGTTGACCTTCCCCAATAAATCCCACCTATTATTTTTCATGACTCATCCAACAAAACTTTAGCCTTGCTTTTGTTCCCCCCCCCCCTTTTTTTTTCACATGCCCACCTTTCCTCATCCCACTTTCTAGCTCCCAAGGTTCCCAATCCTAACAACTTCCATGTCCCAAACCTTATCAAGGAAACACAATGTTCCCTTTTGCAAGGGAAAGCAATGTTCCAAGTGAAAACACCATTAGGCAAAATTGCATAAAGTTCTTCAAGAAAAATCCATTGACATTTTCTCCTTGAGGCATGAATATTTTCTCAAGGCACCATTTTTCCCCCAAGGCAACCTTTTAAGCAGCCATCTCCTCCCCATGGCAATCAGCCTTTCTTAGGAAACCATTTCCTCCCCAAACAACCAGGCTAACCTTGGGGAATTGTGCAAGCACTAGTAGAAAAAACATCATTTGTGACTATCTTATGCAACTAGATTTTAATCACAAGTGACATTTGCAACTAAACATTAGCCTACCAGCAAACAATAAGTTACCAATGATGCAAATAACAAATGATGCATGAAATATTTTTTCATACAATACAAATATGACAATTTTATACATGTATCTAGGGATGAGTTCATGCAACTACAATGCACACAATAATTTGATCACACATGGTAACCTAAAAATGTGACACATGGCATGATTTGAAATTTTTGAAATATTTTTCCAAACAAATATTTCCATTTTTCTTCAACCATCTTATTGAAATAACTAGATAATGCCACATGGCAACTTAAGATTTCCTTATAATCATCTAGGGTTAGCTTAAGGTTGGACCATTTATGACAAGGCATAAGCATGGTAAAGTATGTTAGTAAGAGACAATTGCTAGTTTTTTGGAAAATATCCATAAAATATACTAAATTCATGAATATTATTTAAGTCAATGATCAACACTAGGAAGTTCTTTGACTACATTTCATAATATTGAATAATCACATTTTTAATATATATGCATTTAAGTAAATTTTTTGAGATGCAAATACTCGAAAATATGTGTCACAATTTTGCAAAATAAAGTTACAAATACATGAAAATAAAACATCAATTAAAATTATTATACTTTTAAGTTGATAAAGGCTTAATGTGTATGGATATAGTTTCAACTTTTCATATTATAGTCATAATCTATTAGACTTTTAATGTAAAAGTATTTTGGAAAATTTGAACAATTAACCAATTTAGAACATATTTTTCATCCACATTTCTTATATAAAAATTCCTAAAACTTTATGTCCAACTTACAATAGACTCAATAAAATACTCTATGATTTCAAAATGCAACTTAAATACGTTTTTAATATATTTTTGAATGTGAATGTTGAAAAGAAATTGTTTTTGAAATCAAATTTTCTTAGGACTATTTTTTTGGCATTTTTATCATGTTCGGACCCAACAAGCCATGTAGCACCTAACCTAGCTATGTGCCTAAAGTACCTAAGCTAGCTTTGGGCTAGGCCATTTACAATAGGCCATGTGGCACCTAGGTTAAGCCTAAGCCACCTAAACATAGGTTTAACTTAGGTATGTAGGTACTTAGGTCTAGGTCTAAAACGTTTACAACAAAATCTTATTTTATTTTAAGTTTAACCTTTTGGGTGAAGCTTATATGATTAATTCCTCCCATTAGCAATTGAAACAATTGAATGTGTCTACTACACCAAACCAACATATTTATATAGTGGATATGTAGGTATCTATGTAGGTATTTAGTAAATTATTAGGAGGCACATAATAGGTAGGTAGGTAGGTGGTACATACATAGGTACGAAGGTATCTGTTAATGATATTTTTCTCTATGCCAATTAATTTCCTACTTCCCAACTTCTTTAATCATAAATTCTAAAACAACAATAAGTAGATCTAAAAATCTAAAAGTCTATGTACAATCCTACAACATGCATTTGCTTTGCTACAATTTCAAGAATCAAAATTGGCCAAGAAGAATCACTTCATTTCTCCAAGTGAAAGAAAAACAAATATAATTTCAAAGTTTGAAAGTATGAAAAGTAGTATGAAAAAATGGTATGAAATCCTTGTTCATGTCTCCATGTGTCCATCTAATTATACCTACTAATTTGAAAGTTAAATAGTTCTCTTGGGCCATTTAAACAATCACTAGCTAACATAATTACTAATAGTTTAAAACTAGTTAATGTAACATTGTTTACTGTTTACAATTTTACATCCGTTTGGGACCAGAGAGTCCATTAGACGAAAGGTAGATCATGGAGGACAGATTGTCCTCTGGTACTGGCAACATGCCACAAATTTCAGCATGGCAACACTAGCAGTCCAAAAAATTTCAAAACTATGGTCATTTATAACATTCTTCCAAAAACTACTTGTTCTATCCACTACAAGTTCTACAAACTATTAGTTACCTACCAACATATTTATTAACCTATTATAACACTACCTATTAGGTTTTGTAACATGTTAGGTTATTGGTTAGGTTACAGGTTAAGTTCAGTTACATATTAAGTCATAAATAACCTATTACTTTTCACAACCTATTACAAACGGTAACTTGTTAGGTCACCTATTACAAATTTCTAGGTAATAATACTTTGTAATTAAATAAATAGGTAGGTGTTACTTACATAGGTACATAGTGGGTAACACAAAAAATAATCTTGTTTTTTTCCACTACCCAAATTCACTAGGTTTTTAATGAAATGGGACAAATTTAACTAATATGTAACTTGTATGGTTTTGGTAAAAAGGACTAGTCAATTAGGACATTTTTAATAAAATATTTTTTAGTCATTTTGGATAGTCACATGTTTCACTAAATAATTTTTAATTTTTAAATTACAACATGGATATATGAAGTCCCAAATTAATATGAAGTGGAATAAAATGCCACGTCATCATACAACTTTTTTCTTAAAAACATTTGCGGATCATGGAATCACGAATCCTATTTTTTTAATGGCATGTCGTGACAAAATTACATGTTATGAATTTTTTGTAATTTGTTTTCCAATTTTCTCAAAAAAAACATTTGACGTCATTCGTCATGATGTACATGTTTGTACATTACATTTATATAAGATAATATTGATGCATGGATTCATCAAGATTTGAACCTAAGACCTCATAGGACACACTAAAGTCTTAACCACAAAACCACTTCAAGATTTTATTAAGAAAGTAAAAAAAGTTTATTTTATTATGTTTGGCATGGAATTGCTTAGGAAATTTCAAACTTTAATGTACTTTTTTTTTTTTCAAAATTTACTCAAATGCTACAAATGAAAACATGATCTTGAAGCTTATTCAATAATTTATTCAAGAATGTTATTATAGTTTGCAAATATTGTATGTAAAAAGTTTTTTAAAAAACTTAAAATAGCATGTCATGAATAAATTTACAAAAAAAAGATTGTTTGAATTCACCTACAATCTCTATGAATCTAGTGTGAATTTAAAATGCATTCATTAAGTCTTTAACAATGTTATTTCCATTATGTAAAACATGTCCATTTTTTGAAAAATTGTTAGTTTTTATTTTCCCCAATATGATTAAATACAAATCACCCATAAGAACATTTAGCCACATTTGGTTATAAAAAAGTTGTGGAGTTGGAAACTTCTTTAAATCCTTTAATAATATGGTTACCTATGTAATTTATTATAATATATATATGTAGTTTAAATTTGACAAATTTTAATATTTTTTCTTTCAAAAAAATCCTTTGTTGATGTTGTTGCCCCTTTAAATTAGCAAAAATTGACTACAAAAAAAAAACTAATCAATATAGCCATTTAATTTTCAATACCATATTGTTTTAGCAATATGAATCATACACTAATACAAATGATTAAATATACAACTTGAAAAAAATCACAATTTTTTTTTAATGATGTAAAAATATATTTTACCTTCATTTGTTTTTGTAGAATTAAAAGTAACATGCTCTGGTGAAATTTAGTTGGATTAAACCCACTACCCCCCAACCAACATGTTTCTTTTGGTTATGAATTTTTTGAATTAGCAATTTTTATTGGGAAAAAATGGAAAAAATCGTGGAAATTGAAGGAAAAATGCAAACAACAAAAACTTTGCCAAAAATTTGAAAGGAAAAAATGTTACTTCTAATGAATAAGTTTTTAAAAATAATTATAATAATTCCAACTTTAAACACACAAACAATTCCAACATCAACAAAGGTTTTTTTAATTTAAAAACCAGGAATTTTCATTTAACTTTTTTTAATGATATAGTTTTACAATGGGTTCTAAGACTTGTAGGCCAAATACAGATTTTTTTTTTAAAATTTATATTTCCACATACATAATCTATAACCAAAACATGGTTAAATATTATTGTGGATGATCTTGAAAAACACCACAAATTTGAATAAATATAAATATTAAAAAAATATTGATGTAATTATTACTATCACCATTTATAATTCATTCATTTATTTATTTTTTAAACTTTTTATTTTTTAAATTCACCTCTAAATATTTAAACATAAACTTGCAACAAAACAAGCCCTAAAATTTTAATAAATCATTTTTTATATAAAAAATAAGTAAGAAAAAATAAATCATAATATATTTTAAGAACATTAAAGTTACAAAAATGAAAATTTAAAACTTCGAAATTTTAATCAATTTTTTAAACATGATTGTTTTTCCCATACACACCAAATAGAAAAATGGGGGAAATTTTAATTATTAATTATGGGGGTTTTTGGTGTGGCATCATAAATATTCATACTAAAAAACTTGTCGACATGATGCCTAAAAAATACTAGGGAAAAACATACATTTTAATTTACATAAATGTACAAGAATTTAATATATGAAAAATTTATAATTCAAAGGTCTACATGCATCCTAAACTTTGGATGCATGAGCACTTGACCTAATCATTGACCCATTCAAATATAAATAAGAAACCTAATTAGTTTTTATACATCCATTTCACAAAAATGTGATGAGTGCAAAATGCAATTCATGAGTAATGGATTTAACACATTCAAATTGAATGATTCAATTCATGTGCAAATGTTGATAATTGAAGAGATGTGAAAAAACTCACTAACTTGTTCAAGTATAAATGTGAAACATTAAGTTGTATGTGTTTCAATATACTAATAAGTGCAACATTTGAGTAACATTTGGTTTCAATAGGTTCAAATTGCATGATTCAATTCATGTAAAAATGTTGATAGTTCAAGAAATGTGGAAAAACTCACTAAACCATTCAAGTATAATTTGCAAAGCATTGATTTGCATGTGTTTCAATATATTCTAATAAGTGTAAGATGTAGCTTGTGAATAATGATTTTAACATATTAAATGTGAATGGTTTAATTCACATGTACACATGTTGATAATTGAAAAGATGTGAAAAAAATCATTAATTCATTCCAATATAATGTGGGGTTTCAATTAATATATATATTTTAATAAATTATGGTAAGTGTGAAATGCAATTCATGAGTAATGGTTTCAACATGTTAAAAGTTGATGGTTCAACTCATGTACCATGTTAATAGTTGAAAAGATGCTAAAAAATCACTAACCCATTATAAATGTAATGTGTAAATAAAATTAAAGGCTACCTCAATTCCCACATCAACAATTTGAAATTATTAAAAAATAAATTGGGTTCAAATTATATTCATAAATGAACAACATAGTGAATGTAACAACTATGAACAATATTGACCATTAATTAGTGCATCAAGTCACTTGCAAACTGAAGATGATTAAATGTAGTTGAAATGTAATCAAATTGGACAGTATTCACAATGTGTGGGGGTGAAAAAGGACAAGATTTCTTCTTGTGTAGATAGATGGTACATATGTAAGTACATAGGTACATGTAATTAAGTAAATAGGTAGGTAATAGGTAGGTAGGATGTTGGTACTTGGTAAGTAGGTAAGTAGGTATTTAATAAGTAAGTACTTAATAGTAGGTAGGTATATACATGTAGGTATGTATGTACTATTAAATAGTTTATATGTGTAGCTATTAGGTAGCATAAGTATCTATGTAACTATAATGTGATTATCTTGGTTACATGTGCAACTAAATGTATATACGGTGTTATGAAAAATACAAAAACGACATAAAAAATCAACCTATTAGAAAGATGAAATAGGTCATAATTGCAACTTGGTTGAAAGGAAAACCAAAATCCATCCAAATTTGAAAAATAATTGCATAAGCAATTGTTCATAGTCATATGTGACATTTAGTTGCACAAAAAATGGTTGCAAACAATAGGACTTCTTTTAGTGAATCCTCTAATGCGCCCTTGCCCAAAGGGGTTTTGAACTTTTTTGTCACTCCAAAACCCTTCACTTTTAGGGGGAAACTATGTTGTTGTTAACAACTATATGCCCCTACCAAAAAAATGTTATTATTTTCCATAATTAATTGCTCATCAAAACCATGATTTTCATAAATCTCTTAGTATTCTGAATTCAAATGTGCACTTTTTTTTGTAAAAATGGTTTATCATAAACAAACTTCCCAATTACAATTATAGTACCCCATTGATTTAATAAATATCACTGGTGGATATATGTTGAACATGCCATTTTTTATCATGTTGACTTACAATCAATTCAATGGTGGATTTGTCAATTTAATAATGGCAATTGTAATTACCAAAGTATGTTTCACTACCCATTTCATTTAGTGTTTCAAAATCCATAATCAATAATGACAACAAAAAATTTGATCTTTTTTAATGTTGCCCAAGGTTTGAACTCTTGAAGCTTTTGGGGCATAGCTAGTCATCTTCCTTGTTCAATCTTAGGAATGCCTAGGGATGGTTTTGTATTGATGCATATGGACATCTCCTTTTGTATCCTAACTATAGCATTTGAATTTCATTTGCATTCTTCAACTTGCATTTGCATTTTATTACTATTATGATTTCCTATATATAACCATGGATTTCTTGTCAATCTTGGAATTTTCATGAGCATAAGTCAAATCATGCATATTTCTTGTTTACAAACTATGCAACATTATGTATTCTTGGTGGTTTTTCACCTTCTTGGTTTTTGGTGCGCCTTTGCCATCTTTTCTATCACTTTGAACCGTGTCTAACAAGGAGCTTACTTTCAACATGATAAAAAGGAGCCACAATCATCTCCTTGATTAATGACTACTTATTCTTAAAATATTTTTAGAACATTTTGGTAAAAAATTTTAAAATAATCTTTGAAAATATATATACAATTATTGTCAGGTTTTTATTTAAATTTTTCCAAAAATATGTAATTTATAAAGTATTTCAAGTCATTTGATAAGTTCTTTTACTATTTAAAATCATTGATTATAGGGTCAAAGCATAGTCAATTAGACACAAAAAGTAATCTTGACACTACGTAAATTGAATTTTGTGAAAAGAAAAAGAAAAAGTAAAGATCTTTTTCATTATTTTAAAAAGACACTCATATGTATGTGTATGGTACTTATACAAATTTTGATTTGTAGGATTAAATGTGGACAAAATGAAATTAATAGTCTACTTGCAAGTTACTTTTGTAAACATGTGTAAATCCTAGAATTAAAAAGTTTGAAGCAAGTAGGTTATAAAGTTAGCAAAATGGGAATTTGAACATTTGCTAATGTTTATGAATATGAAATGCACATTATAGAAGTCCATAATTTGTAGTTAATGTGCATGTTTTGGAGTAAAGTATTTTGGAATGTCAAAATTGGACGCTTAATCAAAAATACTTTTCACCTTTTTTTTTGGGTGCAAATGTGATGAAAACAATTGCTCTAAAATCATGTTCATACATAGCATAGTCGCACACAATTTCCTCGCATAAAAGTTGCACCTTTTTTTTACATATATTGCCAAGGCTACAAGTAGACAAGTAGGTTCATAATGTAAAATTTGGGCATGTGTCTTGTGCAAAGATTTGGGTTGTTGAACTTTGACCTAGCCTTCAACCTAGACACCTAGTAGTGGGAACCTCAACAAGTAGCCTTCAACCTAGTCATGAATGGCAGTTACATGTAGCCTTCAACCTAGCCACTAATGGGAGTTGAACACTTTTTAGTAGTTGAGGTTCACATGATGGTCTTTCAATTCTTCTTTTGGGTATGCAGTTCACATGGGTTATAGCTAACCTTTGACCTAACCACTAGTAAGAAGTGAGTTTGCGCGATGGGTGAACTTCCCACAATAGTCCTTGGATTTTTATTCTGCACATGCAAGTTTGCATTTTGCAACTTTTCTTTCAAGTGCTTGTACATTGAAGTGAAAGTCCATGAAATGCAATGGGGGGTTTCTAAAATACCTTGCCCAAGGATGTAATTTTGAAGTTCATTTGGCCAAATATTGGTGGTATAACCTTTTCATGGGTAGGTTTGATATCAAGTATTCCTAGGCTTGCTACTTTTTAAGAGGGCTTAGAAAAATTTCGTAGAAAAATGTGAAGATTCCAATGTTTTGCTAGGTGGCAGCTTTGTGAGGAAGCATTGGACAAACTAATATTCGAAGTACACAAATAATAGGTGTTGGAAAATTATTACGGAATTAGAAGTGAGGACTTTTGACGTGCTCTCAAGCTCTTTGATAAACTCAAATGTGAGTTTGAAGTGAAAACAACAGAAAAGCAAGGAGTTAGGGACACGCTCCCTGGCTTGTAGCACTTTGGGGGTAGAACGACATGCTGGAACTCCAGGATGGGACTAGGAAGAATGACAAGCAATTAATCATTCACATGGACATGTACAAAACCAAACAACAAGTTGGTTAGTGCATAGTTAAAACACTTTTGGTGCTAGGACGAGCCATGGACAAACTCGGACTCACAAGACTCACCACGGCCTAAACTTGGGGGAAACCACCACCTTCCCCCTTATAGTATACTAGTGGGTGCCCGTGGCCGAAGGCCCCTGTGAAGTCCCCTGTGGGTGCCCGCCGAAGGCCACTGTGAAGTCCCCCCTGGGTGCCCGTGACCTTCGGCCACTGTGAAGTTTTATAAGTTTTATTTTTTCTTATTTTTTACTCTTTATTTGGTTTATTCATTTTTGGAGCTGAAGAAAAAGTTTCATTTTGCAATTCTCACAGAACTACAGCATCATCAATTTGAACCATCTGCCAGAAAGCATGTTTAATTGAATATTCTGCCAGAAGGTTCAAGCTGAAGAAAAAGTTTCATTTTGCAATTCTCACAGAACTACAACATCATCAATTTGAGCCATCTGCCAGAAAGTATACTTGCTTGAATGTTCAGCCAGAAGTCACTTTTGCGTAGTAGTAGCAACGCATCTTTTTCTTGATTATGTGTAAATATTTTTTGTAATCTCTTGTTACATCTTTGTGCTGCTGTGACATGACTGACTTTGTGCTCGTTGCAGTAGCATCGTCTGATTTCGTTCCTGGCTTTCCCTTTGATCTTCTGAACGTACACACCAACGGAAGCGCTTTGATTCTTCGGGATTCTGCCAGAAGTTTGATTTTGCAATTCTCTTGACAATCACATAATTACAGCGTCATCAATTTGAACCATCTGCCAGAAAGCATGCTTGCTTGAATGTTCTGCCAGAAGTTTCATTTACTATCCTTCTGTTTGGTACCCAAACGCAAAGCCAAAATCTCTTTTTTTGCATTTGTTTTTTTCTATAAAAGTTTGTTACGGAGAGATCTCGTCAGGAATCCGCGCAGCAGCAGCAGCGAGGAGGAGGAAGAGGAGATCGAAATTCCCAAATCCTGATCGCAACAATTGTTGATCTGATCTCATAGTTGTGTTCTTCATATAACACATCCCTATACAATCTGAAGATTTTCATGCTGTTTTACTGAGTTGCATTGTGAAGACATTTGGTAGAAAAATTGTAGATCTAATGTCATAGTTGTGTTCTTCATATAACACATAGATTCACCACATGGTGGGTTCCGACTGCAATAAAATTTTCAAAAGAGCATACATATCAGGCAACCACTATCCTTCTATTTGGTACCCAAGCGCAAAGCAAAAATCTCATTTTTTGCATTTGTTTTTTTCTATAAAAGTTTGTTACGGAGAGATCTTGTCAGGAATCCGCGCAGCAGCAGCAACGAGGAGGAAGAGGAGGAGATTGAAATTCCCAAATCCTAATCGTGGCCAGAAATCCGTTATTTTCAGCGTAACTGAAAATGTTTGGCCGCCCTGCCCTGCCCCTGCCCTGCAAGATAGACAGACAGACAAACACCATGTTTGCTTTAATATATAAGATTTTGTGCTTGGCCACGAGACCAGCACTCAAATGTCATTTTGTCCCGGGACTCCCAAGTGGGAGTCCCGAAATTCTCACAATTGGGACTGCCACAACTTTGGGGGCCCATAACTTTGTGTGAAAACATCCGATTGAGATGAGGTCTAAAGCAAAGTTATAGACCTTGTCAAAATCTTTTCAATGGTATGTCACACGCCACTTGTACACAAGGAAGTCGGGGTGATTCCTGACTTTTAGTGGTCGGGAGTCAAATTGGCAATTTGACTCCCGACCTTTCTTTTGGCCCTAACTTGTGTTTTAGATGTCCAAATGGGTTATACGAAACCATTTTAGAAATCTATGTTCCAAGAAATTTCCAATGGTATAAAGAATTCTTCAATTGATTTGGTTTTGACCCCTTCAATTGCTCTCTAAAAATTTGAGAATCCACTGGGACTCCAATTCCCAAAGTGGAAGCTCCCTTGGGAGTGTGAAGGTTCATTCCCTCACACCTTCCTTCACTCCTGGGCTTCCCTCTTGGCCCACAACCTTGCAAGCCTTTGCCTTGGTTGTGAGCCCAAGGCTAGGGTTGCGATAACTTTAATGGATATGATTTTGACAGATTATATTGACCTTAAGGCACTATTTCACATTTGTACAGATTGCTTATGGCACTATTTCACATTTTAATTGACCTACCAAAGACATTGTCTTTGTTGTTGTGTAACCAAAAGTGAGAGTCTAGAAATCTTACAGCCCATACACTACTTCATGTGGACCCTTCCTTCCATGCTCAACAAATCGATCCCTCATCTACTTACACCTAGCCCCTCCAAACTCGAACTGTCTTCCTGCTCTCTCGCTGACCCGTCGCAATTTGAAGACCGACAGACTCAACCACATAGCACTCTACGTAATACACATTTCTGATCATGTCTTCCCACGCAGGTGCATCAAAGAAAATGCTTGTATCTTATTCACAGATTATACACACTCCGAAAGCACAGGCAGGTTCCTTCAACACGAGTTCTTGCAAAAACCAAAGAGTCTGATCATTCCTGAAGTTCTTATCCCTTCTCTACATCCTCTATCCTTCTACAACATGAGCTCAACTACCTATCAGACGTAGCGGAAGGTCTCAAACATAGCTAAGCTCTTTACTACAGAGCTCCTCACTCTTCTTTTTCCTTTTGTCTTGCTCAAAAAAAATCCCTCTCTGCCTCTAGCTCGTTTTGCTATCAGCTATCTGCCTCTAGTTGCCAAAATTGTCCTCCTTAAAAAGAAACAATTCCTGATCATTTCCTCCAGACTTCCCTTGGCTTCTTCCAGAAGCTTCTCCAAATCTTCCAACGCCGTTCCATTCCCATTCTCAGTCCGCAGTCTTGCCACCTTCATTAATCTGGCTCCATCAATGCCAGCCGCCATCCCTAATCTCCCACACAGCACACAGCTAAGAAGCAAGACAACCATGCATTTCCATGCAACAATGATGGGGCGCCGTCACAACAAGTCGGTTGATGTAATAATGTCTAGAACCCAGGGTTAGATCGGATTGCACACTATCTAGACAACTTCCTTTCACATTACAGTTGGTCTTCTATTAGGTTGTAGTGACAATGTACATTGTACTAATTTATGTATGCCAACATATTAACATTATTTTTAGTAAAAAACAAAAGGAACTTCAACATTCCAGTGTAGTTGTGGCCCATAACTATTTATTTTGTTGATGTACATGTTTAGGGTTGGAGAAAGAAGGGGTGAATTGTAACTATAAAAGTTTTAAAAACCCTATAATCAACCTTTTTCTACATCCTAGTTTAATAATGTCACATTGAAGGGAAAATGACCCTAGGAATTTGTTATATGTCCAAGCACCCCCTTTGCACCACGCTACTAAGATAATATCATGCATCTCTAGTGTAGATGTCATGAGGTAAGTTGGTTTCCTAATTATTTAAATTTGATAAATTTGAACTCAGGTTTAGGGTTGGACTTTGTATTTAGGTTGCACAAGTTTATGGTTGGAAATGTTTACTTGAATACTTGTTTATGGTACATTAAATTTCTAATACGTGGTAGTGTGAAAAACTTCCTTTCTATCAAAAAAATCGAGAAAGTTGTATGGGATACCTTGAATAGAGTACTCTTTGTTAATGAAAAGCTAGTTTGGGGTGATCAAATTGTAACTAGAGAATCTAAATCAGATGAAAAGTTCCACACCCCTATAAGAAATCCTATGAAGGAAGGTATTATTACTTCATTCCAACCAAGACCAAAAGTCCATTTAGAAATTGACTCAAATGTGCATTCTACTATTGTGAAACAACTTATCAAACACATTACAATTTCACCCTTTCAAAAATCTGCAATACTATAGCAAAAGAAACGGTTAGAAGATCTAGGAAATCAACATTGACCCAAAAATCTCTCAAGTTGCAATTTTGTGACAAAAAAAATGAATCTTTAAAATTCAAATCATCATGAAAGGCTACTTGTAGTCTTCACAAAAGGTACACACTGCCTTTGTAAAAACCCTAAATTCCCCTAAACATGGGCCTATGATTGTTTTTAAATTTTTACAGTTGCTAAAATCATGGGCGCCCTAAAAATCTTGAGTTACATCTTATTATACATATTTAGCATATAATTCATTAAGGGACCGTGAGAAGAATTATGTTTTTAAATGAATTGTTTTTCTAAACTAAAAGGTTTGAGTTTAGATATTCCAGTGCATTCATGATTAACAACTATTTTGAATGGACCTTATGTAAAATGTGGGTAAGGCCATAGAGCAACGGAATGAGGTGGAGCTAGTAAACTATGTTGCCTTTAATTTGTTAGAGTTTTGAATGCATGTGTTGGTGTAGTAGGGTGTGAACCAAAGCAAAACTATTTTTAATGAAGACGATGGTTTTATATTTTATTTCATATATGCACATGATAAGTATAGGATATTTGTTACATGTACATGGTTGTTTGTTTAAATGGCACTGTTGGGATCTAACAATTTAAAATTATAGTAAATTACCTTCAAACAAATTATGTGTTTGTTGATCATTTGAGTGTTAACTATCATGCCATTGAATTTGCACTTGTTTTGTGAATATTTCATAAGCACTAATGTCTTTTTATTGGTTAGAATCCTTATGGTATACTTGTTTGCATGCATCATTGGATATTGATGAAGCTTTTATGACCTAGGGTAGTTGTGGCAGACTAGCAATTGTTTGTGGACAAGGTGATTATTTCATTCTTTATGAGTGCTTAGAGGGTTAAATGGGTAATCATATTTATTTGTTTATTTTGAGTGCTAGCTAACAAATGAAATTATTTATCATGTTTCAAGTGTTAACCAACATAATGTGAAACTGTATCTATTTACCTCCATATGGGAAATTAAAAAAACAAGTGGGTGCCAAAAGCTAAGAAGATTAGGATTGATTCGAAATGCAAAGCTAAGAAACAAGAGGTTCTAGCAACTGAAAGGGCTAGGTAAATGTATTAAAGGCCAAGGTGCTAAAGGCATTTCTAATATGGAGAATTCAATCATTTGGGTCAAACTATGCCATATAACTATATTTTTAAAATTGTGACAATATTTGCCTCCTTTGTAGGTTGGAAACTAAATAAATGGAACAATAAAAAAGATGGGCAAAGTCTAGACCATGGGAAGAACAAAGGTTGATTTAGACCCTATAGACAACTCTAAGAGGCAAGCCCTAATTCTAACATCAATCCTCTACAACTAGGTAGTTCAATAAGTCAAAGGTAGAGGAAGTGTACATTATTTGCAAACTAAATGGTGCAACTATTGGAGAGCATAGTGCATTCATTCAATGAGGAGGAGAAACATGACATTGTCAAAAAATTCATCAAACATGCAAATGTCCAAAACTACCTACCACCATATGCTAGACGTGGGAAGGAAGGTGAAAGCAACTGTGTAGTACTAGAGGCTATGAGGGGTGTTTATGTTCAAATCATAGCTAATGGAGACATTCAAACTTGACCTTCAAAAGTAGTGTTGTTGTTTGCTATTGTGTCTACAAATGTTGGCACAAACCAAATGCACATTGCCAAGATCATAAGGGCTTTCCGATATTATGTCCGAAAAGTTATGGTGAGATGAATGCATGTTGATTAAACATGTGAAAATCTTTAGAGAGGCTTGCCAAGAAAACATCATTGTGATGTTGTAAGTAGTTTTCATAAAGAGCTCATTTTGAAGTTGTGGGAAACATCCACAACTAATTTGCCAATTCATGAGGATGTGAGAAGGTGAAGAATTTTTACAAAGACATTTGAAAGCCATTCGATGCATTACTTCCGAGAATCCCAAGTAAAAACCTACTCACACATTTTTGTTCAAATTTTTCATTTTTGAAGTTCAAAATCTCTCATTACATGTCTAAAATGAGGTCATAATACTTTGAAGTCATGAGTTGATTGCCACAAGTTGTTAAGTCCTACTTGCAAACACGATAATCATGTGCTTTTTAAATTTGTAGTTATTATGAGTGTAAGTAACCATTTCGGAGTCCAATATGTTCTCCCTTATGGTCAACATAAATTATACTTGGCCAAGTCAAAGTCTATAGGTTAATTGTTATGGTGAATGCCTACTTGTCATATGTGAACTATGAAATCTTGTTACTTGGTGGTCATTGGGTGTTACTTGTCAAGCTAAAACTTAATACAATGGGTATTTGTACTTGGGTGTTGGATGAAATCATGGCCATATAGTTGTTCTAACATATAAGGCAAGGGTTCATCACTTCTCAAGGTAAGAAATTATATTGAAGAAAAGTTCAAGGTAGTACCTATTAATTTTTGCATTGATGAGTTACTTGAAGGCATTACCTATTACTTTTTACATTTATGGGTGATTTGAAGGTAGTACCTATTATTTTTTACATCTATGGGTTACCTAAAGGTAGTACTTACTACTTTTTACATCATTGGGTTACTTGTTCATCTAGTAGGAAGTCAATACCTACATGTAATTACTAGCACTTACTTGTTTAACTTGTAAAAAGTAGATTTTCACTTGTAGTAGTTGTTACTTGTTTGATCATTGAAAAAGTTCCTTGTTTGACTAACAACCAGTAGATTCCTTACATGTGGTTTTTGGACCCTACTTGTTTTACTTTAATAAAACATGTTGGTACTTCCAAACATTGTTACTTGTTGGATCATTGAAGCATGTTACTTGTTTAGCTACAAACTAGTAGATTTTTACATTCAGTCTTATGGCCTTACTTTTTTACTTTAACCAAATAGGTTGGTAATTACATTCATGTTTACTTGTTGGATCATTAATATTTGTTCCTTGTTTGACTAGGGTAGGTAGTAGATTTTAAATGGAAGGCAACAAGTACATGTAATTGCCATGCAAATTTAAAGTAGTTTTAGGAATTAAACTCAAGGCTCTGATCATGGGAAGGGAGTACATGATGGCACTAGGGCACTCCTAAAATAAGAGATTAGGAGAAAATAGTTTAAAATGTATAGTGAAAAGCTATAGAATGTCATCAATGTTATTGCATTTTGTATAATGAAAACAAACAAAAAAACACATCACCTACCCTAACACAAAAATGACTATATTCTAGTTCTTTCATTTGGTGAAGCCAGACAATGTCGATAAATCTATTATTTGGGATTGCAAAAATATTAAGGGGTCACAATCCTTACATTTAGTTGCTTAAGTTTCTCACAAGGACATCATTCTCATAAAGTTGCAAAAGCTAACTTGCTTTTGCTTTGAATGTATGGATGACAATGTCGATTTTTGTCAAACAAATTGCACTTAAAACCCTGCAAATTGCATACATCGGAACCACACAATGTAGTTCATAGGTAATAAGGATGACTACTTTGATGTCATATAAGTTCATTTAGCATTTTTTTTCATAGGGGTTTCATTGTCACCTTTTTGTATACTTTTCTTTCCATTGTAGGTTTGTGAAATCATTAATGACATGGAAGATGGGAGTTCACAATCAAAAGAATTTGATGCAGATGAAGATAATGAAACTAAGGCTACAAAGGTTGAAGTTGGTGACAATTTTGTCGTCATTGTTGGTGAAATGGAGAATGGGGATCTTTTTTTTGTCATTTTGTGGGATAAACCTTTACATCGGTGTGAAGTTACATTCACAAATGGTTGGGGTAATATGTGTATGAAGGTGACATGTTTTTAGGTGGTTTTTCATATCAATGTTTGCAAGGCCAAGAAGGCCAGAATACTTCACACATGTTATCGACAAATTCACCTCCCACCTTTGTTTACTCTCATTTGGTGATGAAGGCCAAATTTCCCATGCTTTCAAATACTAAGGAGAGTTTGATATCAGCCCTTGAGGAAAAGGAAACATTTGATCAAAAATCATGAGTTTACTAATTTTGTATAATCATGATTGTTTTTATTTTTTCCCTAGATTTTTTCACATGGCTTTCAAATTTATATTAATATTATGGCTACACCAACTATGTTAATTATGTATAAGCTAAGTTACATGTGAGAAAATTGCCTAATTTCATCTTTAAGAATAGACTAGAAAAAAACACAAGTAACAAGGAATTGTGCAAGTAAAATTTTCACAGACCCTTCTAGGGAAAGTTCAATTATGTTGTTTATAATGGTACCATGAACCAATGTCAAGAGGGTAGTTGGGAAACTTTCCCTAGTTGAAAAACACCTATTGTGGGAAACCAATTTCCTTTTTGACATTGGTACCAAGAGAGATTTCTAACATGGATTTAATTGAGAGCTTTCCCACATTGTGATGCATAAATGCACAACTACACAAATGCCTATAGACACATGAATTTTGGTCTAATTGATAACAAAGAATAAATTTAATGAATTTAATTTCATATGGAACCTAACCTATCCTTCAAATTTTCCATGTATGTGAGGGCTTGCCTTCCACCTACATTTTTAAAAACTCCTACATATCCATTAAAACTATTCAAAACTTGAAGTCTATTTAATATACTATATTATAGACTTAGGACTAATCTTGAAGGGTTCACCAAATTACATATTTGCTTAACTTTAGAAATCTTTTGAGATTGGCCACGACCATTTTTTGGTAATCACCCCAACTTCAAAGTACTCGATGTCCCCTTTTCTAGACACAATATGGTGCAATACAACCTCATCAATTCACATACATTCATAGGACTATGTATTAAGCAAAAGAAGGAAAAGTTCTAGTTGAAATTTATTGCTTTGATATAAAAAATAGTCCACTACTTAATAGACTATGTATGGCACATGAAATTAACATTATGTGACAAGCTCAATGGGTAAGACATGAGGAGGTGAATTGTAATTTTTCTTCATATTGCATTTCAATTAGAGGTTTTCAAAAGAAGTTATGGGTCCTTAAAAACACGGAAGTCCCAATTTCAAGAATTTCAAGACTCTCAAGTTGGGAGTCTCGGGACAAAATGACATTTGGGTGCTGGCCCCGTGGTGAGGCACAAAAAATACTATAAGGGGGAAGGTGGTGGCTTCCCCCAAGTTCGGGCCATGGTGAATCTTGTGAATCTGTGTTTACCCATGGTTCGTCCGCACACCAAAATGCTCCAACTATGCATTAACCAACTTGTTGTTTGGTTTGTGCAAGTTTGTATGAATAATTGACCCACTTGTCAATCATCCTAATCCCCATCATAGAGCTCCAACACTCCCCTTTACCCCCGAAGTGCTATGAGCTAGGGAATGTGCCGTAACTTCTTATCCTTTCATTGTTTTCACCTTAAACTCACATTTTAGTCTATTAAGGAGCTTGGGAGTGTGTGATCCGCTCCTTTTTTTTCAATTCAACAACTATTGTTGACACCATGGCCCTATGCTTTTACAAAGTAATGGGATTAGAATCTTTGCATTTTGCTTGCCATATAGAAACCTCTTGATGAGCTTTATTTCAACTTTTGCCCAAATCCAACAACTTGCATTTGTCCTACTTTAAAGACTTCTATAGGTGAACTAAAGTTGTTTCCTAGGAATTCACTTTCAATTGGAGACGTTCTTTTTCTTCAAGCATAGTTCCAATTTTTTTGGATTTTGGTCCTACTTTGTGTATTCTCCATTTCCCAACAACTTTTTCACCACTACTATCTGCTCCAATAAAAAAATCTTTAGTCCTTTCTTGCCTTCCATAACAAAACATTATGCATCTTGGCCACCTTCATCACTAAGTTGCATGAGAGTTTGACTTTAAACTTACGTGGATTGCATTGTTATAGTTGAACTCAATTTCAGTCTTCCACACGGTGCAGGCCTTGTTGCCCTTTTCAAATGTTGTTGAGTAATATGGTGGGTGTATTGAGCCCAGTTCATTCAAAGCCCTTTCCATTGAACTAACCAACCATGTAAAAAAACACCTAGGTAATCATCGTTGGGAAGAGGATGTGCGTAAACATCTTCATATAACTTGAAGAGTGTTTCGCAATCCTTTGTAGTCACAAATTCATTGATGTTTACTTTCCAATCGTTGGGTTGCCTTGCACCAAACACAAAGGTGATTTCATTTTCGAAAACCAAAGATGTGATTTCCTTGTGAGCATTCAGTCACTACCCAACCTTAGCTTTTCTAAAAAATTGAACACACTTTAAAATGAGTGACTAAGTGTGTGATTCATTCTATGAAGTTTCTCCTTTTCTCTCAAAGTTATTAACTACGTCTTCTCACACATTTTCATTCTTCACACCTAATATTCCTCTCTTCATAAGCAACGATGCCATGTATTTTTTTGCATTCACAGCAAATTACTAAATTTGATGCCTAGTGACAAAGTGATGCAAACCAAGGCGTATGTTTCAACCCACATTACAACAAAAGGTGTCCTTGTACGCTAAATGATTTCACTGGATTTTGAATGAATTCACTGGTTGTAATGAACAAGGACCAATGAAGAAACAATGAATTCACTGGTCTAATGAACAGGGATTACTAAATTGCACCCACATTTTGTGATAGTGCCACTACTTTCACGTTGAAGAAAAACCTCAAGCGTTTATATGATCAAAGTAAAAGAAAATGTTTTAGAACTTGGTCAAAATCCAAACTTATGGTGCAAAGTACTTGTAAGGGGCTTTGGTCAATGTAGGAATTAGCATCAAGAGCTTGACGATAATGACAAAGTTGATTGCACTGCCCTATAAGACCAAGATTCATGAATGCATGGCCCCTTACACTAGGTGCTTTTTGAGCCCTAACATGTGCATCTCTAAACCCTAGACACAGATTGTGAGCAGGAGAAAATTAAATAGCAAATGTGCTTTATTTTACTTATTTTGAAGGGTGAAAGTATTAGCAAATGTCTAATTGATCATGCTTTTGACCTACAATGTTTTTTAAATGTTTTAATGTATTTTTAATTCTTTGGATTAGTTTCAACTTTTTTCACATTTTCCTATGATATATCATGAATGTTATCATATAAGTAAAATCAAAGATTTCAACACCAATTTAAATTACCATTTTGGTGACCGAAAATTTTCAATCACCCTTAATTGTCTTGGGTAGTTTGATTTCACTTTGACCTAGGTTGACCAAATTTTGATGTAATGTCAGGTTGCATTTACATCTAGATGGACACATTATGTTGTGACAAATGCTTGAATGTTATGACAACCTTAATGCATGGGAAGAAGGAAGGTAAAATAATGTTGCTTTCTACATGGCTTTTTTTTTGGTTGACTCCAAAGGACTAGCCAAATAATTTTTTTGAGATCAATATGTTGTTCAAGGTGCATTTTATGTTGTTGGGGGCCAAGTGCCAACCCAAGTGTAAATGTTCATGTTGTGATATAAACCATGGGGAAGCAAAATTGGGTTAAATCTTGAATTTTGGCCACACCATGCCCAAGGACGACGGCCATTGCTAATTGCAAGTTGTGGACCATTGAAAAAAATGTTGTTAAAGAGACATTGCAAAATATGAATGTGTTTGGGGCCACAAGCAATTAAGCATTTGTACCCACCAAGGAAGTAGAGGAGGAAACATACAATCTAGGTTTTCAAGCAAGGAACTTTAAGTTGGTTTTTAAAGTTGAAAACTTCATATTGGAACCAAGAAATAAACACTAACCATGAATAGGTGAGGTGCAACAAGCAAACACAATTTATGCATTCAAGCATTGTTTATAACCAAAGTTCCATTTTATACAAACATTATCCAATTGTTTGAAGGGTATGCATGTTTGTAATTATGTATTACAAAATCATCCACATCAATGCCATCCATTGCAGAATCAAGTTATTCTTGCAATTGCAAACAACTTGGTAGAAACAATAGAGTGCACATAAATTTTTTTGACATTAAAAGTAATGACAATTCAAATCAAAGTTTTCATCTTCCACATATGCAACAATGAACAACAATGTCATTGATCCTTTGGTATTGCTTAAACCTTTTTTAGAGGTTGTGTCTTAATTCAATCCTTTACTAATTCAACCTAATTGGCATGGTAGGATAGGAATGTAATTTGAGATTTTACTTATCATGGTAGACATGGGTCTAGCCATGGTAAAGTGGACCAAAAAGTATGCCCACCCAAATCCAAATTTTAAATATGGCAATTTTTCAACATAATCATAAGAAAGTAGTGTGACCGATTGTGGGGTGATCGAACACTTACTTGATCTCGGCCACTGGGGTTTGGATTCTGATCTTTTGTTTAAGGGTTTAAGGAATTAAACCCGCCGAAAAGGAGGGATTTAATGGAGACGGCGGTGTTATGATGAGAGCGGCGTGTGATTCGTAATGATGCATGGAAGCTTGAGTGGGAAGCTTGGGAGTGAACGGGGAATGGAGGAGGTGATCCTTTAAGCTGGTTCGGGGGAGACTGAGGGGATTCA
>Ga0209208_10000055_pt1 | contig 107011 bp, 78 predicted proteins | sample S1TSphfallax_3_FD_187694 | JGI IMG/M metagenome (GOLD analysis project Ga0209208, IMG submission 187694) | Host-associated microbial communities from peat moss isolated from Minnesota, USA - S1T2_Fd - Sphagnum fallax MG (SPAdes) (version 2) | ecosystem: Host-associated > Plants > Peat moss >... | reverse complement strand
AGAGTATTAAATGGAACATAACAAACAATTCATTTACTTTTGGTGCGTTGTGGTAACTCCACTTTAATTGCTTTTCTTTTAGGGGTTAGTTTTTTAATGATTTTTGTTTTTAATCCACACTTTTTTTTTAATGGTAATTGAAAAGTCGGTGATCTAAGTAAGTGATAATTAAATTTAGCGGCGGCTGTGATAAGTAGCTAATTAAGATAGCACTTACTTAGTGACTCTACGACATTTGTCTGATTTTTGTAACTGATTTGTCAGAAAATTTGATAGCCAGCTTTTTCTAAAGGGAGGGTGGGGGGGTTTGGGGGGAGGGGAGGGGAAGGGAGGGGTGTTCACGGTTTGTGCCTTACAGACTCACACTCGTCGTCACACGCTTTTACACGTGATAGGAGAATTCATTCCTCTTTGCGGCGAACACGTGAGCTCCATGACACCTACGCTACTAGGTACCTACCCCCCTTCTTTTGATTGAGGTACCTATTGTTGTTGTACCCTACCGATGTTTTCTTGGTTCTAAAACATTTAGTAAACGAGGGTGTAACCAAAGTAAATTTTTAAAATCTAAAACAGTTGTTTTTTGGGGGAAGGAGCCACTTTGATTGGCCCATCACAATTTTTTTTTGGGGGAAACTATGAGCACTCCCTCAAAAATAGAAGCATTATTGGGAACCAACCATTTGGGGAACACACTACAAATATGGTGGGAACATCAAAATTTTCTAAAAAAATCAAATAAATCTCACACCTCGCCTTCATTGGCCCATCATCAATTTTTTTTGGAGCATTGGGCAATCCCCAATGGAAGGAACGCCCAGTTGCAAAATAGAAACAAATGTATTTCCCTATAGCCTACCTTTTCAGATTATATGCATATGGGAGTTTAACTTGGGCAAACCATGTGGGGGTAAAACTGAGGTGATATCGGGAACATATCGGGAAACGTATTTGAGAACACTAAGGAAACTTAGGAACCCTTTGGGAACACATTGGGAACAAGGGAAAAAACAAAAAATCCTCTCCCCCCTCCCCCCCCCAAAAAAAAAAAAACTGGACTGTTCACGAGTGTATGCTGAGCCTTCCGATTGGCTACATGAAAATTCTCTTTCTATTTGTCACCATTTTTCGCTTGGGCTAATGCCAGTTTGTGAGAGCCCGGAGACCCCTTCACTCCATGATGCCACTTCTCATTGGTTGGTTGCATGGAAATTGGTTGCACCTAAAGTTTTTTATTTTTCCTTTTTTTAAAAAAAATTGGAAGGAGTCACTTTGATTGGCCCATGATCAATTTTCTTGAAACATTGGACACTCCCCCAAGTTTGGCCCACCTTTACATTTTACTGTAAAACCTGGGCCAGTCCAACAGTCCGTTATCAAATGTTTAATTAATTAATTAAAAATTTGACACTCATATTTTAATTATTTTATATTCGACAAAGGTTAAGATATTAATTAGGAAATTGACAGAGATTAAATATAGGTAAAAATTGGTGCCAATTGCACTTTCATGAAGTAAAGGGGTTGAGTAGGCTGCTCTTATAACAACGAAAGAGTCATTATTACTCTCTCATAAGCTCTCCATTGTTTCATGTGCACATATTAGATAGTGGTTTGATTTCTTTGTAAAATTAGGTGATGAGACCCGTTGAATGGAAAAAAACATAGGTACCAACAAAATACTAATTTTTTAAAGAACTTTTGACACATTTATCAAGATTTTTTCAAAAATCATAAATAATTTAATTATCCTCAAACTAGGTACTATGATACACACACACACACACATATATATATATATATGAAAGTTCAACTTTGGCTGAAACATACCACAAAAGTGTGGTGCAAATGAGAACACCTTGGGAACTTGATGGGATCACACTGGGAACCAAAGAAACAAAAAAAGGTCTCCCCCCCCTCTGCAGCCCAAAAGGAAAAAAATAATCCTTCTTGAATGCATGTCATACCTTCTCATTGGCCGCATGAATTTTTTAATTTCTAAACTTGTTTCTCACCATCCATTTTAGTAAGAAACACCATTTTTTAGAGTCATTATCACACTTGTTAGTAACACAAAATATTTGCAAAGCTTTTTTTCATAAATTTGATTATAATGAAAGAAATTTAAGACAAATACTAGGGTTTTGTAAATTCTAGTTTCCTTTCACAATGTTGGTGTTGATTTGTGTTCATTTTTTGCAAATTAATAACAATGAATCCAGTTGAAGAAAAAAGAAAAAAGACTTTTTCTAGTGTAGAGAAGCAAAAGATATGTGAACTTGTCAAGAAAGTATCTAGTTGACAAGATACACAACCTAATAGTTAAAGAGCTCAAACTCAATATAAATTGTCAAATTAAAATAGGCAAAAATCACAACTTTCTTCAACTCTAATAATGCATAGTAGAGCTTAGAATAAGCTATGTAAAGCATTTAAACAATTGACACCTTTATTATAGCATAAAGGACTATTTTGTATGATTTTTTGGGGGGTCTATAGTCACATTTAAATCACAATTTGTTAGTGTCAAAAAAAAAAGCAAATCACCAAGGGTGTGATTATAAAAGGGATTTAGTGTATCTTCATCTTAACGACAGTGGACTAGAAAAGTCGCATGCGCAATGTGTAAGGTAAAGGTCCAAGGACCAGAAGAAAGACTCACTTGAGATTGGAGCCAAGTGTGAGCCCACTTTTCGTGATAACCTCATTGAGGTTGGTCCTTACTGAATGCAAAAACTGGCTGAAAATTTGAGCACATGAGAACAAATTAACTATACGCCATACACCCCTTCACCATACACCGTGGTAAGGTTTTGTGTAAACCCTTGCACTTCTCTCATACTACTTAGTAATTACCTATATAAGATGGTAAGTATAACACTTAACTAGTAGGTAGGAACCTAAGTAAGTAGGTAAGAAAGTGGGTAAGGTAGTTGGTGGCTACTAGGTCGATAAATACATGTGGATGGCTAGTAATGTAAACCCTAATCACTGTGGTTAGTTATGAGAAAGGCAAGAGGGTTTCATGTCCACATACACCATGCATCCTGAATGGGTGTGCTGGTGGGTTCATTCTGACCCAGAGTAAAGCAACCCCTTCACCATTCATAAGTCTTTTTTCTGATCATCTGCTGCAAAACCCATCAACAAGGTATCTTCTTCAATTAAGAACTAAAAACTGGAAATTATTTACCTAGAAATTGGGGGTGGCGCCACCTCTTATCAACTTCATGGTCAGATATGATGCACTTACTGAATTATCAGGTCTGGGAGCGTCATTCTAGACATAAGGTGGGTGGGAAAGAATGTTATTTGGGATTCGTTGTTTGGGGGAGTGGCCGGGGTTTAGATGGTGGATACAAAGTGAGACTTCTTGGTGAAGTGCCAAGTCTCGTCAAAAAGAAAATTTTAGGACATAAAGAGGTTATTGAAGGGATATATTATTGTGATCAATTTGCAACGTTGAAGAGAACTCCTTATATAAAAAAGAAGTAAGGATGGGAGCCCATCCATAAGAAGTACAAGACAGATAAAAGCACAGAAACACAAGCCACTAAAGAACATAACAATCAAAACATGAGTAGTAATACACAAATAAAATACAAGATCGTGAACTATAAAGGCATTGTCTGCCATAAATCGGCTAGCAATGGAGGTGCACTATCTGCACATTGGTAACATCATTGAGTCAGAACTTACTTGTGGTTGAATTCAACTGAGCTTGTGAAAAGAAAAACCATCAAATGTTATTGAGACTAAAGGAGAAGACCTTACCCTAGTTCTTTCATGTACAAGGGCGCACCCATTACAATAAGATTCAATTCCTTGGGGTTTTCTATAGTTGATGATGCACAACCCTTTTGAAATTGAACCCAAATGACCTTAAGTGAAAAACAACCCAATTTGTATTTGTTCCATTCGCTTTTAATATGTTCATGTACAAAATAGAAAAAGCACCCATTACAATATTCTCAACTTTAAGTTAAAAATAATGATGCACCCTTTTAAAATTTCAAAGACAAAAATAAATCCAGTATCATTATCGATGTTCAATAATGAGGTCTGTAAAGAGCTCTAAAAAACAACAGCTTTAAAAAAGTATAATCCTTTAGGTCTGCAATTCTCTCCTCATTGATTTCCCTAAGGCACAACTTCACCCCGCCCCCCCACTAGCCTATTCGTTCCCCACACTTTATAAAAGACAGCTGAATGGTTAACTCAATAATTAATTGCTTCTATTACTCACTTTAAAGAGATATTACTAAGGAAACTCATTTATTGATTACCTTGGGTTGACCCTAGACTTTGGTGTGTGAACAAGAGATCGCCACCAAAACTCCTTAACATGGGACTTAATATAAGTTAGACTTGTAAAATGCAACTTATATTACATTTTGTACATATAATGTAAAATACATAACTATAATTTACATTATAATAATAAAGTCATTATATTGCTTTGCTTTACTATAATACAAATAGAATATTAATATAAGTAAAATTTAATATATATTACTAAATGAATGATGAACCCTAAATTAGCCCCTTGCTGCCATGCATCTGTACTTTCAAAGGGAAGGAGGAGATGGGTCACCTACTTTGGGGATTGTGAGAGAGTTGTAACTCCCTAGGCAGGTCACACCAAAAGGGTGCCCACCAACAGCCCTTTGTGAGGATTAATTATTATCCTAAAGTGATTAAATTTAGTGAGGGAGGAGTATGGACAGTAGTACCATAGCCCTTTTTTTTAATACTTGATTCAATTGGGAATAGGATTGGAATTTATGACCTTTACCTTCACCCAAATCTAGGTACTTACAACTTCAGAGTGATTTAGGTCTAGAACAGGTCTAAAGAAAAAAATAATGGTGTGAAATTGCATTTACCTCACTTCATCACTCACACACATGGTGATTGTTTACATAAGTACACACAACTCTCCATTTGGGGGGAATGGATATTGTCATTTGTCACCCCTTTGTTGTTGGTATAGTAGGGGTAATGACTTGTATTCTCTACCACTGTACATGTATTGAACCATTCACTTTGTTGAAATCACGAACTTGACCACACTTAATGTGGGTACCATGGGAACCAAACCTAATGTCAAACTTTTCTTTCTTTCTATTCATGTCCCATAGTGAAACCAATTTGATCAACTACATACCAACCATCTGCATTTATCTATTTACTTAGTAGCTACCAAGTTGTTTTTATTTTAGAGCATTTTCATGGCATTGTAATAAAATACAACTCTATGTTAACTTAATTTAATGTTTAATGTTCACCTATTCCCACCTTCACTTTGAAAAGTGAGATAACATTTAATCTCTTTACCTTGGCCAATCATTATCACAGACAAATCCATAAGAAGTAATTCATTTAAAAGTTGTTCCTTAAGGTTATGATATCCTAACCATATTTAATGCACATCAAGAGTTTTTATCTCATCATGTTGCATATCTACCAAATTTTAATATGAAATAGTGTTTATTGTTGTGAGGTGGAACTACTTGTTAGAAGGTGAAAGAGGGTTTAGAAAATAGGTTATCAAGTTTAGAAAGCCATTTCTAATAACCCATCAAGTTTATGCACATGATGCTTGCACTATTTCCTTGTGAATTGTGGATGATCTACACAAAACATGAGCACATAAGGTAGATGCCATAAGAAGCAAATAGTATCTTGAGTACACATCATTGCCATTCCTCAAACCCCAAATTTGCCTTTGGCTCACGCAACTAACTAGCAAGCAATGAACTCTTGTCAAAAACTTTGAAATCATTATTCCTATTAGGAAATCTAAAATAACAATGCCATATCCAAAGACTTTTGTTAGCCATAGCTTCTAGAATAATTGACCTATATTTGTTTTAGTTGAAAAATTGTCCTTACCAAGCTAATGGACAATTTTTCTAATGACATGAACATACAATTCAAGGACATGAACATCATGGGAAGCCCCTAGTTTGAATTAATGTGCATATGCTTCTCCAAATCAATTTTCATGGGGTATTAGGTTTTGAAGACCTCCATCATAACCTTCACAAACCATTTAAAAAATAAACATTGCAATTAAATGTGTCCATTGAATTGGTTGCCATGCCATACATGACAAGTTCCTTACAAGTAGCTATGACTTTTTGTATCGTGAATACCATCACACAAGTGTTACACTTTTGCACAAAATAAACATCATACTTAACAATAGATTCCATGATGCAAAGGAAGAGTGAGAGCTATTTTTTATATTGTTTACACAACAACTTGTCATCATATTGTCATGTTTTGCCAAAATAAACTTGTTGAAAAAATTCTCATTAAACTCTCAATCTTTGTGTCAATTGGGATTGCATAACTTCCTCATTAACATCTAGACGGAGCAATGTTTGCTCAAAATCATCCTTGCCTTTGCCATCACCCAATTTGATAGATAATCTCAAAAGCAAAGTTTTTTTTCAAGCCTCAAATGGTAGCATGCCAACATCAGAGCATTCATACAATGCAAGCTTGAACATAATCACACACTCAAAATTGCACACACAAACAAGTGTAAAACATCACGCACATCAAACAAATGCAAAATATGAAATGCCAACTTGCACATGAAGCATCGCATGAAATAGTTGTGACGAGTGGTTGACGAGGGAAAAAATGACATAATGTTAGGTGATGGGAATGGGTCGGGCCAAGGAAAGTGTTTCATAGCAACTTGCCATGTTGGCCTTTGCAACCATTGCCAATTGCAAGAATATTAACCATCCTACATGTGGAGATGCTCTAATGGAACTAAAAAGAGGAGGCCCTCCTTTCTCAATTTTGCGCACATTTTATAGGTTTAGGGTGTTAATGACATTATAACGTGAGTAGATGGTCTCTATTTTGAACCATGTTGTTACAATAGGTGAGAGTTCTTATAGGTTAGGTGTCCTTTTAAAGGTCCTTCCCTTTCCTTATTTGATATGCTTCTTGGGACAAGAGAGGGTTCAGGAACTTGATGTTCTCCTTGTGGTTCACCCTCTTAGGTGGTTCTTTGGTCTTCTTGGATGAGGGCCCTTCCAATTTGTTCCTTGTATTCCCCATTTTTGGGTTTTATGGTTTTTTTTTTAATGATTTGCAGGTTTCATCATTTTGAAAAAGAGGCAGAACAAGCCATAGGAAATGTGTGTATTGATTGAGCTTAGATTTAGATCTGGTTAGTTGGCTGATTATTTTTGAAAACACCCACTTTTCTTTGTCAAAAATCTTAGGCATGAGAGAGAAGTGATAAAAGTTGTTAACCAAAGATATTGTGAATTAAAAATTTGGGTAGCCTGGCGTTGGTTAAGAACTTGAAATATCCGGTTGCAAAGGCCAGAGTGAGTATCTTGAAAATATTACTCACGGTCTGTTGCCACCGTGTCCCACAACCTGCCCATGATCGCTCCACAAGGCTGCCCATATTTGGCTGGGCAGAGGACACGAAAAAATGTCCATAGATGCAAAAATGAAAGATGCATGTCTGGACAAATCCTTTCAGACGCATCTGCTTGATTTTTTCATGCATCTACACGTTCTTAAATTTCCATGCACGCATCTGACAAGGGCAGGTGGGCACCAGGGGGGAAGGTCAGGGCAGCCAGGTGAGGGCCTCGGGCAGCGTGAGACCTGTCAGAGAATTTATGGATTTTAGTAATTTTTTATTGTCTGCCAATTTCTGGGCTTGTCGGCTACAACCATTTAACTTAATGTGAAAAACATCAGCCCTAGATTTAAAGACTACTTTGAAGACCAAAAAAGATGTAGGGCACAAAAACCAAATTTCAACCCTAGATGAACCCGGGCACTACATCCCATGGGGATAATAAAGCAGTTTTTTTCCGGGCAGGGCAGCCGTAGTACTACCAGGTGGGGCAGTAGCACAAACTGCCAACCAACCTGGCTGGGTGGTAGTAAGGCTGATTTCTTGTTAATTTTCAGCTGCCCTGCCCGATGAACTGCTATATCTCCTTAGGACATAGTGCTGAGGCTAAGATGAAAAAAATCAATGGTGGATCTTGGTGACTGACTTGGCTGGTTTTTAAACAGACAAATTTATAGGGCTGCCCAAAAACTGGGTAAGCCAGTGTCCTTGAGGGTCAATTGGGTGACCCCAAAACCCAGTTATATGTGTTGAAATCATACTTTACAAGTTAAGAAAATGCAAAATCTCACCAAACTTGGAAAAAAAAACACTCAAACTTCCATGCAATAAACATGTTCTATATGCATTGCATGAAACACCAACACAAACAAATTTCATCCTTTCTTTATATCCTTCATATTTGTACCACATAGTCATAGATATTGACCAAAGCACGGATGAATAATCTTGCCCCCGGGGGGATCTGTGACCATCCATCCAGCCTTGTAGAGCAAATAGTAAAAGAAGATGACATTAGTAGCTGACTTAGGACATCCCATGTTAACTACAGGGTGTGACTATTAACCTTGTGGACCTACTTTTGGTTTGTAGCTTGACATTAGTAAGTGACTTAGGTCCTTCATATTTTCCTTTACATTTCTTTCTTTTGGTCCTGTTTTCTTTTTCCCCCAATTTCTTGATTTCTCAAAAATTGAAATTTTTTGCTGGAAAGAAATACTGGAAAACTTTTTTTTTTTCCAAATATTGCTCTAAAAACATTTGTGCAAAAATGAAAAATTGCCACACAAAAATCACTACTTTTGGTCATGTTCTTTGCTGACAAAATCCACCAGTTTCACATCCTTATCTTACACAGAGCTGGGTTTTAGAGTTTATAAAAAAACATTGAAGCTGCAATCTTTTTTAATGGTACTCTTAAAATATTTTATTTCTAGCTATGAATGTATGATATTATGCACTAAGACTTGTTGAGCTCGCAGACTCACCCATAAGTTCTCATGTTATGTACCAAATCCCTATACTTAGGGCATATACCCTATATATGGGAGGGACTAAGCCATTCAATAGTCTTCCCTCAATGAAAAAACATAAAATCAAAACAGTTTGCACATCCACATAACATATCTAATCCACATTTAGTCCACGAGGGTTAATAAGAATAACATATTTTCTTCCCTTTTTCCCCTATACATCAATTCCAATGGGTAGTATGAACTCTAGTCTTGTCCCAACAAATGCGTGGAAAAATACCCCATATTATCATGCTGCATGGTACATGTTGAGAGTCCAAATCCTTATACCCTAGTCTATACCTTATACCTACACATAAGACCGGGCCCTGGGCAAGAACACCCTAGGACCTTGTCACGCCATGTCTTTTGCAAGATCCAACCAGCCCAAGGGTTTCCTGGGTCATGGCCAGGTTCTCCCCAACCCAAACTGATGGGGTGGGTCTTGTGGTGGCAACCCTACTAGGCTCATATGACCTGAGGCAATACCGACCCTGTACCAGTTTTATACCAGTTTCAATTACCCAGGATACACCTGCATAGTACCCAATACCAGGACCAGACTGGTATGAAAGGGTTTAGGGTTTAGGAAAGTTTTTAATAGTACATGCTACTAGGACCAGATGGTATATTCAAAAGTAGATTCCGGACCAACACTGGCAGATTACATGAGGCTCTCAATTCCCTCCAAGAATTGCACTACCAGTTCCTACAGTGCACGGACAGACATCTGCCTTGTTTGTGTCTGGTGACTTTTATGGTATCCATCCAAACACTGGTTTTTACCATAGTACGAGTGTAGATGCCGGTTCACCATCTCCCACACAACACACACACACACACACACACACAAACAAAGTTGGCCACGGTAAAACCAGCCAGCACCCATACTGGTACCGTCACATTTTTTAGTGAAGCCTCTTAAGTAATGGCCATAAATTGCCCCAAAAATGTTATATTTGAACTCAGCAACCCCAATGTAGTCTAATGAGGGTATAATTGTAATCTTTTGAATCAATTGAAATGGATTTTGGGGTTTATACCATGGTACTAGTGTGAGTGCTAGTTCACTCAAAGCCACAAGTTACAACCAGTGTTGGTCTTGTATGTAGGATCAGAGATTGAAATCAATACTGGTATCAAATACCAGACCAGTCTGGTCTGGTATGACGGAAGTCTGGTACCAGCTTGATACGAGAACCAGCCGGTATTAAAAATAAGTTGATACCAGACCAAAACACTGGTTACAAGTTACAACTTGACTTATATAATGTAGCTAGTTAAATAACTAGAGATTGATGAATTAATTTAATTTATATGAATCCATTGATGAATTAGTTATATTCATCAATTGATGAATTTCAGGTACCTTCTTACCTATCGCCTAACACTCAAACACTGTAGTAAAGGTAGCTGCAAGCAGACAGAAAATGAGCTGAAGTCCAAAAAGACAAAAGAAGGAATAAGACAAAAACAACATTTGTGAGTGTTCAAGTGTGCAGCCCACACGCCGCTTAAGTCCAGAATCTCCTTGTGCTCGGAAGCATCTGACGGCTCATAATCAGCGACCTGCCTGTTCCACGAGTCTCACGTGATAAGCACACTCCTGTCTACTACCGCCGTAGCACACACACTCTCTCTGTCTCTGTCTCTGTCTCTCTCTCTCTCACTCACTCGCGACTACAGAGGCGTGATCAATGGGAGCGTTCTAGAGATGGGTCCGGTAGGGATAGAATAGATCACGGAGCTGCAGCGAGATCAATCATAACGGACTGCCTTTAGAAACTCTGGAAACTGTCCTCCATGCAGCTGTGGGGTGGTTGGTGTAAGGAGGAGGATAGGGGGAAGAAGAGGAAGTCCTAGGTCATGCCTACCAGGACGGTAGCTACAATTCCAGCAAGTCCTGTGGGGGACGATTGCCAGAGTGAACAGTAAATCCGCACTCACCATTCGAATGCCAGTCACAACTTAGTTGGGGATGGATGAACCTCAACTGAGTTAATATCTGGTTTCACCTTGGGAACCCATTTTGTAAGACCTCGATCCTATATCTAGGTATTTAGGGAGGCAAATAGGTGATCATTATGAATGTAGATGGTTTATACATATGTAAGGGTTGTCTTAACTACCTCACTACTAACAAGTAGGTGAGTTGTTAGTAGGTAGGTAGTAAAAGCATGTTCTTAGTAGGTAGAAAATAAGTAATTGAGCTAACCACCAGGATTAGCTAGGGAACTAGAATGCAACACAATGTTGTTCCTTGAACACTTATAATCCATCTTTGGTGGTGAATTGGTGGGTGTTAGTTCATTTTGTCCTAGGATGAAAGGAAGCACTTGGAGCATCTTCACCCACAAACCATCAAATTCCTTACAAAATCAAAAGTTCTAGGGAATTTGATAAACTTAAAGTGGTTTGGAAACCATGGTGCCCCACCACAACCCCATGTCACAAAGCTTGCTACTAGAATTGCCATGGCTAACACATGATCAACAACAATTGCTCTTCTTTCTATTAAAAGTTCAATATCTTGGAGCTTTTGGATGCCCAAGTATTTATGTGGGTGTGGATTTGTTGGCACCCACACACATAATGTGCCTATCGATGAACTTGAAAATTTGGTGTCGCATTTTTTTGTACACACATTTTCACATTTGTTGTGGTGTTAAACATATTGTTCAACTTCATGTTGTCAACATGCATCAATTACTGTTGTGTTACAATGGATCATCGTGATGAGCTAACTAACTTAACACACTGTTATTATTATTTTAGTATATATATATATTTCCAATGGTTGGATTTGTTGCCTTCAACATGCTTGATTTTGAGTTTTGATAATTGTGGACATGGGTTTTTTGATTTTGTAAGGTAGAGAGAAAGATTGGTTTTGAAAGCAAGTTGTTGATGGGAAGCATGTTAACCTTTTTTTTCCTTTGGGTTGCGATTGTGAATTGTGACTTCATTTGTGGTATTAATTGTTTGTGCAAAGAAAAAAAACTATGGAAGATTATTACAAAATTTTAAATAAGGTGTTATGGAGGGAATTCATTCGTGTGGTAAAAGTGGACCTTTAATTTCATGTGTCACTCTTTGTTCATTCACAAAAAGAAAAACAAAAAGAAAAACATATACACAACTCACAATGTTAGGTAGGGCATTTGGTGATGATGGTACAAGCAATGTCATTGTTAAAACATTAAAAAAAGGCAAGGCCAACAAAATATTGATGATGCATGCAATGTAATGAAGATCACAATGCAATTTCTTTCTTGAAGCAAGGACATTTATGGCATTGCAATGGAGATGTTTTTATGACTTTCAATCAAGGGATGAACCATGTAAAACATGGCATACCTTAATTTTCCATTTTTACCTAGGTGTAAGTGTAAGGTAGCTAAAACTTAAAAATTGATTTATCCCCTATTATGTGAGGCATGTGAGGTGAAAGGAATGAACAAAGAACAATGAATTGAAAGTTAATATTAATGCAAAACACCTTCACTGGTGAAAATGAAAAATCATTTGGGCAAGGTTTTTTTTTTAAGTAAAAATTTAAAAAATAATAAGAAATTCATTTGTGCACTTTGTTATTTCATTACAACATAATGTGGTTTTACTGACACAATAGGTTGCAATTCATAACATTTGCATGAAATCAATTTTATGGATTCATCTAATGTTGGGCAATTATTAGAATAATGACAAACCCCCAATGGTTATTTACCCATTTACTCATTGGGGGCCACAAACTTCAAAAATTGGGGTTGTAAGGAACTTCTATAGGTCAAGCTCCCAAAGAACCATGCATGCCGAATTGTCATGAAAAATTCACATTTTTTTATGAACTCTGATAAGGTTGCAAATGAGCTTAGCAAGTTCCTTCATGTATGAATTCATGTGGTGGCGAAGGACAAATGGTGGTAACATCACAACATGTATTTAAACATGCAACCTAGATTGTGGAATCATAGGTTGTATTTTGTGTTTGTTTTGAAACAAAACAAGTAAATCAAATGGATCACACAAAAAACAAATAAGAATCTTGTAGTAATCTTGGGTCACAATTACACAAATCAATCATTGTAATTTTAAAGAATTTCTTTTATTGTTCCTTGTTGTGATGCATTTATTTATGGAATTTGATGTTGTAAAGTTGTTTGTATTAATAAAAATTGTGGTTTGAAACACACTACACAAGTAGGATTTGAAAACAATATGTTCAATTAATTTGTTTTGTTTTTATGTTCTATGTTTTTCTAGGTTCAAGGAAGTTTCAAGAAGGTAGATTGTTGTAGAACCATTGAATTGTATGTGGTTAAACTCAATAGTCTTAGACATTGCATTTTCTGTTTATAGATAAAATATTAAAACTTAATACAATTAATGTCTATGATATATTTTATGTTAAACAAATTACAAGGGAACAAAATTGTTGGGAGCTAATGCCTTTGATTTTGATGTCATAAATGATCATCATCAATCACCTAATCATTTAAAAAAAGTTTTTCTTTGAACATGTGTTTGCATTATAACCAAGATCTTAAATGGTAGCACCTAGAAAAGGATTTTAAAAAAAAAAATTTGTTGCAAAAGACTATTTTTCTTGGAACAATGATTTAGAATATAACATGGATGGGTGGAAGGTTTTTTATTGGAATTTTCTTTAACATGGGTTGATTTATAAAATGTTGATTTTCAAGGGGTTCACTTTTCTTTAACAAATGCACAAAAGGTAACCAATTAGTTTTATGTTTGTTGAAATTGTGTAAAAACTAGTTGGGTTGATCTAAGGTTCCATTGATAGAAATCTTATTTCATGTTTGTGTAGTTTCCATTGGAAAGAATAATTGTGAGCAGACAATACACAACAAACATATCTTTTTGGTCATGGTCTAGTTTTGTCTTCCATGTAGATCTCAATATCAAAGATGACAATCTAGAAAGAACACCACTCATTAGAAACATTTCATTCAATTGATGTTGTCATCACTATTGTTGTTATGTCAAAAGTAGATGTTATTGTCAAATTTTACTTTATAATAATGTTCCAAGAAAGAATATCATCAACTTCCATTCTAAGTTGTTTTTGCAAATGTAACATATGTAATTTTGATTTATGTTCTAGTTGGTATTATGTTGAAATATTGCCCAACTATTGTGTGTGTTGGACTTTATTAAAGTGTGCTAAAAAGATTACCAATGAAAAGATTTGTGCAAAATGTGCCTCTTGCATTTATGCAATTCTTCAACCTTTATCAATATTTGGGTTGGTGTCTTGCAATTTTTTTAAAAATTAGACAAGTCACAATTGAAAATCAAATATGATACATTTAAGTAAAGCAAATTTGTTAACAAAGTTGGGGCATGGGGTTATACAAGGATTTTAGTCCATTATCTTATAAATTCCTTATGATTAACTTATACAATGACCTTACAAAAAAGGCTTGTGGCCTTGGAAACCTTTCATTATAGAAGTTATATAATGTTTTAGTTATACTTGCATTGGACAATATCATTAAATCAACTCATATAATGATCATTGTTATGTTTTGCATATGATTAACCCTATTTTGACAATACAACACAATTAACATTCATCATTGAACAAGTGGGCTTCAAATTTTCCCCAATATTTGTTAGCAATGCCATGTGAGAAAATGAGCTCACACAAGGCATGAAACAAGATGGAAACTCTTTGTGAACATCCAAAATCCCCTTTCATTTATTGCAATTTGCAGAATTGACTTCACAATGTCCTTCATATGGATATAAGTTATGACTTGGATTTAAATTGCAGCTTCTAAGTTGCCATGTACAACTTTATTATAGATTTCAAAATTGTGAATCAAGAGTGGATGGAATTGTTGGAATCAAATAACTATGTTGTTGGGCAAATAGATTGAGGGTTGAAGAACCATTGAACTATATTTCTTGCACTTTCATCTTATAGGAATGCCTTATTAAGATTTAAATGCATGTAAGAAAAGTTAAGATTTTTTTATAGTTAGCACTTCTTGGTTTTGTATACATTAACTTGTCTTTTGAATTGTGTGGTGTTTTAAATGACCCTAGGAAGCCTAGTTAGGAATTGTTAAATAGTTGTCATGGATCTATGACACGACAAGGTTCTTGAGCTAAAAAATTGTTAAATATATTCATTTGCTTTTTTAGCTAGAGACAACTTTGAGATAATTGACCCTTTAGGAAACCTTCATTTTTGAAATTTGAAAAAACTAGAGTTAAATATGTCTTTCAAATCCAAAATATTAAAAAACGTTGAAATTAAAAATTAAAATCAAATAACTGCACAATAATGGTTTCATACACTACAATGTACAGTATGTAATGTTTATTATGGCCCATGTACTACATTAAATTTGTAATTTGACATTAAATTGTGTGACATATTACAACAATGTCAAAGTGCAATTTTGGTGTAATATATGTCACAATAAGCACCACATTCTATTGTAATGTTCATTACCAACTTCCATGCAGGATTACTTACTAGGCAACACAAACCATTGTGGATTGACCAATGCACCATCTACTGGATACTAGTTATGACTCATTTGTGGATGAACCTCAACTGAATTAATATCCAGTTTCACCTTGGTAACCTATTACGTAAGAAGTAGGTCCTATCCAGAGGTAGATAAAAAAAGAAAATAAGTGACTATAGCTAAGCAGATGGTTTGTACATAGGGAAGGGTGGTTTTTAATACCTACCTACTAGTAGGCTAACAACTCGCTTCTGGGTCGTTAGTAGGTATAAAAAAAACTAATTGCGGTAATGGCCATGGTTAGCTAACTAGAGTTTACATTTGGTTTCACATGGGGAACCAATTCTGTAAGAAATAGGTCTCACATATAGGTAGATAGGTAAGAAAATAGGTAACCACTAAGTAAGTAGATGGCTTATAATACACAGATAAGGGCTAACTTTTACTACTTACCAACTTAGCCAACTACCCTGGTTAGCAAGGAACTGGAACCCAACAGAAAACTGTTCCCAGACCACTTACCATCCATCCTTCATGTTGGGCTGGTGAGTGCTTGTGGCCGGCCGGCCGGCCCTTGTGCAGTAACCAAAAAAAATAACAGCCCTGTTGAAACAAACGGGCTAGAAGCAGCTGAGCGTAACTAACTTTCATTGATTTATTTTATTAGCAACAAAAGCAGCGTATAATTATGATCGTTGGCGGTCACAAGAAGAGCGATACTGATCGTATAGTCCCCCACAAGAACAGTATTTAAAATTGGGTATGAAGATTCGTAGTCGACTCGTAGTAGACACGACTGTGTTGTCTGCTGGCTGCTAGCTGCCTGCTGACAGACGCGAGAGTTAGACCTAGCAGCTCTATAGCTACTCAAAGGACCTGTCAAAACTGGGGAAGCTGTGCGCAGACAAGTTGAGAGTTTTCTTCTTGCAGCCGCCTTTATCTGAGCAGGGTGATAGTTTCTTACTCTCTCTCTCTCTCTCTCTCTGTGCAATTGCTAGTAATTTGGGTTGGTTTCGTTACTCAGCCTTTGATTGAAGGAGTGTGTAATTGTAATGAGAGAAAGCAGCTTGACCAAGCTTTACAAACGAAGCCTCTTATAGTTTCTAGCTAGTTGTTGTGTTTTTGTGTATTGTGTTGTGCTGTTTTTTTAGATGACATTGAGTGGAAGTAGTGCTCAGCTCCTTCGTGACGGCTGCAGAAGCATCACAAGAAAGAGGACATAATTTGGCTGTTGTTAGTGTGCCTTTATTTGAGCGTTGTGAGCATCATTGACGTTGCAAACTGCATGTGTATTTTTTGGGTTTCCTGAAGGATTGTTTGAACTCAACTGTTGGTCGTTATTGTGTCGTATTCGGCGCTGGAATACGAAACTTCAGTAAGTGCTCTAATTGGGAAATGCTGTCAACCACTGTCTCTTCACGCAAGTGATTGTTGAGACGGCCTCAGCTAACTAGGTAGTAGCAGCTAGTTGTGATCTTTGGCCTTTGTCGTCACCTTCATTCTCGTTTTTCCCTACAGTGCGAACGAGCGCCAGTTCAAGCGGCCTATATTCAGTATGGGCGTGCCAATAGCTGACCAGAATACTGAGCTTTCTTCTTCCTCCAGGAGAAACAACGCTCCCTTCTTGCAGCAATCAGGCATAAGGCCTTGCATCAATGTTATGGCAGCTTGTGTGGACTTGGAAGACCTAAAGCCCATGGCAGTGGAAGGTGCAGCTAGCGAGAAGAATCACCACCATTCCGGGGTGGTGCCTGCGGTGCACTACTCTCACAGAGCTCCCTGGTTGAGGGCACTGGTATTGGGCGCCAATGACGGGCTGGTGTCCATCGCATCACTGATGATGGGGGTGGAGGCGTTCCATAACGCTGCCAGAAGCTCTGGACATCCGTCGGCTGTGAGTGGCCTGGCTGGCCTCGTCGCTGGAGCTTGCAGTATGGCTATTGGGGAGTACGTCTCGGTGTTCTCTCAGCGTGACAGCCAGCTTGCAGACCTCGAGATAGAGCGCCAGGTACGAGTCCTATTGCCAAAGATTTTTTTCTACCGAACTGAAAGACTTGGCAATTGAGCTGAGACTCCACCAGTCTCTCTCCCAAAATGTGCTTTCCAGCAACACAACCAATTTGCTTCTTCTGTTGTCGAATGCTTACATGTTGGCCACAGAAGAAAATTTTCTTCCTTAGACAAGGTTTCTATACAGTAATCTGAGAAAGAACTTGACGGCATTTACATATAAGCGATGTGAAACTGATAAGTGTTGCAGGAGCATACGCGAACACCAGAAGCAGAGCTGGAAGAACTCGCTCAAATCTACGTGGGTCGTGGCCTCACTTATTACTTGGCTAAGCAAGTAAGCGTTGCATAACCCGAACTTAGCTACAGGGGATTTGCTTCTTCAAGATTCTTGCTTGCTGTCTGCTTCTGAGTAAGTGCTAGAAGAAAAATCAAGATGGGTGCTTGAAATTTGAGCACCCAACACGTCGAATATCAATTTTGAAATGTATTCGTTTTCTTTGGTTATGCTATTTGTGGTGATCGTCAAGTGCTGCTATGTGTAGAAGCTTTTCTGTTATTTTAGACTCGCACATTCATTGAAACCAAATGTTGTTATCTGCGTGTGTGCCTGCGAACCTTGTGCAACGAGTGCAGGTAGCTGAAGAGCTGTCACGAGTAGATGCATTGAAGGCACATGCGCGGGATGAGTTGGGAATAGACTTGGACGATCTTTCTAATCCCACACAAGCAGCAGTGGCATCAGCCATAGCGTTTGCAGCTGGTGGAGTTGTGCCTCTTCTCTCGGGATCCTTCATATCCAATTTCACCTACAGACTTGTGTCCATTGTGTTAGCATCCTCTGTTGCACTCGTTGCTTTTGGTGCCATTGGAGCTCGTCTCGGGGGGGCCAATATGTGCAAAGCGGCAGTTCGCGTCTCATTGGGAGGTTGGTTGGCCATGCTCATCACGTACGGCGTTGTTCGCATCTTCGCTTTCGCGCATCTTTCGTAGAGGATTTGCACTCTCGCCCCAAGTTGCAGTAAAGTTGCAGTAATTGGGTTTCCAATTCTGCTGGCCATTCCTAGAAACACTGATTTTCTTCTGTAATCTCCTTTCGGTTACTAAATTGTGCAAAATCTCCTCCTCCAACCTCCTCTCCAGTTTGCTATTTTGGAAGTGTTCTTGTCCAATATTTCCAGTGTTCCAGTTCCTAGTGTTCTCCAATTCCCAGTTTCCCGTGTTCCAGTGGTACTCAGTTGGTGTTTACGAAAACAAGAACTTTGGTTTATATAAGCTTTTGGTTTGCTGATTTGATCTTCTAAGTCATTACTGAGGCTATCTGTAAAAACATCACCTTGTAACATTGTCAATTACCAAGGAGATTCCGCATCTGTTGCTATAAATAGGGTTCATGGATTTTTCTTTACATTTTTCCTTAACCTCAAATCCGTCAATCCTAATGGATTTTCTTTTTAGTACCTAAGTTTAGAAAGTTTCTAGCCTCCCCGGATCCCCACTCGCACCCTTATGAGCTTTCAGTGTCGCGAAACTCTTTTTTTTAGAACTGTGCTTTTTTTGGCTAATCATTAGATTTGCCAACTTTTTCATCAAAATTTATCTCTCCATGGTTTAGTCTCTCTCACCCAGTGTTTTTTTACCTGGAATTGTAAATTGTGTATTATAAAGAGTAGATATCTTATTTTGAAAGCTGGTGTGAAGTATCATTCTCGATGTCGTGAATGAACGATGTGGTAAAGCTGTGAGAAAGTAAACAATTTTTTCTAAAAAAACATGAATAGTTTTGTGTTTTCAGATAGTAGACAAATCTATCCAATAAACTCTATTATTTACCAACCTTTCTTCCTTTTGAATATTGTAGAATATTGTACACTGCTCAAGATGAGCTTAGGCAATTTTTTAATTACCGATTTTGAATGATTCTACAAATTCCTTTTTAATAATGAACCCACAAACTCTGTCGAAGCACATGGCTGGATTAAAGAGGAGCGAGAAACTATGGTCCTCCACGAAATCAATGATTAGCGTGGGCCCCAGAACAGGAATGAGATGTCATAGTGGAATTTGAGCACAATGGTGGGATCTAAATACACATGTAGATCACTTGTCCAACATGGTACATAGTGTTAGCATGGCCAAAGGAAAAAATATAGCAAGCAAAAACAATGTAAGTTTTCTATATTGTTTGCATAAAAGACCTTGCCTTTTTTCCTTGGGTATGTTGGGGGGTTTTATCATAGGAAAAAATTGAAGATAAATAGAATTCCATTGGTGCGTTCCGCTTCATGATGCCCAACTAGTAGGCTACTTTCAAAATAACAGCGTGCCTGAGGCCCAGGGCAGCGCGGGCAGAGGAGGATATGTTGGCTCACTTGGTTCATAAACAGGAATGAATATAGTGTGGGGAGTTTGTGAGAATTTTAATAGAAAGGAGGTTATATCTGAACCCATCTTCATGTGCTTTTCTCAGTAGGATTGTTGCCTCCTTCAGTGGATGATCAAAGTTGTAAGGTCTAAGACCAGCAAGTCCTAAGGTCTGGACCTTAGACCAAGCAATCTTGGGCCAAGGAAGATCAGTTCTACACTAGATCCATGGGAAAATTCAAACATAACAGTCCCAACATGGGAGGTCCTGCACAAATTGTAAATATGGACTGCTTGCTTACTTGCATGTGAGTGATTGGAATCAATACAACCTTAGGTAATGGTTCCAGTACACAATCATGATGGCCATGGAACTCAAGTGGGGCCAGTTCACACCAAATAGGCATGCAGCTAACGTTCTGATACCAAAATAGAGGACATAGTACTGCAATCAACAGTTCTCTCAATCTCTCTTTACTAGGTCTCTGTTGTTTGCGTTTTTTGGTTTTGTTGGTTCCACTCCCCAATTATCACACACCTTTTTATGTGGAACTGAGAGGAAATTTGGGTTTTTTGTTGTTGAGTATGGAGAGTTCATATTAAGAGCCTACTATTGGGCCACGCTGTTTCACAAGGACTATGAGTTTACAACACCTTAATGTTAAAATTTACATCAACATTATGGTGAGAAAAAGGCTAGAACATGAAGCTCTACAAGTAGAGAAAGAGGACACAGATGATTTGATATTTTATTTGTTTCAAAGATGTAAATTCAAATTAAATTTTTCATGAATCGTTTGATGTCCTTTTGCAATATTTTAGTTTGGTTACAACTTTAATGTTTTGTTAAGCAATACATTTTTTTCTATGTATGCTATAATCTGAATTATTAAATTAAAGAATGATGCAAATATCATGGCAATTGCCCTTGTTTTGGTGAGTATTGTGGGCACTTTGAGTATGGAGTGTATTTAAGAGTTGATTGAAATTGTAGGAGCAATCATGAGCACAGATTTCAGAAAACCCATTTTAAAATAATATACCATTAACCAAGTTCTGTTACATTGACATGCACATAATATTTTTCCTTAAAAGAAAGCGTTGCACCATTGACATGCATGGACAAGGGGCGGGGGGGGGAGAGAGACACCTAAATCACAGTCCCACACAAGTGGAACTCAACTTCCAAGATATTATCATAGCGTGCATGGTTTCATCAAAGCCCCTTTACGTGGCCAATTCATTGCAATTGTCCAGGGCAGTCATTAGCAAGGAAGGAGCATTTATCAGCCGACAACTGAAGAAGTACCTACTATGACGGCTCTCTAAGGGTTTAGGGTTTAGGGTTTAGTCCAGTTGCTAGTTCTGAAGGTGTATTCTCCGCCACCCCCACCTTCTACAAAATTGATTACAATACCTACTGTTATATTATGAGGGTAACAATGGGTTTTCTGCCTTAAGGCTTCCCTAACAGCCCCGTTTTGATCATGTACCCCAGATGAGCAATTTTGGGGCCAGAGTGAACCAGCAGCACCCACCAGTGCACTCTGCAGGATGGATGATGGATGGATGATGTGTGGACAGGAAATTAAAAAACATTGTTTTCATTGTATTCTTGTTCCATAGCTAACCCCACAGTTTGGTTAGCTCTGTATCAACCATCCACATTTATCTACCTACCTTGTAACCCACCTTGGTAACTCAGTCATGGTTCGTCCACAACTGAGAGTCATTAGGGGTTTCCAATGGATGGTGTGTGGGTGAGTGGGTTGTTGGGTACATAATCCTAGTATCACAATCAACATACATTCACTTATGCCATCTAGCAACCATAGGGGACATGGAAGTGTTGGGCAATTTATGGCGTTTTCCTCCAGACACTATTTTGTTGTCAAATTGTTCCTTCTCCAATAAGTGGTATCATCCATCCACAAAACACCATAGGTTTGAATTTATTAAGGATGATTTCTCTTCTATTATAGCTTTGGCATATATTCTTAACCTTCTATTCAGAGGTTTTCAAGCTTTTTATTGGTCCTCTCCTCATGTCCCCCTCTTCATTCTTTTCTTGTATACATCATCTGGACAAAGAATGGTTATGGAAATTTGTACATGGAGAGGAGGGTTATATGTTTTTTCTGTTCATCTACAGGAAGGTTATGAAACTTTTCATTCCCTCACATGAGATTTATGGGGTCACTTTCAAACCTCTAAATAGAAGGTTCTGTCTGGTGACCAACTTTCTCTCGTTGGTTTCCTAGTTCATAGATAGGCTTTCAAAAATGTAAATGTATAATATAATCCATACAATGCATATTGGAATTATAGTATTGCTAATGGCAAGTCAAATACATGATGCTCGAGAGTTTCTATTGTTGAAAAGTGGAGTTTAGAAATTGCAATAAATTACAATTTGCACAAGTTGTAAATTTCCATAAACCCCCCTCCTTAATGGTTTTTCTTTTTGGCCTTGCATTTTATTTTCAATGCATTCAAGAGATTCATGTGGAAAAAAGGGCCTTAATTTTTCATATTTTGATTTTAACAAATAAAATCATCAAATTTCTACAATAGGTTCCAACATGTAGCCACAATATAAGACCTAGTTCTTTACTTTTTTTACTTTTGGGTGAAAGCAAATTAATAGGAGATAATGGTGCCCCTTTAAGCAGTTGATTAATTTGACATATTCTTGGAATATTTTTAGAATATATATTTTTAGTTTGAATTTTTTTTAATCATTCAAATTTTCTTTATATTGCTATGTTAAGGTTTATATTTTAAAATTCAAATTTTTCTCTTTTTCAAATCATTTTAAGTCATTTTGCAAGTCTTTTACTACTTTAAAACACTCATTACAATTGCTTTAAGATTGTTTTCAAGAATATTTTCTATTCATTATATTGATTCCAAATTCACTCACATGTTCCCATGATATATTATGAATGTTATAATACAAACAAATCCAAAAAATTCAACACCAATTTAAATAATCACTTTTAAATATGAAATATTAAGTAGTGGTTAGAATTGTTTTGGTACATATTAACATGTTTTCACCTTTTTGTGAAATCACCTTTTTCCATTCTATAACCAAATTTGGGTAAATATTCTTGTGGATGATTGTTAGTTTGGCTACATCACAAAATTAAGGGAAAAAAACCTTAACCTTAAAACAAGAATATTTTTTTTAAAACTTTAAGTCCCCAACAACTATTGGATTGAACCTAGCAAGTTGGTCAAAATTACTTCCCCTTTCCCAACAATTTAATCAAATGATTTGATTTTTTCCAAATTTGATTGGTGTTCCTAAATTTATAGACATATGAAATTTTGAGTGTACTTATTTTAGCAAGATATTAATAGCTATGAGCAAACCTAAAATTCCAATCTCCATAAAATCTAAATTGCTCAGCATGCATTTTTAAATCTAATAAAAAAAAAGCTTTCACAAGAAATCAATTTATCAAACTTCAACCATGAAGGTATTGCCATGCAACCAAGAAGTTACCTCCCACACTTTAGAAAAAAACCAATTAACAACCTAACTTTGAAACATCCAACCTCAACCCCCAAGAAAACACCCATATTTTGTTTTCTTGCCCAACATCAATATGCAACCAATTATTTAACAAACTACATCACGTGACTACCACAAATCAATCATCACATATGCTTATAATTAAAAACAATGTAGTGAAAGAAAAAGAAAAGCAAAGTGTTTCAAATGATCAACTTTGTTACATTTTAAAACAAAAACAATTTGTTGCAATTTGAAACTAGCAAAACCAAGATGTTTCAAAAATAAAAAGTGCATATCTTTCACATTAAACAAATAAGCTTTGGAGTTTGGAATATTAAAGCTCTACCAAACACAAACATCAAGATGTGTTGTTAACAATTTTGCGACCTATTTTTCATGAAGGTCAAATTGTTCAATGTCCTTTCATCCTCCAGAAAACCTAAAACCTCAACCATAACCATTTCAACAAACTTGTTATATTCATTTAGTTTGTAGGACAAAATGGAAAAGCCATTATATTCATCCACAACCTAGAAATATGGTTTTTATTAGAGTTTTTAATCATTATTAGTGTTGCATTATCTATCATGGTCAATCAAAAAAGTGAAGACTACAGGTCAAGCAAATGTGAATTCAACAATGGGGGAATAAATATTCTAGTTTTGGTCTTTTTTTAACACAAAAAGGAAGCTTTGATCATAGCCATACAAAAAAGGAATGTTGTGTTCAAAATCTCCTTACTCAACTAACACCAGGGATAAACCATTCCCATTACAGTCATAATTTTATGTCCTAGAAATTTCCATTGCAACTTTGAAATCAAAGTTTGGGCTACCTATATGCATGCACATCGAACCTTGGTTACTACTATGATTGCATCAACTTGGTTAAATTGCATGGTATATTTATTCATTAGATCATGTGTGCATGGCAAAGGTGAACAACGAATAGAATTTTCCCAAAAACCTCTTTAACTCAATAGTGAAAATTTGTGAATTCAATGGTTCCAAGTGTTAAGGTTTGGGATGTGAAAGGGTAAATAGGATGGCCAATAAAAGATTCCCCATGCATTTCTTCATGCGACATGAAAAGCCATTGATTGGTTGAATGGTTATATAAGAGGATGGCCAATAGGATTATTAATGGGAGACTTCTTATGCAGTTCCCCATCAGATGAATAGCAAATGCATTTTCACATGTAATATGAGGAGGCAAATAATTCAAATGTTAGTATGGTAAGAACATTGATTGGTTGAAAAAATCAATTTTGTAATTTGAAAATCATTTACAATGATAAAAATCATTCTAAATTCAATATTTTTTGTTGTGTTGGTCAAAATATTGCAAAAGGACCACCATGCACATTGCCTTGCCAAAAGATTTCCAACAATATGAAAAGCACATCAAGGAGTCCCATGGTTGGGACTATTAATGTGTGGTCACAAACAAAACAAACACTTATCTTAATATATAAAGATGTGTGAAAGTTTCACAAATTTTAAGGACCATATATGTTGTCATACATTTTAAAAAACAAGCACTACAATTTTTTTTTGCTATAATATTATTGGGATGGGTGACCAATTTGGAAGGCAAGTTATGCAACCATTAAAACCCACCTTCAAAAAGAGGTACTATAAATTTGCAAATTCTTATGATTAATGGGTTTTTTTTATCACAATAGTTTCATGTAATATGTATTCTTTCACTCTAATAGGTCAAGGAAATAACAAGTCTACTTGATGGATGGTGGCCATTTATCCAAAAGGAATAAAAACCTATGGGAACTTACATCATATTAAATCATGGAGTAATGGGTAACAACAAGGTTTGACATTGTATCATATACAAGATCAGTGAGGCCTCTAATAATCAAATCAAAATGGGCGATATGACCCAGCATCCACTAATGCACCAATTAGAGAAAACCTAGCATTTTGGGTTTTCATTTGGATGGAATTCAACTTAACCCCCATTGGTGCCTAAATGGGTTCATGAAAAAAAATCAAAAAAAATTCTCTAATTTTTTTTGTCCATCCTCATGTAGCCCTTCTACCTACTTATCCCATTCTATCTACCTACCTATCTCCCCTTTGTCATCATTATAACACTTTAGTTTGAACCAAGTCTTCACCTCACTTCCATCATTGCCTTCCAATCATGTAAGAAACATTATTTCTTTGTCCTCCTAATTATTCCTTGTTGCAAAAGATGACAATGAGCCATTCACTTGTTCTCATCTTCTTGTTTCATGTTGCAAAAAACTTCTTGTTGTCTTCTTCTTTTGTAATTTTTTTTTTAATTACTAATATTGTGGTTTTGTTTGGCCATTGTAGCTACATTGCCCCTCCCCATCTTCGAGCTCCAAATTTTCACCTTTGAAGAGCTCAATTCATCCTCATGCCTCCAATGACCACTTGTTAGTAAGAATTTTTTGTTGATGCTCTTGTGTAACAACAAAATTTTTGAATAGTTTGTTGTTGTTTTTTTCTTTTTTGCAATGGAGCTCTTTGATATCTTTCAACAGTGATAGCTTGTGAACATGTGAGCATGAGCAACAAACACATGAGCATGAGTAGGTTTAGGTTTAAACATGTTGATATAATGCATTTTCACGTTTCATTTCAACTTTTTCCCTTTAGTAGCTAATGCCTCTTCAAGTCTTATAAACTCAAAGTATTTTTTGGGGTTGTGAGCAAAGAAGGTGCATCAAAACTATAATATTGTTTCAATGTGAAGCATTGAAACATTTTTGACAAAACAATTAGTACAAGTTCATTTGGTGTGCCATGTAGTGCACATTAATGAATTAAATAACTATGTTTTCATTCACATGCATAGTAACACTTATGTGATGCCTTTAAAACATAGAATCACCATCACAACCATGACATACCCATCAAAAGGCAAGTTGTTTATTGGCTTAAACTTCCAAACATGGACATGTTCTATAGAATAATAACAATAATATTATTAGCTGTTACACCAATTTCAACATGTTGAAATGTTAGTAAAAATGGAATGCAAACCCACATAAACATGCATGTTTATCCACTGTTGATTATCAATTGTATCACCTCATTTACACTCAAAACAAAGAATATGCATTCATATAAAATAATTATAATGTTTATGAAGTGACCTTGTGCATGATTTTTAATGTTCCCCACTTGATATTGTCAATCCAATTTTTCCTCAAGTTGTTATTCACATGTAACATATATAAATTTCTAAAAGCTTCAACTTTTGTCATTAGTTGACCTTGGCTTAACAAATGAAAAATGTTTGCAAATTGAATCAACTTTTTTTTTGGAGCTTTCATGAACTCCAAATTGATTAACTCATTGCCTCTACATATATATATCCTCTTTGTTATGAATTGTATCTTTAGTGCAAAAGCACTTTCCAACATCAAAATTACCTATGGCAACAATTGTTTTCTAGTGACCCATAAGTTTTTGGAGGGTGTCCAAGTTAGGTGTCAATAAGAGTATTTTATTTCCACTCCATTGTAAAATAGATGGCACGTTTCATCTTAGACACTAGATCATCCAATCCTAGAAGAAATAAACCCCAAAGGGAATCATGTAGCCCAAGTGTCCTAGAAAACTTTAAACTTGTCATAGGATCTTCTAGCTTTCTTAGTAGGTATTTGATTTTCATGGGAACAATTGGGCAAAGATGGATCAACAATTGAAGAAGTGGAAGACTTTGGAATTAAGCACATCAAAATGGACTTAGTCTTGGAATTGAAATGTTAAGATTTGACCTTGTAAAAAAATATTTGAATTTGAAATCATGTGGTTGTAATGGAGTTGTCTCTAAATTGCTAATGAGCCCATGGGGGGGGAGGGTGGGACATTATTTGAAAATAAAATAAAATACGTGAATAAAAATAAAGGGCGTAATATATTAGTTGTCAAGTTAAAAATATAACTTAATTAATTTTAAAATAGGGTTATGTATATGCTAAAAATAATTTTATAATTAATAGAAGGTATGTGTAAGTCTTTAATATTAAAGTAAAATTATAATTTAAAAAACATGTGCATTAAATATTTGAGGTGTTAGTTGTTAGTAGGTTCAATTATTGTGAAATAATGTTTTGATTAGTTGTATAAGGTGAATATAGGGTCAATAAGTTAACTTAAATTTGGGTTTAAGACATTTAAGTGAGCATGGAAAAAAACATTTAAAATTTTAAGTCTACCATTTAGGGTTTTAGAACTTGTAGGTCAATGAAACTCAATGAATGTTTTGCATTATATTAATTATGTTTGGTAGCTCGTACCATTTACAACTTAAACACCTCAAGACTTGTGCATTGCATGATGCACATTTGGACTTACGAAGGTGGATCAATGCAACAATAATAAGGTGCACCCTATAACTTACATTGAACACAAAACCTTAGCAATTTGCAGAATGCGAAATTGTCACAATTTGTCTATTACCACCTTTGAAAACAAAATCTTCATTAACAAAAATCACATAAAAGAATACATTGAACATAAAGCTTCAGGTTTGAACTTCTTAGGTGTGTTAGCATAGTTACTTAGTTAGGTCCTAATTAATTAAAGATAACCATGTTAGTTTAGTTGTTTGGGTTTTTATCTTGAACCAATTCAAGTGTGAATGGGGTTCAGGATAATTTGTGTATGGAATATAATCCTTTTGGTGATCTGAAACTCCAAAGCACATGTTGTTACAATTTGTTGTGTTATGCAAGTTTTTTTTGCAAATTTGATTGGGTTTTTATTTGTGTTTTTTGGATGAGGATTCCTATGTTGTTGTAAATGAGTGATATTTTGAATCACCAAAAATGTGATTTCTTGAGTTTTGTGCAACTTTAGAAGTCTAGTTGTTTGCATATGATTTCTTATAATAAGTGTTATGGAATAAGTTTTATTTTCAACATTGTGTGGCATAGGTTTGTTGTAGTTTTTGGTTTTACATAAGGATTAGTTGTTTGGAAGCTTTGTTTAGATGTTGTGTGACATATTGGTTGTGTTTTTGTTTGTGGAGTTGTAGCTAGGGGATGTTTCTTGGTTTTTCTTTTAAGTTGAAGATTTTGCTCTGAGACTTTTATGATTTTATATTTGTTTTGGGTTAAAACTCCTTGAGGAGTTGAACCCCAATGAAGGCCTAGACCTTGAAGTTTATTGTGTGAAGGAAAGGACAAGAAGAAAAAAGAAAACCATCAAAGAAGAGGTTCAACTTTTTTCATAGGGGTCTTCTTCTTTGTTTTTTCCTTTCTATCTTTTAGTTTTTATTTCTTTCATTTTCTTCTTCACTCTTGTTGTTGAAGCTAACTCCATTTGCTTAATAGCGAAATAACTTTAGCTACAACAAAGGAGCAAAGGAGGTGGTTCATAAGTAGGAAGCGGCAATGAGAGGAGTTGAGCTCCATTGGAATCACCATCATGTGTTGAATAATTTTGCATTTTCTCCAAACCATGGAGGTTCAACTCATTTAGGAGGTTTGTAGTGCTTCAAACTAAACTCAAGATAAAAGGTTTAGGGGGTCCAATCTGATCCTCTCATTTTATTTTATTAATCATCTTATAATGAAATGACATGAAACAAGAATATATATATATATATAATTTATTTGTTTATTTTTGAAACAAAAAACCCCAATGAGATGCATTTCATGAAACATCATTGGGCATAGTAATTTCAAAGCAAATTGGGAGATTTTTTGGAAATTCATCATGGGCATGTATGGTGTCAATTGGCATGATTTTTATGCCATTGGGTTTATGGGGAAAAAAAAACTACACGAATGCAAGTTTGTTGAAGTTTTGGAGACAAATTTTGAAGGTCAAAGGCTAATATTTCATTGTGGAATTAATTCCATTTATTCTTTGGAAATTCATATCTCATTCATACAAAGGTGGAATTACGGGTTGTTTACGCAAATGAATTCTTAAGGAGGAACACTATTAGTGTGGGAAATTTTAGGCCATTTGGAGACTAAACTTTATGGACACTTGTTCATGGGTGTGGAAAGGTTTTTTCATCTATGTGTGGGGTCAGTTTTGCCAAGTTTTTAAGTAACAATTTTTTATATTAGTAAGCACCCATTCTTGTCATTGACACGTGGTGCAATGCTTGTGTGAGAATCATAAAAGTGGAAATTCATGTTACATGATTTGTGTATTTTCACTTATATTTTGTTAGGTGTGTTTGTTTCCTATCATTGTGTTAGTTGGGTTGCCAATTCATTTTCAAGGGGTAAAGGGGTTTCATGAATTGTGTGTTATTGGTTGATAATCTATAAAACAAGCATAAGTTCCTAGGTTGATATCTCAGAAACCATGTTGAACTTGTTGATCTCTCAAAAAGTTACATCTTAAATGTGACTACAACATTCCTTAATAGTAGTGTGGCAAATGGGAATGGGAGTGTTAATGGTAGTGGGGCCATTGGAAATGGTGGAACCATCAAAAGTGGTGGTATCAATCCTTCCATTAGTACACGGGGCCTTTTACCACATTTAACCCAATTGTCAAATTCTTTCAAAAGTTATGGTGAAATTACCTAAAGGTTCAAATCAAAAAATTGAAGAGTTTACAAGAGTTTCAACGTAAACCCCATGAGAGTTTATGGAGGCTTATGCACGGATGCATAAGTTGATCATGGCAACATAAGGCATGAAGAAAACCTAAGCGATCCAATTTTGGTATGAGATCCTAAACAAGGAATTTAAACATTGGATGTGAAATGCCATGTTACTTCAACCCACACAACCCATGTTGGTGGATGTGTTCCAATTATTGAAATGCATTAAGATGAACATGGTGGAGGAACATGCCAATTACATTTGGGTTCAACAAGGAAAATTTGAAAAATGCATCCACACCATCATTTCACCAATCTTGTGGCTAGCCCAATAAGTCAACACCACAAAAAACCAAGGGGGCCAAGTCAAAACAAGGTGGTTACACATTATATTATGAATGGGGGGGGGGGGGGGGGGGGAGGGGGATGTGTTCAAGATGTGGTGGGCCTTATCGATTTGTTTTTCCCTTAATCCTTTTCAAGCCACTACCACCAACCCTAATCCCAACCAACCTTGTTTTCACTATAAGGTTTATGGTCATGATGCGGTCCACTGTTTCACCATACATTAAGAGTTGAAACATGGCCAATCCTAGATGTCAAATGTTGGTAAGGGTCATAATTTTGGGAAGGGCCAAAAAAGGAAAAACATGGCCAACAAGGGGTTAGCCACCAAACCAACTTAAGGCCAACCAAACACCAAAGAGGTTAGGTTTGCATGATTGGAAGCCCTAATTACAAGCATGGTAACTTAGGTGAAATCTAGTGCATTTTAGTCAAGGAAGGAAAAGGATAAAGAAAATGGCCAATTTTTTGGTTCAAATGCTAACCCAAGATATTTTTGTGGAGTCTAATTTTAAAGGTTAATGGCCCCCAACAATAATATGTTAGAGTTTCAAGGAACCATGATGATGGAAACCATATTGGGGTTCCAAATTCAATCAACATGTTTTCCTTGGCTACACTAGTGATAAGGGCTAATGCTCAAGTGCAAGAATCACAAGGTGTTGATGAAAGGTTGGATCTTCAACAATGTGAAGTTCAGTGCCATGTGCAACTCCATAGTCATTTTTTATGACAAACATTGTTCCTAATACTATGGGGGTGTCGACTCTTAGGGAGGTGCTAAGGAAGGTGCATGGTTTTATTCTTGGGCCCATGAATTTGGTGGGGGTGGCCAAAATGGTATTCTAAACACCACTATTTTTCATTGAGACATTGGCCATTCTAAGTATTCAACTTGTGACCATGTTTTGTTTAGCATCACATTATGTGAAAGTGGTGGAACAGTAGATGTGGTAATTAGGTTTGAAGACATTTTTGTAACTAATATAGTTTCCCAACAAAATTTCAAGAGTGCAAGGTGCACCTTGAATTTTGGCATGTAGCTATGGCCAAATATCATGATCATTTAGCATAATTATCCATTAATCAAGCCAATGTTGTTCCTAGTGCGACGGTAGTGCATAACGAGGAAAGATTTTTTTAGTTGAAGGTCAGGGGGTGTTGACATGTCAATATTGACCACATGGTTTTGTTAAATTCCAATATTATGCAAAGCTATTATTGACGATCTTGGATTAACCAATGTCAATTTCAACCCATGCCCATATCAAATTTTGAAATCAATGGGTGGCTCAAAGACAACTTTGGGGCTAACCAAGTAAGAGGTTGTGATCTAAATCAATCCTACCAACCCATAGGTTATATTACAATGCAACCCCAAGTTGCAGGACTCACACATGCCACATCCTACGATGTATTGGTTGGAGGTGTGGTCTTGTATCCCTTGGGGATTATTATTGATTTTTGGGAAGAAATTCTTCATTACCACCCAAGATGTCAAATTGAACCCAATCATAAGTTTTCATTGCTAGTGAGGCTCATTGGGGAGTAAGTTGGACAATCCAACAAATCCATTGTGTTGGTTGGATTTTCAAGCCTTCCACATGGGTTTGAGCTACTAGAAGGTAACATCCATGATCGAAATGAACCCCCAAGCGAGGAATTGAAAATATTGGGATCATAAGAAATACCATTCATTTAGGCGTCCACATTGGATCCTAGCCTTTCATAGGGCACATTGACCAAGCTACACACATTGACCAAGCATTTTATTCATTGGGTTTGGCACACTCTATTGTCACCAAGCCCATAAACACTTATGGATGTTAATGGGCCACCAAGATTGAACCCATTAATGATTAGACACTATGGCTACTTATTGGATTATCCCCAATATGGGGTATGCTTATTAGAGTTGTTTGGAGGCATTAGTTTCAAGTTAGTCTCAATGTTATAATCAAGGATCCAAATACGGTGATACCACTATGTGGAACAAGATCCACATGCTAAACATGCCTTTAAACATCATATTATAATGTTACAAGAACAACATCCCATTTTGTTGCCAACCCTAGGTCCATTTTAATGCCAACCTTAAATCCGGGGTTACCAACGTTCCTTGCCAAACAACATCACATTGTTAGGGACATAAGATTTGGATATGACTGGGCTAGTAGATATGGTCATTTAGGTTGGTCATGTCAAGGCCTTTCATAGGTTGGTACAAGCAAAGGACTTTTAGACCCCAAATTAGAGTACCCAAAAACCTGGAACAATCCATAATCAATGAATATGGATTCCATGCACCTTTAAATATAGTTTTTTTAGTGAATGAAGGATTCAATGGTAATATGATGTGGTAACATTGATACAAAGGAAAACTTTTTGGAAGGATTTTGACGACCAAAATTTTCTATGTACTTTGAATATGGTTTTTTTCTTATTAATTTTTTTATTTAATGAAAGTAATGGTTTAAAAGCTCATAATTCAACTTTAAGTTTTCCATAAGGTAAAATAGGGTTGAAAAAAACATATAATAAATTTTTAATGATAATTTATAAAATGACATGTGTAATTCAAGGTATTGTGCCTTCACAATACCTTTGTAGTGTTAATTTAGGCAATTATGGATTTTCGCATGTGCTTAAAAAGTTACACTTTAGTGTGTTTTAACCCATGAATTTTTTGGGAGTTAATTCATGTTTTATAACATTACAAACCATGTAAATGTAGCCATGTGCATACATTTTAGAAAATGTCCCAACATTAAAAGATTTTCAATCAACCACTTGGGTGAGATGGCAACAAATCAGGGCTTGGATTGGTGCACTAGTGCATGTGGATGTTGTTGCGGTTGGTTCACGTGTCCATTAATTCTAGTGGTTGTGAATTACTTAATATCACTAGAGGTGATCTAGTAAGCATATCAATTCATCCCTAGGTCACCCACATATTTGGTGGATGACATATTAGATCATGGATGCCATTCATGCATGATTCGTCATGATGATTGGCCACCTTTTATAGTGGTCAATAGGGTTGGCCTTCCACAACCGGCCCTACCAACATTCATGAATTTTCCACATTTTTGTGCATTTAGGGATGGAGGCCCCAAGATGATTTGGAACTTTAATTCATCTAATATGTAAAAGCCCAATGTAGATGAGCAAGAATGGGCCATGGGATCCTGCACTTACACCATAGATGTGCCTGACATTTTTAAGGGAACTCATAACCGTATTTTAGGGCAAGTTATGGACCTTAATTGCCTCACATGGGTTTTTGATTTGACCTTGGCCGAACAAACATATTTGGGTCAATCTTTCCACCCATCCACCCTACATCTCCGTTTATTGTGCCCTTAATTGGAATCAGCATGCCAATGCAAGGGGGGATGATATTGTAGCAACACAAATTGCACATCCTTGGCATACATGGGATTAGGACTACTAGAAGGGAATCATGGGTGTTGGGAAGGAGTTCAATAATGTGCAAGTGCCAAGACAATGTGGTACCTCCAATATTGTACATAAAAACCACATGTTGCACTTTCAACCTTGGGCAATGGGGATAATCCATCATTTTAACCTAAGGTACCCTTGACCGCAACTACATGTAAACCAAGTATTGGTTTGGTGGTTATAGGGGATGACATGCACACAACATAATTGTTATTGCAAGATTATGTTGGATGTTTTACCTTTAATTAAAAGGAATTAAATCAATTAAAAGGAAAAGAGGTACAAATTATATTGGAGGATGATAATCTAATTTTCAATAGACCTTATATGTTCAGTGAAGTGTAGAGGGCCTTAGTTCATGTGCATACAACATAGTTGTTAGACATGGGTTTGGTGGAATTGTCTAGGGGTGAGTATGCCTTGGCAATAGTGATGTTAGCCAAGAAGGATATTTTTGGCAATTTGATTATACATGACATGTGTGGGGATTACCACGTGGTGAATTATAAACGAACTATTTCAAACAAATATGCCATGCCCTTGCTAGTATAGGTGATTTTTGACACCTTGGACAAGCCAAGGTTTTTAGTACCTTGGACTTGTGGTCTAGTTCCCAGCGTTACCATTGAAGGAGGGCGACAAGGTCAAGACAACATTATGAGGGATTGATTTTCATGGGAACTATTGTTTGTACCAATCAAAGTTTTTTCCATTTGGTTTGAAGAATGTCCTTGTTGAAGTTCAAAGGGTAATGGATCAAATGTTGGTGGGTTTTAGTTTTGTTAAGTGTTACATCGATGACATCATTGTTTTAATTTGAACCCAAATGATCATAGACATCATTTGTAGGAAGTGTTTGGAAGACTCAAAGAACATAACCTTAAGTTCATCCAAGCAAAGGTTAGTTCTTTCATACTCAAGTGGAATGCCTAGGTCACACGATTTATCTAGGTGGATAAGGGGTTCAAAAGGCCAAGGTTGAGGCAATTTCATAAGTTCCCCAACCAATGGATGTTAGTCAATTACAAGCCTTCTTCGGCTTATGTAATTATTATTGGAGGTTTTTCAACCTTTGGCCCAATTAACTAGGATTGACCATAATTACATATGGGTTGAAACACAAAAGTAAGCATTTCAAGAGTTAAAGGTTAGACTCACCTCCACTCGTATTTTAAGGTGACCCATTTAAAGACGACATTTCCAATTACACACCAATTACAACACTTTAAGGTTGGGAGTTGTGCTTACCCAATTTGATGATGATGGTTAAGAATTTGTGGTGGCATATGCCAATAGGTCCAACAACAAGATGGAAGATAAATATAGTTCCTATGAAAGGGAATTCCTTTCAACTGTTTGGGTTGTGTCATCATCCCAATGTTATACTTATGGTAGCCCATTTATTTTGCTTATTGATCATTAGCCATTCAAAATTTTAATGGAATCTAATTGACTCATAGGAAAGTTGTTTAAATGGGCCCTTATCTTACTTGAGTATGATAATAATGTTGTCCACACTAGGATTGGTATGGTCAATTGGGATGTTGATGGCTTGAGTTAAAACCCCCAAGTTCTAACAAGGAGGATATCACTCTAAGCTCATTGGCATGGGATCTGGATTTGGAGGTAGAACTAGGATGACATGTCTCAACATACTTATGTACCTTAGACTAATATGGGTGGTGGGGATTCCCATGATGTGGACATTGAACCAGAAGGTGATGGTGCCTTGCACATACATGTAGATGCACCTATTATTGCATATTTGCGAGCATATGAAATTTCAGTTGGATGGACACCCAAGGAATGAAATTGGGCTGTACATAAGGCCAAATGGTTCAAATGGGAAGGTAATTCCCTCCTACATGTGTGGGTAGATGGACAAGTGCAGGTTGTACCTCGCCCAAAACAATGTGAGAACCTTGTCAAGCATGTGCATGAAGAGTTGGGTCGTTTTGGGGTTCGATAGATCTATAGTTTGTTTTAGAACAATATTGGTGGTGAGGGATGGAACTTCAAGCTCAACAATTTGTTTCTTGGTGTTTGGTGTGTGATCAAGTATGAACTTCATTTCAATGCACCTACATTTCATCTTTAGTCATTGCCTATCATGGGGTTTAGATACTGATAGAATTTGGATTTTGCTGACCCACTTAATTTGATTATACAACAGAAATGATATTATTTGGTTATGATTGAACATTTATTGAAGTGGCTAAAGTTGGTGCCATTGTTGGATCATAATAATGAAAGTTCTACCTATGCATTTTTGGACATGGTGTTGAATCGATTTGGGGCTCTAGTTGAAATACTCATTGACAAATGTAGAAAATTCCATGAGGAGTTCCAACAGTTGTGTGAAAAAAAATTCATTAATCATCACACCATTTCATAAAACCATACCGACCTAGGGACAAATTAGCCAAATGGATGGTGTAGACAATGAAATAGGGTTTGGATTAATGTTCTTGAGGTTGGCATATGGGATATTTTATGCCACCTTTGGAGGAAGTGTCAATCAACAAATGGTTTTGCCCTAAGTGCACCCAATGAACCTAGGTTCCTAAGGTTGGATAATAGAAGTAATCCAAGGGTTTTTTCCCATGATGATTCACATTTGGCTAGGAATTTGAAGGATTGTAACTTGGTGATTAACGATGCAGCTCAATTTGCACCTAGCCTACTAATCCTTTCACCTCGAAACTAATGTGTACACCCACGGTGGAATTTCATTAGGTGTTCCCACATTAATATTTGGTTAAGGGGGACTTTTGCCCCAAATAGGGGGGTAGTTTGGACATGGTTTACCATTTAGGGTATTTTCATGTTATCTTTTTAATGTGTGGTGACAGTGATAGTTGTAGGTGTCAACATAGGAATGCACAATAATTGTTGGGTTTGTTAGTTTAGTTTGTTCATTAAGTCCCATTTAATTAGGGATAAACTAGGTTAATTTAGTTGTTCGGGTTTTTATTTTGAATCAATTTAACTGTGAACAAGGTTTGGGATATTCTGTGGATGGGTTATAATCCCAATTTGTGTGATCTCAAATCATTTTTGGTGATTTGAAATTCCATAACACATGTTTATTGTTGTTATAAATTTTTTGTGTTATGTAAGTTTTTTTGGCAATTTTTATTGGGTTTTGCTTTGTGTTTGCTAGGCTTGGATTCATGTATTATTACATATGAGTCACATTGTGTTTGGAAATTGACGCGCTCCCAAGCTCCTTGATAGACTCAAATGTGAGTCTGAAGTGAAAACAACAGAAGAACAAGGAGTTGGGGACATGCTCCCTGGCTCGTAGCACTTGGGGGGGGGGGGGGTTAGAGGGCCATGCTGGAGCTCCGGGATGGGACTAGGAAGAACGAAAAACATTTAATCATTCATACGGACCTGCACAAAACCAAACAACAAGTTGGTTAGTGCATAGTTGGAGCACTTTTGGTGCTATGACAAGCCACGGGCAAACTTTGATTCACAAGACTCACCACGGCCTGGATTTGGGGGAAGTCACCACTTTCTCCTTTATAATATACTATGTGCCTCTCCACGAGGCCCACATCCAAATAACATTTTGTCTCGGGACTCCCAAGTGGGAGTCCCGAAATTTTCACAACTAGGACTCCCGCAACTTTGCAAACCCATAACTTTTCGTGCACACCTCCAATTGTAAGTTGTTACCAAAGCAAAGTTGTAACCCTTGTCAAGAGCTTTCCAACGATATGTCGCATGCCACCTACACAAGAGGAAATCGGCGTGATTTCCAACTTTTAGCGGTCGGGAGTCAAATTGTCAAATTGATGAAAAAATGAGATTAATGTTTTTGGTGAACTTGCACATTGTGTTGTCAATGTTTCACAAATCCAACAACACACATGATCACAATGGTCGAAGTGATCCTTTGTGCTCACAATGCACCATTTGCAAAAATGAACCTTTCTTTTGTCAATTGATGGTGATACAATACTTGTGGTTTTGTGCTTTTCACAAGGAGGTTAAAGGTGCCAAGGCTTTTAACTAGGGGGAATATTTAGCTATCATGTGTAAGATTAAAGGGGGGTGTTACGATGATTAAAAGAAAATCCTAAAGGGCCTTTCACTAGCCTTCTTTGCTTGTACTAATTTGGCAAAAAATCACCAAAAAAAAAAATTGTTGCCCCTAGCCAAACTACTACCCTTTGAAATTATATGTATAGGGTTTAAGAATTGGCTTTTAGAATTTCATGCATATGTTACCTCCAAAATTTTTGCACTAAATGTCACATGCAATGAGATACTTCAATTGTACTTACATTAAAATATTTCATAGTCCCTAAAGTTAAGTGCATGAAACATTAAACTAAACATAAGTTAATCGAATGTATATCTAACTATTTGAAGCTTGAAAGGAGCCTTTTCAAAATTCAAACTAACTTTCTAAATTGAATACATTTGAACATACTGAAAGGATTTAAAAGCATGAATTTGAAGTCATCATAATGGAATGGGCGATCCATGAACATTCATGAAATCCAAGGGTGAAATAAAATTCACCCAAAATATAATCTATATTTTATTTCATCCATGAAATGTGAAATTTTTTCAGAAGTTTTTTTTGCATGAAAAGTTGATTTTTATAGGTAAATTTGATTCGATAACTCTTTTATCTATTTATTGTCATTGATGTGTTCATATAATTGACTTGGTCACCAAAGGTGGACATTTAAAGATATTTTTGTGACCTACATACGTCAAACAACTATTTTGGGAGGAAAGGGAGGGGAAGGGGGGAAAGGAGTAATAGGTTTTAGATTCATATTTTCCCGCACCCTATTATTATCTGATTTTCTAATATGCACATATTTTAGCCACCTTATATTTGTTTATAATTTTTTTTCTAGCATTCAATTTCAATACCCTATATTAATTTAAATTTTTAGTTAAAAAAATTTTGGAGCTAGAAAAGTTTGTTTGCATGCTCCTTGAAATCCTACCCTGAAAAATCCCTCCAACCACTTCAACATAGAAAGAAAATGTAGAAGCTTGCGCTTGAATTTAATAAATAAATAAATTAGGTTATTGTTACAAGAAGATTATGTTGCCTCCCTACAACCCTAAATGTTAGAATTAAAAATTCTAAACATTTTTCTTCATGCTCACTTAAATGTCCTAAACCCAAATTTAAATTAACTTATTGACCTTATAATCACCTTAATTATAAGGTCAATATAATTGAACCTACTAAAACTAATACCTTAAATCTTTAATGCATATTCTATTTTTTAATAATAAAAATTACACATACCCTATATTAATTATAATTTTATTTTCAAAATATACATAACCTTATTTTGAACTTATTAAGTTATATTTTTTATTTGACAATCAATATATTGCACCCTATATTTTTAGTCAGTGATTTTCTACTTTTGTCCAATAGTGTCCCCACATGTTTGGTCATCATTGTTTTTGTTGAAATTGTCATGTTACAAATCGTAATACGTAAGATGTTATAGCACTTTCACCAATGTTGGTCAATTATTGAATTTTGATCGATTATCAACCTGATTATCAATTTCATTATGAATAACCTATCAATTGGTTCTTGATTTTCTTTATAACTAGTTCAATTGATAACCACATGATATTGAATTTTCAGAATTTAATAACCTGATTGATCCAATCATGACCTAGGTAGGTTATCAATCTTTGAATACTAATACAAAAAATTAAAAAAACATAAAAATAAAAGTATTTAGTTTTTATTTTGAAAACCTTATAACTGGTGTATAATCAATATTTGATAATGTACCCTTATGAATAACTAATGATAATAATTCAAATATTTCTCATAACCTACCCTAAACAAAGCTACCAGTCTGAAGTGCATGATTTGTCTGAGCTTTCAGGCACTACAACAAGCGACCTGCAAGAAGCATCCATGTCCAGTCCACTGCACCTTCGCCAAATCCTGTATCTGTGGAGATCCCACAACAAAAGTAAGTACTAAGTTACCTACTTCAGTTTGTTTCTTGTGGAAATTTTTGTACATCCAGGTATTGGGAGTAGCAATCAGTCAGATCACTTTTGTAGAATCTGGTCAGTAAGGTAACCAACAAAGTCAACCCCAACAATCAGATTCCTTGTAGCAACAACACCTCCAAACCTCTGAATTTTCCAGGGACTTGGGTCAATTTTTTGGGTTGTTTTAATTGTGAACTCCAAATTCTTGAATGGATCAACTTTCGGTTGACATGAATGTTCCTCAATATTTAGGCACTCACCTTCACAAAATTACTCTTGCTAGGTGACACACTTAAGGTCTTAGACCATCCGATTTCAGGTTGAAGGTGCTTGATCTGGATTATTGTATGGTTATGAATTGTTATGTGTTCATTTGATGTGGGTTTGAGTATTAATCATGGATCTGGTTTTTGTGCTCCATAACATTTCCAAAACTAGAAACTCTTGGCTCCTTCCCTAACGTCTTTAGCATTCAAATTCTTAAGGCTACCCTCAAGAAACTGCTTTACACCACAATTGTAAATTAGCAATGCAGTCCTTCCACTGCCCCCACAGCATGAGTTCTGATAGTACTTGTATTGCATTTCTACTTGACCAGCCCTATAACCAGTGATGCATGCATGGTTTTGTCCAGTACACATAGAAAAAGGATTGTGGCTTGCAGCTTAGAAAACTAGAGTACACCCATGAACCTGGGCAATATCTGTCAATCCTTCATCAAAATTTTACTTTTTCCTGATTTCTTCTGAACCAGGATTTATGAGGTTATATTTTATTTGACAAAGAGCAAGTGGAGTGTCAGCTGAGTGAAGTGAAGTACTTGTGATTTCTTTAACAGGCAACAATTAAACACCAGTACTCCAAAAACCAGCTCTTCATATTTCAACAATTGACGAAAGGTGGGTTTAGGGTCTAAACATTGCAGATACATTCCAGATTAAAAAAATTGTCTACTATTTTGCCATGAGAATTAAATTGCTCATCTTTGAAATGTTTACCAGCTTGCTTGCTTGAGCTACTGCATCCTTCATGTGGTGTTTTTTTCAGGTCACAAATACACATCATTGAGATGGGTTGAATTTATATACATACATATATATATATATATACTATATATATATAGTGTTCTGCTTGTTGTGCTTGTGCTGTGCAGCAGCACAGACCCAGTACAGGGACACTAGTGTTGCCCAAGGAAAACCAATCCTTTCACTGCAACAGGATATGGTTTTTCCTACTCTAAAGACTTTGGTTCATGACACATATACGTGTGAGGTAAACTGTATGGTTTCAACCATTTTAATGTAAAATATGTGTGGTATTTATTCATTTATTTACTGTAGTTTGATCATATTAGTGTGACAAGTTATGAGTTTTCACTGTTTAAACTTGAGCCAGAGGAATGGATTTGTTCTTAACATTTGAGAGAAAGTTTGCTTCTTTCTCTATTAATTAAACATATAATATTAGTTGAGCAAGCTGCATTAAGTTGGGTTTTTGTTCTATTCAATTTTGTTTTCATCTTGGTTTTTTGCTTTTGGTTCACTACTATAGAATTTATGGCTCTATTTTCCTACTGCAGGAGGCCTTAACATATTTACACTAATGTCCAATTTATGGAAAATTGCCACAAACATAAACCAGATGTCATTAATATGCATATTGCAGCTAAATGCATTGGTCAATCCAAGCATATAAAACTTATTACCTAAACCTTGACATTTGTGTCAACAAGCTCTTCAAGAAAGTCATGCAACAACTCATCCTGCTGCAATTTGAATGTTACTTTTCATGTACACAAAAAATAACTCTTTATGTTTTCTTTCTTTCTTTTCTGCTTATTGAATATTTTGTGCACATTTTCCTTTTGATGTAGCAAGCACAAAACTCTTTTCATGCAATGGATGCAGGTAACAGGTTTGTGGCCAACCTTCTTGCAAGTTCCCCCAGGTCTACTCCAAGGGCAGAATTTTTTTGCAATTCAGAGAGTTAGGAGCAAAATGCAAGTACCTCCTGAAGGTTTGTTTGACAGGACGAATCTTGTGTGGACTCCATATAAAAGAAATAGGCAAAGGCATGGTGAATGAAACCCACATGGCTATTATTTCCTAGGAATGTTTGATGGATTTGTGGAGGGCAAGCAATCCAAACCAGAATTCCCATGTGATTACATGACTTGTGGAATGTGTGTAAGGGCAGACAGCATGGTAACTATATCAGGAAACAGAATGTGAAGGGTTGCACCCAAGTTCTGACTACAATCACTTTTCTTGAGGTTCTGAAGACCTGTGCCAGTGTGATAGCTTGGTACCCAAGTAGGCACACAAGCTCGAAGATGCATGTCCATGACCAGAGCATTCCATATGGTTATGAGGCAATTGCATTTGTGGTCACTGGCATCTATCCCAATGTGGGAGCTCAGCCCTGAATGCCTGAATCTACAGTTTCAGTTTGTAGTATTTCCAGGAGATGCTATGTGTTATGTTGCACTACTACTGGAAAGTGGGATCCCAATAGAATTGTGAGCAAGATCAGGTGTGCTGATCAATCCTTGGGCTTTTGAGGAAGTTGTGAAAGACAAATTTGGGAATGATGTGGTTATACTCTTTTAGGAATCTGCAATTGAGCAATTGGGTTCATCCCCACCATTAGGCTCTGAACCTGTATATTGTGGGTTTCTCACATGTACTATGTTTCTAGTGGATTGTATAAAGTGTTTATTGTGGAGTGAGCATCATTCAATCCAGATATATCTGATCACTTTTTTTGAAATCATTAAGTTCTGTATGCTTCTTCAACAGGAAATAAATGTCCCAGGACTTTCTGATATCATGTTAGTCCTGGGACAACAAGGGAATCTGCTGAAGAGTCACAAAAAACAATTGTCAGATGTTCTTAATTTATATTCTGGACAAATGGAGGTAAGATGGAAACTTATAGAGTAATCCTGTAACGTGTTGATGTTCATCTTGTCATGTATCCATCCATTCATATGCCATTGGTTATTAACCTTCTCATGCCTAATTTACAGGAGTCCACATCCTGATGAAAAAAACCCAATATACTCAGTGGCAAGATAAGCTGAGAGCTTTGACAATATGCTTACATGTACTAAGAATTCTCAAAAATTACAAGTCCATCAGAATAGAAACATGCATTGTTGAAATGTTTTGCAAATACTCAAAAGCAAAGCATAGATCAGCCTCCTGCACACTTGTGGACAGTAGTTTTCTCACCTTTGAGTGTCTGATATGGGGCTTGGTATACACACGCTTTGAATGATTGATCCACATGTCTTCTACTCTCTGCGAATCAGCAAATGCTTCTCAAGAGTTTTGTATTACAAGGGCCAGTCAAATGCACTCCTCTATCAAAAAGCACAATCTCAATTGATGGTTATTAGGGTGTTGATTGCCAAAGTGACATGAACCTAGTTCTGCCTCAATGCATACAGTTTGGATATCCGTGCCTCTTGTAGTGCCCCTTGGCTATAGAAGCAAGACACAATGGAGAGAAATAATGTGTTAATCTTCCATGAGGAGTAGCTTACACCAACAATAAATCTTGTCCTGTCATGCATACTATTAACAGAATGGCAAAAACACTTGTGAAGATAGGTGGAGGAAATGGCAGGACATTGAAATCCAAGACAATATGCACTTCTACATATTGTCATGTACTGCAATTACTCATTGCAAGTTGCTAGTTTTGCTTAAAAGATAGTAATAGGCTATTTGCCTAACTAGTTTTCCCATGTTTTGAAGTGACTATTTGTCACTAACAACAAGTAGACTTGAGGTGTTCAAGTCTATACAAGTTTTCAATCAAGTACCCAAAAACAAACATCGGATGGGCCTAACAGGGATGCCAAAGTTTTGACCTACCTACAAACAAGGGAATTGGATGTGGAATTAACATCCAAGGAAAAGTCTGATCAAGTTCTTCAAAGGACCAAAAGATACCATTGGGAAGAACAATACTTTTTCATAATATGGCAAAATGGGTAAATTCATGTGAAACCACATCCAAAAGTGTGGGAAAGCCTTATGAAACATGCCCATGAGGAGTTGAAACATTTTGGGGTATGTTGGACCTACACTTTGCTTCAAAGCCAAGATTGGTGGAGAGGCATGTAATTGAAAGTTCAACTATTTGTTTCACAATGCATGGTGTGTGATTGGGTTCATGCATCATTTAATGAACTCACCCCACATTTATAGCCTACCAATCATGGGGCTTGAGTATCAATGGAACTTGTATTTTGTTGGACTATTGAACTTAATTGTTCATCATGATTAGTATGTGTTGATTATGATTATAGTTGCCATGGTTGGCCATGGGATCAACGACACCAATTCAACAAGCAAGCATCCCTTGCATAATTTTCCCTTTTTTAATTTTTTGGGCATGAACCCCAATTATTGACATCTATTCATAACGAGGCGGCCAATGTGGTTAATTTGGGTTCAATCTAAATGTTTTCAAGCTTGTGAACAACATGCGACCTTGTTCAAAAGAGTCATGCCCATGGCCTGGCATGGAGAACATGGCCATTACACAACAACAATATACATTATAGTATGCCACCATTTGTGGAGATGGGTATTGACTTAATGTTCAGAGTTTTGAACTTATTAAATATGTTTATTTACAACATACCATATTTGGGTGTTGGTAAGTTAAAGTAAATAAAAAAGAGTAGTTCACCCAAGTCCAATTTTAAAATGAAATAATCTTTAATATAAACATATGAAGTAGATTCAAAATATCTTTAAGTAAAAATATGAAAAATCATGTTATTGCATTTAGTTTATGGTAAGTTACATACATAATTTGAACAACTTTGATTAAAAGTAGATTAAAAGTATTTTTGAAAATGATTGGTCAATATATGGTGTTCAAAACTACTTCACATTGAAAATTTCATATATTGTGATTATAACATGCATAATTTGATAATACATAAGTAGGTTTTCATTAACTTGAAATTTTATAAAATTCAATATTTCATTTACTTGCAACCCATTTTGTAAGATTGGACATCTTGTGCAAATAGATGCATTTAAAAATAATCTACTTTAATCTATTTTTTAAATTGGATTTTTCAACATTATAATGATAAAGTGAAAGCTTATGATCATATTAATCATTGTATAAAATAATATTTTTACTTTTAATACATCAAAATGTTTTTATGGCTACATGTAATTTTTTTGACACAAAGTAGTGAAATTGTCTATTTTACCTTGCTTTCACCCATTTACCACATTGGATGTGATAATTCATTGTGTCATTCTACATGTGAAGGTGTTACCTTTCAGGGTTTTGTTATTGGAAGGTTGGGATGGTCAAAGATGGAAAGACCATGTGCAAAATTGTGCACCATGTCACCTTTCACATGTCGATAGCCAACAAGATTCATCATTGGCCATAGTCCTGACAAGTTTGTAATGTATGTTATGTGGAGAATCACAAGGTGTAATAACCATGTTGGTTTGTGACCATTGCTCCTAGCAAGGATGGCATATGGGATGTTTTAAACCAACAATTGTGAAGGTTTTGACAAAAGATTGGATGTGTCCACAATGCACCCAATAGACTTGTTTTGTTGTTTTTGTAAGGCCTCAATACCAAGACATAAGCATGTGTTTGATTGAAACAATGGATGATTCAAATTTGTAAATAGTTTGGATGAATGTAAAGGATTGCAACTAGGTGACTAATGATGGGCTTCACATTGCATTTGACCTACTTATTTCATCATGTTTGGAACCAAATTCCTTTCATAGATTATCTTGCCACATTATGTCCCATTTGACATAGATTTGCCTATCTTGTAGTGCATGACACTTGTGCTTTTGGGTTGTTGCTAAATTTGTCAACAATGGTCAACATTCCATGTTATGAAAGTTTATACATTTATGAAAGCAATAAAAAGATGAAGATGAATTGCAACAACACATTAGAGTTTTCCTTAAAGTGGTGCTTAGTTGGGTCCCATTTTCACCTCCTATTTGGTGCCTTGTCCTCTCCTAGTTGTGTTTAAGATCTTTCAATAAGGGACCAAAATTTGAAAACCCAACACGAACTCCCTTCCAACAACACTTTTTCCAGCCCATGGGCTGCTTGCCTTTAATTTATGCTATATGTGTTATATTGGGGTCAAGGAAGGCCTAAGGGGGATTATGGGGGTTTAGACTAGGGGATAGGGGCTATGGTTATATAGATTATTAAGCTATATGACTATATTAGCTATGGACTTTATGGTTATTTAACCCATGGGCTATATGATCATGGGGTTATAGGATACAACACCCAACTAAAATTGAAGGACTATCTCATTGTAGTAGTTAATATAATAGAACCTATAACAACAATAGAATATTTGTTTAACCCTAGTTGGGAACATGCAATGCAACATGATATGGATTCAATTTCTAACAATGACATTTGGACATTGGAAGAATTGCCTTTAGGTAAGTGACCTATTACATCAAAATGGGTTTACAAGACTAAAGTTAATGTTCAAGGTGAAGTTGAAAATTTCAAAGTGTGGATTGTTGCAAGGGGTTTTGGACAAACTCATGATTTAGATTACTTTGAAACCTTTGCACCAATACTAAGGTGGGAAAAAGCCAAGTTAGTGGTAGCAAGTTAATGATCAAGGTGCTTATGGAAAATAAAATTGTATATCTAGGGATAGAGTAGGTGTATTTTCTTGGTTGTACAATGTTGATGCAAATAGATTAGATGCAAAGGAGGTATTGGCAAAATTTTGTATTCTTGATTACATGGCTAGTTGATGCACCAAAAATCTAAGGTTGGTTTTAGACATGAAGTCATCCCCAACTAATGCAACATTTTACATGAAAAAAATTGGCAAGTTCATATACCTAATTGACACACACACTTGAGTTAATATTTCCCTAGTGGTGAACATTGTCTCAAGGTTTGGTACAACCTCAAGAAGCTTGTGCTTGGATGTTGTGATGCAAATACTCATGTACATAAAAGGGACTCTTTTAATTATGTTGTTTATTTTTGGCATGGGGAAAAGGGGATGTCTTAAGGTTACATAGACAAAAACTAAGCAAAAGACCATGAACATTGAAGGTCCATGTCTAGCTTCATATTCATTTTTGGTATGTCACCAATTTTGTGGAGTGCAAGGGCAACCCTCAAAATTTGCAATTTCCTCATCAGAAGCAAAATATAGTGTGATGGCAAAAGCCACCAAATAAACTATGTGTTGAGGTACATGTTGATTGAACTTCAACTGCTCAAGCATACAAATTTAGTCAACTTGTTGTGTGATAACCAACCTAGCAAATAAGGGTGCATGCACTTTACATTGTCTCACTTTTGTATAGTTTAGGAAGTCCATATAAATCAAACTTATGGTTTTCAACAATGATTAAAGGGTTGTGTGGAGCACTTTGACTGGTTCATGTGATGTCATGGGTTCGTAGGTAGGGGGTATGTTGTTTACACAAGGAGCGAAATGTACACAATCTACACGAAGGAATTTCAAACTTTCATAATAGGGTTTTGGGTTGGATCAATCATAACCATTCACCAGCTTCGGGTTAGATGTGCATACAAAAGATCCATAATGCCTTCCCTCTTGTTGTTTATTGTGTTGTTTGATTGATGCACATGTATTGTGCCCGAGCTTTGACAAGGGTAGAAATCACTTGAATGTAGTCAACCAACATTCTAGCACTTTTCTAGAGGTTGAGTAGTGGTATACACAAAATCTCCTATGTCGCTTTCAGTAGACAATGGTTTTGATTTTTGATTTTTGTTGAATTTTCAATGACAAAAAAATAAAATAAAAAATCAATATCTTTGGCACCTTAGGTCTAAAAATTACAAAATTACCTCCATGCAATTCTACTTATCAAGGGATTTCCAATGGTACAAAGACCATGCCCCAATTTTCCTATTATTTTTATTTTTAATTTATTGAATTTTCAATGACAAAATGATTCAAAATTCAATAACTATTGCACTATAGGCCTAAAACACTTCAACGCATCCTACTCATTGAAGGCTCCCCAACAATAGTGAAAGGCCGATGAGAGGTGCCATGGTTCTAGAGATCTCAACATGACAAAACAAAACAAAACAAACTACCTTCCTTAATAGATAGATTTTTGAAGAGTTTTGGTTTGCACTATAAAAATGTCTAATATGTTTTACACAAATGACAATGTCAACCATTTTTCATCTATTTTGATATCTATCATCCATCAATCACATTTCTTGATTCTTGTTTCCATTTGCCTTGAAGTTTTTAAATTCTTATTTGTTACCCTCCAATTCACATCCACATATTTCAACGGATTACAAGAGAATGCATAGAGGATTTGTGCTTTTAACAATGGGTGAGAGCTTCAAGATTGTTAGTGAAACATGTTTTGAAAACACGTATTAGATTTTGATGTTTACACAATGATATTCACCAAACATTTGCACCCATAGTGTCACCAAAGATTGGAGTCATATTATGGGACATGTGAAATATGTACAATTGCTTTGACAAAGAAGAAAAGTTAAAGAACATGCCAATGATTCAGGCTTATAAAACCCTTTTAACTTTTGGCAGTGGGCAACTCAATATTTCGACAGCTCAAGTAGTGAATTTCTCGACAAATCAGCAATTTAGAAAATAATTGAATTCTCACCAAAACCAATCAACCAATCAAGTTCTAAACTAGCAGTATTGGAAGCATTATAAAGACTTCAAAAAATTTCAAATTCTGACATAGACATTTAGAAGGGTTTAGATTACACAAATGATGCTAGACAAGCCAATTCACTACATTGATAACTTGGGAAAAGTGGTGCACTCAATGTGAGGAGGAAGCTTGCTTATAGTGAGGAGCATATGGACCAAATTCCTAGTCCTCTAGTTGGCTAGAAACTTTGAAGAGAATGTAAAGACATGACATTAAAGAGAAAAACTAATCTTCTTTTGTACTATTGAGAAAGAGTACACGACTACAGACAAATTGCTCAGATATGTACTGGCTCAAATCTAGCTCCTCCTATGTTTGGTCCATTGAAAACCGCATCACTAATTTGAGCCAAAGTAGTAGAGCATGAGACTGGACAGCAGAGCAGCCTATTTGCAGCCCTCCAAAAAGGATGAAATGCAATTCAGTTCCTCTGATCTCCACAGGTCTCCAAAGTAGAGACCAAATTCCTTCACTGGGCCCTATGAAGAAAAAGCTCATTGTTTCTTCATGCTTGTGTATAGACTGTCAATTTCTTTCTGGAAAGCACAAGACACAACCCACAAAGTTGGACATTGTGAGGCAATTTGCAAAAAAATTCCCTTTCCAAGTGACAATTCTTTTCTTTTGACTTGCTTGAACATGATCCCACAAGAGTGAGAGAATGGGAAAAATGATCATGGCCATGGAAATAGATGCAGAGGGGCCCTTTCCTACAAGAGCAGAGTTTGAGATAAGCTTTCACCTGGTAGTATTTCAAGAGCTGAGGTCTCTTGAGCTTATAAGTAGGAGTTGTTAGATCACGCTCCACATCAAATGGCTGTGGCTCTAAGTGCACCCCCCTGATCTGTTCAAATCCTCTCACCTGCAAATGCATTGTAAAACTAAGATCCCTCAGACACCAGATCAGGCATCCTGAGACTAGTGTCAATAAGTCTTGGGTAACATAAAGAATTTCAAGCACAAAAGATAATTGAAAATTTTGATGTCTAAACTCACCCCAGCCTTTTTCCCAGTGGAATTGAGCTCAGCAAGGACGAACTCATGTGCCTTTTTGCTCTTGCATACAGTTGTAAAGTTTCCATCTTCACCATTGGAGGAAGCCCAATCCATGAGTGCCTTTTCATTTGGAACAGCAACTGCTACTAGTGTTGACTCAAAACTGTTTCCATAAACCCAGATCTGTGAAGAGAAAGCAAGGATCACACATGTTCCATTACTGTCAGTAGTGGCTCAATTTTCAAGGTGCACCAAAGTTGCAAGCATACAGCACAGTAATATCTGTGAAAACATGAGTACATTCTTGGTCGAAGATTGCAAAACTTTAAGATATATCTTCTCAAATGGGAATTAAAAAGGAAAACTAAAATTTCGATGCTGCCTGCACATTCTAATTCACAGTCATACATGTCTGTACAGGGCATCTAGTAGCATACCGCATCAATTGCTTGACACTGCAAAAAGTCGTTCTCAAGTTTCTCAACTGCAACATATTCTCCTTGAGAAAGCTTGAAGATATTCTTTTTGCGATCAATAATTTTCATGGCACCATCTGGTTGCCACTCCCCAATGTCACCTGTCATAAATAAAGTTGACATCAAATGTGAGTTATATGAAGGCTTGGTCTCCCACAGAGGCCAACCATGAGTATGCTTGTTTAACCAAAAAACAGGAAGCATTCCTTCCATATAGGGATTAAAAAAAGTCTATGCTCAGAGGCAGAAACATGGGACTCTAGTTACCTGTGTGAAACCAGCCATCAACCAGGACCTCATTAGTAAGATCTTCACGTTTGTAGTAGCCAGAAAACAAAGTATTACCCCGGATGCAAATTTCTCCTTGTGGAGTCTCACCAAATGCATCATAATTGAGTTCGGGAACTGATTCTAAGCGTGCATCAATGTTGGGCATGGGAGGGCCCACTGTCCCATTCATGGAAATTACATCTGGCACTTGGATGAAGCTTGCTGCACATGTCTCTGTCAACCCTATAAAAGCCCAGGATGCAGCACATACAGTGGAAGGTGGATAAGATGTCAGCTCTTGACAAAACACTGACTTGCCAATTACTCTGAAAGATCAGACAAGGAGGAGAGTGAAAAAATTAACTCCTGTTTGAAAGGAGATAGTCAATCAACCAAAGACACATTGATCAAATCTGAAAGGAGATTTGACCAAAGTGAAGATTCCCTAACCCACATGATTTCATTGAGGAAAGGCATTGATCGAGGCAGTTTTGTTCATGGCAGTAACTTACTACATCAGGAGATGCTATGATTCAAAAGAGGCAGTCATATGGACATCTAAAACAGAAAAGCCTGGAACCAGACTCACATTCCCCTAGTATAGCAGAGAAAGGAGAAATCACAGAACAAAATGTGGTAGTTCATACCATAACCCTGAAGGATAGGAGCACACATAACAACCCGTAAATACTCCTCAACATGGGAGGACAGAGGTGCTCCTCCTGATATAACAATTCGAACATGCCCACCCAGGGCCCTTTTCACCTTCAAGACCAAAATGAAATCAGACACCAATCTCACAATAAACTTGCATGTGTTCTTGGAAGATAAGAAATAGTATAATTCTTGATTGCAAGGCCATTTATCACAAAATTTGGACTGACCTTGTTGAAAAGCAGAAGATCAAAGATTGGAGATGCCTTGTTGTGTTTGTGGCCTTGCTTGAGCCGGTTCCACTTGCTGTAGCTCCACAGAAATGCAGGGATAAAAAAACCATCAAATTGTAACCACCCATAGTACTTCAGAATTAGATGATTTCTCCATATTGGGATTAGACTTTATAAAAGTCTCTGAAAATCCAAAGAGACAAAATAAAAGTGCAGAACTGAAGGTAATATACTAAAAGCACATGCACAGTACATAAGTAAAAAGCTTTTTCAAACTCCAGAAATGGAAATCAGTTCAATCTGGAACAAAACTCACCGGGAAAAACCAAAATTGAATAACCAATTTGAGATACTTCCTGCTGCAGCAATCCGTTGCTGGATTCCTGCAATGAGTTGGATCAAACTAGTGAAGACACCCCTTTGTTTTAAGAACTCTTTTCTCAATCAGCATGCCTGAGAAACTTCACACACTCATCTTTTAGTATTTGTTATGTGCAGGAATGACAAACCTGTGGTGATGCGGTCAAAGACACGAGGAACTCCCACAAAGAAGGTAGGTTTCAACTCTGCAATGTCTTCTGATACCTTCTTAATGTCCTGCATGCAGCATGATGGTTTGCTCAATGCAAGTATGCTTGCAAAATTCCAAATCACTTCCCTCTCCTCTGTCCCCATTCCTAATCCTACTGCTACATCCATACACATCCATAGTTTCTAGGCACGAAGACTGAAGGAAAAAAAGTATTCTTAATGCCATTGCACATTTTGTCTAGTTCATCTTTTGACTAATCCATCCTGACAGAAATAAATTTCTCATTTTACTTCAATCACACTTTGCTGATGAATGAGGATGTGCTGTTGATAATGGGTTCAAGCCATACTCCTTGCCAAAACCCAATCGATGAGCCAGTAAAAACAAACATTTCTTCCGCCACTCGGTCAAAGATATGTGCTAATGGCAGAAAAGAAAAATAGACGTCATTTTCATCAACCTGCACATATACCAAGTGGAAAAATGTTAACCAAATAAATCTTTGCATGTCCACAGACCCACAACTTGTAGAGTTCTGATTTTACAAATACCTTAAAATTAATACCCATCAGGATAGAACAATGTAAGAAAAATCTCTATAATTCACAGTAACTGAAAGATTTGGACATAATTGGGCACTAGAACAACATTACTGGTCAGAGCAGGGAACCTCACCACTTCATTCAGGGACTTGAGGAAATGGTCAAGACCAGCAATGGTGGTCAAAATGCATTTATGGGTTAGCAACACTCCCTTAGGCTCCCCTGTGGTGCCACTTGTATACATAATTGTTGAGAGGTCATCACCAGCTGGTGGTGCTAAATCCACAGGATTGTTTGCCCCCTGAATGATGGAAAGCCCTTACAAAATCACTTCCATATTTCTTTTTCAGAATTGGAAGTACTAACTGCGACGCATATCATAAAAAGGCAATGACCTTTTCCTGCTGAAAATTTATGTGGACTTAAGCACGCATTAAACTTGCAATGTTTTCATTTTCAAAAGAAATTGAACTTTGCAAGATATTTGCTGGAAGCACTGACCAGATCCATGAATTCTTGCCATGAGTACAGAGCAACACCAGATTCCTCAGCAGCAGCTTTCTGCTCACTAGTGAAAGTTCCAAAGCTGACCAATGCTGCACCCACTCAAATTACTTGTATCAGGATACCTGGAAGCGAGTTGGAAAAACCACATTAAAACAGGTGACAGAAATTTGAACTGGGTTCTGTACTTGGTGCAAAATTTGCAGTGAGTTAATCATATTTCAGATCCTCCTCTTCACAGGTTAAAATAGATATCATGACCCTCCACTATCCACTATACCTTAAATACAGTTTAAAAGAACCATGAATGCAGAGTACAACTTACTCTTCAGATATGTTGTGCACTTTGGCAGGGTTTGAATCATCTGAACAGTGCAAGTCCACCATACTCAACTTAGAAAAACATCAATATCAAGGACTAGCAGGAATATTTACTCATAAAACTTCAATCTTGGCAGGGAGCACTGCCAATGTGTGTCTTAGAAGACTACCGTAGTAATGAATTTACTAGTTCATCGAACAAGTCTGCATCTCAGGCCCCAAATCTGGTCATCAGTCAAGTGCTGACATAAAGGCTTCACATTGCAGAAGCCAACAGTGTAATTACAAAAAGACATGATTGGATACAAAAGAATTTCACGCAAATTCAGTGTATGATCTTGTCCTTGCATACCAAGGGAAGCTTTGACTCTTGTACAAATGCAATGGCAATCTCTGCATGATTAGCAATAAACTCCACTGCCTCCAACCCTGCAACCCACAATTGACACAAAGGCACCCATGTGATTTACTGCTTAAAGATATCCAAAAATGGACAAGTGGAGACTACCTATCTGGAGCTCCATGGCCAACTGGATAAGCATAAACTATTTTAATGTAAAGTGATTTCCTCCTCTTTGAAGCCAAATGTAATGCTAGTCCAAAAGGATAGTACCCATGTCAGAAAAAGGTGGGTAATACCAAGAGTGTCATAGAGGGGAACACAGGCAACGCTGTGCCCATTGCAGGCCTGCAAACATGAGTACAATGGAAAGTATCTTAGCCCAGTGTTCCAAGAAGAAAACAGATGCAATCATGGTAGATCAATGCTCTTCTCACTAAACATCTGTTGTGGGAGATTGAGTATAGTATCCTCACCTCCATTGCCATAAACCATTCTGGACAGTTTGATCCATAGATTCCACAGCGAGCAGTCTGAGAGGATAACACCAATCAACAACTCAGTTGTTTCCAGAAACGTTGAGGGGTGCCTCTCATGCCACTTATATTGCAATCACTTCCATCTGCATGTCACACTTCTGCTATTTTTGTGTTCTCTTCTTCTCATTGTTCATGTGTCATCAGCCAGCAATAGTTTTTTAGTTTCCCAGAAAATGGAAAAAGGTCAACTCTCCATGTTTACTATGCTTAGAGAGAACCTGTGGCATTCCTTCAGAATACTTACAGTTTGGCTTTTGGATCAATAATTGCTGCTATCTTGACTAATAACATTTGCTGCACTTTTCAAGACATCTTAACACTTTGTAATGTCCTCTAGTGTCCTCTTCTCTTCTATCATCTGCTGTTGTTTAAGCACTGTATTTTCAGACAGTTACCACATGAAAGCAAAGACAATACACATTTACCACATTTAGGTATGGGACAGCAACATACAGGTTTTACACCCAAATGGCGCATGGCAGAGCCAATATGAAGCACAGATTCATACACTTTCTGGTAAGTCTGCCACACGTACTTCCCTGCCTGCAGTAGTCAAAAGTGTACATGCACCATTGTAGTCAGGAAGCAGGATGTGGTTCAAGCTCATTCTGAAAAGAAGCATCATAACTCTGCATCGAAAAAGGCTTCATTGTGTTGCAGTTGCAATTAAACTCAAAAGTTGTTTTCTTAAGTGCAAATATCACTGAATGAATTCATTCCTTTACTTATGCAAGAGGTTCTGATGCTGGCAATCTTTTCAATGAATGAGGTGGTCTCCTACAATACATATGATTCTGGGATGAACTCAAATTGAGATCGGATATGGACAAGGCTACTCACTTTTCCATTTTCGACCTCTCGAACACCAAGCATACGATTGTTTGGCCCCCTTTTCACTGTCTGGCTGCAAGATACAATATTGACCCTGACCCTCAGATGATAACATGGACATATATAGGAACAGGAAAATTGCTGTGAACTGGTGTTAGAACTGTGTCAGATGCCCAACACTGATGAATGCCCTTGAACTACTGTTTCACTCATATGATCCAGCCAGGGTTTAGGGTCCAAAAGTTCACCAGATTTAGAGCCTGACTGGATTTATGCAAATTCTAGTTGCATGAAAATCACAACACCAATTTGAAATATGAAAGATCTTGTCCTTAAATTTGACATAAATAGTCCACAGAGCATTTATCTTGCCAGTCAAGAGATTCTGGTGCCAGAATTTTGACTCTTTGCACTGAATGAATGTAATACATTAGATAAACTGTCGGTGTTTTGAAAATGAAAATGCCTTGTCAGTCATTCATCCCCCCCCCCCACCCCTCCCATTCTGTCCCTTGTGGGGGGTGGAGGGGATGTGTTGTACTTCTAGGTAGCTTCATTTTATTCAGAAGACATGAGACATGTACAGCTATGGTTCAACTGGTGACAAATTGCCCATAAACCACACTTACTCTGGATTACTACCACGGCATAACCATCAACTGACACCAGTGCAGGGTCAACACAAGGTCACATTAACAAGAGTGGTTTCCATACTCCCATCAAATAATCCCGCTGCACATCCACACCACTGTTCTTGCAAATACTGAATCAGAGTTTTCCTTATTTTTCTTATCTTTGGACAAATGGGAGGAAACCTGAAAGAATATTTGGTACAAGAACGTCAATCTGCACAGGGAGCCCTCCAGACTTCCAAACAATTAAGAAAGCACAAAAGAGCAGCATTCAGGGAAGGTGTGTTCCTTGCTAAAATGCCACTTTGCCAACTTGCAGCAGAGACAAAAAAAAAACTCAGAAGTGGTTCAACAGCAGAGATAGTCACACATGTTTGGAGACCTTCAACAGCAACATGTAAAGCATTGACCAGTTACCATAACATCCCCAGAATTCATCAGCTACCAGGTTGACATCAATGTCATACATTAACCAAGGTACTGAGTTTCTGTCACAAGACCGGCAGTAACAGAAAACTCGGCCATGATGCTGGCTAACTTGACAAAACTGAAAGAGAAAGAGAAGGCCAATGAAACCAAGAATAAAGAGGTCCACAGAAAGAGAGAAAAAGGAAAAAGACTGAGCAAGAAAGGAGGAAAAAAAAGACATGAAGGGCTAAGAGCAAGATCTTTCAGGAATTATGTCAGGAATTATGCCACAAATGCCATGTCTCTTTCCTCTTTATCAAGGATAGAGGTGGAAAATTGACATTTTTCATATACCTCAGACACAACTATCATATGTACCTCACTTATTCATCCTAGAACTGAGGATAGAATTCTGCAGCTAGATAGTGTGTAGCTCTATACAAAACAAGAAACAATGATTCGCCTCCCCAGAGACAAGTCACACTCTGAAAAATTCATGCATGTGCCTAAATAGATAACACAATCAGAATGTGACATGGCCACTGCACATGCCACACATTGTCACAGCAGCACAAGTCCAAAGAAATTAACAAGGTCTCCTAAGCTATTACTCAGAACTGACTTCTGACCTACCATCCTATCCACCGATACCCTTTCTGCTCATTCCCATCTTGGGTGCTGCTGTCAGTGCTCTTGCTATTTGACAAGCAAATAGAAAAACTCAAAATCCAATATTAAAATTTTCCATGCACACCACAATGAGATATATATGAAACCCCATGTGTTGCTGTAGACCAAGAACAACAACAAATTCAGACATCCCTACAATTCTCCATGGCACATATTGTAGTTATTAGGTTGTGGATACTGCCTTTGCACTAATGAACAGGCCACTGGAAAAGGGTGGCAACCCCAGAGGTGAAACATCCAAACAACATTGACTTGCAAAGCTGTTAGCATCACAGAACATCATGCCTGCAAACAAAAAAGGGTTAAAGTTTCTTATATGAAGGTGGGAGAGTTTGTGCAGACCAATGAGCAAGGACCTGAAGATCACCCCCAGCTTGACAGAGTCTGGTACACAAGGTTGGCATGGAGAATGACAACATGGAACCCATGCCTTGATTTTGAGACATAGGTTTCCAACTGGTAAGGCACACAAAATCATGGAATGCAAGCCTTGATTTTGAGATGTACATTTCCAAGTTGAGGTTTGTATCAGACAAGGTCCACAACAGACAGCAGTTTCTGCAAATCTGTTGTATCCCTGTAACCTGAGAAGATATGATCAGATCTTGATCACGGTGTCAATGAAAGTGTCAGAAGACACAAAAGAATATTCTCTCATGATACAGGTTCAGATCTAATTTCTGCTTAAGTCACCAAAGACAACACACAGAAAGTCTATTGATTTTCAGTAGGCACTCAGCAGCAGCAGAAGTTTTTTAAGGAAATATGTATGAGATTGCAGATAAAACTCCACAACAAACACTTGGAAGCTAACTGAGTTCAGTTCCAGAAAAACAAAACTAACATGACAAGAATGAGCATGTTCACTCACAAAGTACCAAACCATCACCTCCACCATAAATAGCAGAGACTAGCTGCCATGACTCCCACTGACTTCATCAGCTCTTGACAGTGTGTAGACAAGTATATAATAATCTGTCCAAAGTTTTGGGCAAACAATAGCGCACAAATATGTGTCCTGAGTTCTGTTGCATTCCAGAAGCAATGGGAGGACTCAGTAATGATGCTGGCTAGAAATCAAGGGACATAGCTAATATGAGAAGTCAACATCATCCTCGTTCAAGCTGTGACAAGCTTGTGAAGGTAAACTTCATTTCATCTTAGCTTTCCTCTTTATAAGCAAGCATGTATGCCTGGCTTTTAGAGGCCATATGTACAAGGCTATGGTAATAGATTCCTTTAAGAAAAAGACATTCTGAAATGTTATCCAGCTACATACATAAGCTCCTAATGCTGACTAGCTAAATAGTGATAAAAAACCATGTGGGTAGAGAGAGATTACAGTTGTGACTTCCTATTCATCTAGGCAGAAACCCATTTATGTGCACCAGCTTATGCATGCATCATCCACAGGATTTCAGTACCCAGTCTACACTCTCTCAGGTATTTGATCACAGAAACAGCTATCACAAGCCTGTTTGAAGTTCAGGAAGCTATCCCTCGACTTTCACTTGTCGTCTACTACTTCAGCAATAATCTGTCACCTGTCTGTAATTGGTGAAACTCTGCATTGGAGGCCAGAACAATCAAGACCTGATAGTTGAAGAGCAATTCATTTTCCTCACTCAAAAACAACCCCAAATAATATGCTGTTGTGGAAAACCCTGGAAACTACAGAAACTCCTCATTTAAGCCCCTCCTCTTATATCTCACATGACTGGCCATGTATACCAGGACAAAAGTTTGGAGTCAATAAGGAACTATTAAGGAGGTTCCTAGCTGGTCCAGACAAAGCTAGGAGTTGATCAGTGAAAGTGCCCAAAAATCAGAACATCCAGGAGCAATGAGTTCTGATTCTACTCGGTCAAATCTTTAGACTAATGCACTACCTTTTCCTACATTCAACATCACCTAGATAATCCTAGACAACCTCTTCTCTGTTTGCTATCTGCAAAATATGTCTGGTCAGAAATTAGCATGCATTACACATCAGAAGCACATGAGCATCACCTACTACAAGACTATTTCTAAGATTCCTGCAGTTGTTCAAAAAGCTGTACATGGAAACATAGCACAGTCATACCACACAGCATAAACACAGGACATGGTAAGTGGGTACTGCCTGAGTTTGATGGATTTGCCTGGAACAATTTGCAAGTCAAGAGTGTAGTCATAATATGTGATCGGTCTAATAGTTAGATTACCAAGATAACAATGAAAATCATCCGAGAACCCCACGCAGTTTTGTAGACTAAAAAACCAGCCGTAATCAGAAACTTAGAACTGGAGCTGGTCGCCAAAGGAGCCCAGTACTTCGTGGAGAGCGTAAGTAGCCAAGAGACCAGGGTAATGAAATTATTGAGGCTCTTGTGAAGCTATAGAGGCTCTTGTGAAGCCGGGAGAGAGAGAGAGAGAGAGAGAGAGACACACACACACACACACACACACACACACACAGAGTAGGTCAGTTATAGGAATTGAAATCTTACGAGAAGAGGTCCCAGGTGGTGAAAAGTCCTTCAGGAAGTGGAGGGAATCCATCTTTCGCGAACACGCTTCTGTATACGGGTCCTTTGGAAGGGACTCCCTCGCTGCCCGGCACTCCTTCCTCTACCTTCACAATAAACCTCTCCACCTGGGCCATTTCTAATTTAGTATCTCTATTTCACACACCTACAAGCCTCTGCTTCTCTGTCGCTCTCTACCTACCTACTCCCTCTCTTCGCGCTTCTTCCTATAAATCTGATGGCTTTATACACACACGTACACGCTCTTTCTCCCTTACTCTCTCCAACACACTTCTCCCTAGGAAATCTTGCTCTCTTGGGTAAGCCTCGGATTATTGGAGGATTGAGGCTCCCGAAGCGCGAAGCCGGACCGATCTAGCCGTCTGAACTGCGAGGGATGAAATTTTGCATTCTCTGGCGTCCTTCCTCACCAAAAGCTTCTGCGAGAAAAAGAGAAAAACCAATCCCTTTGATCCCCTTCGATATATTTCCGAAAAGCTACCAGCCAAATAGACACTAGAAAGCAAGAGAACACAACAGCCGAAGAGACTTCGTATCAAGCTGATCAGTGTCTCCCTGTCTCAATACTAAACACGTTGGGATGCCGTAAAAGCGACGACTTTCAACAGGGTGCAACCAAACTACTAGTGCAATTCGATAGCAACTCAGCCCCCAGAGGACAGTATTCGCGCGGCGGAGGATGCGACAGGCGCAGCAAGGAGAGAGCGACAACGAAGACGAGGAAGGACTCCATTAATGTTTTGTTTTGTTTTCGTTTTTCTTTTGCGAGGCCCGTAACGCGGTTCTTTGGTTCTGATCGACATTAGACTTCCTGGATGAAGAATTTTCCTTACAGAAATAGTCAGCATCCTTGTGAACAGAGTTGAATTTTTTTGCAACAGGGTCATATTTTTCAGATCTAATAAAGTTATCCATCAAGTCACCCTCTCTTTCACCCACCATCCTCTCTTTCCATGGTATCCCCAAAGTAAGGAAATTTTATTAAATCTCTGTATGAAATGCTGAAACTCAGCATTTAATGCACAAGGTTGGAGACTAATTATAGTGGTTGTTGTAGGTAGGAGCAGTGAAAATATATGTAGCAGCAGCAGTGGAGGCGCTCAGGAAAAATGAAAGAGGGAATGAAACTCAAGTTTAGCACCAAAATTGGCGGAAAAACTAGTTTGGGTCCCCGTTTTGTGAAATTTCATTTCTAGTTACGCATTTGATGCCCTATTATGCCGAAACTCGCAGTTCTCGCCCCCTACACGCTTGACTTTTACAGATAACTTTAGTGGACCTTGGCTAATCTTGCTTAGAATGAATGTCAACAGCCTAGGCAAAAGAGTGGGGTGAAGTGGCATTCTGCCTTTGGGGTCACATTTTGTCTCAGTTTGCCCATAGGTAGGCTGAGACTTAAGGACATTTGTGTCCGATCCATTTGTTGCTAGCATAAAAGGTCCAAATCTAGCTCATAAACTAGCACAAGTAGGTTGTTATGTAGCATAGACGGGTAGGAAATATCACAACCAGCAGTAGTGACCCGGTCTGCAATTTAAGTGTAAGGTAACTGTCCAGGGCTGGGGCATTCCCAAAATAATGGGCACCTGAGGCCAGAGGCCAAGGGGCCGTTATTTTGGGGATGCTCCAACCTGAGGCCATGCCTAAAAATCAATGGATTTCCATTGATATTTTTTAAAACTTTTTTTCTCATGATACCCATCAGACACTTGCAGGATACTCATCAAGGAAAAAAACTAAAAAAATAACACATGGCATTTCAAAAAGTGAAACATTTACAAGCGCTAGTGTTTCATTTTTTGAAATGTTGCACAGGATCTTACTTGTTGTAAGTAAGCACTCCTCCAACTACGCAAGGAACTTCTTTGGAGGTTTTTTATGACAACTTGAACCTTCCAAATCACTAGAAGGCATGAACCAGTGTTGTCTGGTCCTTGATTTTGAAAGGAGGCTTCAGGAGTAGTTTTTAGTGTTTTTCAAATTTTATAAAACCTTTATTTTGATTTTCAAAAGTGGTTTTTAAGATTTATAAAACCTTTGGTTTGAGAGACTCCTCCCCCAAAAAATTGGAGCTCAGGACAATTTTAAACCGGTTTCCTTTCATTTACAGTGGATTCAAGTAAAAATAATAACTTGCTTAAATAGAAACCCAAACTCATGGAATAGCATATTAAGGAAATTGGGACAAAAACAGTAAGAAAAAAAAGAATTGCAACAAAAGTAATCCAGATATTTAATTTTGATATGCATGCACATTGTACATATGTCCGTAATAATCTATTACAGAATAAATGATATGTAATCGTGAAATATTGTTGTATTTTGACAGTTTTCAATAGATATAAAACTACATTTTGCAAAGCTTGAAAAAACAAATCTACTAATTGTTCAATTTGAAACTGCCTAAAAAGATCTGTATAACAAAGTGGCACAAATAAATAAAAGATGTGTCCATATACAATCTAAACTAAATGAAAGCCATGTTTCTCACTAAAAAGTCAGTGTTAAACATCCAACTAGATACAATTAATTGGTTCCATACACCATAATAACTTGCCGGGTGAAGATAAATTTTTCTCATAGTGGTTTCCTCTGAATAAGAAGCCCACGTTCTAGACTTTGTTGGTTCATATCATCAAAGCATCATTGGTTCTTCGCCCTGCAAGTGCTAGCAGGGTTGTTTACCTTGAACATTAAAAGCTGTTCGTTCCAGCAAGTCCTGACGTCCTGACTCCTCACTCATTAAATGTAACTCTATTGGAGTTCACCAGTACAAAAGGTAACATGTACTTAGGAGCCCATAGTCATTGTGAGCAATTTTGTACTTAGTTCTTCTCTATACACATCAGGAAGCTTCAAAACATCTCAAAACGAATCAGATGCGGTGAGCAAACTTTTGTCATTCACGAACACAGGACTGCGAGGCTCTAATAACCATGCCACTTTGTACATCAATTGGTAGTTTGGTAGACATTGCTGAGCTACTTTTGTGGTACAAGGTGAAGGAATTCAGATTTCAAGCCACTTTTGTTGTTACAACGTCAATTTAGATTTCCTTGCATTCTATGGTTAGGGGTGCGCACCGGGCTCCATCCATTTTGTTACAAGTAGTACACTGATTGGTCCATCACCTTGAACAGTTATTTCAACATTTCTTAACATAGAAATATGGTTTCAACTTGCGATAAGGACTAAATACAGAGTAGTAAAATTCTTTGTATTCTTTACAACATGACATATCGGAACATCCTTGTCTGGTTTGTCCTGTTGAAAACCATTATACCTGATGGTGGTTGTGATAGCTCACTCATATAGCCCCTTCCAGAACTTTGGAACCATAAAAGGTCTTCGGTTCAAACCTTAAACTTTAATGGGGTGCAGGTGAAACTTCTGCTGGCCTTTCTGCCTGTTGAATTTTGAGTATTTTTCATGACTTAATATTTGATAAATTTCACTTCTAAATTTCTTGGGGAATTGGGGTTGGACTTTTGATACCATTGAAAAGTCCTCAATGAGTACAGCTGCATCAAGGTGGTTTTGCAATTTTCAGACCTGTAGTGTAGGAGTTTTGAATTTAAAAATTTTTTGTCATTAAAAATTTCAACAATAATGATAATCAAAGATGGTATAGGTGATGTAAGTGTAGCGGGCATTTTGCATCACTGTTCACTCGACATTTTTACACTGAAACTTGGTTTCAAACATGGTTCTATGGATTCCCAAGGAAGAGGTGTTGTGATGCAACAAGGAATAGTTATAGTTGTTCAAAGGCATATATTTTCTTGTTTCATGAGAAAACAAGAATCTAGGCTGGAGAGATTTTTTGAAGGGACTTTTGTTGTTTGTCATTTCTAGAGTTTGATTTGTTTAATTGGAGTTTGGTTTGTTCAATTTGTGTTCTTTTCTCCTTTTGTTAAAAAACAAGAAGCAAAGGTCAAAAGATTCTTCTTTTCAAGTTGAAAGGAAAGTTTCCTTGGAAAGTTGTTGGTGAAGTTCTTTATCACGTGAAGTTGTAGCCTTTTATTTTTTGTTTAACAATATTTTCACTTTTTCTATGTGCTTTGTTCTATGTGGGTTTAAATTTTTCTTCTTTCCATTTAGGGTTGAAGGAGAGACATAGGAAGATATGAAGGCCTACATGTAACTCTTGCATGCTCCAATAACTAAAACCTTGGTGGATGCAAAGGCTAAAAACTTAAAAAACACATGTTACCAATACCATCAAGAATTGAAAAAGTTATTACAAGGTTACAATGACATGAAAGTTCAACTGAAAGAAAGGTACATGATAGTAGCATGTGCTTTTATAGGGGAATTTGTACAACAATGTAGGCACTCGTCACTTGTCATCAATTGTAGACCTTTAGTGGCCTCACAACTCTATGGATTTTCATTGTTCGTGACAAGGAGCTAGATGTGGAAGTGGTACAATTCACATTGTATTATGAATGAATGTGCTTGTTGTGATGTGAAATCATTTTAGTTGTGCCCATGGGAACTTTTTTCAAATGACCTTATCAAGGGGTGACCATAGGTTATAATGAAGTTGTGAAGTTGTGGGTCACATTGAAGAGAAAAAAAAAAAAAACATCAGATTTTGATTTTCATGAAACAATTCCAAAAGATCTAATATCCTACTTAAAACCACAATTTGAAATATTTTTGTCACACAATTTTTGGCTAGATGCACAATTCAAGGAATTAATCGAAACTATGCATGAAAAATGTGTCATCTCATGTGTTAAGTTCTTCAACAATATACTATTAAGGCCTAGAATGAAATTCAAACAAAATTTTGGCAATTATCTATTCTAGTTCATATTACTAGTAGGAAGTTAGCCCCAAATCTTATTTCAATAGATAGATTTATAACAAAAATGGTATTGAATGAACAAGTGAAAATGAATAGGAATGTGTGAACATGTGTGAACCCATGCAGTTTGGGTGGGATATTTTGGATATATTTCACAATGTGTGGCATAATATTTGATGATGTGGCAAAATATTCTACCACATTCATGAAATATTTTGTTACATCACATGGAATATTGAAAAAATGAGGTGTTAATGGGGTTTAAAGAATGGATGAAAGTTTGTGAAGATAAAACTAATGCAACTTATGTGATAACTTTGAATTATGTTGTACCCCTTTGCGCGCATGCACGCACACTTAGGTATGTACCATTCAATTTTTAGCACAAAAGCAAATTTGATTCATTTCAAATTTTGAAATTTCTATATAACTAATGTATTTTCCATTTGCACATATAATAACAAGTATCCGAATTGATTTCATGTTTTCAAAGTTTTACATTGAGTAAACAATTATGCTATGATTTTACATGTACGTACGTTGTCATAAATGTCATTGATACATACTAATCAACTTGGACCTTACACAACAAACTAAGAATGATTTATAGCCCTAGCACACCTTGTTAAGCTTTGAACTTCACTCCAACTCTAAGTCAAAAAAATGAATGAAATCTTTTGTATACCCACAATACATTACATCTTGCAAAACATAATACAAGTGCTTACAATGAACTTGGCATCATTGCAGTAAAATCAATGTAGGTGCAAGTTGGGAAATTTGGGAAAAGGAATCTCCGTGGGTGGCAAAATGGTAGGTTCTAAAGTCTAACATGCTCCCACTTTTTTTTTTGTTAAGTGGAGAGCTTCAATGTTGTAGGTTGTCATATATAATTTTTTTAATGCAAACTTGTGACCATGAATTTGAATCCAAATGTTGATTAATTGAAACAAAACTTTCAATCCCAATAACGATCCAAAAGCCACATCTCTATTGTTTGCATAGAAAAAATCCAACTTATTATAATGTTGTCACCTCATCTCTAGTCAAGTTGGTTCCTATTTGCACAAGCTGCATTAAAAGCACAACTGACCAATCCACAACATACTTTCTTTTAATGTCTCCCACACAAAAAAAAAAATCATTGACATAAAACCAAAACTTGTGAAAAATATATCCAAACCCTTTGAAGTCACACCATAACCTATCATAATGTGGAGCAAGTATCCCACATGATTATTGCAAAACTTATTATTGCATTTTTGCACTACAAAGCAATGAATATTGGATTATGGGGGAGTGAATTCTCCAAACACTATCCACACAAAAAAAAATTACACTTTGAACCTTCCATGCATCAAAATTGAAGTCTCACCTTACATAACACCACTAGACTTATTAACATGAATTTTTTAACCAACAATGAATCGAGTTAAATCATGGATGAAAGAAGTCCATATGATCATGTTTTATGAATTACCCTTTGACCCTAAAGTCAAATCTAACATTTGTTTCATGGATCCAAAAACCTCTTCACCCTCCAAGTGTGATGTGTGTATTATAAAAGAAAAGCCCAAGGCATATTTTACAATCTTTGTCACCATTTGCATGGAGTCACCAAACTAGCTTATTTTACATAAACTAAACTCATTCATATCCAAACTTTGATTGCACTTACCACCCAGCTTCAAATAGTGCCTATATAATGTATTATCCTTGAAGTTCATGCATAGTCATCAAAGGTTACAACATACAACCATGCGCTCCTCTTCCTAAAATATTGGAACCAAATGTTATGGATTGTTTCCAACTTGTTACAAATTGGCATGTTTTCAAACTCTTCCACACTAAACTTTTGCAAAATTCAAAGGATGAGTGAAATGAAATATAAATATCAGATAAGAAATCATACATGTAGCATGAATCCTCCCCATTGCCTCACATGGAAGTGCTAGAAGTGCAAAACTCATAAACTTCATTCTTGGTTACAACCTTGAATGAATACCACCAACATTAAATCATAGCATATCATTTGCTTATTCATAGACTTAGCATTCTTATATTTGTAACATAGAGCCTTGTTTGCTATTGGAGATTTGGTGTGATAAATTGTTTGGTATGTTTATCCAGTGAGTAAGTCTAGTGAAATAAACAACTATTTTCCCTGTCAACCTTATTCATAGTGGGATCTTTAATATCATTTATGATTTTCGCCTCATTCCAATTTACTTTTGCATTTTTTGCCATAAAGCCCTTGAAACTAGGTTTAATACCACCGTGCTTCAACATAGCCTCTTTGAATTTCTTCCATAACATGCCTTGAACATCAATGTCCTTTAATTGCATGTTGCAAATTGCAATGGTCATGATTTTATAGTAGACCAAGGCATACACATTACATGCCATGATCATCCAACCTTTGACACATTTAACATGATCAAACATAACCTAAACATTTTCCAAATCATAATTAAGTTACATCCACTTCATTAATTCCTCCCCCACTTTTGATTGTGGATAGACATTTTCAAAAGAAAAACCTTTTATCTAGACAATTGTTTAAGAAATAAAGTTTAACTCATAAAATTTCAATAGAAATATGTTGTCAATGTAGTATTTATTCCCAAGGCTTTGCTTAAATGAAGCAATCAAGTTTCAAATGTTCAAAGAACACAAATGAATTAATTTGCCCATCATCTAATGGAGTTTGGCACCCTTTAAATGTTCAATTAGGCCATCACCATCCTCATTGAACAATTGTTGAACCAAAAACCTTTTATTGGCAACTAATGTAATCACAATTTTTATCATGTCAAGTGTGTGAGAAACCTCCACTACTACAAAATGCGTTTTAGTTCACTTTAAGTTTCACTAGATTTTAAGTGAATTTAGACATTTTTACCTAATGAAATTGTTTAACCCCCCAATGAACGGGGACTAGTTACTATGGACAATGATTTGTTTCACTAATACCTGATGAAACAAGGTTACTCTCAAATGAAATATAAATTTACCAAACCAGTCATTTGTTAGTTAATTAACTAACAAATATGGAAATCAATTATATTTTAATTATTTAATATATAATATTATTGATAATTTCATGATTTTTTAAACCTATGATTTATTGACACATGTCACTACATACACTAAGTTAAAACCAAGCCTAAGTAGGTAGGTAGGCCATGTAATCAACATAGGCAACTATTTTAAAAATTCAATAGGAGAATATTAGGTCAACGTACCATTGTTGACCACACACAACACCACTCATGAGGTTTGATCCTTTGACCTTTGGAATGAAGGCACACCCTTACCATCAAGCCACCCTGCTTGTTGTAATAATATGTTACATTACATTTTATTTATGAAATACTTCATTTTAAACATTACAAAAACATAAACTTTGAAAATTCATATCTTATTGAGCTTTTGTTCAAATGAAATGATTCAAGTTTTTTTTAAAAAAAATTTCAATAATGTACATAATTAGCTTTATTTCCTTTTAAAAGTTTAAAATCATTTGTACAAAAAAAAAGTTGAATATCATTATTCAATAACATTTCAATGACCATTTTTTTGAAAAAATAATAATAAATGGATAATATTTTTGTTAATATAATAATATTGCATGTGCTAAGCCACTTTTAATTATTATATGACTATTTTTCATTGATTTAAATTATTTCACCTTACATTATTTATGGTTATTTATGGCTATTATTAATTACTTTTGGTTATTTTTCGTTATTTCACCTTAGGTTATTTTTTGTTATTCTAAGTTACTTTTGGTTATTTTAGCTTATTGCACCTTAGGCTATTTTTAGCTATTGTAAGTTTTTTTGGTTATTCTATGTTATTTTTAGCTATTGTATTTTATTTTAGTTTAGATTATTTGCATCTATTATAAATTATTTTTGGCTATTGAAAATTATTTCACCTTATGTTATTATTGGCAATTCTAAGTTATTATTGGTTATTTCACCTTAAATTATTTTTGTCTATTATAAATTATTTCACCCTAGATTATTTTTTGCAATCTTAAGCAATTCTAATATATGGTTATTGGTTGTTCTTTTATTAGTGTTATTGGTGGTTATTAATGGCTATTGGTACCTATTCTATTTGTGGCTATTAATGTTTGTTAGTGGTTATTCTTTTAATAATTATTGGTGGTGATTCTATTAATGGCCATTATTAGTTATTGTATTGGTGGCTATTTTATTAATGGCTATTGGTGACTATTCTATTAATAGCTATTAATTGTTATTCTATAAATGACTATTGATGGTTATTTTATTAATAATTATTAATGGCTACTCTATTAATGATTATTGATGCATATTTTATTGATGGATATTGGTGTTTATTAATGGTTATTGTATTATAAGTTATTATTGGTTATTATATGTTATATTACAATTATTATTGATTATTATATTATAAATTATTGTTTGATATTCTATGTTATAATAGCATAGGCTATTGGTAGTTATTATATTATAGGGTATTAATTTTTTTTTTGTAGTTTATTATTTCCTATTATAAGTTATTATACTTAGGACAAAATAATTTATAATAACATAAAGTAGAATGACCTTGAATAATTTAAATATAACTTGAAATAACATATATTAATTTAAAATAAAATAACCTAAGGTATAGCCTAAAGTTAGTTGAATAATTTAATTTAGAATAATTTTAAATTTCATAATAAACTAATTAAAATACTTTAATGTAAAATAACATCTAATAATTTAAGGTACAATAATTTGTAATAGCCTATAATAACATAAAATATAAGTTAAAATAACTAAAGTAACTTAAAATAATATAAGGTATATCATAAAGTAGCATAGATAGAATATTATAAAAAACATAAAAATAAACCTATTTACTGTAGTATATTGTAATAGTGAATTATGTTAACTAGTAATGAAACATGATGTCTACATAGTGATATTATAGTGAAATCAATAAAATGCAATGAAGTTATTTCATTTTTAAAGTCCCATAATGATTTAAGTTAATAAATTGGGGTGTGGTAGTAGTGAAGTAAGGTGTTCAAATGTTTTCACTTGCATCGTAGTCATAGTTAGTGGGTTATGATCTAGGTGCATGGCCTAAGTTTGTTTTTAACCTAGGACTTTTAGTTAGTCTAGGTGGCCTAGTCTAGGTGGTAAAGCTTAAGTTATGGCATCATGTAATTGGGTCAACTAATTCAATATTTTGTTCTAAGTTGCCATGTGGCAACTTTTAATTTAATAATAAAATTTAAAATTAAGTTGATATTGACACATGGCAACATAAAATTTGTCAAGAAAAATATTTATTTATATTTTTAAAAAAATTAATCATAAAAGAAACAGTCATAAATGGTGGTTAGGATTACAACCACATTTACAACTAATGGCAAATATAACATGGTCTTTTTAACAACATAGTTATGTAATCATGACTAGCCATAAATGGCATATATGATTGAAAGTTTGTACTCACATATGTTGCGTTTTGGCATTGCATACTTGTAGAAATATTATATATTATGTTACCAAGTGAGTGGAACAAATTCAATAAGAAAGTGATTATTTAGTGAATGGTAAGGATGCAACAAAACATTTGATTAGCTAAATAAGATTAAGATTGTTGATCATGTGATTTTGAATTACTTTTGGAGGGAAAAGAACTTAGGATGTAGTTATGGGATTTGATGGAGTTTGGGCAATTGTTTTTTTTACACATAGAGTTAGACTTAAAGAACTACTAAAGTTAGAACAAAGACACAATATGAAGTTTAAAGTTCTATTGGTATTGAAAACAATGAATTTGATAAGGCAACATTGATCATATTCTATAACTATTGTGTTTTTTTTAATAATATCTAATTATAATTCTGACCATAGATTATGTTTTCAAAAATGAATTAGAATTTGAGTATAATGAATAGTAGTTGTAATGATTATGTGAAAATAATCAACTAAAATTGTTTTGAATAATTAAAACCACATATTTTTAATGTTGAAATGAATGATTGAAGTTGAGTTTGTATTGTTCTAAATAGATAGAGAGCAATTTAAGGATAAAATTTGCACCTACCATTTGGCAACCATTTTGAGGACAAATTTTATGAGCAGTTTGGATTTATTGAAAGCATTGTTTTTTTTGTAGATCTTGAAATTCGGAAGAACATATACTATTTTATTGTATTTTTTTATTTATAAAATTTTTGGAAGTAAAAGATAGAAGTTTAAGTAGTAAAGGCTATAAGGACATAAATCAAAAAGTATACCAAGAAACAAGGGAAATCTAAATGTTTATAAAACAATATGAACTAGATGGTGACTCAAAGTTTGTAGAGGAAGATGGATCAAGAAGCCATGCAACAAAACATGAATTCCAATCCTAAAAAAATCAAGATGCGAATTAGGAAATGTATGAAACATTAAACAAAGGTATAATTTTGGAACCCAAAAGTTTACGAATAAAAAAATGACGTGCATGACATCAGGTGTTTTCAATAGGAATTGGAGTGATAAGAGAAGTATGGACATGGGGTCCATAAATATGTCATGGTTACAAAAAGTGTTATTTAGTGAGGGGGATTAGGTTTGAAGTGTACCCAAAAGAAGGGGGTATCCATGCTTTTCAAGCACCATATGTTGTTCATGAATAGAAGGAAGAGAGAAATCCAAGGGATGAACTATTATTGGTGAACCTTGGAAATTCTTTAAGTCCAAAATCTATCATTAATCGATGGAGTGATTACAATAAATGCATAAATGCACCATTTGTGTACTAGTGAACATCACAAAAATATCATGAACTAGTAGAAAATTAAGATGTGGAAAATAATTACAATCTTAATATTCCAAAATGTGTGGATGCAAATTACCTAAAAACTTCTATGTATGATGACAGATGGGTGAATGTTTTGGAAGAGGCATTACTAATTTAAACGCACCACAAAAATAGAAGAATCAAGAAAGAAAAAAAAAATTAAAACATAAAAGTTACGATTATGAAGATTTAGCCAAATTGGTTTAAATTTTTTCTAGAACTTATGTTTTTAATAAAATTAAAAGAAATATTATTATAAAATGTCAATAGATTAATACTAAAATGATAGATGAACTTGTTAAAGATTTGGGTGTTGTAACCTTAACCTTGGGCTCGTGACCAAGGCAAGGGCTTGCAAAGGTGCGGACCAAGAGTGAAGCCTGGGAGTCACATGTCATGCTCCCATAAGTGTAGGAGAGTGTGAGGGAATGAACTCACACATTCCCAAGTGAGCTCCCACTTTGGGAATTGGAGTCTCAATGGACTCTTGAATGTTCAAAGGGCGATTGTAGGGGTCAAAATTCATTGGTTTAAAGAGTTCCTTATACCATTGTAAAACTCTTGGAACTTGAATGTCTAAAATGGGTTCACATGACCCATTTGAATACTTAAAACATAAGTTATGGCCAAAAAAAGGGTTAGGAGTCAAATTGCCAATTTGACTCTCGACCACTAAAAGTTAAGAATCACCTTAATTTACTTGTGTGTAGCTCACATGTCACATATCTTTGGAAAGCTTTTGACAAGGGTTATAACTTTACTTTAGACCTCACCTCAATCAAAGGTTTGCACAAGAAGTTATTGGCCTCCAAAGTTGAGGGATTCCCAATTTCAAGAATTTCAGGACTCCCAACTTGGGAATCTTGGGACCAGATGACATTTGGGTGAAGGCCCTGTGGTCATGTACAAAAAATACTATAAGGGAGGAGGTGATGGCTTCCCCCAAGTCCGGTTTGTGGTGAGTCTTGTGAATCTGTGTTTGCATGTGGCTCGTCCATGCACCAAAAATGTTTCAACTATGCACAAATCAATTTGTTGTTTGGTTTGTGTAGGTCGTGTGAATAATTGACTCGCTTATCACTTGTCCTATCCCCATCTTAGAGCTCCAACATGCCCTTCTACCTTTGAAGTGTTGCAAGCCAAGAATCATACCCAAACTTTTCATCCTTCCATTGTTTTCACCTTTGGATTCACAGTTGAGTCTATCAAGGAGCTTGGGGGTGTGTCATGGGACAACAAATGTTGGATAAAGGCTATGTAAAACAATTATAGATGAAACAACAAATCCAAAACACTTTAGAAGGAATAATGTAAAAAGTTAGTTTATGTGAAGGACAATTTGTACAAAATAGATTGAAAATTCATATATATTTTAATTTGAGTAGGGTAGAACCATTTTTTGTAAAACCAAATTCTATACCACAAATAATATAGATGAATGTTGTATAAATGGAGGCTAAGTTGTTTCGAGAATTTACACCATCATCAAGAATGCATAGAATGATGAGTGGAATACTTCATGGTGAAAACACATTAAGGTGTAATACATAATTCTGTCACAACTTTATTATTGGCCATGGAACAAAAATTAAATGAATAGGATGTGAAAAAAACTAAACAAAATAATATATTATATGAATTGATTACATCATATGCACACCAAGAATGGATTTCGAGTTGCCATAATATATTGGACTTTTGAAGTGCTAACAATTTATGTCACAATCCATATCATATGATTATGGACTCATTATATTTATTAAAATGTTTAATTGAGTGATTTTTTTACATGGAAAATAGTGTGATGCCATTGATACAAAGGAAGATAAATTTGAAAGATTTTGCAAACCATAAATTTAGATATATAATGAAATATGGATTTTAAATTAATTTTTTATTCATTTGAATTAATAATTCAACTTCTCATTTTTTAAATGTAAATTTTTAATACAATTATCTATCATTGATAAAGTATAGAAGTAAAAAAAAATTTGTTTTAGCCTTGCCATATGACTTGTGTAATATAATGTATTTTGCTACAATGTATATGAATTTTTAATTTAACACTAGTATGGATTCCACATATGCTAGAAAGTACTACACCTTAATGTGTTTTCACTATTCAAATTTCGATAATTGTTTCACAAGAATAACAAATTTGAACTATGATGCCATACATAGCTATGTCAACATGTAAGCTTGAATAAGAATCTATACTATCAAGAAAAAGGAGTTAATTTAATAATGGTCAAACTACATATTAGGTATTAGTAAATATTCAAATTGGAAGAAGAGCTAACCAAACTCTTGAAGTTCCAAGCAAGGTAACAATACCCATTTTAAGATTTCAAATGGTTTACACAACATCCATCATGACTTAAACAAACAAATTTGTGGGATGGCCACCATCGATTTTATCAAACTATGAATGATAAAAAATTATATTAGTGGTGAATCTTAGAACAAGGGGTTTAATGGTCAGACCATATCAATAAACTTTAAAGTAGATCCATATTACAAAAAGATGCAAATTTAGATGTTCATGTGAAAGTGTTTCATGCAGTCTTCAAAGCAAATGGAGAAACCTATGAGGAATACATCATCAATGCATTTACCTACACATTGAAAGAAACAACATTAGATTGGTGTCATAATTACATGTTAGAATTTCGTGGTTGTACGTTTTTTGAGCTAACACAAGTGTTTTGTAAATGTCATCAAAAGACTCAAAATAATGAACAAATTTACATGGAGTTTAAGAATATCATGCAAGGAGAGACTAAACATGTTGAGGTGTATTATGAATGCATATAAAAGTTGGTTCATGGATTGCAAACATTAACCACATATAGTTTTTTTACCATTGTGTTTTGAGCAGGAGGCAAAATTATCGTCCTATATGAGGATTGCAATTGCAGGAATGAAATGAACCACGTTATAGTTGCATAAGGAGGCAACTATGCTATGTGAAGAAGGGACGACACCTATAAAAGCTCAAAGTGCACTATTGGTACCACAAATTTCAAAATCTACAATAACAATGAAACCATACACGAAAATAGGAAAGATCGACAAACATTGCACAAATTATGGATGAAACAAACATAATGTAAAAATGTGTAAAATCAAGAAGAAAGAGGAACCAACTGTAATAACAACAGAAGTTACCAATCAATTTCATAAGAGTCATAGTAATAACTCATATGCTTACCACATATGTGTTTCAATCGGCATAAGATGACGAACTGTCCCAAGTTTACAAAGATGCAGAACATGTTCCAAGGGAAAAATGTTGAGGGAGAGATGTTAAGCACACCTTAATAGGCTCTATTCGATGCATTTGTTGGCTAACAAAACTTAACCTTGAGCAAAAGCCAAATGATTATACTACAAGATTTGATTGGTTTAACAATTAATTGGTTAAATAGAAAATAAAATTATTACTGGTCAATAGTCACATTTTTTGATAAGAGCTGTTGGGTTTGAAATTAGTGTGCGACAACATAACATTTGGAGAAAACATTAAAAAAAGAAGTTGTAGAACATGCATGAGAAAATGAATCAAGTCGTGTAGTTTTACACAAAACCATGTAAGGCACAATAGCAGTGACCAAAAAAAAAAAAAGCCCTAAAATGCACTAGATATATAGCTCATTAAGGGGTATTTGGTGTCTCCTATGTAGAGGGTCCTCATGTCATTACTCCACAATACATAGTAATATTATGCTGTACCTCTGTACATACATGTGAACATACCTGGGTAGAGATATGATGCGTATGTCAGAGTATTTGGGAACCTTTGTTTTTGGGGGGTGGATCTAAGGAATTCATTTAAAAGGAATGATTAACTTGAGTTGCCCGACTAGACTCAGAATCATAGAAAAGGAAACGGGTGGGTAACTCGATCTGAATCATATTAGTAGGGGAGACATGTGGCACGCTCTTGGATTGCCAAGTTTGATGGATCATCCTTGGTGGGTTGTTGGCAAAGATCATCAGCACCACCGGACCGATTTCAAACTCCTCTCAATTTGTCATTTCCTATAAAATGTACCTGAACGTATCCGGGATTTCCTGGCTAGCCCCAAAACTTCTGCAGCAATTGTTGTTGTTGTTGTTGTTGGTGTTCTTGACAATGTAAAAAGCTCCGCTATGGATCTGCAAACTAAATAATCCAACGACGACCCATGACTCATCAGCCTGAGCAGGGTGCACAATCTCATAATCATGTGTTGTAAGCACCCCTCATTAATAATAGGGAGCTTATGCGCCTTCCGATATCCCTTATTAACACAGTACCAAGTGACCGTGTAAAGCTCCGCTTATCGATCTCCAAACTAAATAATCCAACGACCCGTCATGACTCATGTTCCAGACTCAAGTGACAATAATTTTGAGAGGGAAACGGTTTCAATCAATAATCATGATTGAACTGGTACGTAAAAAAAAATTAGCCAAATGGGAAGAATAGTCTTGACCAATCTGCATGGACGAATTTGAACTAGTTTCAGCCTTTCAACAATATCTAAAAGAGTGTTGAAGTTGCTTGCATGATTGGTAGTGCAGGGTAATCACGTAGGAACGCCGCAAAAAGAGTTTCAAGTATCAGCTGTGAAAGGCATACTTTGCAAGCGCAAATGAAGATGGTGGCGGGGTGCAAGCTTCGTATACCTAGTTCACGGACTGGGTAAAGAGTGTTTGTTTTTTCTATCTTTTAGGGTTGGTCCTCTTTACCCTGGCGATACCATGAACTCAAACCCCAGGCTTCAAGAAAGTTACCAAGCCTAAACCCTGGGTTACTCTAGAGTGTCCCTCCCTTCCTTCTCTGGCTCTTGCGGAATTGTGCTGTCTTTAGTGCGAACGTGGACCTCGAGGCGGCGAGACCGTCTTCTTTTTCGGTGAACTAGGAAGGAAAAAAGGACGCGTCCTCGGTAGATCCTTGCAAGGGAGTGGAGCTTAAGGCCGTGGGAGTAAAGAGACGATTCTTATCCAGGTGATTTGTTTCTCGGTTGCTTTCAGCATTGCACGAACATAGTGTAGGCTGCCATTAGAGGGGCGGAGTCGAAGGGGGGATTCTTTCGTGTATGTTGCTGTAGTCGACATGGAGGCTTTGTGTAGACTGTTTGTTGGGTTTCTTGATCAATATCATTTGTACACCATAGAGGAGGTCAAGAAAGATAACTCGAAGCGGTTGGATTAACTATGACGTGTTGCGAAGGGAAGACAGGAGTAGTGATCAGAGAGTGGTTTCTTGATTCTTGATCTGGTATTTTCATCTGGAGAAAAGTGGTGTTGAAGGGGAGAAAAGATAGAAGATCCAGGGGAACGGAAGGATGGAGGAAGTCACAGAGCGAGTTGCAAATTTGGCACTGAATGATATTCACAAAAAGAATCGGATTCAAGTATCTAATACAAAGAAGCCCTTATTCTTCTATGTCAACCTTGCCAAGGTACTTGCCTTCTCCCATCCACCTGGGAAATCTGTTCCTTGTTACATTGTAGAGTGATGAGTTCTGAGGTTCCTTCATGTCCTACCTTGTGTCCTACCTTGTGGACATTTCAAAGACAAGAACCATCTATGTGAAGACCATCTTCAATATGAAAGAATGTAAAATCTAGTCAGAAGCTGATGGACTACAAAGGTCTTTTTTGCATGCAAACCACTGCCAGAACTTTTTGCCTTGAATAGTTGCTGAAAATTCTGTTCCTTCACAAGAAGGCAATAACTGGATATTGGTTCAGACTTCAGACATAAAGCCTTTGTTTATTCTTCTGTCTTTGGAGATTAGGGCTGCTGGGAGCCTGGTTAAAGTCCTGATGTATGGACCTGTTTGTTTATTCTCCTGTTTTTAAAGATTATTCTTTTTTTACTTCCTGAGATGAAAACCTGCCTTCATCTAGGCAGATGTATGGCAGAGAGGGCCTGAAAATGATGTTAATCTGTTAGGGTTTTAGCACTCATGAGTTTTTCATATGAAGCCTCCCAGTAGCACATTAGTAGATCTGTAGTATGGTCATCTGGTAGAGAGTCTCCACACTACTGAGTCGTGAAAGATTCTGAATTTCAGCAAAAGTAAAGTGTAAGGTTTTGGAATGTGGGAAGTTGTGGTTCTTGTAATCAGAGTGGAGCATGATAGTCAAGAAAGACATGACCTTATTTGGTCTCCACAACCATGTTCACATAAATTTGTGGTAGTGCAGTGTCTGGGAACTGGAATTGGAGAGATGTTGATCAGCTAAACCATCTGATTGCAACTGCTGAAAGGATTTGCTGTGATCTTAAATAAAAGGCTGGGTAGTATATCCCTTTTATTTTACAATGACCTGCCTTGGTATCCATCTATGAGCAAAGTTACCTGAAGAAGAGCTAGCGATGCAAATAAGGTCAAGTCATAAACAGAAAATTTCTCAGATATAAGCACACCTGAAGATTTTGTGCAGTCCTTTGTATTGTGAGTGATCAGATCCTAATGGTTTCTGTTCCCACTGACACTGTTAGAGAGTATCATGACTGCATGCTAGGCTTGCCACGTCTGAAGGTGCTCTCCTGTTGGCATCCACAAAAACTAGCGTACATTGCCTTAGTTCAAGATGAGTCTGTTAAGTGTGTGCAAAAGGGCACAAAATCTTTGTAGCATATGGGTCTTAGATGCCTGGTTGTAATCACTTTGAGTATGGTGTCAAGTCCAGCTGACAGCATTTTCACAGGGTGTTGGAGTGATTTTTCTGTTTTGCAGAGGTATATGCAACAACATGAAGAAGTGGAGTTATCAGCCCTGGGAATGGGTAAGTGGCCTTGCATTTTGTTCTTTGTGTGTATGTTGGTACTGTGCTGCTCAGATGGACACCGATTTGTCTTTGCAGTTCCCAGTGTATCCTCAAAAGGCTTGTTCCAAGTTCTCTGATCATGGGCACTCCAGAGAATATTCTACAGAATTTAGTCATTAGGTACTTTTGCAGATTGAAACTCTCAATTTAATACTACAACTGAGTTCCTGTCTGATGATTTGCATTTGATTCTTGTGTACTTCTTACAGCCATTGCAACTGTTGTTACAGTTGCTGAAATCTTGAAGAATAATGGTCTGGCTGTTGAGAAGCGTATGTCTTCCAGCCCTCTTCTTTAGAGGAGTATTTTTTTGTCGGTTTGTTCAATTCATAACTGAAGGCCTGCATGGAAAAGATTCTTGGAGTTGTCTACCATGTGTTTGTCAAACCAGTTTATTTTTTGATAATATGTTACCTGCATGGAGTTCAAGTCTTCTATTTATTGTATGCTACAAGATTTTTGAGTAAGCAAGCACATAGATTGGTTCAGAAGACTTTCAAATACAATTGTTCTATTTCCTGCATGCAGGGATTCTTACATCAACAGTGGACATGAGAGATGAGGCCAGAGGTCGGCCCATTCAAAAAGCTAAGGTACTATTTGTTAGATGAATAGTAATGGCAATTGTCCAATTTCTTATCAGACTCTTATTGTCTCAGATTGTGGTGAATTTTAAAATGTTTATTGGGTTATTTTGTGGGTTTGCCTACTCCCATCTACATCTTCCACTAGGCTCTGTTCATCTCAGGCTACATCACTTAGTTGAAGCACTTGGTTGTGATGAGTAGGTGGAGATAATTCTGGTGAAGTCAGGGCAGTTTGATGAGTTAATGGCAGCAGCTGCAGAAGAGCGAGAAGTAGCCCCTGAGGTTGAGGATCAGAGCTAGCTTCCATCCATTGCAGTGTATGATAAAGATCCAGACTTCTGCTTTACTTCATTTGTACTTTAGTAAATGTAGGTTTGCCTGATTTGAGGTTCCATGTGAAGGGCTCAATGTTTTGGGAGAATGTGCAGTCTTTAATCCAATCCATCTTCCAACATATGACCTCCTTTTGTTGCATGATGTACTTCTGGTTGTTGACTTACATGACTTCATTTCTAGAATCTAACTTCCATGCTTGGCCCATCTATTCGTTCCAGTCTATTGCATGCTCAAATTATTGTGGGATTTAGTAAGGAGTTTGCTGGTGCCCAGCCGCTTCTAGATGCAGAGCTACAAGTTTGGAAGAACATAATTGCTGAAACTATGATACTAGCCAATGGTGTGCATGCTGAAGTGATGGCTCAAAGATGTAGTGTAGATCTGTTTTGCCACCAGATCAAATCCATCTTGTATCAGAACAAAGTTGGATTAGAGGCAGGTCACTTTGAACTCCTGAGATTGATTATGTGTTCTTGACTCTCTGCCTAGTCACATGTGTGTGGGTTTGAAATTTGGGTGGTGGTCATTATCACTTTTTCTAACTGCTCAATATGGTGCCCATGTTGATTGCCATTAATATGTTCTTGATCAGTTTTCTTTGCAGTGCTGCTGAAAGCTGACAAATTGCTTCATGTACATTGTATTTTGAGGCCAGGCTGTCACAAAAACAAATCTACTGATGTTTTATGCAGGTGAAAGTGTGGACCTATGGACATTTCTGTACCCTGCATGACAGGAACCTGATTTCCCCAATTCATCTCAAAGATTAAATCTGTCTCCTATGTGGATCCCACTGAGGTTTACAAACCAGTAAGCCCTGAAACAGAAAGCTCCTTTTATGCACAGTATCTGAACTCTAGAACAGGCATGATAGACCTGAGGTGGAGTAATTAGTAAGCCTTAAAGTTGGCCCTCATAATACACCTCTTATCTTCGCAAAACTAAAGACTAGAGCAACAGCCCATTATTTGAAGGTTTGAAGTACAGTGTACAGGGCATTCTACTGCTGGTGGTGGACCTGCTGTAAAAGGAATAAGTATGTACACCCTCTCAAAGTCTGCCCTCAGAAAGTGTGTGTTGGTGTTCAAGTTCTTCAAAGACAAGGCACACATGGCTCTGTAGTTTAGTAAGTTAATCCTAATTAGGTTGAGAAGTTCCAGGTGCTAAGCACACCATTGGGGTACTCAAGTTCTAAGATTTCTGCACATTCTTGTTATATCTCCTGTTGTCATTTCAGGTTATGGTTTTATGGCAGGGAGAACTAAATTTCAAACCCTGTACATTAGTGTGACATCTGGTAAGGATTAACAATTGCCAATATCAGCAATGGGAGGAGAACTTACAGTTCGGTTTAACTTTAGCCACTGCTCAATAAAGAATTTTGGGAGGTGATGATCTCTTAGTAATGCCCTTCAATGGCCAGCCAGAATGTCGGGTGTGTTTGAGGCTACAGATCTTACCACTGGAACTGTGCAGGCATTACTGTAGACATTATGTTTTGCAGTATCCAAATTTGGAGTTTTTGAGCTACATTTGGCTTAATGAATCATCATTGGTAGTGAAAACGTGTTACTTCAGGTCTGCAGAACCACTAAGAAGATGCATAGTTGATCGGAAGTTGTGGCACCATGCATCAAAAGCCTCAGAGAGATTAGGCCAAATACTATTGTAGTCCAGATCAGGCTCCTTGGATAGCCATGATATTAAGATAGACTCTTGATCAAATAATGGCAGAGTCTTCAGAACTGTATTTACTGCCTGCTCTGCACTTTCTCGGAGTTCACCATTGATGACATACTCACATTCCCTGATGATAGGTAACCATGTGTCTATAAGTGCAAGCCGAGTGGCATTTTCAAGTATGATTTCCCCCTTTCCAACTGCATGTAACATACGCACCAGAACTTGAAAAAACTCAACCAAGAATTCATTGCAAATATTGGACTTCATTTGCTCTACAAGTGTTATAGTAATTTGTGCCAGCTCTTTGTCATTAGAAAGGTTCTTCACAGCATCATCTGCCACTTTGAGTTCCAACATGATGTTGAGTAGCCACACCATTGCCTTGCTGAGATCTGGTATGTCATCTTCGTGTAACCAGCAGCTACATTCCACCTGTCCACATTCCAAATCCAAAAGGTCTTCCTTAAGTGTTCTTACCATACATCTCAATTGTACACAATTTGTGCATTCCTCTTATGTGTCCTTATAAGTTTTCCAATTTGCACTGTTTTGGGTATCATGCGCTTTCAGCAAAAATCATAGCTTGGAACTTCCAATTTATCAGGAATCCTCTTGGTGAGAGGATGTTTATAAGGCATGGTACTCATCAGATGACTTTTCTCTGGTCATTGGTGTTGTGAATGACACCCTTCATTTGGACTCCATCCTTCATTTTTAAGAATTTGGTATAGGTCAGGTATTCAAGAATACACACTATTTATCCTGGACTGATTAGATGATTGTTAAAAACCTTGAGACAGTTATACTCAAGATTAAGAATGAAGAAGAATGGATTAAGTACTTACTTACTGACAAGCATTCATTAAAATTTAGACTGAAGATTGGAAATGCACCTCATTTCTAAACCTGTGTAAAATTTTGTGTAACTCTCCATACATTGCAGATTTGGTGATATGGACCATTGCACAAGATGACAAAGGACCTTGCATGTTTCCTCTCAGAACTTTTTCGCATACAGCTCGTCGATCTTTGAAGCTTAGACATTCTTGTGTATTTGTTGACAGCAGATTTTCCAGAACTCTCTTCACCAAGCTTGGCAACTCTATGCTCATAGCTCCAGCTGGACTGAAGGTGCCAAGTCTGGCCACTAGATCAGGAGTGGGAGGAAGATGAAAACCTGTAAGAACTGTATGAATTGCAAGTTGCTCTTCAGCTCTCCAAGGCATTGCTGCAAGGTAGTGCATGGAAGACATGATGCAATCTTGGAAAAGAAGTTGGGCTGCTACTCGCAAGATATTGAGAGCATGGCCCACACACTGGAATGAAGTTGCAGGTGAAAGGTCTTCTTTGTAGAGAAGTTCAATGCAACTGATATACACATTGGGGTTGCTATGAGCTTCCATGGTAAGTTGTATAGTGCGTGCACCATTGGCATCTTCAGACCATCTATCCCCCAAGCATGCCTTGAAGTACTGCCCATGTCAACCAAAACATACAGGATGGCATTTCCATGTTTAGGTTTGTGGTGAGAACATTGATTTCGACTAAAATTTGTTCAAATCCAAATTTTGGTTGGTAACACACAAGTCTTGGAAGGAAAATTTTCTAGATTTGGGATTGTCTTGTCACGTAACTGTTGAACACACATTCATCAAATTGGTCAACACATGCATTCCACCCAAGCTTTTTGACCTAGTTATTTGGTCATAATTTTGCAAAAGAGTACCTACACAAACTTCTAATTTTCCAAGGCACAATTGGGTGTTCACAGAAAAACTCAACATAATAAAATTTTCAAATATTCAGTTGAAACGAGTTCACAAACATTATTCAAGAAGCGAGAACAGCACAAGGACAGGAAATGCGGGTATAATTTTTCTAGGCAGAATTTGAGTGCCTCGCTATCTTGAGGTGGCTGGAAATCAAGAATGCATCTTGAACCCGATCAACTCCGTAAGTGACACCAGGAAAATTAAGCATGAAGAATGATATACTTGGCACCTGGCAACGGCATAGAGCAGCGCTGTGAACATGCAGCGTCGTGATGTCCAAATGGACGTGCACTTTTCTTCTCTTCTTAGAGGGTTGTCTTCTTTTGTGGTTGGGTTGGCCAGCATCCAGGTTGGATATTGATAAAGGTCTGCCACGGCTATCGCCATGATTGGAAAGCTCATCATGCCTAGGAGAATTGTGGCCTGACTTTTGTTTGTGCTTGGGATATTTGAGCAACAAGACTTCATTGGCTACAGAATGCAAGGGTTTGTCAATTGCAGGGCTGGCAGGCGATTCTGAGTCGTGGGTTGGCAGCAGTTGCAAGATGATGTCACTGGTCTTCTCGTCCCCGAACCACATCTTGTCATACACCATATCGGTCACTTGCTACGGCCGCTTATGATGGAGGATGACAGCAAAAAATTCCTTCAATGGTAGCCCGATATGAGAAGAACTTGGGAGAAGTAGGAAAACTACGACTGTAAGCGAAGAGGGAAAATTCAAGCGGGCAAGGGAGAGGGGGGCGGTTATTAGTGAGCACTTTGCCACCTAATGGGACAACGGCTTGCCCTATTAGTGCATGCTGCATCCCTAGGTTTGTAGACTAGGGCTCTTGCTCCACACTACCATTGGCAAGGAAATGATGAAACAAATGAGTTGATTTTTGTGGACATTAAGTTCCATTTGAATGGAACTATTGCATGAATTTGCAACTAATTTGAATTTGAATTCAATTCAATTCAAATCCTTAAATTGAACTCAAATTCCATTGAATTGAATTGAATTGAATGGAATTCAAATTAAAAGGAACTTAGATTTCCTTGAATTCAATTGAATATTCAAAGGAATCCATATTCCTTTAAATTCAAATTGAATTGAACATAACACAATAGTTTTCTCCTTGAGATTTAAGAAGGTTAATGTTCTCATTGAAATTTCAGTTTAATTGAATTTGGTTGAATTGAATCAAATTATGAAAAAGCACATGTTAACTTGTTTTTTTCATATGCATGTAGGTGGGTTGGCAAGGGAGTGATGTAATGAGGTAGTTATAGAATGTTTCCATAATTGTCAAAACAATCATATATTGTCAAGTTGATGACCATACTATTAGACCCTATACCTAATTGTCATCTTCCATAGAATTCTAAAAAAGCTTGAATCCCCAACCAACTCATCATGTTGAACATGTTTTATTTTTGACTACATTGGAAACATGTTAGTATGTTCATGTCATGTCAAAATTGGCATGTGTTTGTCCAGCGCTTTACCACCAAATTCTAGAGTGTGTAAAACCCTAGCTAAAAACTTTTATTATTATTAGAAGAGGGTAGCTTAGCTTACAATTAGGTTTTGATCACTAATAATAAGGTGTGGCTCCTCTTTGTTCCCCATTTAAATTCAATTCAAGTGGTATGCAATGTCATTCAACATTTGAATAGAAATTTATTTCCATCAATTAATCATCATTAATTAAGTGGAGCAATAGAAAGCCCAAATTATTATTCTTAAACATCTATAATGACAAAGAATGGTTTTTTGGGTGAATGTTTTTCAAAAAAAATAAAAAAACAAGAAAAATGTAATTTAAAATGTCTTTCACCATTTTCAATATAAAAATTTAAATAAACCACATCTCGTCCTAAACATTTCCTAGGTTACCACTTATAGTAACAAATTTTGTAAAAATGTTACAACCCACATAGGGTAGTTGCCATTTAATGTCGTTTAATGCTAAACATCCTCAATAGTGGAACTTCTTAAAAAATTTGGGGAAAAAAACCATGATTGTAATAGTTAAAATCATTTACATGAAAAATAATTGTAATGATTTTATCAACAAAAATTCTATAATCATTAAAAAAATTATGAAATATATTCTAATAAATCTTTAATCCCCCCTATTTTTATTACTTTCATATCTTCCCCCATGATTCCCAATAATTCATCATTATATCTGTTAATATCAAATTTTGATTTATTAGATAACATGGACATGTCCACGTAGGTGGGTAAGCGGAAAAATATAGATGATTATTTAGTTTAAAATTATTTTAAAATAAGGTACTGAATTATTTTTTGTGAACAATTAATTTTAAAATAACATAATAACAACATTATATACAAAATGGACTCACTATGAGAAATCGTGTGCGTTGAAATCGCATTGCCCTACAACTAAAACTCCAAAACAACTAATATACAACTACACTTCAATTAGAGCATGAAAATACAAGCAATTAATAAATAAAATGTCAAGTAAAAAAATCAAGAAATTGTATTATAGTTGTGCAACATAATTGCAAATGGGACATTTAAATGATGTAATGTACACATCATACATACATATGTAATCAATTATGTTTGATATTTTAACAAGTTGCATTTTAGTTGTGTGTGCCAACTACATTACATGTGGTGTAAATGTAGCACCTAATTAGCAACTATGTTACAACTATTGTATAATTTTGACACATATGATCATGCCACATGTACACATTTCATCACCCATTACATTTGACATTTGCAACTAATTTCCCATTGATACAACTAGTTGTATAACTATGTTGCCACTATAGAAGTAATAATTTTCCATTATTTTGTGATTGTTATTCAATCATTAATAGTTTAATAATTTACAAATTTCACATGTAATCATTAATATTAGTATTTAATATTTTTAAATAACTTATAAACTATTACATATTAATTAATAATTAATAATTAATAATTAAGCTGAATTAATCAATCTAGTTCAGAAATTGAGAAATTGAATTGATTCATATAATTAATTTATAATTACTTAAATAACTGACTTATTTTAGAAATTAAAACAATTCATAAAAATAAAAAAATCAAATGATTAGTCATCAGATTAAAAAATCAGATAATTAATTATTTTGATAACTATGTATTCTACTCAAATTCATATATAATTTCTAATATTAGTATTTTATTAACCATTAGATATTTAATAAATAATTAAACTGAATAATTTAAATATTAGTTTGATTTAGATATTAGTTTGTTAGTTCATTCAGATATTAATTTTTTTTAAAAATAAGATTAAAATAATAAATGAATAATTATCTGAATTAATTATCTAAAAATTAATTGTCTAAAATCACTAACTAGCTTATTATGTGAATTAGAATAATTAATTCAAATAATTAGTTGAGACAATTAATTCAAATAATAAATTATTAAATAATCCACATAATTAATTTTGAGAATCCATATGATTAATTAGTTAAATTAAAATTATTCCAAAAATAATTTAAATGAATATTACAGATAATTAATTCATACATAAAATTATGAAATAATTACATATTTATTTGTGCAATTTGAAAAATTAAAATTAAACACAAAGAATGTGGGAAAACTTTTTTATTAGTTGCAATTCAATTTGTAACTAATGTGCAACTAAAATTTTGATTTAACCCATAAGTTTTGTCTTTGAATATTATCTAACACCCTATATAAAGAAGGTGTTTTTTTTTGTGTGCTCACATTAAAATACATGTGTCAATTTGTCAAAAAAGTTTAACCTTAAAAAAAAACATGAAATAATTTATTTTTTTACATACATGGGCATTTTTTAATTTACATACCTTTCTACCTTTTTACCTACTTGCCTATGTAGGTAAGTAAGTAAGTAACAAGTCCTATTTTTTATTTATTCATTTGATTAGGTAAGTAGGTATGTAACCTAGGTATGTAAGTATGTCCTACCTACTTAGTTTTACCTACCTACCTACCTATCTACCTATGCCTATGTATTGGCTTTCATAGTTATATATATATATATAAATGTATATATTTTAATTAACATGCCATGTGACAAAAAATTTATTGTGCCACGTGTCACAATATAAAACCAATATAAATATACAATCATAATGGATGGTGGAGATCAATATCTCAAAAAATAAAAACCCAAAAATCTTTTAAATGTCATGTGTCAAAATTTGATGAATTCATGAAAAATGACGACAACATAACGTTACCATGGTAGTTGCAAACTAGTTGCATTAGAGTTACACAATAATTGTTTTTACATAATTATAACTAGGTTGCATGAGTTGCATATATATGCAAATTTCACATATAGTGAGTTGCATCTAGGGTAGTCAAGCTGGTCATTGAACACTTAGTGACTTAGAGGTTTGTGAATTTTAACATAGTGCTCTTTTGAATTTCATGCCCAAAGAAGAATTGTAGCCCTATTATTTGCACACCCACGGAAAGTTGAATCATTGAGAAAGATGAAGGAATGAGTCAAATGTTACCCTCCAAAATGTTGGAAACAAAAAACCACTAAACATTTGGAAGACTATTACTAAACACCCAAAAAGTAAAAGTTGCTTTATTGCATTTATGGTTCAAAGATGATTTGTAGATTATAAGGTTGCGCTCTTATAACACTTTAAATCACTTAAATTGAATAAGAAATGAGAAATTTATGAACATTGAAAGCAAGAGGGGGTAGAAAAGAAGAAATGAGAAGAAAAATGTGTTTTAACACTTGGAAAAACTTATTTTTCTTCTTGCTCTTCTATAATTACTCCTTTGCCTCAACAAATTGGAGAGTTCAAATTAGTGCTCCCATGACGTTTTAAATCATTCAAAATGAACAATAGATGAAAAATATATTAATAAAATGTTTGGTCATAGGGCAAGCTATCCTATATAACATTCATGTTCATAAAAATATGTTGAATTGCAATGATTTGCAAATGAGTTACAAATGATTATTGCAACTTAAAAACCCAATTACAAAGCTACTTGCAAATCACTTCATTTTCTCATTGTGACCTTTTTGAAGCCATAAACTTTGGATAAATCTATAAAATTTGGAATTAATCGGAGGGGGTTAATGTCGCAACCCCACTTTGGGCAAAGTGTGAGGACGAGACTCACACTCCCAAAAGTGGGAACTTGGAGTCCTCCGGGACTCCCGAAACTTTAAAGCTCGACAGCATAGGGCAAAACACCTTGCCTTGAGGTGTTCTTTATACCGTTGGAAAGGTCTTGAAGTGTAGATGTCCAAAATGGCCTTGCATGAACCATTTGGACATTTGTAGCCCAAGTTATGGGCAAAAGAAAGGTTGGGAGTCAAACTGACAATTTGACTCCCGACCATTAAAAGTCGGGAATCGACCCAATTTCGACGTCTGTAAAAGGAATGCGACTAGGCGTCGAAAAGCTCTCAAAAAGATCTACAAGATTGCTTTAGACCTCATCCCAATTGGAGGTTTGAGCAAGAAGTTATGGATGCCCAAAGTTTCGGGAGTCCAACCCGGGACAATTTCGGGACTCCTCCTTGGAGTCCCGGGAAAAAGTGCCATTCGGATGTAGCCTCCATGGAGTAACGCAGAGAATACTATATGGGGGAAGGTGGTGGCTTCCCCCGAGTCTAGGCCGTGGTGAGTCAAGTGAGTCCAAGGTTGCCCGTGGCTTATCCTAACACCAAAAGGGTGCAGAATGAGTTCTAACCAACTTGTAGTTGGTTTTGGATGCAGGATCGTGTAACAAGATAATTGTCCCTCTTCTTAGTCTAATCCCGGGACTTCTAGCACACCCCTTTTACCCCCTTTAGTGTTGGAAGTCGAGAGCGGCTCCAAGTTCCAACCTTCCGCAATTCAACATACCTAGACCCTCAAGTGGGTCTAACAAGGAATTTAGGAGTGCGTCCATTAATGAATGCACACCATGTTCAGGAAAGTATCCATTAAACATCATATTGAAAAATTATCACAAATGTAATTAAAGGACGATGGACTAAATGCAGGCCTCATAAGTTTTTAGAAATCTAAACTTTAACAAAACTAACTTAATTTTGAGACAACACATGGTGTTGTATTTGATTTTGTTGTGTTCAACGTAAAAGCGTTTATAAGACGAGGCGCTGCTTGGCTTGGAAGATTCCTTTAAGTGACAGGTGCATGAACGCCGTGCGATTTTCATCCAACTCCCATTTTAGGATCGAAAAGTTCAACTTGACAGATCTCGTGTTGGCAAGCACGGTCGCTAGCCCGTCGCAAAATGAGCGTAAGCGCTCAAACAGACCCAAGGCACAGTTCCACGCATCATTGAACGTGGTCGTGTGATCGTGTTTGTTGATGATGTCACGCAGGATGGTGTTGGAGTTGTAAAGTTAAAGAAGTTCGCGATGCTCGACTTCAACCTGCTCCACACTTTCCTTGGACCAGAATGAGGAAACGTGCTACTAGAACGGATCCAACACATCCTTTAGGAAGATGCCATGATGTAGCTTGACCAGCTGAGAGGGTAGCACAGGCGGCACATCCTTGTCCAATGCATGATTGTCGCCGTCCCACTTAGCTTTGACCGACTGCAGCTTAGCGATCAGCACCATCGCGTACGTGGCGATGTGATTGATCACGTCTTGTTGATCAGCTGCTTCAAGGCGCTCGTAGCACGCGCAAACGAGCCTTGATTCTCGATGTGGTTGAAAATCGCCACGATCGAGATGTGTAGTGGGACCTACTGCACATAGGCGTTGTCCTCGCGAGCCTCGCCATTGTCAGCGTCGCCAATCTCGATCTCAAACATGGTAATGATCATGCCGAACAAGTTCTGCATGAGAGTTTCCTACTAGCTAATCAACAATGACCTGGCCTGCAATTAGGCCAATGTGATATTGATCGTGTCGATTGCCGGCACCACCACGTACGTGATGATCCACCATTAGTCCGACGGCATCAGGTCGGGCCGCTTGTCCTTGGTGTGTTCCAGGAGCGGGCGGTGATACGACTTGTAGTTTTTAGCAGGCGGCCTAGGTGCGCCCAATGATTCGTCTTCTTTGGGCACTTGACGTTCATGGCGATGGTCATGTTGTCCTACACGCGTAGGTAGACCGAGAACGTGTAGGCCTGCTTGACCCAGACGCCATTGTTGATGCCCTCGACTGTCGCCTTGACCACAATGTCAATTTGATGCTGTGCGCACCAAATGCGCAACACGTTGTTGTTGGCATAATTGACGAGGCGGGTGATGACGCCAACATGAGGGCCCGTCATGGTGTTTTCACCGTCCGTCGACACGCCGATCAGCTTGGCACACCACTTGATGTACAACGCGTCCATGAACTTGGCGATCATATTGAAAATGTTAATAGCAGAATGGCGTTCGAACATGGGCATCGCGACGAGGTGCAAGTTGACTAGCTCACTGCGATAGCAGACACGTACGCATAGGTCAAAAAACAACTGGCCATAATGCGCGCTTCCGTCGCCAGCCAGCGACATGGCCCAAACCGACTCATCGTCGAGGATGTCGGCGATCTATTGTAGCACAACAACGACCAAGATGCGCATCCTCGACGATCTATTGTAGCACGACAACGACCAAGATGCGCATGTACTGACCGACGATGCGGTCATTGAGGCCAACAAGTTTCACCGTCTTTGTGTGGTCCTTGGCTTTCTGGATGGCTACCGCCGTCTATTGGAACGACAGGTCAATGCCAACGTAGTCCATGGCCAGGTCGAAGCGCAAGATGTCCTTGATGGTCACCGTGTAGACAGGCGCATCGTCCTCCTTACAGAACAGCTTCATCACATTCTTTTTCTCGTTCTACTTCTTGATGAGCTTCTTACGGACCGCGTCGGCCGGATTCTGTTCGCCATCATCGGCGTCAATGTTCTCGAACTGTTTGTCATCGTGGACGAAGAGGTCGCCAATGATGACATCGACAATCTCGGTACATATGAAGAACTTGTACGTGTCCTTGTCCAGATCAAAGTGGTGATGCAGCGTGTTGGTCGCCTTGATGCACCCATTGAAATATTGTTTCTTTTGGTCGACCGACATCTCCTAGTACTTTGTCCACGATGCCGCGTGTTGCCCCTCGTGGCGACTATGGTACTTGAACGAGGAGAACAACTTCGTGAAATATTTGATCTCACTGCGCTATTTGCGCTTCCGCCTCGCAATGCCGACCTCGACCACATCTCGGCCCTGGTACAAGTAGAATAAGCACCGGACCGTGACATCACCATGAGCGTCCATCAAGACGATCTCAAAGGTGAAGTCTAGTGCGTGCGCCTTCTGGAACGGGGTCCCCTTCTTGCTCGTCGTCCTGGTGATCCCGCATAAGTTTGTTAGTTTTGAGATTGCGGCGGACTTGACTTTGAGATATTCGTGGCTATTTTTAGCAAATCTCAAAACTTATGAGGCCTGACTAAATGTTATCCTAAATATTCAAATTATCAATGAAAGCATCTCCTTTGGATATTAATAATTTGCTAAAGAATAGATAATCAATTTTAAATGTCCCATTAAGCAAATGCGCAATTATATATCAATGAATGCCCATCTCATCTTCAAAGTGTGGTTTAACAAAACACACATAGTAAAACCATTGAAATGAAGGATTTGATATGTTACACCAACACTGGAAGCACAACCAATAAGAAGATTCAAGCTTTGGAGATGGAAGATAAAAATAAAATCCAAACTAAATGGTGGGGAACAATAAACAAGATATGCCAGAAGCAAGTGTAGAGATTCTTATTGAGTGCAATTTTGAGAGCACTTCCATGTGAGTAGTCACACACTAGGTTGGGTAGGGTAGACTGGCTCATCATCGATCACTTGCCTAATGATCGAACATTTTACCAAATCTTTCTCAATTTTTCTTCATTTTGAGTGATTTAAAATGTTATAAGAGCACCTTCTTCTCAAACTCTACAAATCATCTTTGAAAAGCAAAGCCAAAGGACTGGCCATAAAAGAGCAGTAAAGAAAATACGTTTTTTCGAATTGTAAAACATGTTTTCTTCATTTTCACCTCTCTCTATTTTCATACCTCATAATTTTTTTATTTCTTATTCATTTTAAATGATTTAAAGTGCTATAGAAGCATCATCACCTGAAGTTCATTGGATATTTTTTTCATTCATTAACCAAATTGAACAATCTTTTTGTGTCATTGGATGTGCAAACTGGAGGGCTGCAAATTTTATTGAGAGTCAGAAGTAAAGGAGCACTGCAAAGAACACAGGAAGAGGATGAGTGATATTTGTTTCAAATTTAAATAATAATAATAATTTTAAAGAAAAGCTTTTAGACTCCTCTCCCATATCTTCCTCATTTCTAGTCCGTTTTGAGTGATTTAAAACCTAATGGCTGCCCCATCTAGGGATTTACAAAACTGCTTTGTATTTCAATTGCAAAGATGCAACAATCAAAGATTCTAAGCTCGAAATCCTACTCTGTTTTAATTCATCCATCACCAAACACTGAACCCCTTTACACCAAAAACTGCATATTTTCCCCATTCCTTTTAACAAATTGAGCAATTTTTGCAGCATTGAAAGAGCTAGGTGGAGGGCTAAAAATGTTGTTTGAGCTTGAGAACCAGAGGAACGAAGTGTGAGAATTCGACCTCCTTTGACTTCTCAAGTGTTCGCTCGCAGGCCTATCTAATAATAACTTAGATTGAAAAAGAGAAAAAAAGGCAAGGAAGAAAGAGAGCTGACCTCATGGTTTGAGTGCTCTCCGGTAACTCACTAGTGTACCTCGTTGGTGTGCGTTGTTGGCTTATCGTCACGCAGGTACGTGTGGCTGAATCTGCCTCAGTTTGTTGCACTTTTTCGGACTTTTCAATCCAAAATGGGAGATCAAAATTTCGAATTCTGTCACCAGGGGCCGTTGGCATTCAGCAAGCCTCAAGAAAACCTTTAGCTCACAAGTGGCCACCCATCGCTGCCGCTGCTGCATTCAGGTGGTGGTGTGCAGCGATCTGTGAAAATTGCTCTGTGCAGTTTTTCACAAAATGTTGTTGGGAGTTTTCTTTGCAGATTTCGGTTTCCATTTCGCATACTTGAAGGAATTGTAAACCCTAGGAAATCTGATTGTGTGTGTATGTGTGTGTGTGTGTGTTTTTGTTTGTTTGTGCCAGACCTAAAAATTATGTCTTCAGTGAGGATTGTTTGGTTCTCTACGTCTTGGATCTCCAGAAAACATACACCACAGAAAACATTTCCACATTCTTTACCACGTCCTGTGAGAAAGACTTGCTTGGTTCGTCATCTTCTTGTGCTCTGATAAACCCCCAACCTGTTCGCATCCTTCAGGCAGTTTGTGTTAGTGTTTTCTGCCGAGAGATCTAGACTTTCGATTGAAACCATTTTGAGCAAGAGATACGTTCGTACTGTCAAAATGTGCGCAATACGCGTCTTGAAATCTTTTACCGGACCGTAACAGATTTGATGTTTTCAGGAGATCGTCGCTGTGAATTTGGTAGGACTTGTATTGGGGGACAGAATGTCGGTTTGTAGTATGGAGGAAACCAGAATCCGGTGTCAACATCTTCTTGAGATCGTTTGAAAATATCTCGTGTTTTCTGCAGAGAGACTGAAAGTCTGAACTCGTTGCGCTTTTGAGAATGCTTAGGATGGTAAGCTTAGGGAATCGGGTCTCCAATGGCCTCAATTTCACTTGCTCAAGCTCCAATTTATTTTCTGAACGGGCTCATGGTGGATTGCTAAGACCAAATCAGCACAGGAGCCAACGGCAGTTGAAATGTGGGTGTACCTCTAGTGGCCTAAGAGTTGTAGAGCATTCCTTGATTCTGCACCAGAAATTGCAGAGTAGGTTGGATAAAGGTTTCAAAAGATTTGGTGCTAGGTTGACTTCTGCAGTTCGGGAACTGCATCATCATTTTGCGAGGTATGTTTGCTTTGTCTAACCCCACTTGCAATGAGGCTCAGAAACGATGTTGTAATGTATTTTGGGTGTTGGACAAATTTTTGAACAATTGCCTCCCATTGGATAAATATGAACCCTCTACCTGATGATGCTACGCCATAGTTGGCGCACAGGAAACTAGTGACTCGGTCTGCAGATGAAAGAAAATTCACTATTTCAGTGGATATGTGACCTCTGTTGGATTAACATATTGAAACTTTTATGTACCAATTTTCCTCTGATTCTCCAATCAGTCTTACACAAATAAAACATCAGCTGTTCATTGGCAGAATTACCTTCGTGGGACATTGGAAGAATATTTGTCAAGCGTCCTTAGAAATTGAATGTGTTTAATGCTCCCAGGAAGAGCTTTCTGGGAACTAGGGTAAGCTATCCATGGTCAACAGGAAAAGAATTGGAATGAACCATCCATAGCAGAAGTATGTGTTTCATGGTGGTCAAAGATACAACTAATGGTTGGAATTCTTTCAGCAAGGCCTTTCAAGGGGCTAGATATCTGAGGGCAGTCTACATTCTTATGCATTTTCTGGTGTGGAAACAGAGTAGAAGGGGAGGATGTGCTTAAGGCAGGTGAAGTGGAATGGGGCTCAAAGGCCACTGCTTTAGGCATCAGTTTAGGTGGAATCATTTTCCTGGGTCCATATTTGGGTTCAGAAGATTTTATGACCATTGCAATAGCAGCATCAGCTCCCCCTCTTGCTCAGGTTAGTCAAATTTTCTCCACAAGGCAATCACCAAGTTTGTTTTGGCCACTATCTGCCATTGATAGTTATTTTTCCCTGATAGTTGCGTACAGTTATTGCTTTACACAAGCATAATTCAGGAGTATGGGATATGCCTTCAGCCATGACTACAAGCAAATCTTCTGGCTTGTGTATTTCTTGGTTTTTCTCAAGTTTCTGTTTTGCATGTGCTGTCATAGTTCCTGGATTTGATGGATGAAACCAGATTGTCTTGGAATGGTTAACAATGTTGGTTAATGTGTACAGATGAGACCAGGTGGAATGCTTGTGGAGAAGTTGGCAGAAAATTTCAAGACTAGTAAGGTGTGTATCCATTGTCCTGTTCAACAATCGTCATTTTTCATTTAAAAAAATGCAAAGCACCAGAACTACTGCTTCTGTTAGCTGCAATGTGACAATCTCAAACGTGGAGACCCAAAAAGCCAATACTCTGGTGGTTTGTGCAGGTTGTGGAGAAGGTTGTCACTGTGGTCAGTGGCCAAACATTGGTAACTTTTGACCCTCATCATCTTGTTCTACACTCTCTTATCTTTACACTTGTTGTCTGTCTGTAATTTCTGATCTTTTAGTGAATTTATTGGAACTTTAGCTGGAACATATTGAGCCTTCCAAGGTTACAAGTTCAAAAACAAATAGCCTTAAATGTGGCATCTATTACACTGGTTTATGTAGATTAATTTCCATGGAAATCAGATTAGTTGGTTGGGTATGTGAGGAGGGGCTAGTTAGCAGTTAACATCTGGGATGGAGGTTTCACTGATCCATTAGTTGAGTGGACAGGTGGATCCAATTGCCTTGGAGAAGGAGGTGAAGGAAATTTTGCAAGGAGAGGTATAAATTGAGCTTTTGCTACCTTCTATTGGAGTAAAGAGTTTAGGATGTTGGGTCAACCTGTAAACATGGCCAGATACCTTAGTATCTTCATGTAATAATTCTTTTGTTTTATTTTGAAGGTGCTTAACATCTGGGAAGCATGTGAAGTGCAAAAGTTGCACATTTGCTTCCAATGCAAGTATTGAAATAGGAGATAACTGTGAATTGAACCTCATCAATAAGTGTATGACTATGCAGCATAGTTTTGACGAATGGCGGAAGAGTGTTCTTGACAATGCCCAGAACTCTTTAACAACTGCTGTTGATATGGTACAAACCTTCTCCAGTATTTGGGGTTCAAAAGTTTGAGATGACACCATTCTGGTTGGACCCTATTAAGCATTCTGAAGAATCACTGCATTTCTAAAGCTCCATTTTATTAGCATATTCAATCTCTGAAATTCATGACTAAGACATGGTTATGTGCTGTTGGGGGCAGATATCAAATTTCACACCAGAGAGTACGACAGAATCACTGGTGGCTAGTTTTCAAGGCTTTGCAGAGACTGCGGCTGAAAGAGTGTGGAACTATTCATGACATCTCATTTCTTTGATTATGATGCTAGAAAATTGCCTTGGAGCATTAACAAAACATTCATCAGGATTTGACATTGTGCATATTGTCTATGCAGTTTGCAGCATTTGAGCTCTCAGCACTAGTGGGATTGGGTGAGAGGTGGCTTATTTACATTCCCCTTGTGATCCTTCCTATGGCATGGTAAACCTCAACCTATAATCCCTTAACCTGAATTTCTCTCTTTTGTATCTCCTGTACTTTTTTAACATCCTGCATAATGAGTTTGTGGTTGGCAGCTCATAGGTGTCCCTAGGGTCATGCTCATTTGTGGTGTCACATGCAGGCAAATGAGAGCTCAGAGCAATGCAAGAGCTGAAGACTTGCGTGCACGGTGCTCTCCCTCTCTTCTATTTACTATCACATTGTTCCCTATATACACTGTTCCTTCGAGCATATTGAATTCAATGTAGGTTTCTTTCAAACATCGTTTGAAAGGAATGCCCTATTCTGGAAGTCCCTGCCTCAAGACCATTGAATTTGTAAATGGATGTGGATCCACCTCGATTAGATGATTGACAGAAACTAGAAAGATTTGGATGGGTTGGCTGACAGGGAAGAAGAAAGAAGGTTGTTGAGTGAGGAGACCCAGGTGAAGGCTGAGAGGGTGCGTCGAGAGCTTGAACGCATTGAGTTAAAGGCTTCTCTGTTGGAGGTCATTAAATCTCTTGATGAGGTATGCCTCACATGTTTGTTGTAGGAGACATTGCATTCACAAGTCCTGGTCTAACTATGGAGTAAGTGAATTGACTGTATTCAATCAGCAAATTTAATTCTTATCTCATAATTCTACTTTACCCTAACTCCAATGCTACAACAGTCCTGCTTGTAAAATGCTACAAAGTATGAGATGAAGGGTCGAAGGGTCCATAGAGCATAATGTAAGTTTTGCAATCAGTGTAGGGATCTTATCTACTATAACACCAGGCAGGAATCTGATCTATTATAACAACAGGCAGGAATCAGAGGATTGGACAAACCATGGAGGAAACAATGGCAATGGCCTCCCTTATCCTGGAGGTACTAGGATACGTGAAATAGCCACTGATGTGTACATGTTTGGTTCCTAATTTTAGACTATGGATGTGTCAGTGCAGATTGCAACTCAGTCAAGGAGGGGAGCCATAAGTGACATCGTTGAAAAACTGCGGGTAGTATGCCCACCTTATGAGACAAAGCTGGCACCTTCTGATACAGGTTCAACTATTGGGACAACTGGGCCTAATGACTCCTTCACCTACATTCCTGCTCTCCCTGATCTTGATGGTGATTGGTGCCTGATGTAAGTCTCTGTCCCATTTTGTCACTGATTTTTGTATTTCTGAACTCCTTACAAAGAGCTGTGTACAGACAGTACTAGTCAAGGACAAATCAGCCTATTATGGAGCACCAAGTAGTTCAATTTGTAGTGGAGCACTAGACTGATGTTTGGAAGTGATGCAGTTACAGATCAGAATCAAATGGAGCAGGAGAGGAACTAGGGTTTGGCATATCTGGAATTGATGTAAAAAATGTGAGACAGCAAGTAAGGCACAGGGAAGCTGCAGATCGTGTTGCTTCAAAAGCCCTCCAAAGCTCCCTAGTTGCAAAAAATGTTGCAGAGATCAGGTAAGAGTTATGTAGTCTATCAGCCTGCCAAGCTCTACCTCAAAATGATGGAAGCAATTCTCCCCCTATAGAGTACTGAAACCCAGGTCCTAAATCAAGAAACTAATACTGAGATAATGGAGTTAGACATATTCACTTGTTATGGATGCCTTTCACTGCATTGTCTGCACATTTGGCTTGTTTTCACTGAAAATGTCTACAAAATATGTGTTAGTGACTGCAGGTTAGCCTCAGTTAGAAAGACTGCCAGCAGTCAGTTTCTCGGCTTGCCAGAGATACTAGTCATTAGCAAAAAAAAGCATGGTGTCATGGAAATTGAGCTTAGTTTGCCAGTTTGAATACCATCAGGGACCTGGTAATGAAAGAATGGGCCTGTTTTTAGGTCAGTAGGGCAGTGACTTCTTGTTGGAGCGTCCTGGGTTATTTTGCAGGTTAGGACAGCTGGGAGTAGTGGAGGTTGCAATCCAGGGCAGCTGGGAACGATTAAACAATGGCCAAGCAGGTCTGTTGTCATTTGACACTATCATGGCAAGGCCAAGGGAGATACTGGGGAATAGGGTCAGTGATGAGTTACCTGCAGTGCAAATACCACTCCCTGAGCAGTTGCAACAAACTGCTGAATGGGAAGTCTTATATTTGGATGAATCACTGCGCATCAACAGGAGTCAGCAAGGGCAACTTTTTATATTCACAAAGCAGAAATGAAGCTTTCTGTGAGTTTCATTCCCTCAGTTTCCTTGAGGGCTATTGTTTCAACATTTCAGTTTCCAGTAAAGTGAATGAAGACATTGTTTCACATGACCTTAGTTTTGAAGGGGTTAGCATGCTTCTTGTTTCACAATCTGAAAGTAAAGCTTTGCTTGCACCTGCTTTATCTGTGTATTTGATTTGATGACTAGCTTCACTTCAGCCAGTAGAAGTTCACATATTAGCAATCTCACTATTTATATTGATGTCTCTTTTACATCCTTTTCCACCTGAATGTGTGCTCCCTTGGTTTTCTTCTAAGTCAACACATCAGCTAGATAGTTGAATTTCTCCTTGATTTTGTTGCATGCTGTTCACCTCTGATTAAGATGCTGCAATACACCAACTAAATCAATGTGTGGACAGCTGTGGAGAAGAAGCTTGCAATGTGAAGCAGGCTCTCCTCCTGCCAGTCCTCATTCACTTCTTCAGAAGCAACTGGAGTGCATGAGGGCCACAGTAAGCTGCACACCTGCTGGACCTTGGAGCGGGCATGGGTTCATGTGGAGGTGATGCACTTCATTGTGGACACCTAAGGTATTTAACCCTCAATGATGATGAATCTATGTATGCCTGTTACTGCCAGGAGAGTTTGTCACCAAGAAGAATACTGGCTCTTGCCTTGAATTTTGAGTACCTTTGTTGGACAATTGGTTTTTGTTTCATTCTCTCATTTGTAACATTGGGTTTGACCTGTGGGCACTGGATCTATGTATATGTGTCTGGGTCTGAAATCATATATTGGACCAAAGTAAAACATTATCCAGTCTCCAATGGTTTTTGTAATGCTATAACTATGTTCAAACATAGCTCTGAGTAGCAATTGGTTACAAATGTTAAAGTCAGACATGTAATGTTTAAGACTACAATAGTAGAAAATAGTGGTGTATTCATGGGAAAATCATTTGCCTTTTGTCAATGACCTGGTCAATATTACTTAGTATTAAGTTTTTTGATGTCAAATGAGAAGTATGGTGTCTTGGAAATTAAGAGGTTGAATGGGAAGTATGGTGTAACTCTTATTGGGTTTGCTCTTTTTTTTATTGTCTCCAATTGTCATTGGTGTAAACCTATGACATTTCAATTAATTAGATTGATTTAATTCGCAGATGGGATGTTGGATCTGCAAAGATCACAGCCTAACCCTAGGGGTGATGGCTCAGTGTTATTGCCCCTGCTTGGAGTTGGGACCTCAAAAAGGGTTCTGGGGTTCAAACCCACGGGTGTGCAGGTGAAAGCTCTGCCAGCCCTCTGCCACTGACCTTGACTTGGGGGTGACAACAGCTTGTTGGTCAGGTCTGCAGTTGTGCTTCAAAATAATAATAAGGCTAAAATTAGTCGTAGATGTTACCCTGTGAAGCTTCTTTAGCCTTGGAGTTTATTGAACCAAGCATCTCCCTTATTACATTGTATGTGTGGATGGTGCTAAAAACCCCAGAACATTTCATCATCACTATGTTTTTTTGGATGTTTTTCTGGTCTGATATTGTTGAACTTTTGTTGTCATTAGTCTTTTCTTGATAAAGTGTCACTTTATTGATTTTGGGAACATTATCGCAGTTTTGTGCCAATGCATCAATGCTGCCAACTAGAACCATCATCATGCTTCATGGATATATCCCCAAAATGTTTTTCTAATAAATTTCTTTTGGTACCTGAATGCTAATGTAATGGTAAAGTATTCTGAGATGGAACAAGAAAGCTTTTTACTTTTACACTAGTGTTTATCTCCTCTGAAGATTTTAGTGTAGGGTAATGCACGAGAGCTGGGGTGTTCTGAAATAATGGGCCCTAGGCTGAGGACCCGGTATATCTGGAACACCTTGGCCTGAGGGGATTGCACAGCATAAAATGCGATGCATTTTTAATGAAAAAAAAAAAGGTTTTTTATCATGGTACCCAGTGGATATCAGACAGGTGCCCATGGGGCATCACAATAGTTTTTATATAAAAAAATAACATGGGCATTTTGCATCTTTGAAATGGCCACTTGCTCCTGATGACTCATTACTGGATATAAAAGCCACTTTCAGTTTGCATTGTTGCAAAATTCAGAGTGTCTTAAATCACATAACTTGCCTTGGGTGTACCAGTACTCACACTGGCACCATGGTGAAATCCCCAATATTCATCTATATTACTTGTAAAATATTGTAAATATCCCATGTTTAGACCAGTGTTGGGCGGGTACCCTGTTTGTTTGGAGGGTAATAACTGGCGGTTCTTCACGGTTAGGTTTCTTGTAACCCGAACTCAAGTTGACATCAACTTGTTGCAACCAGCACAATAACTGAACAGTGGACAAAAATGTTTTTGCTAGACAAAAATGTTTTTGCTAGATCCCGAATCAAAACCAGAACCATGAAAAAATATTTTTGAAAACAAGGTAATGATATAATATGTAAAAAAAGTTGACTTTTATCAAAACTTTAATAAGTAGACTGAACTTTATAATTAATTATAAATTTTAGTTAGTTGTTCAACTCTATATTTACATAGTCCCCTAAACCCTAAAAATTTGTCATATAACTTTGTACTCACATAATCTTTAGCATTGGAGAATGTGTAGTGTGTACATGGAACTGGACCTGGTTCAAAAACCAGGTCTGGAGATTCTTGAACTTGAAAAAATGTGATAGAATTGAAATCGAAGGGTTCAAATTTTAGAGTAACCTGGCTCAAACCCGTACCCAAAGAATCATCACATAAATTTTAAAATGTCAGAACTGGACTGGAGGTTCTCTCAAAAAGGAAGAACTGCACAACACTGGTTTAGACTGAAACCGGGTCTCTGAGTCCAAATCTAACATTTCTTGGGTTTAAAATTTGGGCATTAAGAGGCTCACTCAAGAAGGTGAAGTTACTGGTGTGTGCTAGTTCTTCACCCTGGCCGAAAGACTTTTGTGGATTTTCTTTTGTAGATAACAGGCTATATGAAGTAATTGTGCCCATAGACCTTCAGAGGCTAGACAGGTACCAACAATCTTGATTATGGTATTTTTTTTCCCTTGCTAATCCATTCTGTCTTGGGCTATAAGGTGGATCGAATTACCCTTTTGTTCTAACATTGTTCCAAAATTAGTCCAGTTCAAATGACGTCTCCTTCGTTGCTGATTACACTGCAATTCAATCCAAGGGGGTTCATTTGTGATAATCCAATAGGGAGCTTTCCAACCAATAGAATGCTCATTAAAGCTGTGACAAGCTTATGACAGTAAACTTCATTTCATTTTGCAATCAAGCATCATCTGAGCCCAGGGCAGGAAAACTTAAAAACGAACTCTTTAAAGACCCCATTTTTATCAGCTCTAGACTGATCAAAACTAACACTATGGCAAGAATGAGTGCAGCCATAACCTTATGAGTGTCATTCACAAAGTATCAAACAATCACCTTCAGACTCATCAGGGCAATATGCATGCACAATTTTTGTAAGAAATCCATGTCTATTAGCTACAGTCTCAGCCCAATGAAACTTACCACTTACTCTTTTCTTTCTCTGAGTAAACCTGGCTTCATATTTACAATCTCCAGCAAAAGAAGCCCTGGCCACCTTGATGGCTTCTTCCAGATTCTACATCTCTCACATATGCCTACATCACTGTCCATATCTCAGCATTTTGCCATACATGAGTCTATTCATCTGCATAGCATATTAACACATTGTTCATTATACTAAACAAGATTTTTGTGATGGAAAATGGTCTCTATTCCAGGACATGTCAATCTTCATAGTGGGAACATCATCAGTAAAGATATTTTCAAGAAGTCTTAATGGTAGAAACACACTGCTACCTCTGACAGAGCTAGAAAAGTAGGGAAAGGAAGCTCATATACATAACCCCCTGTGATCTAGCCTTCAGATCCACACCAATTTATGCTGAACATCGTGAAAGTGTGGTGCATGGAATTAATTTACACCAAAAACTGATTAAAATTTGTGATCACTCTACAGATATCGTGCACAACATGTATACTTTCAACTCTAAATGCTCCATAGCAGAGGAACAGAGATAAATCTAGGAGCATTGTCTGACAGACTTCTGTTCCACTGGCAGAGTACATTGTCACAGAATTAAAAAATACACCACAAACATGAAATTGGAACGAGCTGAGTTTATAGTTCTCGAAAAGGTTGGTTACTGTAGGAGAGAGATGAGTGTGTGGATGTAGCCTGTGAATTGTTGGATAATTAGGAAAACTTATGATAGTACTTATGATACTTTCAGCCTGTAAGCGAACTAATACTGAATGGATTCTAAGCAAGATAATGAAACTTGAAATATATACCAAAATGCTCTTAATGCATTCATAGAAATCTATGTCCAATTCTTTTCTGAATGCATGTGGTTACAAGTGACCATGTGCACACATAAAATTATCTTATGAATAATACAAATGCGACCCCAGACTTCCAACACAGTCACTAATAAGAATTACACATATGCTAATAAAAATTACAAACAACATGCTAATTGTGTCAAATGGAATATAATTGATAACTGGTACTGCAAAGCAACAGAGCCCAAGTCGATATGTACATATATAGACGAAGAATGTACACTTGCATTATGGAACATTTTTGTTCAAGAAAGGATGGTAGTCTTTTAAGTTTTGGAACATGACATTCTCTTCAGCTTACAAGTTTGGTAGGCACTTTCATGTGAGTTGCTCCAAGTTGAATCACTGGCTGGCAGATACTTGTAAAACTATGCACTCTCTAAAAGTTTTGTAAGCATGACTACACTCAATTTTTGTGAGAAGACAAATCAACATGTGAGCAAAACAGAAGCAAATTGGTAACCAGGCAAGTGCACCAAAACGCACAAGCAAAAGATGCTTATAGTACCAGTAGAAATAGTTTAAAAGCTTTACACAAAACAGAGCACTCCTGATAATTCTGACATCAGGCCCTGCAATAATTCTTACAATAGAATTTGAGGTGCACAAATTGAGGTATGGGTTTTACAGAATGTGAGAAACAATATGTACCCACCACAGTTTAAGATAGAATTGATTCACATGGCCAGATTGGCCCTAGACAGCCCAATTTGGGAATCCTGGTCTAATTCATTGATTGACAGTGACTCCATCTTAGTTCAGATTGGAGTCTTAATACAAACTGGCTCATCAGGTGTGTTATACTTCTCCTTTGTGACGTTTAAAAAATCTTGAAGAAAATTCATAAATTTTAATCAGAGCAAGCCCATTGCGCATGCAACCCATTGGCAACAAGTTTCACACTAGTGGCATGCAAAGCAACAATCCTCAATGAAACAAAGAAGCACTATGAAGGTTTTGAAATTATGAGCTTCAAATCCTCCATGGCTTTCAATAAAGCTTCCGCTAATTTCTCAGGTTGCTTGCCACCCGCCTGAGCAAAATTTGGTCGACCACCACCACCTCCACCACATATCCTTGCAATTGTCCCTATGAATTTACCAGCCTGAAGCCCAGAATCAACTATCTTGGGGCTGAAAGTAGCCACAATGCTTACCTTCCCATCACCAGGACATGATCCCAGAACTACAGCAGCTGGGTCTCCGAGCTCTGAAAGTATATACTCTGCTGCCGCTTTCAATGACTCCGGATCAATTTGGTCAAATGATGCCACCAACACTCTGTACAAAGTCAAATTGATTGTTAACACCTAGCAATTAGGTTTTGAATTGACTGTAGTAGGTATCCAGGACTTTAAAAGCAAAATCACCATACTATCAGCTGTAATCGTTCTCATCTTGCTATCAAACACTTTCTGTTGCATTGTTCTGAACCGTTGTTTGAATTATAATCCATCATGCAATTGTTATGAGAGTCTTCAAATCAGTTTCCCATAATATGTAGTTTTTCAAATTATTACTTGTGAAGACAAGGTGTGGGTCAAGTATGTTGGGACATTCAGACGAAATCATGTGTATGAAATTATTACCTTGCACCAGAAGGTCCAACAGAAATAGCTGTAGGAATAAGAGCCTCTGCCTTGGCTTTTGCTAGCCCAATCCTCAGTGAAGACGCCTCATTCCGGGCAGCACGAACCTCCTCTTGCAATCCCGCAACTCGTGATGCCAGATCATCCACCTTAACCTGAGCACATATTTAAACAGCTGCCTGTTGAATCTGGAAACAGAACTTAGGTATCTCAAAGAGACCCATATCCAATTCATTCAGTAAGGAATTAAAGGTGACTAGGTGGTAACAGTCTACAACTGTTATATATGGGAAATTTTTCATCCATGAAAGCCCATTCTCCAGACAAAGAAGAAAAGTTCATCCACCAAACAGGGGTGCACAACAGACCAATCCTGGTAACTGGTAATCATGGTCTCAGCTTCTTTTACCTTGAGAGCAGTACTGAGCTGCTTGACTACATTATCACGTGCATTTACATATTCAATGAAAGCACTCCCAGCAACTGCCTCAATCCGCCGCACCCCTGAAGCAATCCCTTGCTCTGACACTATTTTCAAGCCACGAATTTCTGCTGTGTTGCTGACATGAGTTCCACCACAAAGCTCCATGGATATACCTGGCACTGAAACCACCCTCACCTGCAACATCAAATCCAAACATCTTCAGTTCCACGAATGGCCCTACACCCAGAGAGGGGACTTCCAGTATGTGATATAGAGTCATCATCATCTTACTCAGAGTTGGCACCCACAACCCCAGTACAAAGCATAGTTAACAGGACCAGTGCAAACTATCTTCTTTTCTCCAAGGCTTACTTGGTGAGACCCTGCAAGTGTGTTCTCCATCTGCACCAGCTATGTCATCATTGGGATCTGGATTAAGTGTTCATGCCAACTCCTACATAGCTACTGCAGCTGATTTAACACCATTTTGACTGGACAGAATGCAGACCACATGAACATGATTCACACAGAAACTGAGGTTCAAATCAGCTCAGAAAACAACTAGTAAAAGAAACCCAACAGACTCACCTGCTCTCCATATTTCTCCCCAAACATGGCAATTGCACCCTTCTCTTTTGCAGCAGCAAGAGCCATCTCCTCTGATGTCAGCGAGACACCCATACCTATCCAGTCATTGACAAGGGACTCAACCTGTGTGACTTCTGCTTCTGTCATTGCCCGTGGCAGATTGAAATCAAATCTTAACCGATCAAAGGCCACCAGCGATCCTGCTTGTGATGTGTCTGCACCCAACACTTTCTTCAATGCTGCTTGTAACAGGTGTGTTGCTGTATGATGAGCCTGCACACAATTGTGTTGCTTTTTCAAACCCTTCAAATTATTGATTATTATTTTTTTTAAACAGCCAAAGCAAAATACAGAGAAATCTACAGAAAACAAAAGCCAATTACCTGTGCACGTCGTCGTAAATTTGAATCCACCTCAGCATCCATAGACAAACCAACAGTCACCTTCCCTTCTCTTACCTTGCATCTATGTCTAAACCTACCCGCTTCTTTTACCACATCAATTACTTCTACGACAGCACCCTTCTCACCAGCCCCTTTAACAGCAAGTAACCCATGATCTCCAATCTGACCACCTGATTCTGCATAGAATGGTGTCCTATCCAGTAGAATCTCTATGTCCTCCTCACCCTCTGTAGATTCAGATAAAGAAACCCCATTTGACAAAATTCCAAGAACTGAAGATGAGGTCAAAAGCTCATCATAACCTACAAACTGTGTCTCAGGAACTGTTGCCAAAGCATCAGCAGCAGCACCTCCCACTGTTAGTTTTATTACATTGTGAGCAGCCTGAGACTGCTTGCGTTGGATGTCCATTTCTGCCTCAAACGCAGTCAAGTCTACTCCAACACCTCGTTCGGCTGCCACCTCTTCAGTGATCTCCACAGGAAATCCAAAAGTGTCATATAGCTTGAATATATCCTTCCCTGAGAGGTAAGGTTTACTGGAGGCTCCATTTTCCAAAGCTGCATTTAACAACTCTTCCAGCAACTTTTCCCCTTTCTCTAAAGTTTGAACAAATCGCAATTCCTCCCTTTGAAGTTCTTCATAGATTTTGGATGCACGAGTTGCAACGTCAGGATCAACATCACCACTCATTGCCACTGCTACCTCAGCAACTACTGGCAGAAAGGCTCCTCCTAAGTCTCCTTTCCCATCTCCATGTATTCCAAGTAGGCGGCCCATGCGCACAACACGCCTAATCAGCCGTCTCACTATGTAACCCCTCCCTATGTTGGATGGGTTCACACCATCTGATATGAGATAGACTACTGCCCTAATATGGTCTCCAATCACCTGCCAACAACATTCCACACTCACCTTATGATGTGCTCACTCTTGTACAAAATGAAGACACATACTTCAGAACCTTAAGTATTATAACATGAGCCATTCTACAGTAAAATCAGGTACTCAGTCTGTGCTAATCCATAATGGATTCTACAACGACATAACTGACATCTTTAAGGAGTATCTGCCTTAAGCCATCACACCTGGCTTCCTTAAGGACTCACTGTGTATTGGAATTTTTGACCTGACTATTTCTCTGAACATTCCTTGCTCTGAAGAGGGAACATTCTTGCTGTAAAGAGCAAACATTCCTTTCTCTAAAGAGTCCATCACACAAGCATTGAAACAAGCTGTGGGTATTCAACCCAGAGGGACTGGAACTTTGAAGAGAGCAGACCTTCAGAAATGTCTTAGTGCTTTCATCAGCTGTCATGTAGTTCACACGTGCGAGTTCCGCAGCACAAGCAATAATGGGAAAAATCAAGTCTGTCTCATAATTATTGGGCACCTGTTTTCAACCATCCCTGCTGCTCTGTCAAACATTTTAAGGAACAGCAACCAACAAAATTATGGAACCATGAACACACTGGTCTCCAACATGGCTACCTTATCCATGACTCAGGCAAATGCAGAAGGATTAATATAGTTGGAAGTTAAGATCCCTGACTAATATGAAGGAAACTTAATGACTTCCTGCAATGTGTTAGGCACAGTTTTCTAAGACCGGGTGTTAGACAATTGTGAGATAATTAACAGCCTATCTGCAGCAGAAAACATTGGGGGACCTGGGTGCATCCAGCGGGTACTGGTCCCTTCTGGTGGTTTTCAACTTGTCTGATTGAACATACATATATCACTAATATTGCAGAGAAAAATCCAAAACAACCCATTGAAGGTAACTGTAGTGTCAGTCCAGTGAAACCAAAACTAATATCACAAAAATGAGTGAGGTTGTAACTTTTTGCATGTCACTCACAAGTATCAATTTCATCATGAATAGCAGTCCCTAGCTGCCATGACTCCCAACAATGGTCATAGTAAGTATATAATAATCAGCCAAAAAACTTGGGAAAATTATTATACAGAAATCTGTGTCATGGTTTTCTGTCACGCTTGTGGTTGAACCACGGGAAGACTCAGACATGATGTTGGCTAGCACTGAAGAGAGAGTCTGAGTTGAACATAATAGATTCAAGACAATGAACAACACACACACATTACCTGTTGGAGAATTTGTGCCATACGCTCCAGGCCAAGCCCAGTATCAATGTTCTTGTTCTTCAGAGGCTCCAAGTGTCCATCATCAGTACGATTATATTGCATAAAGACTAGGTTGTAAAACTCAATAAACCGGCTATCATCACCCAGATCCTGTAACCACACAACAGAAGTCTCAAACTGGTCAGAAAACTGTTGCTGGTAAATTCTTACAAAGGTGAAAAAGGGATGCTATCTTCAAAGTTCAAATTCTTTCAAGTCTGGCTCCTGCTCTA
>Ga0209208_10000054_pt1 | contig 107069 bp, 85 predicted proteins | sample S1TSphfallax_3_FD_187694 | JGI IMG/M metagenome (GOLD analysis project Ga0209208, IMG submission 187694) | Host-associated microbial communities from peat moss isolated from Minnesota, USA - S1T2_Fd - Sphagnum fallax MG (SPAdes) (version 2) | ecosystem: Host-associated > Plants > Peat moss >... | reverse complement strand
GAAATGATCATATGGGGAAAATAATTACAATGTGATGGGGACAAAAACCTTCCGCCAAAATTTGATGGATTGTTACAAGACGCACAAAACTTTATGGGAAATCATGTATTTAGTCATTAAATGCAAGTACTACAATGAACAATAGGAGGTTGAAAGCTAAAATGGTTACAAGTGCAAAAATGACTATATAAAACAATGAAACCATTCACAACAAAACTTAGAGGTAATGGAGGTACTTCCAAAACTTGGAGGTAGTGAATTACATTTTTTTGTACACCTTAACACCAATGTGACATCTCATGACATCTTTATGATTTGGAAAATTGTGGTTTAGTTTATTCAAAATTATATTACAAGATCTTTCAAGGATTGAGGGGCAACATCTGAACGTGTAGTTTAGAATGCACTTTTCATGGTTTCCAATTGCATTTGTCTCCCCATGCCCCTCTGAATGTTGTGTTTGTTTACACCCAAAACTTTTGTAACACCCTTATTCTTATCATTGGATGACCCAAATGCTAACATACAAACAATGTCTTTAACAACAACTAAATCAAACTTCTTTTGGCCTATTAAATGTTTTGTAATCCTTGCCTTCATGTTTGACAACACTTTGTGGTTACATTTCACACGTTGTAAATCCACATACTAATTAGGAACCATGTTATTGAGCAATGGATGGGAAATGAATTTCTCAAGCACAACATGTTCAATCATGGAATCTAATTTTTTCATTTTTTCAATAACAAATAATGCAAACTTCCTAGACAAATTTATAGTGAACTTTTGGAATTGGGATTTGTAGCAAAGAAAAGGTTTATAGGTGGTAAGGTCTACAAGGTTCATAGCTTATGAGCTTTGACCTTCAACTTCTGTTGTTGTTGTTGCTTTATGCATACGACATTTCCTCACATGTTCCTTCGTTTCTGCCTTTTTTTCCTCACCATACCAAGTTTGATACGCTTCCAATTCTTGATTCACTTTACTCGGCCCTTTCGGATCTTGCCCACTTGTTTCCCCCCTTTCTCCCCCTTCTTGATCTTGTTGACTATTTTAAAGGTTTCTTTTACGAGTAGCTATGGAGGGGACAATTGCTAGCTTGCACCTAATTTCAACCAAAAAAGGTTTGCATCAAATTGAGCTTGTAAATGGAAATGCCAAAACAAGCTTTAATGTTCAATCTTATTTGCTATTTCTAGGGTTTGTTATGTGATGAGCCATGGAAGGATCTGTTATTTACAACCAATATCAACCAAAGAAAGGTTACATCTAACTAAACTTCTAAATGGATATGTTGAAACAAGCTTGAACACAAACAATATGTCAATCAAATTGTAGATCAAAGTTCAAGTGGTCCTTACCCTTTGCGATGAGCCTTCATTGTCACTAACATTAAAAGGGACGTTATAATACAATATTTTGTTGAACAACTTCCTTGTAGGTCTTGAATGACAATTACAAGCACATCTGGCACTCAAGATTTGACCTGCAATAATATCATGAAAATCCAATATTGTTTTTGAATGTCTCCTACCACAATCCTCCTTCATACATGATTCAATTATTGTAGATATGGGTTATGATGGACTTTTAAGCGACATATAGAAAAACTCCAAATCTAGATCATCATTTTCATCTTCCAAAGACCCTAGAATGTGATTTGTAATGTCCTAGATAGCCTTGTTTATTCAATTGAAATCTCTTCAAAATATGGTTTTGCCTTTCGACTTCCCCATGGGCGAAACATTCCCCTTCCCTTAAAAACATGTATTCAAACTTCACAAGGTGCGAATCGCAATTCATGTTTGTTGATACCTTAACATTTGGGACCTTGAGTAAACAACATGCGCAATTCCCACTTAACAATGCCTACTTTTGGCAAGCAATTGTAGTTTGTGTTTCACCTAAACCTTAACTCTAATCCAATGAAAGCAACTATTTCAAACCATAACCTTGAATGTTCATCCTCTTTTGTTATGTTTCATCCATCAACACAACATTAACTTTTCGACAATAACAACTTAGAAGTTTCATGTACAATTGATCACAAAGATTAAAATTCATAAATCTGTGTATTCTAACATGTAGGATTCAAGAACAACTAAAAACTTTGGTATTCCATCAAATTTATAACTTAATTCATGCATTGTTGTTGAAGGAAAATTTTAATGAAAATTCAACAACAAATATAACAATTTATATTGCATTTAAAATAACTAAGTGGGTTTAATTAATGTGCATAAATCAATGTTGTGCTTGTAAATAGTGGAGCCAAACCAACAATATAATACTTACTATACTAAAAATTATGAAACACTCCCAAATTTGTTTTTATGCAAATCATGCATGTTTCAAGCCTAATTCAAGCTCAATTCAAGACTTCAACAATGGTTATAGTGCTAAATGAGTGCTTTTGGACCTTTTATTGTTTATGAAATTATTTGAAATTTTTACATGTCATTAAAAAAAAATGTATTACACAATATTATGTAATCATTTCAAGTATTTCCAAATTTAATGTTGAGTTGGACCAAAATTAGTGGATCTTTTAGTAGGGGTTACACTTTGAATCAGTTTTTTTTATTGCATTTGGACCCTAAAAACATCATTAATATATAACACAAGCCATATGATATTAATCTATTTATAGCTCAATGAACATGTTTTAAGTGACATGAATATTTATTTTTGAAAATAGAGGAAAAAAATCAAAACATTTAAAACCTACATGTTTGTCAAATTACTTAACCAAGATAAAACTAAAAATAATAATGTGATGATGTAGTAATTAAAAAAATCAATCAAATAATGGTTTAAATTTTTTTTTGGATAATATTATCTATGGACTCTACATTTGGCATTTTGTTGTCTTGTAAAATTAGTCTTTAGCAAAATTGAACAAGGGCTTATGAGTGTTTTTATAAGACATTTTACATGCAAAATACTATTTGATCATTATTACAAGATGATGTACATAACATGAATAAATAAATAAAAATAACTTTGTGCATGTCTTATAACAAATCAATGTGTCATTAACAGTCTATTGGTATAATGACATGTTTGACAATCCAAATTTTCTTATTATAAATATATTAGAATACCTTTGCATGAATTTCTATTGAACAAAAATGATCATTCTATGTATTCATGATTGATTGTGTTTGTGATCTTTTCATTAATTTGTCTTGGAGGTTCATTAATTAAATATTCAATTTGAAACATCATTAATTATATGGGTAGATGTTCAACATTTTCCTCATTACAAATGTCATTTCTTGGAGATAAATCTTAATAAATTTACAATATAAAAATGATTGATTTTCTAATAATATGAATATAAAATATCTTTGAAATTTTATGGAAACACTTATAATTATAATTGACATTGCATAATAGGACATAAGATGAAATGAATGTCATGAAATAATCACAACTTGATGAAATTAAATGGTTTGTATGTAGACTTTTCAAACTCATTTGGTGATCCTTGTCCCTTATGCAAATAGGACCTATTAGAAAAAAAATCCATCTTATTTATAGCATAATTTATGTCATTGATGTCATTTTTAGATTTACATTTTATTTATTAAAGTAGTACCTTGACATCTTTGGCACTAATTATATTATTTGTAAAAAAATAATAATTTTCAAGTTAATTTTTTTCAAAGAAAAGTTTTTGTCAAGAAAAATAAATAGCCTTTTGGAATATTCAAGAATGCACCAGTACTTGCAAATTGGGTGCAAAATGAAATTGGCAAGACTTTTTAAACCATAAAAGTTGATGACAACCATTTTTTATTTTTAAATTATAAAAATTTCTCATCTTTTATGTAGTTGAAACATACACAAAGTTTGGCTCTTGATTTCAAATTTTACATTATTCAAATATTTAATAATTTGGTTAAATAAATTGCATGTCAATCACAAATCATGTGTTTTTCAACCTACTACCACTATGTATAACACCAAAGTCTTAAAAATCTTGACAATATTTTGTGCATGTTGTTATTTATGAATACATGCTTCACATTGAAATAAATTTGTGTCTCACCTTTTCATTCAACAATGATTTTAAAGCTTCATGACCTATTAAACAATACATTATTCATCTTTTGAAAGATGAATCTTGATGTTCTAAATGTTAACATGTTTCATATGAAGGGAACAACATGCTTTGGTGTACATATATTGTAAACCATTAAACCACATTTTACATCCATACAAATTTTATGGATTTAATATTGATTAATTTTCGTAATGTTCATAATTCCAACAAGTTGTCACATTTAATTGAACATGATGGTAGCTTTTGGTTTGTATTGAAAATAAAAATTACAAATTAATAATAGGAAATTCCATTATAATTATAAATTTAAAATTAATTAAATTATTGACATTTCTAATAACTAATATTAGTATTTTCAATTCAATGATGATTTTAATCAAAATTAATAATACTATAATAAATTTACATTAATAGTTTTATCAATTAAATAAAATATAATGACATAAAACCATTGATTTTTATATTAGATTTTTTTTGTGCAATGTCAAAGGACATAAAAAATTACATAGGGGGACATTGTGAACATTGGGATTGAAAATATTTTATATATTTTTTCAAATGGGGGGTCATTGGGAGGCAAAGTAGAAAGGACATTGGGGGATGTTGGGAAGGCCCCAAATTTGTTTTTGGAAGCAATGAGGGTGCCAAAAAGGATGTCATGGATGCTATAAAGTTTGGTTTTAATAGATGAAAATTAAATCATGTTCTAAAATTTAAATGAATAAAAAATGATTTCATAAATATTTTATACGATCATGGATTACAAATGTGTAGTAACTAGTTATTTTTGAAATAATTTATTCAAGTAAAATTTAAATGTATAAATATATTGACCTTATTTTGTCCTCAATCGATTGTCATTGGTAGTGCGAATAAATGCACAGCCCAAATTTGACTAAATTAATTAGAGTTGGATGGTACGTGAAATAGAAGTAGCATGGCCGAAGTCATGCTGAGGCGTCTGCTGAGCCACAGAGTTTCAGAAAACTTTCACATGGCCTATTTCAAACTTTTAAATTTTAAATTACACTATTAGTTTGTAACAGATCAGTACAATGTTTTTTTTATGTGAATTGGTTTCATGTTTTCTGATGTCATACACTCGTATGTCCAGTGGATGGTGCGCTGGTGGGTGCTGGTTCACTGTGGCCCTACTGTAGGACCTTTACCGTTCCAACTTCTTCTTTTCAAATATTTAATTATTTTTCATTCTTTGACTCTGCCAGTAACTATAAGAATTTCCTGAATTCCTGCCACTTTCAAAGAGCTGCCTGTTGACGTGAAATAAACGAAATGACCAGGCCTCTGCTGCAACACTATATAACAAAGCCTTTTAGATAGTCAGAAACCAAAAGCCTCTCGTATCGGAACGTGGACGGGAGCACCTGCATAAGCTTTCCTTCCAAATTTGTGTGGTCTACACTTTGATGTTTGCAAACTTTTTTTACGTTATTCAGGTCGACAATGTTTCAATTAATCTTAAATATTAGGATCCATGCATGCACTTTCTTTTGCAGCTCGTTATTTGGAAAAAGAAAATTGCTCGATGATCAAAAAATTGTTGTATATATAACCAGCAAGCTGAGCTAGACTATTTTCTTTTGTAATTTAGAAGAGGTTTTGCATAATTTCTGCTTGGGGTTATAACTTATGATCGTTGAGGAGCTCTCGCTGGTAGGAAGAACTTGTCGTAAATCAGTTCTCCAGCACTGGAATATTTTTTCTTACATCTGAAATCTGAAGTCGCTTGAACCGGCCTCATTTGTTATAATGTATGTTTATGCTGTTCTGAGATTCATGGGTCTTTGTTGTTTGTCTATGGGGTTGCAGGCCAATGGCAATCTCCTCAGTTTATGCACGTTTGCAGACGCCTGATGGATGCGGTTCGACATGCACAGCGAAAGCAATAATCACGGCAAGCTCGGCACACACGCTCATGGGCACATTTAATCCTGCCTTGAATGCTATGAGAGGAAATTGTTCGATCCACGAGTTTTGCGGCATTTCGTGGCAGCTTCATCGGGTATGAACTTGTGTGAACATTGCCTTTCTAATGACCTGAAGATCTTCCTACTTCTCAGCTCGTAAAAGCTTCAGAATGCTGCTTGTCCTTATGTTTGTCTGTAGTAAACTTACAGTAATGAGGTTCTTCCGACAAACTAATTGTGCAGGCAAAGCATTTGCAGCCAGAAAGGTGGGTTTGTGCTGGCGGATCAGTCGGGTCCCGCAAGCAGTTTAAATCCTCCGTCTCGACCTCCGATTCCTCCCTGTCCTCAAAGCCATCCCATAGCTTCTCGAGCTCCCCCGTTGCATCTTGCAACTCCTCTTTGGCTTCCATAGACAACGAGGTCCCCATCGATCCCAGTCCCAACACCTACCGGCCTCCGCCAATTCCCAGTTGTTAATACTCGATCCTTCCATTTCCGTCCCGACAGATATCGACCCAGCTCATGCAGGCCAATATTGTGCCACGCTCATCTTCGACCTCGGTGACGTCCTCTTCACTTGGTCAGCGGAGACGGAATCAGCCATCTCCTCTAACACGCTTCGCAAGATTCTCCGATCCGCGACCTGGTTCGAATATGAGAAAGGTATGTATACCGAGTCTGAGGCCTACTCACGGGTGGCGGCAGAGTTTGGTGTGGCATATGCGGATGTGAAGCGCGCCTTCCAAGGAGCACGTGCTAGTCTCGCACCCAATGAAGGGCTGGTAGCATTCATCCGTGAACTCAAGTCGCACAGCAAGGATCACGAGGTGAAGATCTTCGGGATGAGCAACATCAGCGTGCCTGACTGGGAAGTGCTTCAGACGAAAGGTCGTCCGGAGGATTGGTTATTGTTCGAACGTGTTTTCACGAGTGCAGAAGCAATGGAAAGAAAACCAACCTGGGATTCTACCAACACGTCATTCGTGAAATTACTAAATACTCTGACGCGCAACCCAAATCTGAAGTAAAGGGACACAATTTAAATTGGACATTCGACCCGACGAGCACAATCTTTGTAGACAACAAGCTTGAGAATGTAGTTTCTGCGCATTCATGCGGCTTACGCGGTTTACAATTCACTTCTTTTGAAATTCTTGCACAATCTCTCCGCAACGCAATACTCAACACTCACACGAGCGCACAATTGGTTACGAGCGAATGCAAAGAATATGCCGAGCATTACAAACACGGGTGTGGTGCTACACGAAATTTTTTCTCAACTGCTCATACAAGAAGCAACCGGCGAGCGAGACTTGGTGGAATTCGTTGAACACCCCCGTCTATTCAATTTCTTCCAAGACAATTATGGTGTGCTAACCACGGAGGACTTCCCTTACGACGTCGACACGACGAGCGTGGGTCTTTCCGTGTGCACGCATGTGGATGCTTTGACGGAACATTCTCTGATGGATGAGATGCTTACGTATCGTAACGCGGACGGGATTGCACAAATTTATTTCGACCACAAGAGACCACGTATTGGTGAGCTTTCTCCTTCCGTTTGTCTTTCAGATGATTTTTGTTTGAGAGTTATTTCTGAGTTGTAAGAACCTCCGCCCAAATTCTTGGTGTATTTGGAAGAAAGTTTACAAAGAGTAAGAAACCGCGGGCCATTTAGAAATGCGAGACGCTAAAACCCCACCAGTAGAGTTAGTGAAATAACAAAGAAATGTAAACCTACCAAACTTAGTGAACACCAAAGAAATGCAAAGTCCCTGAAAATTATTGTATACTAATGAAACGTAAAAGCTGTTGCAATTAGTTTGCGCTCAAAATAGAAGTGTTTTCGACCCTTCTATACGGCCTTAACAACTGAAGGTTGCAGCACCATTTTTGGCTATCCTCCACCTTGGACCGGCCATACTGGGCACTCACAAAACCTGTTGTAATGAAGGTTTTTGTCCTTGGATAAACCACAACTGAGATACCAGGGTTCCACATTCGTAACCCACTTCCACCTCACACTAATAGGTAACTACCAATGTTTCGCTGGTTATTGAACTTTGAACTGGGTAACAAGCAGGGTCCGCGCTGGGGCATCAAGAAGTGGTAAGTGTTGGCCACTTGGTGACCACTAGGTAGGTAGATGCACGTGGATGGTCCCTACATATCTAACGACTGTGGTTAATTATGGGACTGAATACAATGAAAAAGTCTTTCCTGTTCACATAGCATCCATGTTGCATGGTGCACAGGTGGGTGCAGACTCAATTTGGCCTTAACCCATTGTGAAGCAAGCTTGAAAATGCATGTGAGGGCCTATGTGGATTAGCGTATAGGGTTTAGTGAATAATATTTTTCAAATAATTGGTATATGATTATATCTGTTATGTCTTTTCTCCACACTGAGTAGTATTGTGTATGTAAACCCCATTGCTTGCATGAACGTCCTCTCATTCTTCTATGCCCATGGGTGTGGGCATGAACTCTCCCAAGAATTTGCATTGGTGCATGCCATATTGCAACATCGTGCATACCTTGATGGCACAATATATTATTATGGTGCAGATGCATTCCTCTTCTTCCTCTCTCGCCTCCTAGAGGTTTCTCCTTCTATTTATGAACACATTGCCCCACTCTTCTCCAAACGCATCCTTGAACGTGTTGGCGAGGGTGGTGATGCACTTGCACTTGCAATGCACATAATTGCTGCATGTATGGTGCATGTGGAGGATGCACTAGGGAGTGACATCCAACAATTGAAGAGGATGCAAGAAGTAGATGGAGGTTGGCCAATTGGGTGGATTGACAAGTATGGCAATAAAGACATCCTAATGGGGAACCCTGGCCTAACTACTATATTGGCTATGAAAGCATTAGAATTGGTGGAAAAGAGTTAAAAGAAATAGCCATTTGAAATTAAGGATTAATTTTGTGATTTATTTATGTTGTTTGAATGTGATGATGGAATTCAAGTTATACTTGCATTTTCAACCATCTTACAATGCACATTATCTTGCATGGCTGCATCATTCATTAACCTTAAGGAGCAAGGTTTTGTTTTTGGTGATGTAGCCACAATGGCAATGATTCACAAAATAATTTGGCCAAATAGCTAGGTATTAGATATGAAAGTAAAAAAAAATAGAATCCTTTTTATTCTTGGCTTCATAATGGAACTTATCATAAAAATCTAGCAATTTGAAAAAATAACTTCAAAATCTGGTGGATTTGGGTCATTTCATGAAGAATGCTTTGTATAGGTCAAAATCACATTTTCCAGGTCAAAATTTGACGAAATTCACTAGTATAAGAAACAAACAACACAAAAAACCAATAAAAGAACAATGGCCAAAACCATCATAGGGGAGACGAAAAGGGGGAGGCTAAAGAAAGGCCAAAAGATGCACAACTTGAAGGGCCCAAAAAGAGGTTAGTCTCTCTCGTGGTAAGAAGTTATTTCACCCATGGCTCCTCTTATGTTATGAGCATGCAAATCGTGAGATCTAATAATAGTGGGAGGTCTAAAACAAGCATCACCTACCAATGCAATCTTCTTTTCTATAGCAAAAGTTAAAGCACGTTGAAGAGCAGTACTAACATGCTACTTAAAAAATTGAATGTAAAAAGACAAGGATAAATGACCTTTCAACCGTCTATCGTGGAAAAGACAAACACACTACTAAAGAGGCCATATTTAGCACCTCCTTAGCACATGTAGGGTGCACATCAGTGTTTCTTTTTGGTAAAAATCACCAAAACCCAACACCCTTTTTTTGAAAACAAAATATTCTTTCACAAATGTTTTTTTTTGGAAAAATAATTTGTCTAAAAAGGATATAAAATTGTTCTTTTGGGGAGGGTGTCACCACACATATGCCTACTAACTACAGTTTTAAAAGTTCCTTGAAATAAAATCGCAATTAAGTCAAATATTCTATGCTTCCTCTTGATTTGATGTGCACATAATATTCTTTTATTATAGTTTAATTTGTTGTTGGAGACATGTTTAGTACTATCAACAATTTATACTCTTTCATTTATAAATTTTCCCATTAATAGTATCATCGATAATCATATTTGCACCGTGATTTTCCAAGTGTAATTTTCAAAGTTCTTATAGTTGATTGACTATCTAGGATAGAATAGCCTACCACCAAACATTTTTCAATATTTTTTTCACTCCTTAACCAAATTGATTAATTTTTGTGTCATTAGACATGCAAATTGAAAAGTTACAAAAGTTCTTTGAACGTTAGAAGTAAAGGAGTCTAAATAAAGGAGCAATGTAGAAAACACAAAAAAAAAATGAGCAATAATTTGTTCCAATATTTTTGAAAAAATAGCTCTAGACCCTTTTTAGTTCCAACCTTGTAACTTCCTCATTTTTGTTGGATTTGAGTGATTTAAAACATGATGGGTGCACTAATTAAAACTTTGTATTCTAAGGCCAAAGATGCACTCAAATTCAAAATCTTAGTATATTTTTACTCATTCATCATTGAACACTAGATTCCTTTACACCAAACACCCCATATCTTACCCATTTTTTCATCGAATTAAGAGATTTTTGTAATGTTGGAAGTGCTAAGTGTAAGGCTAAAAAACTAATGGGCTTCAAAATTAAAGGAACAATGTGTGAAAATTTGACTTCATTTGAGTTCTTAGATTTTGACCCATAAGCCTGACGCACTCCCAACTCCTTAAAGGACTCAAATGTGAGTCCCAAACAGGAAACAATGGAAGAAGGAAGAGTTGGGGCACACTCCCTAGCTCACAACATTTTGAGGGTTAGAGGGGCATGCTGGAGTTCCGGGATGGGACTAGGAAGAGTTGACAATCTTCACTCACTCACACGGGCCTACACATAACCCACACAAAGTGGTTAGCGCATAGTTGGAGCACCTTTGGTGCTAGGACTCACCATGAACAACACGGACACACAAGACTCACCACGGCCTGAACTTGGGGGAAGCCACCACCTTCTCACTTATAGTATACTCTGCAGCTCTCCACGGGGCCCACATCCAAATGGCTTTTCTCTCACGAGACTCCCGAATGGGAGTCCCGAAATCGCGCTAGCTGGGACTCCCATGACTTTGGAGCCCCATAACTTTGCGAACAGATCTTGGATCGAAATGCGGTCTCAAGCAAAGTTGTAGCTCTCGTCAAGAGCTTTTCAACAATATGTCGCACGTCATTTGCAACTAAATAAATCAGGTTGATTCCCGAATTTTTATAGTCAAAAGTCAAATTGGCAATTTGACTCGCGACCCTTCTTTTAGCCATAACTTGTGTTTCAAATGTCCAAATGAACAATGCGAGCCCATTTTAGACATCTACGTTCCAAGAGCTTTTGAATGATATAAAATATGTTATAAGCCATTAAGTTTTGACCCCTGAAATTGCTCTTTGAAGTTTCGAAACTCCATTGGGACTCCATTTCCCAAAGTGGGAGTTGCCTTGGGAGTGTGAGGGTTCACTCCCTCACACTTTCCTACACTCCTAGGACTATGTGATGTGACTCTTGGGCTTCATCTTGGCCCGCACTCTTGTAACCCCTTTGCCTTGGTTGCGAGCCCAAGGCTAGGGTTGCGACAAAGCTTATTTACCCTATTCCCTTTATTCTTTTAATTACAATGTAGTCCCTTGATTTGTTGCCCTAAATGTTAGACCATTAGGTTTTAATCCATTTTGGGTGGGGGGGAGGAAGGAGGGAAGGGGGCTCCATTGGGATGATCTTTTGCATTTATGTTTATAGACTTACTAACTTTAAAATGTTTACAACATTTTAAAACTAGAACTAATAACAATGTATCATACCACTTTTTGTTATAATACATAACTTTTATGTACTCATGATAATGCCATGCATCAAAACTTAATTATACCCTATGTCATGAATTTTTCAAGCCTATTTTGGTTTTGTGAACAACAAGATATACATGATTTGGACTAATGATAAAATGGATTAACATGTTGTTGCACATTAATGGCGACAATGTCTTAGAAATCATTATTTTACTACTCTAGGATAAGAAATCATGTTTAAATATGGCAACTATTTTCAAAACATTCAAATATTGAATAAAAAATGGTCATAAATGAAAAAAACATGTAACAAAATATTCTCATTTCATTTTTTCTTTCACTAGGATGCAAAAATTCACCACAAAGAAAGATGTTTTAAATGTTTTAAACTATTAATGAATCGATTTAAATGGACCAAATGTTCATCAAGTAACATGACTTTTAATGATGATAACCTACAAGACTTTTCTTTATTCCAAAGAAAAAGGGGAAAATAAAATATGAAAATAAACAAGAGGAGACAAAATAATGATATGGTTCACAATCAAATGCAAGGCCAAGTATGCCATGGTTCACTATCTAACACAATAAATGAGGAATTTCCATGTTCAAGGACAAAGGTAGAAGACATCCTTCACCTACCAACAATAGATGACATATTTCGAGTGGTAATGGGTGAAAGGTTTATATTAAGTGGTGGTAGTCAAAAAATAGCCAACCCCATGACTATTGTTCAACCAAAGATTATGGAGATCTACAACTTTTGTAACATAACTGAAACCTTTGTTTACAATAAATGGTTAAGGTTAAAAGTAGCATGGACCTTCAAGGCCTTTCATTCCCCACACATTGTTGGCACAAAGTTGTAAAAACTCAATGACTTATTTATGTAAATAATCATAGAATTTTATCACTATGAAAAGGAAATGATCTTTCAGGTGGCAATCTTAATAACTCCTTTTCTTTGTTTGGGCTACCTCTAATGCTACAAAACCATGTGTAAAAAATGCATGGGCCAAAAGATTTGCACAAATGGGATCACAATAACAATGTCTACAAAGGTTTTGACCCCATCTTTAAAAAGGACATTGTCAACGTGACGTCTAAATGTTTATAGCATGAAAGAAGGAAGATCATGCAAATGCTTCTAAACCACATGAAAGACAATTTCTTATTCAATGCAAAGACATCATTAATGGTGTCATGTATCCCAATGTGTTCATTGTCATGTGAACATTGTAAAAATGGATACCCAGAGGATTAATGGGATGAATGTAAACACAATGAAGGAGGCTTGTGACTAAGGGATGGAATACTCGAAGTTGAATTTGCAAAGAGATGGAGAAAAATGTTTATGACAAACAAAACATCATTTGGATTGGTTGAGTTGTGAACCAAGCACTTGAACATGAAGGATGCGAACTTGATGGATGTTAAACATCATGTCAAAAGGTCCATGCAAACATTTTAAAATGGAATTTTGAAATCATTTGATTTGTTTGTTGATGAAATGTTTGTAAGGGTGAAAACACCCACATGCCACAAGGGGCAAGAGGTTTTAGGCTACATTTAATTGTTCTTGGAAAGGGATAGTGCTTAAATTCATGTGAACCAAATTTTCCCACAGAAAAAATCAATGGTCAAATAAAAACCAAAAGGCCAAGGATGAAACAACTAATGCCCAACTCCCTAATAATGCAATTGGAGTAATGACAACACTAATGGAAATAAAACCAATGCCTCTTAAGGAAAAGAAGATTGGTGATGAGTTAATTTTCCTTCAAAACCATAAAAAAATCTTGGATTTATAATATGTTAAAAAACTCAAAATAAAGATAGGTCAAAGGATGTAAAAAGGTTTTTAAACTTAAAAAAAGGAAAAATGTATCAAAGAAAATATGATGGACATTGCAAAAACAAATGGGTCAAAATCCTGAAAATTATTTAAATTTCACCCACCTTTGGAAAATCTACATGCTTGAGATCTTCCAATGGGAATTTTCAATGAATGAAGTGGATCATCCCATTAGAATACAAAAAAAATTGAAGCCTTTGAAAGGTGTGCTCAACAAAATTAATGGGGTGAAATCATTAGGTAAGTTGGATGGGGACCAAGTTGATAATTTATGAAATTGGATCGAAAGGCCAATCTTAAACAACTTTTCTTGGTTAAGAACTCAAATGTTGCAAATACCAAGGAGGGAGGGCATATAATGTGTGTGTTATCAACAATGGCCCATGGGGAATAAACAAGAAAGGAATTGGGTTGCAACAAAACAAAAAGTGCAAAATAGGCTAAAGCAAACAAATGTCTATAAAAGGGGTCACCTTGGTGGGTACCCATGGTTGAAAGGATGATAATGATCACCTCACCCTTACCCTTAGGGCCATGGTGGTTATAGAAAAAAAGAGGTTCAAAAACATAAAAACTATAAATGATCAATGTCACTTCTAATAACTTGTAGTTCCTAAAACATCACAACATGCAACACATTTAAATGCATTGGCAACATCAATTTGTGGGAGCACCCAATCAAGATGGAAATCAAAGGTGCATTGATGCCATGAACCACTTCTTCAAATCCTCTTTTAATCACAACACCAAATTGGTTGGGGGGAATGTGTTGAAAATGACTAACGAAATTAAAAGCATAAGGTGTGATAACAAGGTGATGTATAACTTGTTCCAACAATAATTGGATGAACCCCAACAAAAAGCTTTGCCATTGCTAAAAGACAAGCTACTCCGAGGGCATGTATAAGCTTGAATGGATATGCCCATGTGCAATATATATGAACAAAGCTAAAATAACTAAAGGAATCAACTTGCAAAATCTTTTAGATGAAAACAATCATGTAAATGTTTAAATACCATACTAGAAAGATGATTGGTTGAAAGATGAAGTAAGCAACTAAATGCCAGCTTGAACAGATTCTTAAAAAAGTTCAAGGTCTTGATTCAATTCATAATTTTCCATGAAAAGAAAAAGAATGCCATCTAATTATAGGTGGATGGCTTTTGAGGGTTGAAGTGGTTTCAAGAAAATGGGGGATTAGAAAAAAGAAAGTAAGGGTGCACATTGAACATAAGTATTCATTCACCTACACGACCCAAAGTAGGGCTCCAATGTAGACATTTACAGGGTGGAAAGTTTGTTCCAAAAGGGAGCTTAATGCCATACCTTGAACATGAAAAAAATGTTCATCTTACAAGTTTTCCCCAAGCTTTTGTTAAGAAGCAACGCAAACATGTTAGGTTTTCCTTGTGCCCTATTGGCCCCCCTTGAGAAGGCAATACAAAACACCATTGAAGGAATTAAAAAAATAGTTGGCACATAGCAACATCCATGGGGTTTTGCACCAATTTGTCCAATAAAAAGTGCAAGGCTTTATTTATGTCCTAACATAACATATGGGAATGTGAGAATATAACCATGGCCAAAGAAGACCTAGGTCAAATGCTCTAAGCACATTTGAATGGGAAACCAAATCCCAAATTACATTAAAGAGGAAGTGGAGGAGGTTGGAATGGGGTTTAGATGAATGGGCAATAAAGATTGAGAGTAATGAGATGGGGGCATGGATGCTCATTGTGGTCCAAGCCTCTAACAAGAAAATATCATGCACATATTGGGCTCATGATGGTGAAACATGAGCAAGCTGGGAATTCTAATGTAAATTAATTATTAGATGCGACAATGGGTCCATGCAAAATTGTCAAAACTAATGTGACACACCCATCATCATCACATCAACATTTGTCTAAATGTGTTAATTTCATACATTAAATCAAACGTCAACCAATTTTTTGAACAACAAATTTGTTTTTATCAATCCAACTTCAACAATTAAATAAATTAATTGCCAAGTTTTAATTGAAACACTAAGCAAGCAAAAAATTTCAATCATCAAATCAAATGATTGAAAAAATTTGGTCACCACCCAAAAACAATTTCAATAATTGCCCCAAAAAAATTTCAATCATTGCCCAAAAAACATTTGATTGTTCCCAAAAACAATTGTTGTCCATAGTTATGACATTCTTGGTGCGGGAATGTTATGGAAGCCCAAAGAAGCAAGAATTTTAACGAATTTTATAGATCAACTAGTGAACGTTGGTAAACATTCGCGCACCAAGAATGTTTTGACAAGGTGCTTTACCAAGAATTTTCAAGAATTTTAAAGTGCAAAATGAAGAATGTCATTACTATGTTGTTGTCCAACCGATGATGGCTCGATCTCCACCATTGAACCAATGACAAAAAAATTGCAATTACTACCCAACATTTATGGTTGCCCAAAAAAATTGGTCAACAAATTAGGCGATTGAAAATTTTTGGTTGTCACTCGAAAAGGTTTGATCACCAAATCAAGTGATGAATTTTTTTAAATTTCTACCTAAAATTGTTTTTAATCATTTCTTTGAAAAGTTTCTAAATTTTTAGTTGATTAATCAACAATGGTTTGATCTCAACATTGATCCAATGATTGAAAAGTTCCATTCATTGCTCAAAACCTTTTGGATCATTATTTGGAAAATTTGGTCACTAGACAAATGACCAAAAAGTTTTAGTTGCCAAATTGGGCTATTGAAAAATTTCGGTCATTATTCGGAAGTTTTTTTGGTCATTTTCCAAACATTTCAATCTTCACCCAAATGTTTGTCATAACCCAAAAAACATTTGATCTCCATAAGACTATGGCAACCAAATGTGTTTAAGTTGCCATAAGGTTTAAGGTGATTGAATATTGATTGCCTCAACTTTCCCATGGGCAGCCCAACTTGAGCTTTGACCTAGGTTGATGTTATGTTGATTTAAGTAATTGGCAATATTTTAACATGACATTGGGCAGCGTTAACATCCAAATTGATGTGACACATCATGACAGATGTTGTGACACTATGATAACCATGGGTCCATGTGTAAGGCCTAAACATTTAGGATTTCAATGGTGATGGAAAGAGATGGGACAATTGTGTTATAAATGACATAGCTCAAAGGGGGAAAGTTGATAAAAGGGAATAAAAAAGGAAACAAGATGGGTTGTTTCCACATAAAAGGTTCAAGAACAAGGGCATTATTAGGAGGAATAGTAATATAAGGACCAAATCTATAGACATTATGTCTAGTGTGGTTTAATGATGTGTAATTGGGAGTTTGATAAAAATAAATGCCCTGAGGGAAGTTGGACCTTTAGTACCCATAAAACCTAATAAAAGTTCATAAACAAATAGTCAAGGAAAGATAAAGAAAGGAGATGCACACCTTGTCATATATTGTGTTAACTGACTCCCTTTAAACAACCTCCAAAAAATTTGGTCTTAAAATCAATTGGTTATTTTGGTATATCCATATTTTTACACCAAAATGGTCATAATATGAAAAATTTCACTCCTTTTCCCATACCAATTAAAGGCGTATATTGGATTGAAGAGCTCCAAATGCATTTGCTTACTACTCAAGAATTTTGTTTACAACTTAATTTTTAAATGAGTTTGATGTGAAGATAAAATATAGCAAGAAGAGAAAAAAGAAAGTAGATTTGGTGCATCAGTCTTGTTGTGCTCCACAAATAACAAAACAACATCCATTCACAAGAGAGGATCTTGTTAAAAGTTCTATGGCATATTCCAAGGGAAAGGGCAGAAAAGCACCATGCCATAGAAAGGAAGGCGAAAATTGGGTTGTTATGGGTTATAATTTTCCGTCCAAAAAGTAGTATCATCTTATGGAAGACTTTAAAAAGTAGCTCTAGTGCATTTTAACAGTTGAACCATAACAATTGAAAAACCTATGATACAAAAAAGATTCTACTGAAAAACAATTTTGAAATTTCTTCCATGATTGATGATTTTTATAAACATCAACATTATAATCTTAACACAAGAACACAATGGCAATAGCTCTCTTAATTTTTATAAATACTTATGAAGGAAATTACATTTTGAAGGTGGAAATACTTTGAATTAAAACCTAGTGAAAAAAATGATGATGATGTTGTTGTGATAACGTTAAGCACATCTTTTATAGTATTTTTTAAAACAAATCTTGCACAAGGGAGGTCTTCTATAGTATGGGCAATTGTCAAGAATTGAATGAAATTCATCTCAAGTTTCAAGCTAGTTTTCACCCTAAATGATTAAATCATGTTAATTATCACTAGATCCCATACTTGGGTTGAAAATTAGGCACTTTGATTTCCATTAAATTGAAAATTAAGCATCATGAAAACCTAGCTACATTTTTTTGTTAAAAAAATGATATCTGAATAGGGAAATGTAGCCATGTATAGTTCAAGTTCTTAGCCCTTATGCACAATAAAAATAAAAAGTATAATCAAATGACTTTTTTATTTTGAAATTGTTTGGGGGGGAAAGGCAATTGGTTTTTCTTTTGTTTTCCTATTTACATGTACACTTAATGGTTCAAAAGAGGCCAACTCCCCAAAGATGGATTCTTTGTTTATGTTGTTCCAAAAGAAATTAAAACCCTTGGCTTGGCACATCCAAGGCATTAAAAATCATCAAAAATGGATAAAAAATGAGAAACTTATGGTCCCCCAAAAGTAAAGTGGGTTAAGTAATAGGAACATCTCAAAACACTTGGAAGTTGGTAACCAAACAACTAAAACACTTTAGATCATTTAAAAAAAACAAAAGATGAAAAAACTATAAGCTTTAGAAGTAAAAAGGGTCTAAAAGAAGTAAAACATGTTTTGTAACTTGGAAAAGTTTTTTTTCTTCTTGCTCTTTTTTCATTTATTTTGTTTCATCCTTGAATTTTATTACAAAGTTTGTAATAGTGTTTCTATGAGTGATCAAAGATGTATAAATGCATTTATATTTGTAAAAAATAAGAAGTACAAACCATTTCAACAATTAAGCTTATTCTATTTTGGGAAAATGATTTTGTTTTAAAAATGGTTTGGTGGAAAGAGAACATGATGAGTTTTTTTTAAACATAAAATGATCAATTATGAAATTTCCTTTTACATTCAAGCTATGGTTTTGAAGAAATGTCTTGTGTCCTTCGTTTCAATGCAACAAACATACAAAACATACATGTGAACAACCAAACATATAATTATGGAATAGCAAAAAGGCCATGCTTGTAGCAAGCCTTGGTTCATGATTTTTGGCCAATTAGAATGCAATATTTCATCTAAGCATTTGGAATCCAAAACATCCCTAGGAGCACATATAACAATATGTTAGGTGATTTCAAACTTGTTGTTCTATTAAGGTTCTTCAACCACCCCAACAGACCTAGGGTCTAACAACCCATGCAATATTTGCCCTTGGTCTAAAAGTTCACAAATATTGACCCTAGGTTTAAAGTTCATGCATATTTGGCGCTAGGTTTTAAAATCTATGCCAATTTGGCCTTGGGTTGTTCACAATTTTGTATATTGTATTTATGTATTTCTTAAAATATATTTCATGTTTTCATCCATATTGGGGCTTTCATCTAACTATAAAGTTTTGGCCTAACTTGGTAGTGTGTTAAAAATGGCATGTGTTCAAAGAGCCTAGGCCCATGTCCAAGAAGTCCATGCTTATGATAAGGATCAAATCCTTTCGTTCTAGTAGGATATGCTAGATACAAATTAAGATCTAAAAATACATAAAGGGGTATGACATTATACCACATTGAGCATGTAGATGTAGGTAAAGCATTGGTCCTACTTGGTACAAATGACCATATAATTAATAGGTAGTTCCCATGTTAGCTAATAACTAACATATACTACCATATAATTAATGTTAGTGCTAATTTTCCATTGCAAGTTTGAAATGAAAACTATAAAATGAAATCAACTCCCTCTTCATGTTCTTTTTCCTACTTATATACATGTTAATTCAAAAATTAAATAGTTTGATGAGACCATTTTAAAAATCATTAGCTAGTATGTACATTAATAGTCCAAACATTTAAAAACTAATTACTTGTTACAAACTACATGTTTTACAAATTATTTGTTTTATCAACTACATGTTATGTTTTCCACTAATTGATTAATTACATGTCACCTAACATGATAACCTATCACCTATAAAACTATATAACATGTTAAGTTGAATCACCTATTAATTTCTCTCACCTATTACAAAAATTTGGGTAACAAAGTGCTATCATTTACAAATGGAGAATTTAGATTAGATTATCATAGTGGTAAAAAATTGGCTTGGTGACTTGTACTTGAATTGTACACCAAATGCATATTTAAAGGATTATATGAAGGTTGAAATTTTTTTAGTTGAGAAAAATTATTAGTTGATTGAAAAAGTTAAATATTTTGAAAAGATGTAGGTTAATGAAAATTAGGCAATCAATCTAAACCCTAAACCTTAATTCTTAATTTTAATTATCATTTCTCTTTCCATTTGACCATGACCTTAATTTTTTCTATCCAAGTTTGATGTTATAGGGGTTGTTATTTATGGACTAGTTTATGGAACTCAACAAAAATAAAAGTTGTTAATTGAGTTGCTGGAAGCTATTATTTTTTCGTTGGGTTCTATGTATGTGGGGTTGGGGTGGTTTTGTGTTTATGTGGGTGTTATTTTTTTTGTAAGCAACTGGTGATATAATGGGTACCAAAAAAGGAAAGAAAAACTCTATGTGTTTTGTGGGGCTACTTTTTGTAAATAACATTCACTTTAAACAAATTTAAGTGAGAAAAATTGATTAGTCCAATTTAAGATAATTCATGTGATAGTGGTGAGTTTTCACATTCATACATAATTGTGTATGAATATTTTGGTTTATAGTTAAAAATGTAAAAAATCCCATAAAATTTCAAAATGAATTTTAATGGACAATTAAACATGTTTTTGGCAAGATTATTTCTTGCACTTGTGACTTGCACCTAAAGCTAGACATTTTGAACCTAGTGAACATAATTTTTTTGTCAAATGGTTAAAGAAATGAGTCTTTTGCCTTATAGCCTTTTCTTTCAAAACTTCAAAACTTTAACATTTTTGTATGATTTGGTTTTTCATCAAGTTCATCCAATGAACATGTACTTTCATAGAAAGAGACATGTTTTTGTTGTACAAAAAGTTTGAAATCAATTGTATGATTTTATGCATTCCTTTTGATTCCTTTCTAAAAAATCCAATTTAAACACTTGATATAGTTAATTTACAGGACTCAAAATGAAATTTACATCATATCCAAAATATTTTAAAATATTTTTATTAATTTAAAAAGACATCATTTTATCTATTAGCATACAACAATCCATTACAACTATAATAATGTAAAGTAAACAAAAATCCAAAGTTGTTTTTTGCAGTCCTTAAAATGTTAGACATTTTTTTTTTGTACCCCAATCATGAATCGACCTAAATAAACATTTTTAATGACCAAGGTTCAATTCCCCTAGAAGCAATTTGATTTCAAATGTTTGAATTTTTTATTTTTACATAATTAACATGGGTAAAGTCACAGTTACAAGAGCCACTTAAGTGAAGGGACATTCTTTAAAATTACATTTTTGTATATTTGAAATATCATAAGGCAAGCATAATAATTTGGATTGTCATAAATGTTTTTGGAATATTTTTCACTAATTACAAAGTTTACATGTTCAAAGCTTAACACAAATCAAAAATGTTTTTACATGTTCAAAGCACTCAAACCACGAGCGTGGACAACCTTTATTTTTTTTAGATGTCCATTTTTTCTACCAAATGTGCAACTTTCCTTTTGAAAATTGGAGAGGATTTTAATTGATGATTAAAAGGGAAAAAGAACTTAATTGACAATTTTTTTTTATAACCCATTTGAGCACATTTGGTTCAAAAATGTTTTTGACCTTAGAGATTATGGATTTTGAAAGTGTGGTTTAAACAAAAGTTGTTCATATATATGTGATAAAATGCATGAATATATAATATACATGATATAAAATCAATTTTTAGTCAAGAAGTATTTATATCTAAAATATAGTGATAAATGGGGTATTCAAAATATAAAATTTTAAGTTATAAACCAATGCACGAATAACACGTGCCATGTGCAGACCTTGGAAAATGACTTTTACCTTGGTGCCCCTAACCCCTTTGACTGTGATTTCACCCACATAAGAAATTTGTTATAAATAACTTGTATGCATATTTAGAAGTTACCATAAGGAAATTTTTGACATACCCAATTGCATATCCTTTTATTAATTAAAAAAATAATTATATGCTTTATTCATATCCTTTGGATTAGTTTAAAATATTGTAACTAGCCACCTTTAGATTGGTGATCATCCATGAGTTGATTTAACCAAATTTGGATATTAAAAATATGAATTACATAATATAAACATCTTTAATTAGTTTTGGCTACCAATTTGAAACATGTATAAAAACATGATAATTTTTTGATTTTTTCAATGAATTTTTGAAATTTGTAACACATGGTTTTAAGTTCTAACATTTTGAAAAAAAAATTAAATTCATTTTGTAGAAGGTGAAAATGTGATCCCCGAGCATTATCATCATCATGAAAGTGATGTTGGGGAAACAAATGCAAATTATTCCTATTTCCAAGAAAGCTATTATCATTCATTAATCCTACTACAATTATTCAAATTTAAATAAAAAAATTTCTATTCAACAAGTAGAAGTATTACTTAATAACTTATTTTCTTATAACTCATTATAAGAAATCATGGTTTTTCAAAAGGTTCAACTTGACTAAAGTGTTCACATTGACAAAAACAATGTTCATTTTGACTAAAAGCATGGGCATGAAAGACACATGGTTTTTTTGGTTGGTTTTTGATTGAAGTGACCATTTTGACCAAATGTTAAGTTGTACATCTAATCAAGAAGGACAAGTTTTTAAAATGGTCCATCAAAATGCCCATGGTTGAATCAAATCGGCCATATTGAATGGCCATACTTAATAAAATTGACAATATTAATTTGGTTAGCTAGCTTGTTTGCTATGCTTACTAGGCTACTTACCTACCTATTTATTTAAATATGTTTTACTTACCTACCTACCTACCTACCTATTTACTTACCTACCATCTATCTACCTACCTATTTACCTACCATCTATCTATTTACCTACCATCTATTTACCTACTTATTTCCTTACCATCTACCTACTTAACTCCTTACCTACCATCTATTTACCTACTTATTTATTTACCATCTACCTACCTAACTCCTTACCTACCATCTATTTACCTACTTATTTACTTACCATATATCTACTTATGTCCTACCTACCTACCTACCTACCTATTTACTTACCATCTATCTACCTAACTCCTTACCTACCATCTATCTACCTATGTCCTACCTACCTACCTCCTTACTTACCCTCTATCTACTTATGTCCTACCTACCTACTATTTACCTACCACCTACCTATTTACTTACCATCTACCTATATACTTCTTTACTTACCATCTATTTACTTATGTCCTACCCACCTACCTATTTTTCTACCAACTACCTATCTACCTCCTTACTTACCATCTACCTACCTATGTCCTACCTATGCCCTACCTACCTACTATTATCTACCAAAGTTACCTATTTATTTATTTACTTACTTACCTATTTATTTATTTATTTACCTACCTATTTGTTTATTTATCTATCTATTTAGCTATTATATTTTACCTACCTACCTATCTACCTATATTTATTTATCTATCTACTTAGCTAGGTACCTACTAACCTACTTATGAAAAAAATTGAAGTTCAAATGTCATTGATAAAAACATTCATGGAAGTTCAGAAAAACATGTTAAATTCACTTTGCATCATATGCTTTTACAATGTGGTGGGGTGGTTTGATGGTTAAAACATTAATGTGGAGCCAAAGAGATCAAAGTTCAATCCCTTTTATCAACATATATTATGTGGAATATGTATATTCACAAATATACTTTGTATGTGTGTAAATATATAGTTTTAAGTAAGTTGTGGATAGGTAGGAAGGAGGCCATTGTGGGTAGTTATGTAGGCGCTATTTATTATTTATTATTTACATTTTTATATTTACGATTTGATTTTTTTTTAATTAAATTTTTTTGGCTACCTAATTTTTTGTCCGATTTGACTGGTCAAAAATACCATTTTATGGTCAATAAAAAAAACCACTAACCAAGTTAGACATGTTCAAATTGACTTGTCCAGTATGACTAAGTGATCAAATTGACCAAATGTGAAAATGATTAGTTTTTGGTTTAATTTTCCATTCAAATAAACCATGATTTCTTGTAATAACTATTCAAATAATAATCAAGTAATATTCCATGTAGAAGGAAATGAAATAGAAAGGGTCTTTTTTCTAAGGATTATCCTACCATTTATTCTTAACATTTTTTTAAATAAGAAGAAATCTTGTCCTTTTTTAACTACCCAAATTCATTAAGTTTAGTGAAATGAGACAAAATTGATTAATATGCAACTTGTATGATTTTGGTAAAAAATGATTAGTTGATTAAAACATTTCTAGTGAATATTTTTTAGTTGTTTTGAATAGTCACATGTTATAGTAGATACATTTTAATTTTAAAATTTTGACATGGATATATGAAGTTTCAAGTTCATACGATGTGGAATAAAGTGCCATGTCATCATATGATTTTTACTAAAAAAATCCATTTTTTTTTTGGATCATAAAGTCATGAATCCTAATTTTTCATGGCATATGGTGACAAAATTACATGCCTTGATCTATGATTTTTAAAATTCAATTTTGTCAAAAGTAAATTTTGACATCAATTGCCATGATGTATATGTTTGTGCACTACATTTATATGAAGTACATTGATACACACATTCATCAAGGTTTGAACCTAAACCTCATAGAGGCACACCAAGGCTTTAACCACTAAACCACTTCAAAACTTTATTTAGGATTTTTTTTAAAAATTATTATGTTTGGCATGGAATTTTTTAGGAAATTCAATATTGTAACCCATCTTTGGGCTTGCAACCAAGGCAAGGGCTTGTGAAGGTGTGGGCAAAGAGTGTGGGAAAGTGTGAGGGAATGAACCCCCCACATTCCCAAGTGAGCTCCCATTTTGGGAATTGGAGTCTTGATGGATTTCTGATTTTCAGAGAGTGATCGTAGGAGTCAAAACCCATTAGATCGAAGAGTTCCTTATATCATTGAAAAGCTCTTGGAACCTAAATGTCTTAAATGGGCTCGCATGGCCGATTTGGGTACTTAAAGCACAAATTATTACCAAAAGAAAGGTAGGGAGTCAAATTGTCAATTTGACTCCCGGCCATTAAAAGTTAGGAATTGCCCCAATTTCCTTGCATGCAGGTGGCGTGCTACATACTGTTGGAAAGCTATTGACAAGGGCTACAACTTTGCTTTGGACCTCACTTCAATCGGAGGTCTACACACAGAGTTATGGGCCCCCAAAGTCACAAGAGTCCCAATTTTGGGAATTTTAGGACTTCGACTTGGAAGTCCTGGGACAAATGATATTTGGGTGTTAGCCATGTGGCCAGGCACAAAAAATACTATAAGGGGGAAAGTGGTGGCTTCCTCCAAGTTTGGGCTATGCTGAGTTTTGTGAGTCCATGTTTGCCCATGGCTCATTCGTGCATCAAAGTGTTCCAACTATGCATTAACCAACTTGTTTGGTTTGTATAGGTTCATGTGAGTAATTGATTTGCTTGTTAATCTTCTTAATCCCCATCCTAGAGCTCTAATATGCCCCTCTACCTTCGAAGTGTTGCGAACTAGAGAGTGCGCCCTAATTCATTCTTCTTCCGCTGTCTTCACTTTTAAACTTGTAATTGAATCCATCAAGGAGCTTGGGGGGTGTTTCATTCAAAATTCATATTATAATTTATAAATATTAAATGCATTTTTTTTAATTAAAAAAAAAAGTAACATGTCATCAATAAATTTACAATTTTTTTAATATTTAAATTGACCTACAACATCTATGATTTCAATGTGAATTTAATATTGTGACTTTGGATTTGTCACAATGACAATCATCAAAATATTACTTCTGGACAGTCCAATTCTAAATCATTAACATCACTAAAAATTTAAAATTTTTAAAATCTCTTTTTTCACAACTGTGTTCCAAATTAACTCTGAAGTTAATCGCAAGACAAGCGGAATAGTTTTGGGATGGGCGACCTTTACATGAAGAGGTTAATATACGGGATACTTGGGATCACGCTACATGTTCCGGCATTTGTTAGCAGACAAGCGGAATAGTTTTGGGATGGGCGACCTTTACATGAAGAGGTTAATATACGGGATACTTGGGATCACGCTACATGTTCCGGCATTTGTTAGCATGTGCTCTGCAATCAAGGGAGTCTTGGGACGCGCTTGCGATGAAGACGACGAAGAAGAGGGGTGGGGAGGGAGAGAGCGAGAGAGTGTGTGTGACGACGATGACGATTATACATGCATGAAGATTATAAGAGTTCAACATCCTTCCTTCTTTGTTACTGATTTTCAACCTTGTAAGTAAATGATTACACTATACCTACACTTTTCCTGCGCATTTGCATTGTGTTGTTGGGGAGTCATGGCGTTGAGGAGAGAAATGGGGATCTTGTTCCTTGAATTGATGGAAAAAAATTCAGGGATATCTCTCTCTACAGAAAATGAGAGAGACTTGTTGAAATTCTTTTGCAGACCTTGCTTCACAATCAACAATGATCTATGGATATATTATGCAGTCTGGGGGTGGGGGAGGGGGGACAAGGTTATTTCTATCCATTTCATGAAATTGTGAAGTGAACCCTAGAAAACCCCAACCCTAATAAGAGTTTATGTCTGTGCCATAAACATCATTTCATCATATTCAGATGATTGTTTGTGACAAGCTTCAATTGGGAATTCTTTATTGGATCTATGGGGCCAGTTGGATTGCATGATGGTCACAACAGATGACACAATGATTGAAAGACTCTCAATATTCAACTTCTGGACATCGGCAAATTCCACGACTTATTAGTATCTAGTATAAGTACCAACATTGAATAGTGGTAATAATTTTCATGGACTGATACCCAACAACAAATTTGAGAGTAGTAATTTCTCTTGCTAATTGTAGATCTCTTTATTGAGATCCTCTCTGAGTTCTGCAATCCTTTTGTATCAACTCTTCAAAATTCATAGGCTTCCAGGAGTGTGCTAATTACGTTGGCTTGACAATTTTGCAAGAAGGCCTACCATTCCGGAGTTGATGTAGGTGGTTGGCTCTGTACATGATGAATCTCTCCTTGAATCATCAAAGACGTCATTTCGGTTTGGTCCACCAACAATTGCCCCAGTCAATACATTGGGATTCGGATTGGAACTTGGAAACCAGGACACAAATCCTTCTCCACATACCACTTGGGTTGGACTTGTATGTATTGAAGGAATGGATGCACTGCGATGGTGAACTTGATTTGGATATCTTGTGCCAAAGCCTGCCATGTATGACATATTTTCTGGATTGTTTCCCAAGATGTAGTCCACCTGTATCATTGAACATATCTTTGAACATCAGTGGTTTGATGATACACATGAAGAATGGTATGGTGTACCCAGGATCAAGCATCCTGTGGGCTTGAAACTTCTGTCCTAGTGTGAAATTTGGCATCATGACCAAGTCTCACAGGTTGTTGGAGCCATAGCTAAGGCTCCAACTCTGTTTGTCTTTTTTTGTGAGTTTTGATGGTGGTCAGCCTAATTGGTCATGTCCATCATGAGACAATGGAGTGCTGTCTGTGTAGTATGTTTGTTTATTTGTTTGCTCTTTTGAAAACCTGCTGTGATCTGGCCAAGGTTTCCTGAAATGCAGTCATTGTAGATGACTACTGTCCACTGACAGATTGACAGGAAAGTGGGACTAGGATCACAGTTTTTCAATTAGTTTTTGAGGATTTGGATCATCAAACAGTTTAGGACCATTACAATTGAAGTATTAGGCTTTTCTCATTGGAATTAGTAATTCTCAGTTGATGCAGTACAACCTTCAAATTTTGTAAGACTTCCTCTAACTGCAGAGTTGCCATTGACATCATATTTTCAGGTACAACTAATCTGTGTTGGAGGTACTGATTGCTCATACAATCCAGTTTCTTTGAGCATTGCCACTATGAAATGTGTGGTTGGAAGATTCTACCTTCAGGCAAGTATCTTTTGCTGTTTAAATTTGCTACTAAACCTCTTTGAGAAAAACTTCCCATGTCATTATAAGATGTTCTGATAAAACAGTGCCTACAACGAATTTGTAGTGAAGAAGTACCTGGCCTTTGGAGTGTGACTGCAGCTCATGAGGAGTGAAGGAAGTGTCTCCACATGAAAGCAAGTCACCGGCTGATGTGAGGTAATCAGCAAATACAGCAATCAAAAAGGATGAGCCTGTGACATACTGGGTGTTTGCACCATCCCGCACATACAGCAAACCTCCTGTAAAATTGTCACAAAACAGTGGATGCATCAAAAACTGTTGCACAAGTACTGAACTACTAGTACCACCTGTTGCTGATGATGAATCATGAGTCCCAGTAGTAACCCTAAGGGACGAGTCTTCCTATCTGATAGTGCAACCCCTGTAGTGATGATTCTCAAAATTGATGTTTTCTTTTGAGAAATGATGACATCTGCTTGAGAATATTGATTTTGTTGGTTTCAAGTGTCAAAAAAAAAATTCAGTCATAACCCATATTTTCTGAATCTTGTTTTTCAAGTCCATTGCAGTGACAACTACCCCATGCTTGCTCACCAAATCTCTGCCAACAACCAAAGACACAGACCTGCAAAAATGACTCCAGAGGCGCGCCCAAACTGGTGTTAAAAAGAAAGATTTATGTGTGCACCCAACTGATATTAAAAAGACAGCTTGATGAACACTCTTGGTAAGTGGTCATAACTGGGGTGTAAGTCAACTGCAGAGTGGAATTTGACAATGGGGGTTTGACTAAAAGAATGCATGCATGATATCGACTTTTTCACATCTTCAACATTTGGCTTGGACCAAATTGATCATGGGTGGTAGCTTTAGCATTGGAGAGGCTAAAGATCTGGATTTTGGATGGGGTGAAAACAGTCTACACAAGCTCTCACCTGGAGTGTAAGACACTTGACTCCAGGGGTTGTTGGGGAGGACATGACACACAAAGGATGCTGCCTGCCTAGAATAGCTTTGCAGTTCAGTCTGCCCTGAGAAATACATCTGCATGATCACCCAGGCCCCCACAATTGTTCAAAAGATTTGACAGATTGTCTTTCAAGTTGCATCTGTAGCACTGACTGAGTGCGCAGGTATGTAAGAATAGAATCCTTGTACTCTGCATCAGATTCTTTGAAGCAATATTTTCTTTCACACATTTCTGGTGATGAGGGAAAACTCTAGTAATTTTGCACCAGACTTAGGATTGCAACAACAGAAATTGAGGGTTCAAGACTATTAACTAGCTACTTTCAGTTAAAAGCTTGCACAAAGTTCCAAGAATGACCTCATGCATCATGGTGTGTGCAGCAAATTGTAGTGTGGGAAAAAAGCGCTTTGGAAAGTCATTCCTGACTCATTGACACATGTTCTTTGTTTGTGTGTAGACTATACCTTTGAAAGAAGGATTTGGGCTCCTGCATTCTTGTTATCCCAACTGAACTCATTCATCTCACTGCTCAAGCCTCTGTTGTTCACCACATACTGGAGGTATGCAGTGTCATTGGAAGCCTTGAACAGCCACGCAGCTCCCCACAGAAGCTCATCCTGCAGGACCAAAAGAGAACTTTCATGCAGCAGATCCATGCATCATCAATGTGATTTTCACCATGAACCACAAGAATCATGATTCAGGACAAAGTTCGTTGTGATCATCATGCTCAGAGACTTCAAGATCAACTAGCATATATGAAAGCCTTATATTTTGGATCCATCCAAGCTCTTCAGCTTCTTGGATTCTCAAGTCTCTGATCTAAACTTGCATGTTTTTGTTCTTTTATGCTTGCATGGATCCTGATGATGTCACCCAACCAACCGTCCCTTCAGGAATGCTTTAAAGGAACTTCTGTGTTGTAGTTGTGAGCTATGTATCTTGGGACTCGTGATCTTTTTACTGGGAAACGGAGAGACATGTGAAAGCACACTAAGATGACTCCCTTTGGGGCACTTGTGGTTCCAGTATTATAGTATGTAAAGTATAAATGCTACTAGTATTGTAGGCCCAACTGTCTCAGATGCTCAGATGCAGCCAGATCCTAAACATATTCTCAAGAGCCGGCGTTGAAGAGTATGATCAGGTATGTACATTGTAGCCTGAGGCGGAACAGTAGAAAGGACAAGCTCCCGTGAACGTGCCTCGGTAGCCGTCCGCGAAATCGAATACCTGTGCTCACGTCCACAGAAAAGTGTTTATAATCTTGAACCTCATGAGGGATTCAGATCGTCTTGCAGTTGTAAGAGTGTATACCTTGCAAGGAGATTATCGCTAAGTCTGGACTTCTAGAATACGCGAGCTAGCTTTGAGGTCAATGGCAAGCCGTGATGATAGTGAAAGATTTCCTACAATCTGCAAAAAAGAAAGAAAACTTGGGTCCTTGTGCTTGATCATGCTGACGATCTGAATCTAGCACTAAAGAGCGAGCTAGCTAGTTAGGGCAAGATGTGGGTGCGTGTGTGCATGTGTGCTTACTGTCATGGCAGTGTCGAGAAGCTTTTCGGCGTAGATGGGGTCAGTATTCGCGAACACAATGGAAGCTGCAGCTAGAGCGGCGGCCGTCTCCGCAGCTACCTCTGTACCCGGTGAGTTGGAATTGATCTGGTACGTGATCCGCGACGTGTCCATGTCCTCTGGCCGCTCCCAACAATTGTGATCGGTGTTAGGATCCCCCACCTGAAATTATATTTCAGATCACCAGCAAATTTTCCCACAAGATGATCCTCTAGAGGAACTCCAAGAAATATTCATCAAAGCCGTCGGTATCAGACTGTGTATGACGTACTAGAACCCATGAGCAGTGTAGCCTAGCTACAGCAAGGTTTCTAGATGCCTGCACCATGTTTTTTCTAGCATCGATGATGATGATCATCGAGCTGCATCTGATCTGATCATAACAGTTGGAAAATCTGCATTTTGCGATCAAAATCTCCAAAGAACTGTGAGCTCAAGGACATGATGTTGTTGGAAATCTGTATTTGGCCTGCAAGCAACTATGATAATGATGGAGGATCGATGGATGGAGCTATGGAAATGAGCACGTGCAAGCTTCGAGTGTTCTGACCTGTACCCAGATTTCGGTCGGCCCCGTGATCGCCTTGAGAAAGTAATCGGTTCCCCATTTGATGGCTTGCTGAGCGTACTGCATCTGTCCTGCACTCACGAGCTCGCTTTCATACTCGATCACACTCCAAGACAGCAAGGTGATAGTGAATGCCATAGGAAACTGGTACTTGACATTGTCTCCAGCATCATAGTAGCCGCCACTCAAATCCACCTGCACAACATAATATGATCTAGATCTCATGGCAGACCCCAGAATTGAACGAAGGTGAGATCTGGAGGAATTGATCGTGGGTAACCGCTTGCAGATTTCCGTGAAGAATATATTGATAAGAGCTCGACTCTCAGTAATTTCTCTTTGAAATTGGAGAAATTACGGAAGAAAAGCAAGAGATCGATATATACAAAGAAAATTGGCGATTTTGACATCAAGAGCAGGAAGAGCTAGAGAAGCTCCTGCTGGGTGAAGGGAATTGCAATGTTGCGAATATTTACATGGGAGACGTTGCCATCGTTGAGTGCTGAATCTCCCCTCCAAGTCATGCGTTGGTCAGGAGGTAGCTTCCCGGATCGCTGACCCTCGTAAAACAGAATGGACTTGGCGAGAGCGTCACTGTAATTGAAGCTCACTGTTGCTGCCGACTCGGTTGCTCCTAGCATAGCCATCATCTGCAAAACTACAAAGAGCAGTACTTGTAGTGCTAGCTTTCTATTAAATGCTGCAGGATGATTCACGGAGGAGGAGGGGGAGGAGACACGGATCATGATCATTCTTTCAGGCAGCCTCTTCTCCTCATGCAGATATTCCAACTTCCCCCCCCCTGACCCATCACCATCAATGCTTGCTGGAATCGCCAATGCCTTACAGGCCCTGAGACATCTCCCATGCAGGTGGCCTCCATGATTCTCCGATTGCCGGTACCACATTTTGTCTGCAATGATCCTAGTGAACTCAAGATTTCTCCCCCCCCGGCCTAGTATGAAAATGGATCAAAACTTACTTCAGGATTCAAGTACACTAGATCGACCCTACTAGATCCTCGATCTCTCTCAGAACCTCCAAGCTTAAGATTCCATGTACATTTAGCAAAACAGTCTAGACGCTGCAGCATAGACGTTGTGCCTCCTCATGAATAGCTAGAGAGAGGAGCATGAATTTACAGATGATCACGACGCTTCAGACTGTTGCGTAAATTATTCAAGACTCCTGTGTTTTGTGTTGTAACCTGCCGTTTGAATTCATGAGTTCATACTGCATGCTCATGTGTAAAATCTCTTGTAACAAGTCGTCGAAAACTGTAATAGATCTCTATCGACATGAGAAGTCTCTGCACCGTGGTCTCGACTTCTTGCTCTGAGCTGTAATTCTTCTCTCTGCAGCAGCAGTGCATTTCATGTCACATATATGAGAAAAATAAATATGCATATAAAAAATCTATGAGGTTGATATATGTAACTACTGTGTTGAAAATGAGATCACCCAGGGCTGTAATTGCTTGAGATCACGAATTCTGGTTTGAAAATTTCTCAAAGATTTATCTTTGAGACTTGGGTGTTTCTTCTTATTGATGAACTTCATGATTTCCCAAGTTGAGCTGCAGGCAGTAGAGCTTGTATATCCATCCTGCTGGGAGAAATCCAGTTCTAATGACGGCATTGAGGAAGAAACACCCAAGAATAAAAAAAATCTTTTCCACACTCGGGATTAATCAGACGGATGCTGCGTTGTTTCAGATTGCTCCCAATTGTCGAACTCATGCATTCGAGGGTGAATTCGTGATTGGTTTCAGACCTGGAATTTTAGTTTTAATTTTTTTTCCTCACGATGGAGGCTGGCTATTCTACAGAACGTGTTCAAGAAGTACTTCCGACATCATGAGTCACCCTATGAATACACTTTACTCTTCAATACAAATGGAAGGAATAGTACTTAGCAAACTCCAAGTAAATTTGGATTCTATTATTGATCCTGATTCTTCCTGTCAAACCTTTTTTTGGTTTATTTCTTCTTAATCATACCTGTTGCCAGCGAGATTTTAGAGGAGGATTCACATATGAAAGGGTTTCCCTAGCGTTTCTCTCTTGAGAGTCGAGACTGTTGGAGCCAACCCATCGATGAGTAAATTTCTCTCTGATCAGCCACAACTAATCTTTGTACAGTATAATATTCAATCTGGATAACGTAGATTACCAAGCTTCACAAAAATGGTTCAGGAGCAGGGTCGACGTTTTAACACTGCTCATCAATCCTCCACACTAACTAAGAGGGTGCAATCGAAACTCGGGCCGTGAAAGTTTGGATCTACCTGCCCCTGGCTTCTCCAGGATCTACAGCTCCGAGCGAGCCTCGGTTAGGCTAACCGTGAAAGCTTGGCTGAGTGGAGAGAGAGGAGGGAGAGGAGGAGGAGCGGGTTTGTAGGCTGAGCTGAAACGGCCGAACCGTGTCCTTTCACCTTTCTCTCTCCCAACGGTTCTCCGCACAATCCATAGCTATTGAGTGAACAGTGATGATCGGCACATGCAGCTTTTACTTGGTGTTTTTCTTTTTCTTGAGAAATTTCGCCAAATGTCGACCTGAAAAATATGATTTCGACCAATACAAATGATTTTTAATGAAAAAAAAGGCCCAAATTCGCCAGATTTTGGAGGGAAGTTTTATTTCAAATTGCCAGATTTTTATGATAAGTTCCAGTAGGTAGACAAAAATATAGAAGAATTCTGGGTTTTCTCCAAATCTGGCTAAAGCATCTTATGGATGATCGCCACTTCAGCTGCATCACAAAATTGAGAAACAAAACCCTGCTTTTACTTGATTCTTCTTCTGATTCAAGGTCTTCATCTCTTTGTTGGCTCTGCCTGAAAAGGGAGAGCACTAACCATTTAGAACTTTGCGTTTGGTTCCACATCTTGAGGAATGTTCACTGTGTTACTGTCAGTTGTGAGCCCAGTTTTTGGGAACTTCATGGAACATTTTGTGATTTAACTGCTGCTGGTTTGAACAAGGTTTTTATTTGTACCCCACAAATTTAGTCGATTTGTGAGAAACAAATTGGGATTTCTTTGGAAATTTTCATCTTTCTAGTGTAAATTTGACTCATTTTTGGAAAAATTCACCAAATTTTCAATACCAAAAAATTGAAATAAAAAGACCCTGGGTTTAAACCTTCCATAATGGGCCTCTCATTGTGAGACCGTATTTTAAGAACTTTATGGAAGATTTCATATTGTAAATGTTCCTAGTTTCAATTGGTGTTGGGTGGATACCTGGTTTGGAGGGACAAGTATCGCAGAATAAGCTTTAGGGTGTGTCAATGTGTTTGGGTGATTACAAATTTTGTGTTCAGAATCTTTTGTCTTTGTAAATTTGTAAGGAACCCATGATTATTTTCTTTCCCTTGGATAAAACCTTCAAGCCAATCTCATGGAATAACTGCAATTTCAGTATGGTTATAGAGGCCATACTTGGTTGTAACATGAAGAAACCACCCAATACCAAGGCTTTTGAAATGTTCTAGGAGGAGGAGATTGCATTGTCTACTTCAAAGCTCGAGATAAATCCCTTTCAAATAGTTCATCTAGGGATATTGTAGCATCCATTAAAACTTTGTAATCTTGCCATGCCATTACAAGAATCAAACTTTATGGTCTCACAAATGATCTACCATTTTGGTTGTGTACCTTCAATTTTAAAGAAGAATATTGACAATCGGAATCTAGGTTGAATTTAGATTTTATACCAATGTGTATAAGGATAATTGAGAAAGAACTTCACTTTATACATTGCATTGTGAATTATATTTGGAAATTATCTTCAACCCCAAATCCTTACTTTTGATCAATAGCAAGATAGGTTGAATGGAAGCTTCAATGTTGAATATGCATCAATCAAAATTTGCTTTGAACATCCAAAACTGTGAGAAACAAAGGTTTTGCAAAAAAATAAAAATGATACATCAGAAGATTAACGCATCCCCCAATAGCTTTCTTACGAGCATGGAATGAGGAAATTGATTTCCTAATTTATCTCAAACAAAGAATCTTGTTTTGTAGATGGAATTTGAAACAAACAACAAATGTTTTAAAAATAACCACAAACTCAAGTTCATCACAAGAAAAAAAAAAACCATGGCTATTTCTTGTGCTAGTTTGCATTGAATGTGTGGTTGTGGGTTGGCCATGAACCTTATCACAAATTGTTTAATTTTAGACTTAAGAAGTGTTTAATCTTGTTGTGGTTCTGCTACACCTATAATCTTGGTCTTTGTGGGTCGAAAATAAAAAACCTTGAAGGATCTATTTTTAACTAAATTTCAAACCTTTTTGCAGGTGAGAAATTCATGTAAAACATTGGAGGTGTTCTACAAAGAAAGATTTCAATTGATTTGACATAGTTGATGACAAAGGTTGGGGAAGATGCTCAACAACATTCTACAAATTGCATGAGGTAGGCCCTCCTTGGTAGGTGGAAGCTCCAATGTGGGGCATGGTTGACACAATTTAAGAGGGGGGGGGGGGGGGGTATTTAACATCTCACAATGATTGTTGGTTCTTGTTTTGGTTAGTAAAAATTGAGTTAGGTCTAATTTTTGAAATTGGTTGTATAACTAGAACTAAAATTTATGTATTTGAAGAACTAGATTTCAAATTCCATTTATGTGTGGAACTCAAACTAAGATTTTTGAAAAAACAAGTGCTTTGCAGATTAACTATAAGTTCCAGTCTAAGTTACTTAAACTAGACTAGAACCAAGTTCAACTTTCAAAATTGGAATTTCTTTTTGAATCTAGAACTGAAATCAATTTACATTTTTGAAAAATTGAAACCAAAACCAAAATCATGAAAGAAAATAAAATTTAAATGTTGAAAAGAAAAAAATGTATTTGTAACATTTGACAACCAATAGGATGACCATTGCTTAAATGATTAAAATGAAAATTCATTGGGTCAAATGACAATCACGATGATGATAACAATGAAAACAAAAAAACCTTATCTAAGCAATGTAAATTAAACCTTAAATCACCTTGACCATAAACTTGAAACAATAAAAAATAAAATGAGATAAAGAAACTACCTTACACCTTAAACTTGTGAAAGGGTGTCGAAGAAAGAAAAACATACTTGCAACACATGATGACCATCACAATGAAAGTAGCAAAACCTTAAAACAATGTAGCTTAAACCTTAGATCACCTTGACCAAAAAACCAAAAACAAGAAGAACAAAAAGATTTGTTTATGTTGGTCACAACCACCATAATGACCATCATGATGAAAATAAATGTTCTGTTGCAAAAGCTTGGTGCTACAACTTGAAAATTCATGAAAACAAGAAGGAAAAAGGTGATGAAATGGTATCCCATGAATTTCCTAGAGAAACTTTTTAGAAGTTAGGGTTTTAGACAGGTAAGTACTAGTGTTTCACTTTCAACAGCCTTTTTCCTCATCTTTCAATAGAAATAAAAGGGGTCCAAACTCAAACTTTGCCCCACTTTGTGTTTTGTATGATTTTATCCATGAATGAAAGTATTCCACATTTTTAGACTAAAGAAGCAAATTTTTTTAGTTATGCATTGTGTTCTTTAGTTCTTTGTTCCATTAATTTATTTTTTTACTTAACATTCTACCTTTCTTTTTGCATTATTTTTTCATTTTTTTTTCATTTTCATTTTTCCTCAACGCTTGCTTCTTGTTTGTTGCATACCCCCATCACCTCTTTCCTCAACGCCTGCTTCTTGTTTGTCGCATACTCCCATCACCTTTTTCCTCATAGCCTACTTGCTCATCGCTTGCCTACTCATTGCTTGCTTATGTCATTTGCTCATTGGGCCTACTCGTGTTGCTTGCTTGTTGCTCGTCATTTCAAATTTGCTTGTGTTACCTACTTATTGTTTGTTACCTACATATGTCACATGTTCAAGCATGGATGTTTGGATTTTCCATTTTCCTTTGATATTTGCATAATAAGGTTTTTTTTTTGCAAGCTTTGGAACACATCAGCAAATTTTTTGCAAGTAATATCATTTACTTTGTTATTTTTTTGAATTCTTTCTCTTTTCATTTTGTAACTTTTTTTTTGTTTTTATCATTATTTCTTCATTTTGCATAATCTAAATTTTTTGTGTTGTGTTTCTGTAAGTATAATGGGTGACATTTCATTATTTTAAAGGATTTAAAAAAACAATATTCCTTCAAACTAATTTTGTATTCTTGTAAATGTTTTTTCTTTACTCATTTTTGGTATTGCTTAGTTTATTTTTCCACTAATTTGGGGAAAACTATTGTGATTGTTGGGAAAAAAACCGGAACATTCATCTAGGAATGAAAATAGGTCATTGAATATTTAATGAATGAAGTGAAATGAACAATGAACCATTTGAAGAAAAATTTGAAAATATTTCAAACCTTCAAATAGAAACCAATAGAATTTCACAAGCTAAAGATGAAAAATTAGAAAAAATCTTGGCATAGTTGCATGAACAAAGAAATATATGGTGGCCCCATAATTGAAACTCTCTATGTTGGTCATTTTATTGTATTAATGATGGTGTAGAAATCGATAACAAAGCTCTTCAATTAATGAGATACCATGTATGTTATCCTAATCAAATAACAATTACAAATTCCAAAACACAATTAAGGAAAGAAATTATTTCATACTTTAAAAACAATGGAATAACATCATTAAAAAAAATGTGGATGTTGATCATGTTATGCTTGCAAAGAAGTTTAAATAATAATTAAACAATTTCAGTAGAGTAGTAATAAAAAACAACCAACCAAAAAAAGACCTACCATTTCTACAATTTCAAGTTTTTTTGGGTCCATAATCCTTTTCAAAAAAGATGAACCTTAACAAAAAGAAGATTTGGAGGATTTAACATTGTTAATTATAGAAACCATCTTCCAATGCAGTTTGTTAAGAATGTGTGGTTGAAAATATTTGCAATGCATTTATGTCCAAGATTGTTGTTTCCATCCAAAAAACAATTTTCTTAAGAAGTTTTGCTTGAATTGGTGGAAAAATGCAAGTAGGAATATGTTTTACCATTATTGGGGGATTGTATCTCTACATGTACAACAATGACTTTTGATCTATGTATGCCTCATGGAGCCCATGATGTTTTTGCTTTTGTTATTAATTTTTTAGGAAAGGACTAGAAACCAAAACAAATTACTATTGGATTGTTTGAACATCAGAGACTACAAGATAGGCATTAGCAAGAAGTTTGACTGAGCTATTGGATTAATATTGTTTAAGGAAAAAGAAATTGTTTATGTTAAATATGAAGGTTCTTATGACTTGAATCTCATGATTAATGCTTTTAAGTTTGTTGTTTGTTGTGAAATTTTAGGCTTGGAGGAAAGTTTTGAAGGTTATTGCTTTGGTCATGTTTTTTTTAAGGACTATCAGTATGCCATGACACAAGATAAAATGTGCAAAAATTTGAAGGAAATTTCCATTACTTTTGCCCAATCAAATTTGCAAAAATGCATAACTTGACCAAAGAAATTTGGAAAGGGCAGACATGAATGGAACCAAGCTTGTAATTCTTTTAATCTTCATCCAAGGAATTTATTGAACATTCCAATAAAACCAGGTACTATTTTTTCGAATTATCTTTCGAGGTTTTTATTTTATTGAATTTTTTTACTTTCTTTTCTTACTAAACTGTTGACATGATAAATGTTGATCTACATCTAAATGTTTATGTCCCACCTCTTCTTCCTTGGCATGTTGCACAAATAGTTTTTGATGTTCCTTCCTTTGTAGTTAAAAATGTACATTGGCTTTTTAGTGATGTTTTGCATTCTACACTAACTATGAACACAAAACTATTGGAAGAATTGCAAAATCACTTTAGTTTTGGTACCATAATGGATGAAGATTTTGGAATGGCTAATGAATTAACTTTGATGGCTTCTAATATACATGAGAAATGTATGTTGTTTTGGATTCATTTCTTTGTTTTTTTTTTTAAAATGAAGAAAGCAGAATACATAATATTTTAGTTTTAATGTTAGATCCAAAGTTCAAAAATCTTAAGTTAGTTTCATCCTTAATTGGTTGAGAACAAATAATTTCTATTGTAGATGAGGTCTTTATTTATGATGTTTTTGAAATGTCATCAGCATTTGCATCCTATTGTAGAAATTGATATTGCAAAACAAAGCATTAATGCTGACATCAACTTGGACATATTTGAGATGACTATTAGCTGTAATGAACCAATCAAGGAACTTATCAACAAGGAGTTTCTATTTTTTAGCCGTTATCATGTGAATAGTAAGGAGATTAAATGTTCACTTGCATAGGAAAAACATGAATCATTATTTCCCAAAATTGAGTTCCTTGCTAGGCAAATTATTGGTATTCTAGGGTCAAAAATAGAGACTTAATGTATTTTTTCATTGATTGGAATTCTTATTAATCTTAGAAGATATTTTTACAATGTGATAACCTAGAAAAACTGATTTTTGTAAGTTAAAATTGGCCTAATGATCTAGAGTTGATTGTAGAGGACCCTTCAGTTTAGAGAAGTTAATTAAAATGGATATGAAATTAGAGGAAGAATTAGAAAAGTTCGAGGATCCTTTGAGAGGGATGAAGTTGTGAACATGTGAACTTGTGACATGTGTGGATAGTTGTATTTTTTATAAATGTTTTATGTCTATTTATGATTTCCATCAATTGAGTTTCATTCTTGAATTTTATAGTCAAATTTATAGTAATTTTTGTTTTAATTGGAAAATAATATTATATTTTTAAAAAAGTACTATCATATCTGACCATAGAGAGCTGCCATCTGAAAACCAACGGTGTTCACATTTCCAAAAACTGTTTCTAGGAGAATCAGATAAATTTATATATTAAGAAAAAACTGGAAACTGCTTCAGTTCTATAAAATCAAAAACATAAAAATCTAAAGAACCGGTTCGGTACTTAAATTTTGTTCCCTTAACTGGAACCGGTGGTTCTCACAAAAAGTGAGAACCATCCAACACTGGTTTGAACCTCCCATAAGGGGCAGAGCCATTGTGAGTTCGTGTTTTGGGAACTTCATGGAACATTTCATGTTTTAACTGTTGCCAGTTTGAACTTTGAATCCATAAGGGGTGGAGCCATTGTAAATCCATGTTTTGGGAACATTTTGTATTTAACTGGTGCCAATTTGATCTTTGAACCTGTGATTATGGACAGAGTCATTTGGTGATAAGCCCCGCTTATCACCAAAGTAATAAATTCTTGTTACCATATCAATAAAGCGAAACAAGGGCTCAGAATCCCTTTGTTTGATCATGCAAAGTGTATGATAGGCACCCACCACTAGCACATGACACAAGGGTAAGTAGATGAGACCAATCAAAGGTTTTTCAAACATTCAAATTCTGGTGCAATTGGGTCGCTGCATGAATCATTTGGTACACCCAACCCCATACATCCTTTTGCATTACAATGAAAACCCACAATTTAAAGATATGTAATCCTTCTATTCTAGTGGTTGAGAGAAACTAATCAAAACACTGATGGTGCATGATCAATGCAACACTTCAGCCACAACCAACTAACATCATGTGAATCATGTGGCTTCTCACTGATCTCCAGTATCATAATTACTCAAGACACTTTTTCTCAATCCAGAATGATAAAATTCCAGATTGATTCAAATTTAAAATCTTCTTGCAACATCCCAATCACTAGTTCAAGATTTTGCCTCCATAACTATGTGGCTACCAGGGTAGAAGAGCTCATCAGCAAGTTTCTACTGTCACAGGCATGCCACTGCAAACATGCAGCTGCCTCCTACTGAGCAAGCACATTCATCCGCTGGGAAATGTTAATGGAGGTTAGTTACTTTGTTTTCATACCAGATTGCCAAGGATCATTTTCTTACCAAGGCAATATAACATTCAGCACTTCAACCCAAGCCCCTCCCTGAATTCAAATCCTGCTCTGCAAATTCTTCCTACTCTAAACTCAGACAACCTTTCTGTCCACGCGTTTGAGAGTCACTACTGATTCCAATCAGCCCTGACCATCAAACAAGGTTTGTTCTCCAGAGGGGCCAATGAAAAACAAAAAAATCACAAAAATTACCAAAGGTTCAATGCCAATCTTCCACAGCTAGAACAAACTGTGTCACACTTTTATGGGGCAGCACCCACTAATCCATAGGCCCGCTTGGCTGACTCTAGTGTATTGGACAGTAGCATGGCAATAGTCATGGGACCCACTCCTCCAGGCACTGGAGTGATTTTTGATGCCACTTGGCAGGCCTCCTTGTAGCATACATCACCAACCAACCGGTATCCTTTCTTTGTTGACAAATCCTGCAGCCACAGGAAATAAATAAGTCTCAAAACCTGCTCTGGTAATGTTGTCACCACATTCACTTTACAAAGAAAGAGCTGCAAGTCATGACAGGTGATAGCTCTTAGCTATTACAGACATGCAAGCTTCTCCCATAACAGGGATACCTGCAATGAGACTCCTGTGGCAAATAGTTGGAATGTACTGCCAGACACCATGTGAATTCAGATTTCTTATCAAAGACCTATACACTGTGAGACTAAAGGATATACAACACACCTCTACAGGGTTTATGCCAACATCAATCACCACGGCTCCAGGCTTGAGCCAATCACCTCTCACCAGCTCAGGCACACCTACTGCTGCAATAACAATGTCTGCATTCCGTGTTACTTCTGCAGGATTCGGTGTTTTTGAGTGTACCACAGTCACTGTTGCATTTTGTTTCTGTCATGCCCAATCAAAGGCAATATGTCATGAAGGCTAGATGTACCCACCACCCTATCTGTTGGATTCGGGTCTGAGACAAATCATTCAAAAACTGAAGCATGCCCTACCAAGTCAAACTTCCACATAGAATCACTGGTACTAGGTTGAATAATACAAAAGTCTAGTCAAGAACCTGCAGGAGAAGAGCTGCAGGCGTCCCCACAATATTGCTGCGGCCAATAACAACAGCATGCTTCCCCTTGATGACCACACCTGTTCGAACAAGCAACTCAATACAACCTTTGGGTGTACAGGACACAAACAAGGGCGTCCTGCCTTGCATAGCCAATGCTCCAATGTTCATCGGATGAAACCCATCAACATCTTTTTCAATGCACACTGACCCCACAATTGCTTCCTCACTTATGTGCTGCAGGGTGACAGAGAAAATACAAGTCAATATTAGACAAGAGGCCTTTCCACAAGCACTTCAACCATGTACTTATTTCCTGGTGGACTTATGATGAACAAAAGGAATCATCTCTCTATACCTTCTGATTTCTGCTGCCATAATTGTGGTTCCACTACTGAGATTTGTAACATGTCTTAGAAACATGGGTGGAAGCATAAAGAAATAAAAATATGACATTGGAGAGAAAACTCCACAGAATAACACTTTGACAGTCACTGTTGTGCAGTTTGCCAAACCAAAACACAAATGACAAGAATGAGTGTGATCATAACCTTGTGCATATCTCTTACAAAGTACCAGACCATCACTTTCATTGTGTATGGTAGTGACTAGCTGCCATTACTACTACTCACTGATTTCATCAGCTCTGACAGTGGCTGTAGATAAGTGTATAATAATCTGCTAAAATGGGCAAAAGAAAATACATAAGTGTATAGGAAGTCTTTGTCATCAGACTCTGTCACACTCTCGGAATCAACCAGGTTGGCACATTAGATGGCACTCAAAAGGCATAGCTCATCAATACTATCCTGTTTCAAACTGCACAAGCTTGTGAGGGCAAGTTTAATCACTTTTTAGCTTGCCTCTCTACAAGCATGCAAGTCTAATACTCCTAAAAGAGAACAAACCTTTGGAAGAGGAAGCTGCACCAAAATTCCATGGACAGCTGGATCATCATTGAACTTCTTAACAAAGTTCAGTACTTCATCCTGAGTCGTGTCTTCTGGCAAATTGACACCATAGGAATCAATGCCAACTTCTTCACAGGCTTTCTTCTTGCTACGTACATAGGTCTCAGAATCTTTCCGTGTGCCAACCAAGATCACAGCAAGTCCTGGAACTTTCCCAACAGACTCTTTCATCTTGGAGACTTCAGCAGCAATTTCCTGCCGGACCTGTTGAGCTATTGCTTTGCCATCAATAATCGTTGCACTGGGCTCTGTGCTGGGCACTGAAAATACAGCAGATAGAACAACAGTCAACTGCATCAAACTCATATGGAGCAACCTCCTCCTTCCCACACACGGGAAAATTCACTGAACACACATCAAGATGGTATCATCCATGAAAATGCCCTACTGCAGACTTAGCTAACCACAGCACCTAAGGCTGAAACAAAGACTGCTTCACTGCATGCACTTCAAGCCTTATCACAAAAAGGTCAGGCCATCCAGATGCAGCCACCTACAAAAGAAAGTGCTGCGTCTTCCTACCATTAAAGTACAGCTTGAGGTTAATACCCTACAATCACAAAAGGATGATGCCAGTTGAGAATGACATTGTCCCTTGGGAAGGGATATTAAGGAACTCTACAGAAATGCCTGAAAATAGGTTGAAAAACTTCATATTTGCTGCATTCCACTCATGACATATAATATTCAAAGTAGCAGATGGATGCATGGAACTTGAAAATGCATGGAAGACAAATAACTATAGCATGCTCTTATTATGAGCCAAGCTCTCAGCTTTGTAATAAACATAACAAAAGAAAGTTAGAAACCCACCATGCTCTTCTTGAATGACTGCCTGACGTGCCACACCATCCTGCCGGTGCTGCTGCACATCCTGGCTTTGTGATCCCAACATCTTCTCTTTTTTTCCTTTCTCTTGAGAAGTGAGAAACAAAGGTCGTACACCTGTCGCAAAATCTGTTATTAGGCCAGCAACAATGCCCGAATTCTATTGGGATTCAACCTTCCTTATGATTACCAACCACTCCAAAATGGAGTAGCATTTCAGATGTGCAGCTGAGATTTTGTTTCCAGAACATGTAGCCAAAGAACAATGCCAGAGACATCACAAACCCTAATTACTGATATAAACCCTAATTATCACTACAAAGGAATGTTGCGAGGATTTTACTTTTGCAGAAGAACGTTTGCAAGATTTTTTTTCCAACGAAAATTAGGGGAAGTTAAGCTTGCAAACAACGACTGCTACGACCCAAAAAAATTCCTCGCCACCAAAACCACCACCCGCCCGCTTCCAGAGAAAGAGGAACAAGAAAATAAAATACCGTGGCAGGTTTATAGTTTGGTTTTCCATACCTACTGCGAAGGGAGAGGAAGAACGCAGCTTGCAAAGGCGAGGAGCACAGACAGGTCCGGTTTTCGGCAACAGCAGCAAACGGTTGGAGAGAAGATTCGACTGCGACGAGAAGGATCTTCCAGCAGCTGCAGGCGGAAGCACGAAGCCTCCTCCTCTCACAGACGTTGCCATCGTTCAGGAGGAACTCCAGAACCCTTAAACCACGAGTGTGAGGGATGCCCTAAAGGTCTTGTTAAAGGTCGCGGGCAGCAGCCAATTCTTTTTCTTCTAGGCCAAACTTTAAACGGTCAGTGCGGGCAGTTATTTCCTCATGGTATTAAGGCTTGGGAAAAATAAATGCCACTTGGCTGCCAGGTGAGCCTCCCCAAATGGCCTAGAGAGACTAGGTGTAAAGTGCCTTCACTTACTGAAGGGGCTCTAAGTTTTCTAAGCTGACCACTTGGGAGTGGATGTTTTGGGGGGCTGCCCTGGAGTCTTGTAGGGGCTAAGGGCAGCCTGGCTGGAGGGGGAAGACATGAAATTTGGTGTAGGTATAAATTGTTTTCTGTTTAGATACGTGAGTTATTCATAAAGTGCCTCAAACTGCAGGTAATAGATTGGGGACAATGAGAAGTACAGACCAGTGTTGGGCAGATATCACCTTTCTGTGATATCCATCAGATAAGGATATCCAACTAGGACTTTCTCCAGATATCGGATATCAAAACAAAAACTCAGATATTTAGGTTAAACATCATAATTTGAGATTTTTTATTAGATCTGGATATCAATGTATCAATCATTCTTTATCAATCAGATACCAATATTGAATATCACATGCTCCAATTGCACATATTTTATGAGCAAATGTCATTTAAACTAAAATAACCAAAACTATTTTTAAATAAATAGTTAATTAAAATGCAAAAACTAATACATAATGTAAAGGGTTGTTAACATGTCGGTAATCACCTCTCTATCAAAACAAATCTCATCTCAATATTTTATATTGTCTGCTTTCTTTCCTTTCTTTCCGAACTGCTAGGTTGAGGATTGTGATGATTGCAACTGCAGCTAGCTGCAACCTACCTAACCTAAATTAACCTAAAACCTAATTCAATCCCTAGCCTAAACTATCACCTAAACCCCAAAACTAAAATCAGACCTAACTTGATATTCATATCTAATATGTGATTGGATATTAGAAATCTCAATATCTGAGATGGTTTTTGGAATATCAGAAATCCAAATATCACCCAAATATCACTTGTGATATTCAATCTGATATCCAAGGCCAATATGCACGTTTTTCAAATATCAGCCAACACTAGTAGAGACCACTCTTGTCTCTGATGCTTGATTTAAAAAGAATCTTTGGTTTTGGTTTCAAACTATTTTATAATTTGAAACTTTTGATATAGTTTGGAAAATGATTCTTTTGATTTTGGAGAACTTTCAATGAAGATTTTTCAAAACATTAGGAGCCCAATTCAGTTAAACACTAAGTGATGTTAGAAATCTACATTAAAGAAAATTAAAATTAAATAAGTACCTCGGGTTTATAAATGAGTATGAGCCTAGGTGAAAAATGGTGACAACCAGATGTAAGGATAAAAAATTTGTTAGACCAAGGAAATGAAGGGATAAATGATAATTAATTCAATTAAAAGTTGTTGTTGTGTTTCTTAACTAAAGTTTTAATTCCAGCAACTAATTCTCTTAGGTGCATGAGATGTTTGAATTTTTTTAATTTAGGTAGCTAGAGAATTTTAACATGTTTTAAGACAAGATAATAGTTTGGTACAGATGTTAGTTTGAAATTGCAACAAGAGATTGATCTGTAAATCACAAGTAGGTTTAAGATTGAAACTATGTATGAAATCTATGTTTTCATTTGCGTAAATATTTTTTCACCTTTTTATTGTTTATGTGTAATTAGTATGCCACACAATTCTCCTACCATGGACTTTTCATAAACTATATTGAAACCTTTCAAAATTAAAATCTCAATTCCCTTCACAAATCTATTCCATGAAATTTTATATTCACACAATAATTTATTTTTATCAAATGAAAGTCTTTCCAAATCACAAACATTCACTTATACATTAACTAAAAGGAAATTAAACAAGAAATTTCTTAAAGTTTACACATCACATGGTTCCCCATGGTTCCCATGACAAAACATTTTTATATAAATTATCATGTGTGAATCAATGTACATTAATGTGCCAAAGACTTTTCACATGAATTATCATGTGAAAGTCAAACACATTAATTGAAACTATGACCAAATCATAATTAAATTATGAAATCCAACTAACAAATAAATCACCAAACTTAACCATTAAATAATTACATAGGGAATAGTTTAATTACATCAAATTACACCACTCCCAAATTCATTATGGATTCTGTCCTTGGAATCACATATCTAAAACCTTTTTGAACTTTTCATAATTAATGTGATTTAGATATGGTGAGCCATCAACATTTTCAAATTCATAAAATCCATTATTTATAAACACCTTTCTGATCACAAAAATTCCAAAACCACTTTGGCAATAATTTCTTATAAGCCATGTCATGATGTCGAATGTCAAACATCATGACAAGGTCACTTTCTTTGAACTCCTTTTTTTTCACCTTCTTATCAAAAACTTTCTTTTGTTGAACCTATGTGACCTCAATGGATTGGTGAACTTTAAACTATAGTTTATCCAGCTCATTAAGTTGCAACAATTAATGGTATTGGGATTCATCTAAAAGAAGTCCCATCATTGTGGGAATGCATAAAATCATTACTTCCGATTCAATGAGTAAAAATGCCTCCATCCCATAGGTTAAATGAAAAGGTGAACATCTTGTGGTAGTTTTGTATGTGATGTTGTAAACCCACATAGCATGGTGGATTTTGAAATCTCAATCACAAATATTCACATGAACCTTAACTTCTTTTACTAACATGGAACACAATGTCCTATTAATCTTTTCTATTAAACCATTACTATTAAGCTTATACATAATGGTAAACCTTATGTTTCACTATAAGGCATGTTAACAAGTTTTCTACAATTTCATTCGAAAATAAAGACCATTATCAAAAACATTTTTGAGTGGTGTCCCAAATTGAGTAAAAATTTGTTCATACAAAAATTGTGCTATTTTTTATTCTACTAAAAACTTCAAGGCACGTACTTTTACAAACTTTGTGGGGTAGTTTGTGGCGACCACAATGAATCAATACTCTTTCCTAGTCATTGGTAATCGTCCCATTAAATCAATTCCCCATTTTTCAAAAGATCCCAACAATGATATGGGGTGTGGAAGGCCACTCATAGTGGACTTTTGTGCAGAAGCTTAACACACATCACAACTTGTGCAATAATCATGGGTATCCTTGAAGAGAGTGGGTTAGTAATAATTTACCTATAAAATCTTTTCAACTATGATTTGTTCCACAAAGTGGCCTACATAGAACCCATCATGAAATTGATATAAAAAAGTGAAGTTTCACCTTTTTCAATAGTTTATCGAAAAACACCATCCTTTCCTTTGAAATAAAGTTGGTCCCCTATTATTCAGTAATTTCGACTCTTGTGCGCAATTTGTGTTCGCACAACCTTTGTGGCACTAATTCAAAACCTCATGCCATCCAAATATTGAATGATTTATTAATATTCCTCAAGTGTTCCTTCTGCATTAATGGTCTTATTGTTGCATCCGATAAGTCATCATCCTTTGAAACATCACCCACTCTTTCATATGCCCTTGTAAGGCCATTAACATTACCATGTTGCTTTCCTAAACAATGGATAATGTTAATGTCAAGTTCTTCCATTAACAATAGCCATTGAACAAGTCAACTACTTGCATTGGACTTGTTGACCAAGTTGGTTAAGGCTTTGTGATCTGTCACAATTTTGGCCTTGTACCCCAACAAGTAATGGTGAAACTTTTTAAAAACGAAAATAATTACAAAACCTTCTTGTTTGCCATAATATAATTATTTACTTAAGTTAATTATTTGTTAGCAAAATGAATGGGATGGTCAAGCCCATTTTTGTCCAATTGGGACAATGTACTCCCCACCACTTTCCTAAATGCATCATAATATACTAAAAATGGTTTGTTCCAATTTGGAGTCTAAAGGATTGGTGTAGTTTGAAAAGTTGATTTGAACTATTCAAATGCATGTTTTAATGCCTCATTCTACATTAATGTAGGTGCATATTCTTATAGGAATCATGTTAAGGGACGTGCTTTTGTCACAACATGTGTATAAACTTTCGATAATAACCCACCATCCCTAAAAAAGTTCGAAAGGTATTTTGTTATGAACTTAGCCTTAAACTCGCAACAAAAGTGAAAGCATGGAGAGGAGCAAGCCAAGAATGCAACTTGGGAGTCACATTTGCATTCCTGAGAGTGTGAAAGAATGAACCCGCACATTCCCACGTGGACTTTCATTTTGGGTGTTAGATTCCTTATGGAGTCCTGAATCTTCAAAGAGGTATTTCAGGGGTCAAAACTCATTGAATTAAAAATTTCCTTATACCATTTTAAAGTTCTTGAAACTTAGATGTTTAAAATGGGCTTGCCATTTGAGTAATTAAAACACAAGTTATTGCCAAAAGAAAGGTAAAAAATCAAAGTGTTAATTTGACTCCTAACTAATAAAAATTGGGAATTGCCTTAAACTACATGTGCACAAGTGATGTGCCACATATCATTGGGTATCTCTTAATAAGGGCTACAATTTTTCTTTGGACCTTGCTTCAATTAAAGGTTACATAAGACATTATGGCCCTCCAAAGTATTAGGAGTTTTAATTTCGAGAATTTCATTTGAATGTAGTTTTCATGGCTAATCATAGAGAACACTATAAGGGGAAAGATGTTGGATTCCTTCAAGTTCGAATCGTGGTAAGTCTTGTGAATTCGTGTATGCCCGTGGCTCATCCGTGCACTAAAAGTGTTCCAACTATGCATTAACCAACTTGTTGTTTGGTTTGTACAAATCTGTGTAAATAATTGAACCACTTGTCATTTATCATAATTTCCATCCTAGAACTCCAACACACCCTTCTACCCCTAAAGTGTTGCGAACTAAGGAGTCTACCCCAACTCCTTTTTCTTCCGTTGTTTTCACTTTTAGATTTGCATTTGAATCTTTTAAAAAGTGTGGGGGTGCATCAATTTTTTTGTGGTGGTGATGGGAAAATTTGAAATCCTATCAAGCTTTTCAAGATTTATGGCTACCCCATCCTTTAACACAAGATGTCCAATCATCTTCCCTTTTTGAAAAACCAATTGTGGTTTTTTCTACGCTCAAAGTCATTCTTGAACTATCCAAATGTTGAAAGACTAACTCAAGTTTGGTAAGGTGAAAAGCTCTATCGCTATAAACTCCAAAGTTGTTAATGAAAACTTGTAGAAAAAGGCCCAAGAATGGTTCAAAAACCTTGTTCATTAAATATTTGAATGTCCTTAAAACATTACACAAACCAAAAGGCATTACTATGTAACAAAATGTTCCCCACGGTGTGGTGAATGTGGTCCTCAATTGATCCTCCAGGGCAATTTCCACTTGGTGTTAGCCTCTGTACCCATCTTTGAATGTGTACATTTTGTGTTTTGCTACTTCTTAAAAAAAAATTCACAAAATGGCAAAAGGTATTGATATTTTGTAGTTACTTTGTTTAAAGCTTTATAATTTGACACATCCTTAGCTTGCCATTTTTCTTTAACTCCAATACCATAGGAGAAACTCATTCAATTGCTTCCATAAGTATAATGAACCCTGCCTCCAACAACTTGTTCAGTTCCTCCTTCACCATTGCACTGTATCTTGGATTCCACCTCCCTTGCTTGGTCGTAACTAGTTTGGCATTTAATAACAACTCAATTTTTTGTTATTCTATGGTGACTTCCCTAAGGTCCTTATAGTTGAAAGCAAATAGATGGATATATTTACGTAATAAATCTTCATATTGTTTTTTTCCCTCGGGGCAAAGGTTGGGTTTTAATTGAATCTTGCTCCACAATTTCTCCTTCTGTCAACACACGTGGAATTGATTGGTTGTTATACTTTCAAACTATTTGATTTGCCTGAGACAAAACTTCAACCTTGGGGATTACTTCCAAAACATATAACCCTATTTCCTCTTCATTGGAATCATCTGTGTAAATCCTGTCAAAGCTAAAGTTTTTATCTATTTTTGATTCATTGTCATAGTCACTCATTCCTTTAAAACTTTTCATAAAATTTGCAAATAACTTTTTGTTGGTTAGGATGAATTCCAATGCTCATGTATCCTTCACCCCAATAGTTCCTTGCATGTGATTTTGTTAACCAAGGCCCCATTTTCCTTTAATACCACATGGAAATCCATAATGGTGGAAATTTTCATTATAATGATTGTAACATTGCTAATTATTCATTATAGCTTAACAATTCGTTTGTTAGGCATTTTTAGGGTTACTAAGACTAATCTATTAATTTTCAACCTTAAATACCTCATTGCAAGAATTGTCATCACATTAATTTGTACCCTTCCATCCACCAACATTCTAAGTAACATTAATCCATTACATTGCACATCAATGATTAAATCACATTCACGCTCAGTTGCTATGGCATTAAAAGGTATGAATATTTTTGGGACTTTGGGTGTTAACAACCCTTTCTTTAATTCCTTTCAAACTGACAACATCATTGCCACCAATTGTCCAATGGTGATGTCTGCCTTCTATGATCTCACATCCTTCACCATTAAATAAGGACTAGAATCTTTAGAAATTGCAAAGTTTTGGAATCCAAACCTCCACCTTTGATTCATTTTTATTTTTTTTAATGCCCTTACCATCTCCTTGAACCTTTTAACATTTGTGTCAAGATGAATAATGTCTTCCAACAATTGTAATAATGAATTATTAATAAGTCCCTCTCCATGTTTCTACTCTTGTTAATCTTTGGTTGTAATAGATGGAGGTTTAATTGATTCATTTGATTTATCATTTGTTCCATAATAAACTCCATGTAAAAGCTCACTTTTGGATACTTTCATGACTCTAGTTTAGTCAAGAATTAAACTTTTTTTGCCATGGATTGTATAGTTGGTAATGGAACTTCCTTCGTGCTTTCCTCTTTCTTTTTGGCCACCTCCACCATTTCATCAAACGTCTCTATTTGTTTATATCTCATTTATTATTGCAACTTTGATAATAAACCAATGGTGGAATACTCTAGCACCAATGCATTAATTCCAACAAAAATTAGATTAGTTCCTTCATGGCCTTATGCCCTAAGACAACTTTAGAATTTATTTTACAATGTCATTGTTCTCTCCTTATATTATTTCACTAACTTTAAAGCCCCTTGCTTTAATTGATTCAGTTCAAATATTAAGTTTTAATAGATATTTTTCATAGAATTTTTTTCCATTAAGGCTTTAATTATGTCATTCCATGATCCTTTCAATGTTTTTATCTATCACTCAAACTAATGTGATGTTATACTTTCTAAGAATTCAAGAAAAAAATTAAGCCATTTTATAATTGTTATAAGCCCAATACTAATACAAATTCTCAAATATTTCTAGGTCTTCACCCGTACTTCCCCTAAAAACTGGAATAACCATGTTGATTTTTTTAAAAAATAAATTTTAAAAGATAAAAAACACACCAAACTAATTAATTCCCTTTTACCAACTATCATTTAATTTTCATAGTCTCTCCTTATGAATTAGAAAACTCTCAATGGCCCAAATTTCATTTGTAATAAAATTCTCTCTATCTTCTTAGTGCAATTCTCTAAAAGGACCAAACATTTCCAACCCTATAATTATCCTATTTAAATGCTTGGGTTGAAAGACAAGATTTACAAAATCATGACCATCACAAATATTAATGATGCCTCCATTTCACATGACATGTAAGTTATTAGTTCTGGCATAATTTGGAGTTGCATCCTTTTTCTCAAGCCAAATGAATAAATGTTGTTTTGGTGTGATCACCCTTTAACATTCAGGGTCAAGTTGAGGTCAAAATTCTTTTTGTCATCTATGTAGTTGTGACATTAACACAATTGGTTCACCTACAGTTTTAAGTTTTTCATTAGATCTCTCAACATGTTTTTCAACATGTGAACTTGGCCCAACTACTTCTAATGTTAATGATGGGGTTTGTTGCTTATCTTTTGGGAATCGTGTACCAGGGGAATCAAAAGCCTCTTCTAACATTGACATTAGTGTTTTAAATCTAATCCTAAAAATAAAACATATAAATTTTTTTTATTCTTTTCAAAAACCTACAACATTTTTTACATTAGAAACAAAAAAGTCTCAAGGTTTCAATAAGGTCTAACAAACATGAACTTATTCATGAATGCCTATTATTTTTTATAGACTTTTTATTTACATTCTTTCATATGGTTTAACATGTGTCATTTTCTTTTCCTTTTTTGCCTATAACTTTTCTTTGCAAAAAATTTCAAACTCTCAGAAATATAACTTTAGTTGGTGCCTAGGATTACATGTAAAATCCAAAAACAAACTTGGGGCCAAATATAATGATTCGTGTTTATGGTCTTCATGATGTTGCTTTATGCATTCAATTGTGCACTAAACTCAACTTAGTTTGCCTCTCGTAATTTTCATTATTAGAACTTTAATCTCTTCCACCCATGTTATCAATTATATCCATGATTCAAGGATAAACAAATAGTTTATTCTTTCCTACCAAATTTTTAACAACAAAATTAAATTCCATAACATAAAGAACATAGGTTCAGGTCTTAGTTACAGAACCAAAAAATGTAAATCACAAGCGGGTTTAGGATTGAAACTATGTTTATTACATAACTATGGAAATTTATGTTTTTGTTTACCTTTATATTGTCTATGTGTAACTAGTATGCCACATCATTTTATTACCATGGACTTTTCATAAATTATAGTGAAACATTTCAAAATAAAATCTCAATGTTTTTCACAATTTTATTCTATGAAACTTTACATTCATACAACAACTTATTTCTATCAAGTGAAGGTCTCTTTAAATGTCATAAACACTCACTTATATATTAACCAAAAATAAATTAAACAAGAAACTAAAGTCTACACATCACATGGCTCCCATGGCTTCGTATGTGATTTCACATGCATAATAAAGTGACAAAGATTTTTTACATAAATTATCATGTGTGAGTCAATGCACATTAATGTGCCAAAGACTTTTCACATGACTTTCCACATGAATTATCATTTGAAAATCAAACACATTAATTGAAATTATGAACAAATCATAATTAAACTATGAAATCCAACTAAAAAGTAAATTACAAAACTTAATGGTTAAATAATTACATAAGTAATAATTTGATTACGTAAGTTACAAATCCACATAGTTTTCAACCAATTTCAATCCTAGCAAAATTATGAACCTTTGGTTCAAGCATTCTAAAACTTAACCTCAATTTGGCCAAAAAACTTCATTAGTACCTTGAACCTATCAACATTAATCTTGATTCTAACATTTTTTTTAAAAATTGATGGAATCTCCAATTTGGTCTTTAGGTGAATTCTTTTGATTTCTAAAACTTTTGATATCAATAAATAATTACAATCAATCTAATTTAAGACTAGGTTTGGTTTCATCTCCATTACATTCAATTAAATAATTAATTTTATTTTTAAATATTAATTAATGCACACATGTCAAAACAAAGATTATATAATATGAATTATTTACAACCCATCAAAAGCAATAATTTATTTTAAATATCGTGATTCTATATCAAAGAACTTGAATCTATTTAAAATGGTGACAACACCCAATTTAAGTTCTAATTCAATTTTGAGAAAAGACTAAATTATTGTTCAATTAGATTCCAATTGTGGTTCTAACAAAAATTGAACTCTTTGGTCAAAAGACCTTACAATTTGACCTATAACCTACAACTGAACGTACCCAACTTCTTGAACTTGCCTTGCCATTAATTTAAACAGTCAAACTATGGGCCAAAAGACAAGGTGACTTTGGATAATTCTACTTTCTTTGGAGTTTTTCAAGTATAATTACTACCATCTGCTTACATTCATGGGTATCAGCCTTCTCTTGTATTGGAATTTTCTGTGGCCAATAAGCAAAGTTAAAAGTAAAAAAATAAAAAATGAAATGATTTTGGAAGGTTTGAATTGTCGAAAATGAGAAAGAAATAGTGAAAAACACTAGATTTGCATATTTGATTTTCAGTGTGTAGCCATAACTATGGAAAGTTGACTAAATATTTATATTTCGTATTTAATTTATAGCCAAATTTGGCTAAATCCTGCTACCTGGATGATCCCCAATTTTTTTCATCTTCCTCTGCATGATCGTCACTTACACTGCAGAACAAATTCCTAAGAAAACACTGAGAGCAGTACAGAGGTTAACGTGGCTTACCTGATTACCTTCACAAGTCCATAAGATTCAGGAAATAGAGTAAGATGATGGATTGACCAAGCTGGGCGGATTTTGTACTGGTTTAGGGGTTAATCTTTTTATCTGGCCTACTAAATTTACATTAGAGCATCAACCAAATTTTATGAATAGGGACTGAAAAAAATCTAAATCGCTCGATTTGGTGAACAATTTTTTTTCAATTGCTCACTATGACAACTCAAAGTTTGCAATTGAAATTTTTGATCACCCGGTTCATTCATAAAAATATTGGACAACTGAAAATTTTCGATTGCAAAAATCAATTTGACTAAAAATCTATAGTTGCCAAAAAAAAGGTGTCAATATTTGTTGTGACAAACAAAACTGACACATTCAGACAAATGCCAACATGAACAACAGGCACAATTTGAGCACATCATGTTAATTTTGAAAACCTTGCCCACAATATAAAAATTGAAAAAATTCATAATTTAAAAATTATCAAGTTTTCAAAAAACTTGAATTCAAAATATATTTTTTAATTTAAAAAAAAAATCATTTCTTACATGTAAATGGTGTAATGTATATGAAATATAAAACAAAGTTGCAATTTATGATACAAAAATCTAAAACTTATAATAATTAACATATTTAATATGATTTGAAAGCATGATAATTTTTCAAAAAACAATGTAAACTATAACAAAATTTACAGATTTAAGAAATTATATTTGTTCGACAATGACTAACATAAAAAAAATTATGACATATTAAGATAAATATATGTATTTTTAATATAAATCACAAAATATGTCATTCCAAAAAACATTCGTATGAAAATTTGAAGAAGATTGAGAAAAAATTCCCAAGTTTTTGATAAACTTTTCTTGAACTTGGCTCCTTTGAGTGTATTTGCATCTTGCTCACAGTGTGTTTACAAGATCTGGAGACCTTGTGATTCCCTGTAGGTAACATTTTCTAATCAAAATTTGCAGTGTTTGTATAGGCAGTTTTTAGAACCAGCCTTTTTTCTTTACTGAGAATTTTTGCACACTGGTTTCAAAATTTTGAGAAAAAAAATCAATGATAATTTAAATAAAATCGCCAAAATTCGAAAAAAACTCAAAGAAAAACTAGAAATCGCCACATTTCTACGTATGGTTCAAACTTAAGTGCAAAAAAAAAAAAAAAAAAGTTTGTATAAAGTTCTCCTAAATCATACTTTGTTAATACCTAGTCAGACTTGGATAAATCTGCTGATTGCACTATTGCTTTGCAGTACATATTACAACAAAGCAACAGAAAGGAAGTGACAGAAAAGAGCTCAAAAGAGAGCAAGAGATAGGGGGGAAAAAAAAGAAGAGCTCTAAAAGGTAGTTTGTTGTTGATCTTTTTTGGCATGGCAGTTCCTTGACCAATTCAACATGGGATTTGTCTTCAATGGACAATTATACCACAATCTTAAATGTAAAACAAATTACATGCTTTTTTGGAATTATCAACTTGTAATCTATATCTATCACGTACAAAAATTGAAACATGACCAAGTTCCAACAATTTGTGCCTGTATAATAAATTTCAGTTGTCTAAGTTAGTGGCATGTTGATGTTACTGGTAGTGTACCTTTCTCAATTCTCAAAATTCTCAGTTCTTCATGTCTATGATTCTCCTTTGAACAAATCAAGAAAACATTACAAATCAAATTAATCTTCACTCACAAAGGTTCACAAGTAAAAGGTTTTTCCTTTTTAGTCACAGCACAGTGCACAAACTAAGATTCATGTGTAAACTACTGGTTAAGGAATATAGTGACTTGGTTTATACCCATCAAACACTATGACTGCAGCTGGCCTCTTTGCAGCAACTGGATTCAACTTTGAACTGGCTCAGCTTGCCTGTAAGGGAGAGACTAGACAGAGCTCTGAAAAGATCTAGTTTTCATTTGATCCCACATTTTTGAGTCCTGAATCTTCTCCAGGTGAAAGCATGGTTCAACGAGCTGGTGGTTTAAACAGTGTTATTACTTTGTGAACTGTGAATTCCATTTCAGAACTTCATTGAACTTTTCCTATTTTCAACTGTTGCTGGTTTGAACGTCAAGCCATGAGATATTATCCGAGATAGCTAGAAGCTGCTGCAGCTGTGGATAATTAAATCCAGTGATGGAATTTCTAGACATGTCAATATGTGATCTGTAAGAGGAGATTCTGAGTAGATCAGCTGCCTGTGCTGATCAGGGGGAGTCTAAGGAACTTAGGGCGCCATTGCAGCTTCTCACATGGGTTTGCTGTATATGTGAGGGATTAAGATGATGTAGCTGTGCTGCAACCTGTGGTGGGTGAATTACAATATGGGATCCCCAAATTACACACTGCCAATGCTCATCAATGTCACTATAAGAGTGAAACAGAGTAAAGTTTTCTTCACAACCTAAGTGCCTGATGATCGACAGAAGTGATCACCAAGATGTAAGTACTGGAGCCCACAAATGCTTTGAATCGATATTGTCCAACTGAGGCTTTGTGTCTCGTTGCAGGCGTTTTTGGTCGAAGAATGGCTGTACATACGGTGCATGTCATGGTATCATTGGAGAGCTCGATACCCACATGGACATGAAAGGTCCTGCACACGCGAGTTCTCTATTGCCTGTACAAGGTTGTGCAGTGGGTCCACAGTACTCCACACTCATGTATAGCGGGTCAGATGAGTCTGGCACATCCCGGTCGAATTTCCAACCCTCTGTATGCACCTATACTTCACATCACTAGACCGGCTTACGAGCAATTCGAATTCTGTAACTTCTCCATACATTTAGCAAAAACTTCTACATGACAAAAAGCACACATATCTTAGTCATATTGCTCATCGAGGTCTTGCACTGTGGATGCCTGCTAACAATATCTGAGTACACAAAGCAAGAATTAAAGGCTAGCTGCAGCTTCTTGGCGTCCCTCTTGATGGCTAAGTTGCAGCACCACCTGATGCAGTCTTGCAGGACCAGACGTAGCCTTGCAGATGGATCACCTATAATAACCCCAGTTATAACTTTTCTGGACTTTTTAGGAACTTGACCTAATTCAGTTGTTAAGAGCGTTGGTGATATTATAAGGCCAGATCAGTTTATCATCACCCACACTCTCCTGCAACTATTTGACAGTAGTTATAACTTGTGCAATCTTTAGCGATTAAAAGCAGAAACCCATCACAGAAATTCTCGAGCCGAGAACACTAGAGCTGTGGTGAATAATATATATAAAGGAGCACGCGTAGTCCTGAGAGTTCATGTCTTCCTGAGAATTAATTCACTTGCAATTCAAACAGATTCAACTGCTCATATGCAGGCCGGTGGTCGATGGAACCTGCAGTGATCAGATTCTTTGACTGAATTTATGCGTTTACCACTCTATTACAGACCGAATACAGTAGTGATCAACCGTGGTTATATTATATACTCGAGTGATATTTGGATCATGAATAATTAGGTCTATTTAGTATTGAGTAAATAATGCAGTCGAAGAGACTAGGGTTATAAGCAGTTTGCACCTGATCAATCAACCTTTATTCGGAAAACTGTCTAGGGTTTGCACATCTGATCACTCTTAGCATGAGGAAGCCTTCCAGACTGCAGAAGCTGATTTGAAGTCAAGAGACCCCTGAGCTGAGAAGGTTTCGACTTTCGACATCATCAATTGCTACTTGAAGCGTATTAGCATATGTTTTCAAACGTGACCAGAATAGATCGCATCATGAATATATGTGGCTGGTCGATCTACATATCTTTATAGCATAAGCATGTACAACGTTTTTTTCCTCTAATCTTGTCCAGCTGCAGCATACAGTAAGAAACTATAACTGGTTCATAACCAGATGAAAAAGCTCTGAATGTGGAGTAGTATAAAGCAAGAAGTCGTTATTTCAACCAGAAAACAAGTATATATATTATGAGAATGGACATATGTATGACACTACTACACTTAGATCAGGACCCGGGCAGCAGATCCTTACATTTGGACTTGATAAGTGGGAGCTTCCATCTTGTTGCCATCAAAAGCCGTGCTGTAATTACTAGGGCTCGCCACTTCTCAATGGAAACAAGCAACCTTAATCTGATGCTCTACAGACAGCTATTGCGGCAATTTACTCATGAAGGTTCCAATCAAAACAGATGACTTTTGATGGCCGTATCATCTCAAGCAAAAGATCAGAAAAATGATCAGTCTTAGGCCTGATCACGATACCTTTATAAATCTACATATACTTTTGATCTGCAGTTAACTAAACACATCATGGTAGATATCAACTAGATTTCAATCACCACGACGTCGTTATGTGTTACGGATCTAATATACATACTGTCCGAACTGGACCGGCCAAACTTTCTTCCACGTTTGTAAAATCTTCAAGCCCAGTAGTTGATTGTCCAGCTCTATAACAAGCGAACTCATTATTGTGGTATTACCGTCACCAGAAGTAGAAGAACGTCGTCCAGCAGCTGGAACCTCCGCTATTGAGACTGTCGACAACATCCATCTCCTGCAACGGTTGCCAAACGTGCGTCCCTGCAAGTGCAACTGATCAGACTTGGATTAGGACTTGAAACTTCCTGGCATCCTGTTGACCACAATCAGGCAAAAGAAAGTAAGATTTCTTCTAACAATCTCAATACCAGCCACTGATCGGGTTCAAGATCTTATATGCTTCTGAAAAGAACCTCGTCTTTCACACTAAAGATACGCTTGATGGGTTGAAGATACAGAAATCTAGATCAAGAGCTTGACTAATTTTAGATATAAAAGTAGATAGTTTTGAGCATTTCGCAGACGCGGATACCGAACCTGATCACAAGCCTCAATTTCATGACCTTCATCAAGCCTAGAGCATGCGCCATACTCAAGCTTTTCTAGCACGACGACTTGAACAGAGCAGGGAGCCATGGAATGAGAAGGATGACGTCGAGGCATGTTTGCCCGTATCTGTGGGCTTCAATAGAAGTATCATTACCCTGATGCATATGAGACCATAGCAGGCAGTTTCTAGGTTATGAGGGGCGCTGGAGCAGCTATTAGGGTCTTGATCCAGGACCTTGATGCAAGGCGGGATCAAGACCCAAAGACGAGCAAGAAAAGATCAGACAAGATAGCGGCACTGCAAGCAGCACAAGAATGCACAAAGGATTTAACTAGCTGCGGGATTGTGAGTGGGAGACAACACTAGAGCTTTATACTTGTAAATTACCAAACTCTCTTTGAAATATTCCAACTTCTTCAAGCTTCTTCACCCAAGCAAGAGTCTTGCGAGTGACCGTAGTACCGATGGATGACCTAGGTAGACGTCAAACAGGGGTAACGGGTACACATATAAATTTACCACTCTAGAGTCTACTGTTGAACTACAGGGAAACTTTGTATCATCCTTCTTCACCTGGGGCCGCTTTTTCCTCAAAAGAGTGGGGTACTTTTCCCCTGCAGTGGCTTACTTCTGTCGTCATTATAACATAGAGCTCATGAGTAACTACTGATCCTCAGCTGCATGTGGTCACTTCCACACCACACACTTTCTTGTTGTACAGGATCCAATCTATGAGTAATTATGCCGAGTGCTTATAATCGTATTGGCATACCATGTTTTGTTACCAGCTAGAGTTCCACCTGTGCTCAGTACGTGGCCCTGCAAAGGAAAATTGGATGAAGAAAAGTCACAACATGCCGGTTTGGCTCGATGGTTTTGACCAGCATTTTTGCAAAGGATGCTGAGGCTGGTAAAAGGCACAGCAAAGCGTAACACCTTCTGTTAATTGGCCACATAGTTCGATTGGTCTAGGCGGCTTAATGGTAATAATAGTCTCCCACTTGGCACCTACAAATGCAGTCCCAATTTTAGTTTTATGGGTGGGGTTGGGAAAAAGTGCGTAACTGAACTTGGATTTGAGAAATACTTTTGTAGCGTCACATAATGAGCACTGCTTGAGATGCTCTAATATTCTATAGATTATGATCAGTTGACGTGATCTCTACTACAAATCGGTGGATCAAATCTTCTTGCATGTTGCCCCTCTCCTACATATGGCCCCGTGTCCATCAAAGACAGGTGCGTACCACGTCCTTTCGCAGCTCCACAATCACGAAAGATATGTAGCCACTAGCTTATACCGTGGATGCTGATCTTACGAGTACAGGACACTAGTGCCGCCTGATTATATATGTTGGTCCAGGTTGTATGTTGCCAGAAGAATAGTGAGCAGAAGTCGGTATGAATGCTCTAGTTGATTAAAATTATTAGTGAGGCTCCACCCATGCTCAGTATGTGGTCCTGCAACAATATTTCTTACTTCCAAGATTACTTATTTATTTTTCTCAACCCCACCCATAAAACTGAAACTAGGCCTATAAAATGTAGAGGACTATTAATAGCAACCCACCTGGACCAATCAAACCATTTTCGCTCTGCCTTTTGCCAGCCCCATAATCCTGTGCAAAAATGCTGGGCGCCAATCCAGCATGTTTTCAATTTTCTTCATCCAAAATTTGCTACTCAATGCACCGGTGGAGTTGCTCTTACAGTGTGTAATTTGCAGTGAAACTTAAAATGAAGTTTTGCTTAAATTTATAACATGTCCCAGGAAGGAAGCAGTTTCAAACCAGTAGGACAACAGCTAGACATGTCTAGCTAGCGGGGGTCACCCCAGCAGCTGCTGCTGCAGCTCGACTAATTCTTTCCAGGCTTTTATTTGAAAGGCGAGCTGCACGACAACATGATGCAGTGTGAGATTCTTCAGAGATTTTTAAACCAATTTTATATTGGCCTCCGATCCATTAATCCGCTCGACAACATTGTCGTAAGTACTGTGAAACTGGTCATGGATGGATGGATAGCTGCATCATGAGCTGCTGGTCGCCACCATGAGTATGCATTTCAACAGCGTTGCCGGCATGCGGTGAATGTTCCTCGGATGTGCCAGATCAGGCGGTATTTTATGAACAAAAAATAAAACATATTTTCCTAACAAACACAAGATCTGGTCGAGATCCAAATCGATATCAAATCATAATTTATTTTTCTGGAGTACACGCAAAACAAGCATAAAATCATCTTGACTCTGCAATAATCATAAAACATGAACTACCCAACTGATTCAAAATTGCTAATCTTTAAATCAGACCACTGTAAACATATTGTTGCTTGAACCAGCTGGAGACTTGAACTGCAATAATAATATATCTCTTCCTATCTATAAGTAGCTGGTGATCGACCTAAAAATTCTCATGTCTAGCGTCTGGTAATTGACCTAGAATTCTCATGTCTAGGAGCAGCTGCTAACTGAGCTAAAATTCTCATGTCTAGTAGAGCTGGTAAATATTGAGCTACAATTCTCACGTGAAGAAGCTCTATCAACTGCACCTCCTGTTCCAAATCAAATATCTGCATCATCACTAGAGTTCTCATCACTATGCTGATTCATATTTCTGCTGATTATGGAGGGAGATTAAGATCAGCTAATTAGTCGGGGTCGAGTTCTAATTTATTTTCCATCAGCAATCAAATTGACCTAGTCAGCTCAATGTGTGCTAGCAAGAGTTTTTTCTGAGAATAATCTTGATAGATCAGGTCCGCGAGAGACCGAAATTGATTTATAGTCAGAAATGAAATATCTAGTACGTTATTAGAGATCTGTGTACACGTTTTTAATGAAATAGGAGTTTTTTTTTCTCAGGAAAAATGTAAGTGTTTTTAGCTAGTCCCGGGCCGGCAGCTCTGATCTGACCACATTGCAACAGGGACTGAAGACCTCCAACTAGTAACGTCCCTGATCAAGCAGATCAGTTGGTACTATAGCTGGGGAACTGATTCTGGGTGGGTAACAGACACCCACTCTATATAACGCTCGCTCACATTAATGCAGTGCTGACTGAGTACAATATGGAACTCATACCAGTTACAGTTGGATATTAGAGTGAATTCAACAGTTGGCAGACTTTTTGTTTGCAATTTGTAACTGAAGTTGACAACTTCTTTTTATTGGCCTTGCCTACCAAGGCAAGGATTTTGTTTTTAGATTCATTATAGAGTATATTAGCTTAAGGGGTTTTGGCCCCTAGGTAATAGGTCCATTTTTATAAGAGAATTTTTTCAATATGATATTTTGGCTTGTGTTGAAACTTGAGATTAGTTATAGAGTTATAATATCTTGCAGGATTTTGGTTTCTTTTAGAGGATTTTTTGAAGATTATATTTTTGCATGGTAAAATATTTGAGTTTGCATAATTCTTCCTTTGCCTTGAGATACTTTTTCATGTAAATGGCAAGGCCACAGTGTGACACACCCCTTGTTTTACATGTGAGAAATTTCCCACAAGTGGAAAAAATAAATAAATTTCTGTCTCATTATTCGCGTCTTTTGGGGAAATTTTCTTCAGGTTTCAAAAAAAAAAACAAATTTAAATCCACCACATCTCAATTGAGTGGATTCAGATTTTGGTTTGGTAGCATCTTTTACAGGTTCTAGAAACCTGTCACCATTTACTGGTAAATCCCTCTTGGGATGGTTGTGACATTACTGATGCAATGTCAGAAAATTGAAGAAAATACAGGTTGGTATTATATTTTTAATTTGTCATGTCTGAAGTTGGTGATTCAAAATTAAATAAACCTGTATTTTCAATGCAGGGAAGAAAAACATGAAAAATTGATGATCTAATTTTCCATCAATTTTTTGAATTTTTTTGAGAAAAATTGGAAATTTCCCAGATTTTAACTTAGGCACTCAAAAATACAATGTGGGAATTTATTTACTTTTCCAAGATACAAGCAGTGATTTTATTTTATTTTGGAAACATTTCACAACCCGGCAAAAAAAAAAAGGCCCTTGCAGCAAGTACAAAGGCAAACCCAAATGGTCCACTTTCACCACATTATGAAGAGAAAAACTTGAAAACACCATATTTATACAATAGGTTGTGCATAGCATGTCACCAAAATAATGCATGATTCAAGTAAACTTTTCTACTTCATCTCTGACCTATAGCCAGATTTGGCTGAGTCCTAGACTTGTCAATCATGGCCAACCCACCTACATCACAAATTTGAAAAAAAACACTGGATACAAGTCGTTCCACCATGTTATGGAAGTCACCATTCACTTGACATCAGAAAAGTGAAAAAGAAAGAGACGTTCAAAAGTAGTAGTTCACACTTCACATCGATGGAACTGCATGTCAGACTCAACCTTACTAACCACCTTTGAAATTTTCAATTCTCTGAGTTTTCCTACTGTGTACTAGTTTGTGTCAAAGTGAAGGTGTTGATGAGATATTATATGATTCTAGGTTGTTTCTAAAGATAAGTTTTTTGAATCACATGTGAACCTACATTGGTGCATTTGAATCAAAATGTCTACTTGGCATGCTTAGTAGGATCTTAAATCTCGATAAACTTGTTTATGGGAATGATCACATATACTCCACATGTCTGACCTTTTTCATCTTAAAATAGTGGATCCTTGTGCCAGCACCATTGGTCCAATTGGGATTGTCTTCAAGGCTCTTTGAAGGTATAATACTTTCCCAAAAATCTCTCCAAGGCATTAAAAGACATGTTATGCACAGTATGAACACAATAAGGGTATAAAGGGGTATGTAACATATTACTTGGCATGTTATGTGAGGTTACAAGTGCAAAACATGCGATATTATATGAGGTTATGAGTGCAAAACATGCCTGGGTAACACTTGAGAAAATATGGATGGGGCAAATGGGCAGACTGGAGGAAAAAATAGTAGCAGTACTTTTGTACTGACTGCATTCATTTCCTTTGGCCTGTTTAATATTCCGAAAGACAATGCCCAATATGGTGAAAGTACATCAATGCATGTTTTTAAAAATTATTTTTGTAATTTTCAATGAGAAAATTCATTCTAAGTTCAATAATTTTTGCTCTAGATACTAATCCAAAAATTTGGAATATGACTGTCATGCAAATTTCCTTGTGGAAGACATTTTGGGTGAACAATGAGGGCCCCCACTATTAAGGTGTGGTCACAAACAAAACAAAAAAATCATTCTTGTAATTTTAGTTAATTTCCAATGATGATAATCATTTTGAATTCAATAACTTATACTGTGTTAATCAAAAAATTGTGAATCGGTCACCATGCCCACAGCCTCATTGAAAACTTTTTGATAGTACCAAAAGCATAGCAAGCGGCCCCATGGTTTGAGAGCCTCTAGTTAAGGCATGATTGCAAACAAAACAAAACAATAATATATTTTAATAAATAGGTCTAGGATGTTCTATCTTTGTAAAGTCGTTTTTAAAATGATCTTGAGTACGTCATAAGTCCCTCATTTGTCATCTTTATGATTTAAATCATAAACTTGCCTCCTTCATGTATATCTGCTTGTATATCACTTTAAAAATATGTTCAAAATTAAATGTTAATAAAATATTAATCAATTATCACAATGTGTTACAATGTCATCACAACATAATACCAATTATTGTATCAACACTTTGTTAACATATAATCTTGAACATACTACTAAATTATTAGATAAAAACATAGATACATAGAGGGGGCAAGGTTGTGATGTATCTCATTCTTCGAATAAAATTTCAAAACTGAAAAATAAAAAAATTAGTCACATGTCACTTCCTTGGATATATGTTATATGTAGAATGCATTTTGTTTTTTTTGAATTTAAAAAATGATCAATGAATGCCCTAGATGAAAAAAAGGATTTGAACTTGGAAAGCAGTCTTGCTTCCCCCAAAATCACCACTGGATAATTTCTTGCTTTGCAAATAGTGAGTCTCAAAAAGCTTTTATTTTCAATATCAAAAAACAGTTTTTGATTCCTGCCTTTTTAAAATTATATTTTTTGCTTACCAAAACTCAATCAAGTCATTCAATTGTTTTCTGTGCTTTCTAGATGAAAGAAGGACCATATTCCCATATTGTATCTTGTTATTTTGAGCCTTCAAATGGATTTTAGATGCTTGTAATTTAAGAAAGTCATTTTTTCTCAGTTTGGAGGGTTATATTCTCAATCTAATTTGAATTACTACTTACGATTTGAACAGATATAATGCAGTTTAACATGCTTTGTTTGGTGGGTTTGCTCATACGAGCCCACCCATAAATTTAATTACTTGTAAACAAAATAAATTGCAATTATGCTACAATTCAAGAAAATACCTTCTAATTTTATAGTAGTCATAAATTCAAAATTTTCAAGAATGAACCCATCATGTTAATATGCTTTAAAATGAAATTGAAGTTAATGAATTCAGGCATGAGTGACTGCAATACCATCATTACACAAATAGACCCCAATTCCAGGAAGAGGCAATTAGTCACAAAACTTCATCAGAACAGCTCTTTTATACAAAATGAATGCCTCATATGTACATACAATTTACATGTTCTCAAGGCAATTGGGTACTACATAGTCAGTGACCTTGTTGATATTCACCCCTTACTCATCCAGATTACTTCAATGCTTCACACAATGAACTGGATGAAGGTGTTGTATTTTCATATATTGTAAATTATCTGTACCTTCGGAAAATCATAATTCAAACATATAATAATTGAACCATTTTAGAATGACAAATGACAGACTAACTTGAAAGCTCTAAAGTTATGTATGACAGAACTGAAAGAAGGACCAAAATATTGAAAGCCTTCTATTATGTTTCTATGCAGATATGGCATAATTACAAAAGCTGGTTCTTAAGTACATTGATCTTGAAATTAAATAATGTTCATAGGGAGCAGGTTTTTTTTTCAAAAAACATTTTGCAAAATGTTTTACCTTAAAAGAACAATTTTCTTCTTCTTCTTTTTTTTGTGACAAGTTCCCTGCTTTTCATTCGAAAAACACCAAGAGTTTGAGACAATTAGACTTTTGGAGGAAAATTTTGTAACATTTTCAACAGTTTTCTCATACTTTTCACCAATTGACACTAAATCTCATTTGGGATGATGGCAAACAATAATACTGCATCCGAAATTTGAAAACACAAATCTAGTGAAAATTATCAATCCTCACCCTTTCAATGATAAAACTCAAAATGAAGTTTGGCTTTTGAGAATTCAATATACGAAGTTGACAAGAATGCACCCAATCTTCTACTCTTGTCGAGGACAATGGTCCTACTATGGGTTGGATCTTGTAAATTTGACCACCCGTAGTATATGGAAACCTCTAACCAAACAAAATCATATCAAATATGACAATTGATATGTGGTTGGTACTTTAATCACCAAGTGACCACCAAACAATGTCATTTTTCGGACATCATGAAGAAGCAAGGGGACTATACACTTTTGAGCATTTGTCCAATTTCCATTTCATTCACAAAAACCATTTGTGAAGTATGAAACCACAAAGTGTACATAATGTGGTGTAGTAATTAAAGAGGGGAATAGATATATTTACTCTAGGAGACAGAGAAGAGATCAGGGTTTTCTTCTTCTTTTTTATTACATCAAAAATTTGGCAAACTGTCCCAAAATTTCAATAAATATGAATTAATTGACTTTAGGGGGGAAAAAATTCAAAAATTCCCAATTTTTTTTCAGAAAAACTACAAAATGTTTTTGAGGAAAAAAAAAACACTAGCAGAGATGTGGACAAGCACTCTTGGTGCTGATTTTGTCAGACTGACCATTCCCTGTGATATCCTAGTTTCCCCCCCCTTTGAAGGGATTGTGTGACCCAGCACACACACTAGTGCACCATCCACTGAAAACTCATTATGACTGTTTCTCATAATACATTACTGTTTCTCATTTGCCAACTACAATGATTGGCCCAGGTGATGAGAGTTAAATAATCTCTCGCTTTGTACAATCCATCTTTTCAGTTTCATGGGTGAGGAGGATGAGAGAGAAACAAAATAGTGCACACTGGATGTGGTACATGCTGGTAGAGGGATGCTCTAAAGGGATAAGTATCATTTGGTAAAGTGGGTATGGAATGTAAGTGAATATGAGATATGACTTAAGTAGGTAAAAGCACTTGGTGGCTACTAGGTAGGTAGAACAGCTGCCTGTGAACAGCTAGTGCTTAGTACATATGTAACCACCATGGTTAGCTCTGGGACAGGAATAGGATGAAAAAGTATTGTTCGTCCACGTACCATCAGCCATCTTGAATGCTTTATTTGTTGGTGTTGGTTTGCTCTGCCCTTGAGCTTTAGCTGAAGTTTGAATTTGCTTGTACTACCTAGATACATCCATTATGTTCCAGGCATTGTTGATGCTCCTCCTTCAAGTTGGCCAAGGTGAACCAACCATGAGGGATGGGCCATGGTGTGTTTGTTGTATTCTTGTCTCCTTCTCTCATAGCTAACCACATTGGTTACCTATGTGCTAACCGTCCACATGCACCTACCTACCTAGTAGTCACCAAGTGCCTTGCCTACTTACATAGTAACCCACCTACAATCCCTACTTACAAGTTACCTATGATACTTAAACCCATTTGCAAAAGTAATTATCTAGGTAAGGGAAGGGAGAAGGAGGAGGGCTTACAACATAGGTTACCAGAGGGGAACCTTAGTACGAACCATGACAGAGTCAGAATGGGTTTTCAATGGATGGTGCGCTAGTGGATGGTTGGTCAACATGATCAATCCCTGCACAAGCCTTAGGGTAACATAATTCATCTATTGGACAAAGTCCAAGTTCTGTCTTCACCATTCATTATGAGCCTCCTTGCAACAAGGAGAAAGGGCGTAGGTGTTGCATGATATAGTTGGGCCCCCAATGTGCCTACTTAAATTTGCTTTTGCAGCAAAAGTGCATATGTACCGCTCATGAGTCATTACCTATGTTTGTTGCAATATGCGTCATTCACTTTCTTGGGCCCCTAGGTCCATGTATTATCCAAATATTATTGAGCCTTAAACTATGTAGGTCAACATAACCTCAACAATATAATTTCATCTTGTAAGAGACTCTTTGTGATTTCCTTGTGTGTGAGTGTACTCACTATGTATGGGTATCCACACCCATGCATATCATAGTACCTAGGCCATTCAACACAAATTATATTATTTTCAGAAATGTTGAAATTTTTTACCAAAAAAAGAGGAATTTTCTTTGTGAATGAAAATAAAGAATCTGATAGAATATTTGAGAATATATCATTTGTTGAAATGGAATCTTCAAAATTAATTAATTATTTGACAAACATGTGTTGAAGTGACCAAGGTATAGGCTTTCATCCTATTCACATCTAGACTGGACAAATAATATTAAGTAAAATACCACTTGCCTACTCCACCCACATCGGCACATTCAATGCAAAAATTGATGTTGGTGAAGACCAATATGAATAGTGTGGGCACATCATAGTCATGGGGAGATCAAATAAAATTATCACATGCATTTTGGACTCTAGTTGATTATGGAGGTCACAACCATAGGCCACAATATGATGACTCTTGTTTTCACTCATTTATATTCTCTTTACGTAAAACTCAATGAGAATATATTTCTAGTGACTAAAACCAAGATGAATGGTGACTTATTATTATTGTTATGAAATCCAAGAAATTTGAACAATGTGCAAATTTTGTAATACTCATTAGCATTGACAATAAGGTACATTGGGATTTTTGGAGACTTGACTCCAAAGAATATATCTCATGTCTTGGGTCATTCCTAATTTTTTAAATGAAAGATAAATTTGCATCTAACTAGTGTTTAGTGTTGGAATGCATAGGCAATTCAAATAATAAAGTTTGATATCATGTGCACATTTTATGAACATGTTGTTTGTGTAATATGCTCAAGAGACAATAATATGAAATATAGCACCTTTCCTATTTGGATGCGTGTTATCACAATGAATGTTGTTCTCAACAAAACAGAATATCAAAAAAGGAATTAGAACCAAGTTTCCTCCATTTAGTGTACAACAAATGTGAGCAAGTTCATTCCAAGTATTGAAACTTCTATTATTTGTTTTCCTTCCAAAGAAAGCTTGGGCCTCTTTTGACAAACTTTTTAAAAAAGCAAAAATCAATTATGAAGGAACAAGAATTTCATTTTAAAGTAAATTACAATTATTCACTTAAGGAGTCATGTTCTACAAAAAAAAGTCATATTCCACAAGAGCTTATGAACTACCTAGGAAATCAGTCCAATCAATGTATTTGGGACCTACTTGTAGTACTTCTGAAATTTTTAATATATATCATTCCTCTTTTCTTTGTTCCTTTTTTCTCTTAACATTTCATTCATGAACTATAGTCATTCAATCTGGATCCCTTAAATTGTTATGTGTACACAACCCTATTTCAACATCATTGGACTCTCAAACTGTTCATACCCTTCAATCCAATTCTCTCCATTTTTATCCTCTCACCTCGTTGTTGGTTAAGAAAATTCAAATAAGGAACACAAGAAATATTAAATATGGGCATGAAAATTAAAATTGTAGCATTTAAATAGAAGAAAACCATTCAAAGACCATTAAACGTGATTGGTAAAAATGAACATAAGGAAATTCCATGAATTCGTGACTCATTTGCAAGAAAAAGAATTGAGAATTGTTGGTTTAGATTGAAATCACAAACCATTCCATTACAATCAACAACATGACATTGAAATAAATTAAGCCAACTTTAAATAAGAAATTCTTCAAATTGCTAAGTATTTTGACCTTTTCAAAATGTCAAAATTGATTGCAAATAAAGATAAAAAGTAAACAAGATAAGCATATAATTGAATTTGACAAAAGGTAAAATAAGGACCATATTAAGAACTAGGAGTGGTGTGACATCATAAAGTTCTAAATTACAAATACAAATGAATCTATACAAGCATGTAGGGCTTAATTTGAAGGAAAATAATTCACCAAGGCATGTATACATTGTAATTAATGTGTCACCATCATTATGCATGTATCAAGCATGAACCAAAAGTATTAACATTGCCTATAATATCACATTGAGAGTAGCCATTGAAATAACTATTAATTTGTCCTTGAACATCAACATGGTTGATGAACTTGGGCCTTTAACACACACACATGTAAGAATGAAAGTCAAATATGTGGAGTTTCAACTTTGATAATTTGAATATTTTAGAGATGATTAAAGGAAAACACCATTTTGTAAGTATTCATAAGGCCCTGAAGGATCCATAATCAATGAGTGGCATTTATTTCTAAATTCCATATTTCCCTTTAAACCAACAATATTGTAATACCTTGATTGTTTTGACATTTAACTACTAAATATGTGATTCATTTTGAAAACATATATTTTGTTGTAAGTATGTGAGAAAGTTACTCAATATTACAAATAATATAACTCATAATTAACATGTTTGTAAATAACATGACTTGGGATTCAACATTTCTCATATAACCTATGGATTATGATGTAACATATAAGATGCAATAATGACATATAAAAATATGAATCACTTCTATCAATGTTTGAGGGTGAAAAATAAATAATTTAGCACTCATAACTAATATTCATGAGGTTTTAAATAAGTTGAAATTGTTTTTGAAAATTATGTCAAATGTTTTTGAATTTTTTTCATATTAATGCAAATTGAATAATTATTACATTTTACATGGCTTGCGATCATCATTTGGATTCATGTAAATATAAATTGTAAAACTCAAAAATGTATTCCAAACAAACACTATGTCAAATTGTGGTTTTTATGACTACTAAAGTTATAATTATAATTCTACTCATATGCAATATTTACAATACCTTTAACTACATATTTGAATGAGATTTGTAGCTTTTACCATGTAGTTGCAAATTATGGTCATGGTTGTAAAAACCATTTGAAATCATAAATATGGATAGTTGTAAATGACCATCAAAGACCAATATAGTCATAATGTCCACTCATCAACCATGTAGTGTTGTTGGAATGTTCAAGATTTGATCTTGGCCATTGGATCAAGAATGTTTTTTTAAAAACAAAAAAGTTTCATCCAATGCATTGTGTGCACATGGCAATTCTTTAACCAAGTCAAATGTACCACATGTTGTAAATAAAATTCTTGAAAATATAAATATTAGCTTTGTATTATGCATTAACACATGGTTATTTTGACCAAAATATGGCAATTTACCATGTGTCAACCACTAAATAATTACCAAATCCCATGTGGCACAATGGATTTTAATGTTGAAAAATATTTGTAATTTCAATGTGAATTCCAACTAATGTTAAAAAATTGACAATTTTTGGTGGATGAAAAGTGGACACATGGCAATTTTTTGGTGCATCAAATTTATAGTTTCATATTTAGTGTTTGGGTTTCAAATTTACACTACACCAAAACTTGACATTTATGACTAAGACAAATATGACTATTGACCAATTCTAATCATATAGTCATATATGCCATGTTTTTGTGCCTAGTCATATTCTTGTAACCATGGATATGACTATATGATTAAAAAATTCATGGATAGAACTACATGATTAAAAAAATTCTTCATGAACACCATATAATCATTTAATAATGAACAATTTGAAACATTAAAAATTTATGATTTAAAAGGGAAAAGAATTAGAAGGTAGACGTACATACCGAATAAGCATATTATAAACTTGTAAATGATCAAACACATAATTAGTGCACAAATAAATAACTAATACCATTTCTAGAAATTTTGCTTTAAAGTCACTAATTATTTAATGCAAATTTTTGGATAGTGGCTAAAACAAATTTGGGGTTTTTTCTTTCATTTTTGAAAAAGTTTCTACAAATTGGAAAAGCAATTGCCAAAAAATTTGAGACCATAAAATTAAGTAAAAACTTGATGCCTATAATATAATCAAAACATTTAAGTTGAGAGTTTTACTAAAAATTTTATTTAAATGAATAATTGTTTTGATTTTTTTAACATTAAATAATGAAATACATTCTTATTAGTGATATCCAATGAATTTCAAAAGGAATCCACATGCCCCAAAATGACATTTTTTTCGTGTTTCCATGTCATGGGTAGCAAAGAATATAAAATTTGATCTTTAATAATTTATCAAAATATTTGGTCATAGAACTTGGAATTTTTGAATATTATGTATATATTCAATCGCATTTAATGAATTGAAAAAAAAATTTAAACTTTACCACTCACAATAAATTTGATAAAAAATTTATGAAATTAAAAAATATATGTGTATAAATTAATAATTATGATATTTAAATAAATTGAATACATTTTATAATGATAAATAAATATAACAAAACATTTATACCATTATTATTGATTCATTATTTTTTAAAAGGTGGGAAAATATTATAATATATATATACCCAAAAAAATGTTGATTTTAAATATGTTTATTTACAAAAGAATTTATATATGAAAAGAAAAAGAAAATCTTCAAGATATCATTGTTGTTCAAATGTATGAAATAGTGAAAATTCAAATGCATTTTCAATCAAATTACTTGATTTTTTGTTAATTTTTTTTCTTAGATGTGCATATCTTGGAAAAATATTTAAGAATGAAATTTATTTATTTTCATTTGGACAAAGTATGGAAAAGATAATAATGGTCAAAGTAGGGTACTTTTGTATATGACAAAGGATGATGTGAGATAATGTTGTAAATTTATCCCATATCCTTTGTAAACAAGTTCAACTTTGAAAACTATATAATTAGGTGAAAAGTATTGGCCTACACACAATTTATGCACTAAGTATATTCAAAATGCATTTATTACTTGTGATGAGCCACTAAAAAAAGCTTATCACCAATAAATAAATAGGACCCTACTTACCCACCTACTTAGACCTACCTACCTACCTACCAAATGGCTAGATTAAATTGAAATTAATATATAATATATTCGATGGCATTAGCGTCTAGGACAAAAATACGACTAGTGGATAAACGACATTCTATATTCACTACATAGTCATGTAGAATGGCATTTATGTATACAAACCTAATCATGGATGTAGTCATATTTGCCATGTTTTGGCATATTCTTAAGATTTTAGGTTTTCAGTTTCAAATTTTGGGTTTCAAGTTTAGGGTTTTGAATTTAGGGTTATAGGTTTCAAATTTAGGATTTCTAGAATCATGGATTAAGATTTTTGAGTTAGGAATTCTAGATCTAAGGAACAAGGTTTCCATTATTAGGGTTTGAGATTAATATACATCTCATACAACAAATACATCCTCAATGCATTAAAAATCAACATTACATTAACCTAATAACTAACATAATTGATCAATATGAAAATCCAATTTCAAGTATAACAAAATTACAACATTTATTTTAAAACAAACCTAATATTCATGCCAATATCATACAAGTCATTATTGAACTATAATGTTTGAATTCTCCCGAATGTACATACCTAGTCCATAAACAACTTGCATGTAATGTGTTCTATTTGCACATTACCAATTCAGCCCCACCTTTTCCAAAAGGTTTAATCACATTACACAATCATACTAATGTCCATGCATCCAACTAAATTTCCATATAAACCTTGCATTCCAAAGTCTAAAGTAAATATAACTAATAATTACCCCATACTACATCATTGACAAGCTTCAAAAATTTTGATGACCAAAAGACCACAACCTGAAGTTTTATGTCAACATGGGCTTTTCTAGGACCTATCATTGATGGACAAAAACAACAATGGCATCCTCCATATGAACCCCTTGACCATAATAACCACATAGTCAACAAGTATGGGTCCTCTCACCAACTTTGTTACCATTGAACACACATACAAGCCCTATTCAAACCTTCCACTTTAATATAGGGTCAATGAAAAAAACTTCAAGGCAAATGCAAATTTGTTTATGTTAAAGAACCTTGTCAAATTAGGGCTAAAAATGGTTACAATGACAAGATTAACATTAAACTATAATATGGAAATTACACATTATATAATAGTTCAAGTTAAATTTCAATGTAGAATAAATTGCCCATTTGATCAAAATCTTTCAATACCCAATGGCAAAAAAATTACCCAAAATAAATTTAAAATTCAAAACTTGTCCAACAACAACATAGATCATAAAAATAAAATGAATTAAATAAATTGGATTTGGCTTTGAGCTTTTTGGTGCATTAATTAATGCATTATTTTTGGTTATTGGAGTTATCCTTTACTTTTGTAAATATCAACAAAAAATCAACTTGAGAATCCTTATAAAGGCATGGAAAATGTTGTAGGGTTTTCAAGGTTAACTTTTGTTTTTCGAAGTCGACCCATTAATGACACCAATGAAGTCCCACTTACATTGTCCAAAGCACCAAGGATACTTGAAAGACCATGTGAAACTTGCTCTACACCCACACTAACTCCCACATAATTGTCTACTTCTCTATGTGTGTGTGTTTTCTATGTTGTTCTTGTAACTATTGCCTCCTACACCACCCCATCCTCATCATTTCCTATGTTCCCTAGCAAATTAATTGGTGGGTGTGTAGCTTGTTGCACCTCACTCTTGTGAATTGACTCAAATTGCCATCTATGGTCGAAGAAACTCCAAACTTTCCTACTAAAGCTTTGTGTGTGTTAATGAAAATGTTCATGCACATTGATTGTAAATGGTTAATTGAAATTGTGGTTTCATCTAACTTTTGATTAGTTTCATCTTGCTTGTGATCCATTACCCCTTTCTAATTCAACATCTTCTCCACTTTACCATAAACATCTAACACTAATCTTTTACCATCACTTAATTTTTACAAAACAACATGACACACACCAATAGTTGGCATTGGAAATAGTACATATTTTAACCATGTAGGCTTTTGCTCTTCCTATTTCATTAATTTCAATTTTCAATGTGTATTTAAGTCCACATGTTGCTTACAATGTCTACAAACCAGTGTAGAACAAATAAAATCCTTATTTGCACATAATATAAACAATGTCCTTGTGTGCACAATGCTAAAATGTGTCTTACATGACTACATCCATAATTACATTTGTAATTGTATATGTACAAATGATTACATGATTAATTAGTTGAATAGGACTTGTCAACATTCTATCATTTAATCATAAAAATGAATACCTATGACTTTTGAATCTATGTCATCATAAAGGACATCAAATTAATTAATCAATTATTTATATATATTATATAATATATATTATATGAATAATTTGATTTAATTTTTAATAATTTTTTAATAAATAAAATACGTATATAATATAATAATTTATAATGATATTATTATTATTATCATATAATTTCATTATATTTGTCCTATGAATTTTTGACATGTGTCATTATTTGAACTATGTAGACTAGGGAAGTAGAGAATATTTGACCAATATTCATTGGTGACCATGACTTTCTCAATTTTTGAAATTTGATCCATGAACCACAAGGGTGGAGATCAATTCTTTTATCAAAAAACCACCTCACTTGTGAAAACATAATGGAATGCACTTGATTTGACCCATTCTTCATTTAAAATGTTCCACAAATGCCAATTTTAATACCTAATATTTTATTGATATTTTGTTCAAATGAAAAATTAAAATTCATTTTTAATGTTTTTTCAATAATGTAAAATTTTAATTTATTTCCTTCTCAATATGGAAACTTATTTGAACAAAAACACATTTTTAATTTGTCATTTTATAAAATTTCAATGGCAATTCTTTTTTAAAAAACTAGAAACATTAGCACATTATATATAAATGCAAAGATTTTACAGCTAACATAATAATAAATAAATGATATGTCTCCTATATCTTAAACTTTTATTTGTTTTAAAAGTTATATTATACAATTTTGAAGTATAATGTTTCATTTATTCAAATTTATTATATATAATTAGAACATAAATATTGTACATTCAATAAAATATAACTTGTTTTTTTTATATAATTTACGATGTATACTATTAATCTAAATATTTAAAATTAAAATTTAATTTATGAAATATCAAATAATATTATACAATTCATAATTTTATGTTGCACAAATGTCAAATATAATATTTAATATCTTATTGATATTTAAACCCAAATGAGAAAATTAAAAAGGCCCCATTGTTAATTGTTTTTCAATTATGTTCACACACACACACACACACACACACAAGCATATATATATATATACTATGGAAAATTTATTTGAAAAAAAACACAGAAGTTTTTTATTTAGCAAGATTTCAATGACCAATTTTTGAAAACAAACTCAAGTCCGTGACTTATAAATAGGAAAGATTTTATGGCTAACATAATAACAAATAAATTTTTATATATCTCCCACATTTAAAAACTTGTATTTGATTTTAAAAACATATTAATGTACAATTTTGATCCATAATAGATCATAAATATTGTAAATAAAATAAAATAAAATAAAATATACTTGTTTACCATGAACTATACTATTTATGATGTGAAATATTAATCTAAATATTGAAATTTAAATTATAACATATCAAGTAATGTTATATAATTAATAGTTTTATGGATTTTTTTAGAGGACTTAAAGTTTCACAACACGTAACATTGGCAACAATGTGTTTTGTAAGATTTATTTATATAACTAACAATTGGAAATCACCTTTAAGAATATTTAACTACATCTGGTTATAAACTAAATGTGAAATAAAAACATTTTAATCAACCTTTTATAGTCATGGTAACAAAGTTAAAACCATATATACAAATGTGGCAATTTTTATTATTTTTCTTGACTCTACACTTAAAAACCTTTTTATTTCACTTCATATTTAAAATTTTAATTTGTAAAAGTTTTGGGCGAAATTTCATGAATAAACATTGTTGCTAAATATTGGCAACCTTTTGGAAACTAATTATATTATTTTCTGAAATACATGAACTTTATTAAAAATTTTGAAACAATAAAATTATGTGAAATTTGAAATATTGAAATTTTGTGAATATTCTATTATTAGAATGTAAAATTCAGACATGATATTTAGTATTTTAAAAATATGTACAATATATAATCAAGTTAGCAAATGTTACATTTGTATTAATTATGTTTCAAAAGTTATAACATATATAACACATATTTAATTAATTTAGGACTTTGTGAAACCTAATAGACAAAATGAACTTCACCTAGTGGCATTGTTTACATGAATATCATATTCCAATATTTTTCAATTATGTCATTTTCAAACAAAAATGACTTTGTAACCAACAATGCCATAACTACATCAATGTACTAGTACTTATTAAATAGTAAATTATTAGTTATGAGAACCAAATGACACAACTCCGATTTATAGTGCCAAAAAGGAACTCAATTTTTTTAATGTAATACATCCATGACAAACACCATGCTAATTGATTACATTTTAAATTCCATATATAAATTAAGTAGTATTTCACCTAATGCCCAATAAGTAGTTATGGTCATCACAATAATTATTTTACTTAAATTATGATTATTCTAGAAAATTAAATAGGACCTAAATTTATAAATTGTAGAATAGTCACAAATTAATCATAGGTGATTCAATTGATATTAGCATGATGTCACACTAATCACAAAGGGAAATTTTTTTGTTACAAAACTAAATAATTGTAACTAGTTGTAAATGTGTTAGTTACATATTAGTTTTTTTTATCTAGATGTAAATGCCTTGGTTACATTAATTTTCATAATTGTAAGAATTACATTCCAATAGACTACCAAAAAAATTTATTCTGTACTTACAATATATAATTGTTATTATGTAATAAAAATTTAGAATAATTTTATTGCAAATTTAAAATAATTATAATTAATTATTTTTCTTATTAATTATTATTGCTTATATTAAATGAATAATTGATAATATAGTATCAACATTAATTAAAATGATAATTCCCAATCATACAAAATAAATATTGTATTTACAACACTTATGTTTTAATAATAATAATAAAAATTGGTATCTTAATTGAGAAGTTATGTGCTATAGTTAAGATTTTTATTTCAGAATTTTATAATAATCTTAAAATAATGACCAAAGTTGCTGTAATTATTGTATCTAAAAACAAATAGACAATAAAATAGTTTTATATATTACTCCTTATTTGTTTAATTAGAGTAAAATGCTAATATCAAAACAAAAAAATTATATTAATTGGAATTATTTTATAGTGACATAAAGTCATTGTAATTATTTAATTTATTTGTAATTTAAAATTAAAATACCTGAATAATTAATTTAAGATTAAACTTTATAATTAAATTATTATTTAATTTTCAAGAATATAATAATTTAATTAAAATACTTTATGTTATGACCATAAGTACATGGATTCAAATATAATAAATAAAATATTTATTTCTTGTAACTACTTGTTCATAAGATATAATTTTTAGAATTAATTATAAATGTTGATATTTATTAATTATAAGTTACCGTAAATGGTTATTGGTACAAAATAAGTTTTTATATTATATAATTTATATTCTTATAGTAAAATAAATCAATTACTCTAATTAATGTTCCATTAGTTTAAAATCATTGTAATTATTTCAGATAAGAATTATTTATAGTAATATCATAATTATTTTCTAATTGAATATAATTATTTACAATCTGTAATTTATAACTTTAAATTTGAATCAAAATTGTGGTAAAATTATAATGTAGTTAGAATATTGTAATGATTATAATTGCAAGAAATTTTATACAACAAATTTTTTTAATAATAATATTCTGTAATTACTTATGTATGATAAATATTTTATAAAAATATTAAAGTAATTAAAGGAATTAAAAAATATTAATACATGTTCAGTAGATTATTGTATTCATAGTTATTAATTACTAATGGAAAAAAACATTCATTGTTCTATAATAATTTTTACAATAATAAATGTTGTTATATAATAACTACAATAATTAATTTAATGTTTCTTTTTAAATGAATAATTTGTGCAAGGGTTTATTTTATTTTTAAAAAATAGTAGTTCATTATTTGCAAGTCAGAAATAAATATTTATAATAGTTATTTTTAAGTATAATAATTAAATTATTCTTACATTAATTGTTTTATCTATAATTTGACCAGATGTTAAAAAATAAGTAAATATTTCTAAATATTTAAGTTATTTATTTATGTATGAGTTATGTATTGATTGTTGGGAGTAATTAGATAATTTATTAATTAAATATTTATAAGTTATTAGTTATTTAAATAGTTTATAATGAATACTTAATATTTGTAATGTATAGTTTATACTTTTTATATATGTTAAAATTATTCATTATTAATTAAATGACTATCTAATTATTTATTGAGTCATGTACGTGAATTGTTTAGAAAGCTAAAAACTAAAAGAAAAGGCAACTTAGTTTGTGAAGAAGTTGTAACTTCAAAACTTATCCCATATTGTTTGTTTTCCATTTATAGTTTAAACATTATATAAACAAGAGGTGTGGTCATCCAATTTCAGATTAAAAAATGTGTGCACATGGGATGAGCCATTCAAAAGGCTTAACTCAAAACAAAAAGAAAAATTATGCCCAATTTTAAACTACCTACTTCCCCAACCTATTTATCTACTTAATTAAATAGGTGTTTAGTTTGACATCCCCACCTAGGTTGACCTACGTACTTACCTACCTAAGTACCTACCTATATGAATAGGCATTTAGATTAAAAAGGTAAAACCTATCTACCTACCTACCTACCTTTATTTAAATAAGTAAGTAGGTATTTAACGTAAATTTTTAGGCACCTACTTATGTCCTTATCTAGGTACCTACCAACTTAATATTAATATTTTGTATTAATTTCATTCAAAATGTCACGTGGTATATTTCCATTGGGCCATGTGTCATAATATAAATCATCCTAGCATGTGAATTGAACTTCCTAGATTATTTCAAAATTATAATAATATTATTTTAAATAATTAAATATTGGGACACGTGGTAACACATCATTTGCCTTCAGTAGTGGCCAAAATAGTCTCATCTTAATCGCATGTGACAATCATATATAATGGAACCAAAGGATGAACTTGTATTTGTTAATTTTTTCGTTCATCCAATACTTTTGTCGTTTGCAATTAATATCACATGCGACTTATCCAAAACAACTAAAGGGATTTTCATTGCAAATTTTACTTGTGACTAAAATTTAATTGTAGTGAACATGCAAAAATAAGTGTTTTTCTTCTAATGTGTAGGGCCTTAAAGCCCATTTCCTTAAAAAATTGACCTTCAAATTTTTTTCTATAATAAATGGTGGATTTTCCCAATTTTAGTGATCTCATATGACATGGCGATAAATGAATTATGAAAGTATGCATTCAAACCTAATTTTAGCATGACATTAGAATCACAAATATATTAAGATTACTTTTTTACACATCCCACATGTGGATTGTGAAATAAAAGTCCATAAAACATTTTATGGACTATGATCATGTATTATGTCTTATATCATTTCAAAAGTCCACCTCATAATGAGATGGTGATTTTTTAGCTATTAGGTTTAGTCACTATGTTTACCCATTAAATTTAACCATTAAGTTTACCTAAAGTTTAGCCAAATTTCAACCATTAAGTTTAACTTAAGTTTAGCCATTAGGTTTAGGCATTATGTTTAGCGATTAAATTTGTTGTGTTTTATTATTCCAAGATGCACTGACTTTCCGGAATGCCATTACACTTTGTTATAATCAGCAAATTATTGCATTACAAAGCCACATACCCTCTCCTCAAACTTGGGTTGTTTGCGAATCTATTGTGAAATCTCTTTCATCCATTGTGAGGTGTGTTTTGAACCAAAGTTGAGGCCATTAACTCCTTAGGGATGTTTTCCATTTTATTCTAACTACATGCCGAGAACTTCATGATGAGCTTACAACACCAAAAGGTGCCCAATAACCTTGTTGAAGAGGACATAAATATATTTGATTATGAATTGGAAAAGTTCATTTTTTGTATGAAACACCAAGTGCTAAAGGTCCTACTACCCTTTATTTCCTTTATGGATGGTTTTATTTTTTAAAAGCCATAACATGTTGGCTTTATGTTGGATCCCAAGTGCAAAAGTATGCGTTTGATGATTACTTATTTGGGTCGTGAAGCTGTTGCCACTCTGGTGGCAGATTATGACGAGCAATTATTGCTTCTATTGTTGGAGGTTTATAAAGGTTTGCTACCAAATAGAAGGGACTATTTGGATGAGTTTGCTTCATTTGTGGACTCTCATGATCTATTTGTGGAGACTAATAAAACTATAAATACCTACAAGGACATTGTATGCTACAAACTTAGTTCGTTCCATTAGTACTTTGTTGATGCAAAAACTTTTTCATGTGCTTTGACATGGTGGTGGATGGAAAAGCAAAAGTTTCCAATAGTGCTTGCAGTTGCAAGACAAATTTTTGGAATCCCAGCTAGCTAGGTTGAGATTGAAAGAATTGTTTCCATTTTTGGAATCCTCACAACACTCAAGAGATGTCGACTTCAAATTAACAATATGGACAAACTAATCTTTGTCAACAAGAATTAGTCATTTGATCTTCATGTTGGTTGTTTAAAACTATTTGATTTGGCAACTATTTGTGAAGCAGAATCTAACTTGACAAACGAGTTAGATGTCGAATTCATGGATGAAGTGAAACATGAAGAATATGTAGATGGGGATTTGTAGCTGCTAGAAGTCTTTCCTTACATGTGAGGATTAGTTGAATATGAGAATGATGAATTGATTACATGTGTTAGGGTTTTGCATAAAAAGTTTTTCCATGTTTATAGATTTTGAGGTCTTCAATTTTCATTGTGTTTCAATGTCAAACATGGATAGTTTGAAGATTTTGGATTCATGGTTTTTGAGGTTCAATTTGTGTTGGTTTGCAAAGTTTATAATTTTTTTATTTTTGAATTGTTTTGAAAGGTTGTTTGTGTCTTCAAGGATGTGTTGTTTGTGTCTTTGTGTCTTTCAAGGTGATTTTGTGTCTGCCTTTTTAGAATATGTACGTTTGTGACATTTTAGGTTTGCCTTTTGTTTAGATTAATCTTTCAAAGTTTGTATGCAATGTTTGTGAAGGTCTATTGTTTGTTTTTCTTTTAAGGCCTACTAGCTATTTATCTTTTTGGGTATGTTATCTACAATTTGTTTATTTTGAGGGTTAGTTATTTGTTGATTATTTGTTTGTATGTTTGTCTTTGAAGGTATATGTACAATATATTTCTATTGCTTGCTTGCCTGTTTATATTTGTTTTTGAAGGTTTGTTGTTTGTTTATTTATTTGTTTATATCATTTAGGATTATAGGTTGTGTCTATTTTTGAAAATTAGTATGTGTCTTTGTTTTTGAGGGGCTGAGTGAAGGTATTAGTCTTTGAGGTGAGTTGGATCAAACTTTTGATCTCTGGAACATGTTAGATGAAAAGAACATGGAATAATTTGATTAAAAACTTCAAATCTAACAAAATAAAGAATCATTCTAATTCATGCATGCTAGTTCAACATTAGGATGAGTTTTTATAATTAGGTTTAAAATTTAGAAATATAGAAAAAAAGAATGTTATGCCTTTCCAAAACTCTTTGTTATTGAAATTCTTTCTTTGAACTTTGGATTGTAGTTTCATAATCCTTGAACCCTAAACCCTAAATGTCAATAGGTTTTGTGAAAGTGAAAAAAATTGAATATGTCATTTCTAAGAACAGGGTAAAAGATCAAGAATTAGTGTGAGGGTTTTTGTCAAAGAACCAGAATAATCTAAAGAACTCAATAGGATATTTGATAAAGACCCAAGATTGTATACCCGCCTTCAAATGCATTGAACCCCCCAACCCGCCTCACACCTGTTGCTCACTTATATTTTAAAAACCCGGACCTGACCTGTTATTTGAAATTTCTAATATCCATAGACCCGGACCCGTTGCAGATTTTTGAAAAAAGAAATCTGAAACCTGGACCCGACTATTATCAAAAAAAATTACATACCCGCCCCACACTGGTTTGTACTGGTATTTTCCATGGTGGCAGAATGTGTAACAACATTCGAAGCCATAATAGTGGAACCCCCTGAATGCGAAACGGAACCATTGCTGCCGCAACGCCCTGCCCAAAACGCTCAGTTCCATAACAAACCACCACGTGCCACACCCTCATTGGTCGAACTGTGCGCGGGGAAGTTCCGTTTCCCGCCCTCTTCTTCGTCTTCTTGTCGTTGCGTCTCGGTTCGATTCTTCTTCTCCTCAGAGCGATACCAAATCTGCAGTGTAAACTCGCGATTTTCTAGAATTCGGGGGCCTTTTTTTTCTGCAGATCGAAACAGAAATAGCGCACGGATCCTCTCATTATTCTGCCATTCTTTTTGCATCGGTAGAAACCAGGGATCTATCTATCAACTAGTTTTGTAAGAGAAAGAATTGCTGTAGCAACATACAGCTTGATCGACTTGGATCCAGCCGCTTGTCGAGAAGCGGCGGCATCGTGAAATTGCGGACATTGTGTATATTTTCCAAGAGGACATTTGACATCGTCGTAGATTGAGGAGGAGGGGTGGGCAGGGGCCGCGGCAAGTAATACTTTGTAGTTTTAGAATGGGAGGTCCGCCGGTGGACTGTTTCCGTAACCCTGTTGGCGCTGTCAGGGTTTTGTTCGACAAGGCCTGCCGTGCGGCGACGTCGCCGGCGGACTTCACTCGCTCTGACTGGGGTGTCAAGGAACTCTTCGAGTCCTATTTGTTCGGCCGCAATGTCCATTGCAAGGTCGCAACTCAACTTTCTCCTTTTTATTGTCCACTTTTATTCTATAGTGGCATCTTGTTAGTAATCGTCATACTCTTACCCTCTACATGGCTTCCTCAAGCGGATTCGGAGGATTCTATCGGCGAGTCTCGCAACAGGCCTGGTGTGTTTTCTGCGTTGGACATGTCTTTTGACTCGGAATTGCTGGTTGTCACGGAGACAGCAGGTACCTGAGATCAACTCGGTGCAACTGGACTCCCTACCCGTCAATTCGCTTGTCAGGTTTCGCGGCATGGTACACTTCTCCTTCACTTGCCTAATTCCGGTCTTATCAGGATCTTGAAGAGCCTAAGAAATTCGTTCTTTACACTGCACACATTAATATTTCAGGGACATTGAAGTGCATCCATCGTCTTATACTTGTAAGGATGATCCGTTGCACGCCACCAATCAAGCTCTTTTGCTTCAGTAGGTTTGAATGTGGAGGAAGTTTGTTTAATCAGCTCATCTGCTTGGGATTTGTACTCTCTCTTTTTCTATAGAAAGATGATGACGAAGGCCCTCCACCTTTTCATATGTCACAGGTGCAAGACATGTTTGATGTGGAATACTACATTGGGGCTTACAAGGTTTCTATTGCTGGAGCCATTTTTCACTTAAATCAAGTTCCAATCTCTCTTGCCTATGTTATCTCCCACGGGATCATCTTCATGCTGTTTAATCACAAAGGCTGTAGAGAGGCTTACTGCTGGAATGAAAAAAACTCCCTGAATTGTAATTTCTCTCATTGATTGCTTGCACATTCTGCTGTTTTTCTAAATTTTAAAAGATCTATTTTAATATGCAATTCTGTGCTCTAGTGAATTTGAACAAAACAGTTTCAGTCTAACTTTGCAAGCATTGGATTCTGATTGTCCAAGCTATTATCAGACCTAGAGCATTGTGAAATTGGCAAACTCAGTAGACCTTACGTCAACCTGCAGCACATGTAATCAAGGTTTTGTTTCAACAGGAAGGTGGGGACTGGCACACGACCAAGTACATGGATGTAGCTGATGTGCCAACAGGGCAGGATACAGAACCACAAATGTGGGATCGTCGTCTTCTCTACTGTGTACCTGTATGGCCACCCTTCACACACTGATGCGTTGGCCTTCCAGCATTCCTAAGTTATAGAGTTTTTTGCGTGAGGGCACAATATATTTAGAATTTTATTGTTTGTGGGTTCTTCAGGTTCCAGGTGAGAATGAGTGGGTGAAGGAAGCATTTTCGCCAACAGATGGGCTGGGTGCAACAGCTTCTATTAGACCTCTGGTTGCAGTACAAGGTGAAAAAAGACCACGAGATGCAGAAGGTGCTGAGGTGTGTTCTGTTCATTCTCAAGAATGTTGGAGAACATGCAATTGGCATTATGGCTTGTAGCTTGTATCTGTATTCTCACATTGTTAGTACAAGTAGTTAAACCTCAGTATGTTATTGTATGTTCTGAAAATTTCCACATTCCTTGTCACAGGATATGGATGCAACTATGGCATGTGCAGATGAACTTATCGACAATAAGCGAATGGTACTTCTTCTATACCGTCACTGAAAGTACTTTGCATGAAGTGAGTTCATCAGGAACTCATTGCTTCACTGGGTTGCAGTTGTCAAGGTTTGATGAATTGCCACTGAGCTGCTGTTTTGTGATCAGAGAGAAGATGCCAGCTCATCTGCAACAAGTACATCACAAGAGGTGTCTGCTGCAGCTGTGCATACATTGGACCTAAATATGCCACTAAATGCTGTTGGTGGAAACAAGCTGGTTCCATGTCTTGTCAAGGTAGCCCTCCAGATTCCCACACCCAGATTTTTTCTGAAAGCCTAGTTATCATTGAAGGCTCCATCTATATTCTCTCCAATGGTGGACATGATACAACTGAGGTTGAATCATGAATGGGTGCTCTCCTTGCATTGGAAGCCCTGTATATGATGACATTGGTGTTCTATTCATTGTATCATGCTCTCAAAGTTCTCCATGTGGCTTCTCTCTTCTCTTCCTCTATCCTTTTTTTGTTGTTCTTTTATTTTATTCTGTTTTGTGTTCCTCTTTCTCTTTGATTTCATTGGCATCTCTTTCTCTTTTATATGTTGAGCTAGCCAGCATCTGGTTAACACATGACATTGACCTCCACCTGCTGCTGTGAGAGCTGTTGGTGTCAGTGGGGATGGTATGGTAGCCAGTCATTACCATACATGTTGCTGCTGAAGATCACTGAAGATGTATGACTGTCACTTTTACTCAAATAAATCTTAGTCTTTTCTCTGTTTTTAGGGTTGAATCTTTTTTCTTTATTTTCCCTCGTCCACTGATATGTTGTAAGGTCTGAAGGAATTGCAGAGTCTTAGGACATTGTCCTGGAAATTTGATGACCTTGTCCCTTCTTACTAATTCTTATTCAGTGGACTTGTTCTGTTTCAAGTCATTTTTGGTTCTTCTTCTGTGTACTATTAACAGTAATTGGGGTTCTAAGCTTGCAACGTACACCATGGGTTTGCAGCTTTTACATAATCTGCAATCTGGCAGGTCTATGATGGTCTAGATGCAGACATTAAGCTTAATGACATTGTGGAGTTCTTTGGGGTCCTCACCTTTGACCCGGAATTATCAGCTGTTGGATTTCCTCAAGCCAATGGAGCAAACATTGATGCTGAGTTTGAGTCTGCTTTTATTGAAGATCATGTCTCTGTCTTGCTGCCTGCAAGCAAGGTAAGACAAAAGATCATCAATATAATGCCAATGATAGATATGAACTCTTAATCTGGAGAAAAATGATTTAACTCACTAATGGCATATATACAAAGGCAAGCTGGTTCCTTGTGGGTGTCTGTTAGTTGTACTTACTATTGCATACACTCATTCTCTCTTTAGTTTAAGCATTAACTGATCAACTTATTGTGCACAGGTGCCACGCTTGCAATGTATTACTCTTCGAAAGATATCTCAGCAAACCCTTATTTCAACATTGCCCACTCTCCACCCTGGTGTTCCTGTAAGTCTTTTACCCCTGTCCAATGTTACCTCTCTGCTTGCCTGTTGTAAACATTCAGATGAGCACATGCACAGGTCAGATGAAGCAATCTTATCAATATGTAGTGCACCCTTTTGAAGAGCTTTAGTGACCTGGTACTGAACTTCTAAAGATTTCCTTGGATAGGCATGTATGCTGAGAGTTGCATTGGTCCATGCCAGGTACCACTGCCAGCTATAGAGCAAATTAGACAATCTCTTTTGGACTGCTTAAGGAATGTCATTGGGGGTGACTCTCTTGCTGCTGAGTATATGCTCTTACATTTGCTCTCCCAGGTATCATCTTGGCCCTTACAAGTTAACAGAGAAAATGGTGTCTTCCCAGTTTGGGACCTATTAGCAATCTTTCATTCCATCTTTGCACTACCTGTATAATCATGTCATCAAGCTTAGAAAAGATCCTGAAAGACTCTCATTCTGATTTGGTGTTCCCCTTCCATTTCAAAATGCAAACAATCCAAAACCTTATCATGATTTCACAGGTGCATACACGAGTTGACTCAATGGCACTTGGAAAGCTGTCCCTCAACCTTACAGGCTGCAACCCAGGAGTGCAGGGTGCTCCATCGCCCTTGGCTGTTTCAGCCTCAAAGACCATAGCAAAGTTGTTGCCACGATCACATCTTATGCCCCTCTCCCTCCATTCTTTGAATTTGGCATCCATTGCTCCTCGGAAAGATTATGCTGCCAACAGGTCAGATCATAATTTCTACCTTCTTTCTTCTTCATGCCACCAGTTCCATTCTGGTGACTCAGATTTGATCAGTGTGATGCAGGCTCATGACAGGGATGCTGCAATTAGCTGAAGGAACACACTTAACACTTGATGAGACAGCTTTGGAAGCTGGCACCCTCAATGCCACTGGTATCCAAAACCTGGCAAGCTTAAAGCATCTACTGGAATGGCAAAAGGTGATACTAATTGCTTTTGTCAATGCACAAATCTAGGTTACAGGTTCCAGGGTCAAGGTGATCACTGACTACTTTTGAAATGATATAGGTGGAATATGACTTCCAGTTCTACAAGATGGAGATGCCAGCTGATTTGCCAGTATTGATTCTTTCTCAGGTATAGGCCATTTCTTCACATCTTACCCATCTGATGGTCAGTGTTCAAGAAAAGGGTTGGCTCATACACACTCTGGATGTGCAATCATGCAACAGGCGAAATCTCGGATGCTCCCAGCAGATGCTGTTGTCCCCCTCATGTCAACTGCAACCCCTGCTTGTTCAACTCCTGATGAATTGGATTTTGCAAAGTGGCGCCTGTACCTTACAATGGCAAGAGACATGGAGCATACCTTACAGCCTTCTATTCTGAAGGTAATATACTACTTGAGCGAGCTCCCAGGAAGGTAGTCACCTTACAGCCTTCTATTTTGAAGGTAATATACCACTTGAGTGAGCTCCCAGAAAGGTAGTCACCATAAGTTTGCCACCTTCTCTGCAGATCAGTGCTTTCCTCAAAATCCTCTTCTTTGTTCCAATATGGATGTGAGCTCTCTGGCCATAACTATAGGCAGTAGATCCCTCTTAGGAGGGTTTCCTTCATACAGGTGAAGCATGTTCACTAATAGAGTCCCAAATTGTGTTAATACTGGCAGACTGTGGAGGATGATCTTGTGGCAGCTAGGCAAGAAGATCGAACTTTAGGCCCAGAGACCTTCCACAGGTACAAAAGCAAACCTTCACATCATTTGTTGTTTGGCCTTTGCTATAATTGGGATTCTTGTCAGGGAGACAAACAACGAGCAAAATGAAAGTAGGCATGAGATTAGTGGTGCTGTTTGTTGATGAAGATGTTATGGTTTCTAGGTGGTTAACAATGGCAAGGTTGATGGCTGTGAGCTACATGGAACCGACACTGCTGCCTGAACGCTGGCGCATGGTGCGTGATCTGGAGTTCCGTTGTGCAGAACGACTGCGCTGTTGTTAGTGCATATTTGGAGTGGGAGATATGGACATTAGATTTCTGGATACATGTATCTGATATGGAACATTGTATGGTATTCATACACCTTCAAGCTCTGCACTTGGTATACTGAAACTTCCTTCGTTTCTGTACCCTGGTGACTATATCAATAAGGTGACTCAGTTTTTGTAGGAACCTTCTACCACAAACCCTTCCAGAACTACCTTGAACCATTTACAATGATGCATAAGTAGCATCATATTATTCTGGCAAAAGAGTTGTCAGGAATCTGAGGATGAACTTCAAGGCATCTGTGAAATATGCACACTGCTGTTGCAACCCTTAGCCACAACTAAACAAATGAACTAGCTAAGTTGGTTACATATCATTCGTTACCATGGGCAGAGTTTCCCCCATTTCTCAGAGGTGTAACACGGCCTTGGGTCCTGTATCGCACCCTATGTTACTTGTGGTGACAAGAAAAAACTCTGAAACTAACTGCCTTGGTAGATCTGTGTGGACAGTTCAATCAACAAGATACAGAGATGGTTCTTATTCCTCCCCGGTGACCTTAGCCTGCATCATGCAGCAGATTCTATGTTGTATTGAGCAGGAAGTTTTTTGTGGCGAATTTTCGCCACCTGGCGACAGGAAAAAAGGGCTGGCGAATCCAACAAACGGATTTTTGAGAATTTTCTTAAAAAATTCGCCATCTCGATTAAAAAAGTTAGAAGTCGCCAGATTTAGACAGTGTGTTCCATTATGTCGTCAAAACTAGGCAGGATTTCAGAAAAGATCTACTAGTCAACCAGGACAGTCGCCATTTATTGCTAATTAATGCTGGGGATCCTCGCCAGTACACCTACTTGAGAAATATGAAAAGAAAGAGCCTGGTATTGAGTATTCAGTCTTAAAGCCTTAAACCCTAAAACCTAATCTTGAGTTCCAAAGAGCTTCTTCTACCTCAGAAATATGCATCTTGTACTCAAAGGGTGAATCATCCTTCAAAAGGAAAGCATCAATTTCCTTTCGCGCGGTCACTGGCTTTGGGGATAGGGATCAAGGAAAAGAGGAACCACAAAATTTGTATGATAATTAGAAAGCATTAAAAGAGGGAGGGAGAAATAAAAGGTACACTTTCTGTGCAAATTGGAACAGTATATTTTCGTGAAACAAATACTTAGATTTGAGATTTCATGGTATGCAATTCTTTGTCTTGAGAAACCAATTCTTTAGTTTGTGATTTCATGTCCCTTGAAAAAATTGGGCTTTTTCCCACTTAATCATAACATGTTGTTCATGTACGAGTGGATATTGTCCTTGACATTGTCATTTTGCCATTTTTCATGTTTAACAGAAAAGTATACTAACAGGAAAGCCTGAAATACAAGTCACCACATATACAAGATCTCGTTCGTAAATTTGAGTAAATTCAGCCCTTCCATGCATTCATTTTACTCTCTTGCTTCCCTACTCGCTGTAGGAACAACCCAACTTTACAAGGGTTGCAATTAACGTCATCAACAAGGATTGTGTGAATTGCATTGTATGTATGGTTTTGCTTCTTCTAAGTGATAACAAGTTATTCAATGCCCAACATATTCATGCACATACCAAAATAAAACAAGTAAACATCATGTTACCACTAACTAAATTTTGCATGGATGCATGGACCGTGTTCAGCAGGTATGACAAGACCACACGTAATACTATCTCTTGGACTGCCATGGTTGGAGGCTATTCCATGCACCTTTGCATGGCTAATCACAGATCTCTAAATTGGTAAAATGGATTCAAGTGTACACAGTGATCTCAACGTGGGTACCATCAGGCTAACATTGATTGCACAAACATGTAAACCTACTTCAAGCAGAACATGGTGCCTACAGCAACTCCAACAGTGCTTTTTGACAGTTATATAAGTGACCTGCATCAACAACAACAGTTCACAAACGATACCAAAGCTCTTCAAAGCAGCTTCTGAATAGTCAAACAATCATTCAACCTGATGAAGTCAAAATTGTGAACTTGGGCTGAATGAACAAATTGACTTTTGCGATGCCCAAATATACTGGCCAGGAAAAGGGCCTCCAAGTCTCCAAGTTGGTGACCAGTCCAGGGCTGTGGTTATGAGCTACTTTCATTCACCGTTTGCATCCTCAGCTTCATCAGTTGTGTCTGCTCCAACCTCTTCATAATCCCTTTCCAATGAAGCCAGGTCTTCTCGTGCCTCTGAGAATTCACCTTCTTCCATGCCCTCACCCACATACCAGTGGACAAATGCCCGCTTGCTGTACATCAGGTCAAATTTGTGATTGATACGAGAGAAAACCTCGGCTACAGCTGTGGTGTTACTGATCATGCATACAGCCCGGCGCACCTTTGCAAGATCACCGCCAGGCACTACTGTTGGTGGCTGATGATTGATTCCACACTTGAATCCAGTTGGACACCTGCGATTTCACAAGACAATTAAATGCAATGGCTCCATGCTATTGACATCAGTCAACTTCAAAAGAAATCTTTCAATGTATCTTACCAATCTTACTGACATACAAGAACTGGCTATGGAAAGGAACTAGGAAGGTCATCACAACTCTTGTATATGTTCTGGAGAATGACCAGTAAACAATTTACCAGTCAACGAATTGCACAGCACGTCGACTCTTAATGGTTGCTACAGCTGCTTGGACATCCTTGGGAGTGAGATCACCCCGAAACATCATGCAACAAGCCATGTATTTGCCATGGCGTGGGTCACACTTGGCCATCATGGACGCTGGATCGAAAACACTGCTTGTGATTTCCGCAACAGAGAGGTTCTCATGGTAGGCTTTCTCGGCAGAGATAACAGGGGCATACGAGGACAGCATAAAATGTATTCTTGGATAAGGAACAAGGTTTGTTTGAAACTCTGTTATGTCAACATTCAGGGCACCACTGAACCTCAGTGATGCAGTCAAGGACGAAATAACTTGCGATACAAGACGATTCAGATTGGTGTATGTTGGCCTGTCAATGTCAAGTGACTTCTTGCAGATATCATAGATGGCTTCATTATCTAGGAGCACAGAAACATCCGTATGCTCAATGAGGGAGTGGGTCGAGAGCACACTATTGTAAGGTTCTACCACAGCTGTTGACACCTGCCAACACATACCAAAAAAATCCATAGCTGAGAAATTTTCAAGCTCAAAACAGTATGTGGAACACTTGGCCACTTAATTCACTGCCAGAATACACAGGAGCCTATATGATGAAACAGAAGACTTGGCTTGCATCAATAACAGACAATAGACATACCTGTGGGGAAGGATAGATAGTGAAGCCTAATTTGGACTTCTTCCCATAATCAACTGACAACCTTTCGAGCAGCAGGGCACCCAAACCAGAACCTGTTCCACCTCCCACAGCATTGAAGACCAGAAATCCTTGCAAGCCTGAGCAATTGTCTGCCAGTTTTCTAATCCGGTCAAGACAGGATTCCACAACATCTCTTCCAACTGCAAAATCACACCAACAGATATTGTTAGCCTTTCATGCACCCACTAGGTGGGTGAGACACACCAGTCACAACAACACCAGGAAAATGGCAGAGTTTTGAATTCCAGCCTTCAGCACTACAAATGATGGCAATTCTGTGTTCTTAGCTAACTGTTGATGGCAAGAAGGCCACCACAGCAAAAGAACAGAACGAAAAGAGATTGGACCATCCACTTCTGAGCAAAATCATGACACATTTATAACTGCCCCTAAAGATTGCCCTGTGCCATATAACCAAAAGTGCAACAAAGAACGTCACCTGTGTAGTGCCCCCGGGCAAAGTTGTTAGCAGCATCCTCCTTGCCAGAAAGCAGTTGCTCTGGATGGAAAAGTTGACGGTAGGTGCCAGTTCGAACCTCATCAATAACAGTGGGCTCCAAATCTACAAGCAATGCCCGAGGTACATGCTTCCCAGCTCCTGTCTCACTGAAAAATGTGCTGAAAGACTCCATTTCCACACTTCCTTCACCCCTGCAGCCATAAATTCAGGCATTTCATTGAAAAAAAATTCCAAACTGAGAAAAAGGATGACCTAAAACTGTGTTGGGATGCAGGAAAGCCAATGTATGTCTTTGCTCATGCCAATTAAATCAGGCATGGTGCTTCTGTTCTCTTTGAAAACCTTCATGATTTTCTGTTATGAGAAACTTCATATCTACCATATAGCTTAACACATGGATCTCCATAAAAGCTGTCATCCAACACAAAGAAGCAAAAAGTGACCTACTCTTCCGAGTTGCAACACTAATTTCTATTTCAATTTCCGTGTAGAGGAAGCTCGTTTGTAGAATGGAGTTCTACAATCAAGCGCTCACACAGATCCTGAAAACAACCACTACCAGGGCGCATTTCACACTTCACGGCAAGCCGCGAAAAAACACACATCACAGCCTCTAAAGCTCCTTTTAGGAGTCCCCTTCAGTAAATTGAATGAGAATTGGAACTCGACACAAACAGAACGCGGGAGAACTGAGCAAGTGCTCATAGCAGCTATAAGTTCCATGACGCTAAAAGAAACAATCCAGCTATGACAAGAAGCCAGTTGCCTTAACGCGATGAATTCGCCTACTGACATCAAGGAGGAACACCTTGATATCCTCATCCTTACGAACTTTGTTTGTAAGCAAAAGCATGGTGGAACAATCTGAATTAGATTCTCCATGGTACAGCTTGCACCCGCCCATCTGGCCATCGGCGGGTTCGAAGCTTCAACGCCCGTTCCTGGATTTTCAGGAACCAGATTTTGATCCTCCCGCACGGAAGAACTTTCAAGAGGTGTGAGCAGCGGTGATGTGAACGCCGATCGGATCTCTATTTTGTTGGAAGAAGCGGTCTAGAGTCTTATCACGCTTTCTATCTTACACACAGCTTCCTACGTTCGCTGTGAGACAAACTGAGACCTAAACGGAACAACAGCATCTACATGCCCGTAACATCTGGAATTTCTCGACCAAAGGAAAAGGGAGAAAGACCGCCACAAGAAGATTAGGCAAATAAGTAACGAGCGGTTGAAGCTTTTGCAACTTCTTCTCAGTGACGAAGACATCCTGAATCGACAGACAGAGAGGGACACTTCCAAACACGACAAAAACGGCACATGATAAAATATCACGAGTAGCTATATTTCCTTTCCCCTGCGTTCCTATACCAACGCCGTCACACATGATAGATATGAATCCCAGGTTGCAAAACGTTTTCATGGAAGACGACTTATAGGTTGGCACTAGGCTACTTGTCGCAGACACATAGATAATGTCTTGAATTTTTTTTGTAAGAGAGGAAAACAACAGCGAACTATAGTGGGGGATGCAGGAGTCGTTAGAAGAGTACGTGATGAGATTGCCATCGGGCTGAATGCCATGTTCTAGACAGAAGAGCTCCCAGCATGCATTACCGAGTTGGATTCCCGCTTGTCCAACGTGAACACAGATTATTTCTCTCATTCCTGTTCTTCTTCCTAGAGCGACAGAGCAAAACAAAACAAAAGAAACCAAATAAACTCCGAAACAAATTAGCCTCGATTTCGCAAACACGCTGCAGAGATCCGGTGAGGAGGACTAGTACGAGAGATCGAAGAACGCGATGGCGGCGAAGAAGTTCGTGCGTCGATTCCGGCTGTGTTTCTTTTGTTCGTTTGTTTTCAGAACACTAGCGTTCTTCAGCCGCTGCTGCGTCGTCGTGTCTCCCATCTGCTTTTACCATTCTTACTCTTACCCCAACCCAATAGTCCCGTTTGCGCTAAAAAGATACCATTGGAGGGTTAAAACCGAGTTCACCTAGGGCCTAGTCACTAAGACTGGCGACTGTCGGTCATTTTTTTTGGCACCTTCTTTATCTTTATTTTCATAAGACACTTATTAAAAAAAAATTATAACCCCCCTTTTTTTGTTTCTAGTTCATTCGGACCCTTTTTTTCCTCAAAGAAAACTTGACTGGGTCCAGTGTTTTGTTTTTTTTTTTTTCGAAATTTGTGAAGTAGGAGGGTAAGTTGGCCATCATGCCGAAGAGGACTTCAGGTGAAAGGGGGAAATAGAAAACTTTAGGATTCCTCTTATAATTTAATGACTTATTGAAAGCTATTCTCACCAAATTGTGAAGATTCACCCAAAAAAAAACCATTGGATTGAGTATAATATTTACTTGTTCCATTGTTGGTATATTATCTGTTTTTCAGCCTTGCCTAGCAAGACAAGGATATTGTGTTTAAATTCATTGTCGAGTATAGTAGCTTAAGGGATTTTGTACCCTACTTAATAGGTCTATTTTTATATGAGGATTTTTTGAAAGATTATATTTTGGCTTGTGTTCAAACTTGAGATTAGTTCTAAAGTTATAATATCTTTTTAAAAAATTTAATAGGATTTTTTAAAGATTATATTTTTGCATGGTGAAATATTTGAGTTTCCATAATTCTTCTTTTGCCTTAAGATGCTTTTTAATGTAAATGGCAAGGCGACAGAGTGACACACCCTTTGTTTGATCTTATTTTTCAACCAAGTTCCATGGGACTAACTTTAAGCCCAAGTGACTCCACACCTGCCAATGCACCAATCAAGAAAAACCCATTATGGGGTTCATTCATGGATGAAACCCATTCTGCCTATGAATGTTTTTCTCAGCTCTATCTGCGTATTCCTCTTACCTCTACTTTCCATCCCCTTTGTTGTCATCACCCAAACTTCGACCCACCATCCCTGAAGCTCCAATATGGCTTAACACCCTTACAACTTTTCTTCTTTCATTTCCCCTCTTTTTAATTTTGAAATTTTGTTTTGTTGGTTTGCAAATAAGAAGAACAAGCACCAAACTAGAAAAGAAGAAGCCTTAGGAGAAGAAACAGTAGGTAGAATGGCACCCCACTCCCCTTTCTTTTCCTTTTTCATTTTTATGTTTCCGGTTTGTGGAGAAAAAACAGATAAAGAAGATGAAATGTTGAAACCCAGTAAACTTCATTAAAAAAAGCACCCAGCAAAGGGGGAAAGGATCAACAAAGACAAAGGACCCAAGTTCAAACTAGAAGTGCCAAAATTCAAAGCGGGTCACAAATGGGCAAAGGAACATATTATGTTCCAGAGCCTTCACCAGTTGCAGGAAGCATATCAGAGGAAAAGGGAAGAAAACCTAAAAGTATAGTAAGCCTAGGAAAACCCTCACATGTAATGATGACACATTCCAAAATTAAAATGCCTTATGATTTCTGCAAGGCTATTAACATTCTCTGCTTATAAAAGGCATGTAGAACTACCAAAGGAGGGTTATTGGTGCCATTTGTAAACCATATCATGCTACACATCGATGAAAAAAGTTGTTTGTTTGTTGGTGTAGGCACCCAAAAATCTCAATGGCAAGAGGAAAAATGCATTTTGTTGCATGCCAATTGTGATAAAATTCTTCCTTTGCTTGAATCACCACCCCGCAAGATGAAATAACTTGAGAGACCAAATTTACTTAGGTGAGATTGGTGATGACAGCATTTGCCAAAATGCAAATGTCAACAATCAATAACATGATGTTAACTCTCCAATGAAGAGACTTAACAAAAGGGCATGGAAGGAGATGGGTTTGTTCATGCAAAACATGGAACCTTGCATTTTTCTCAATGAAAGCCAAAGCATTTCAAATCGCATTGTGGGATGTAGTCCATTTCCCACCATGGTGGCAATGAAAAAAGTGAGTCCCTATTTCAAAAGGACATTTAGTGTAAAGTTTGGGATTTATGTGAGTGAAATGACCATTTTTAAAGGGTATTGAATAATTGTTCAACTTATTATTTATCATTTTATTATTATTTAATTTTTAATATATACATATTAAAGTCACCCTATATTAATTATAATTCATTATTTCAAATTTTTATATATTTTATATTATAATGAAATTGATTATTTGAATGAAATGTAATTTTTTAAATTAATTAATTAATTAATTTTATCCAACAACCAATATATTGCACCTTATTTTTTAATCACGTAATTTTTACTTTTTTTTACTAGTGTCCTCCTTGAATCCCTACAAGATTTAAAGGTTGATGACAAATGCAATAGGTCTACCCCAAGAGCTAACAAATGGGGAACCCAACTTAGTGTGTAATGTAAAAGAAAAATATTAAATGATAGGCAAAAAGATGAAATGATTAAGCAATCAAAAAGTTAAGCACCTTCCCCTCGGCACACACAAGATTTCAAATGAGCACAATGTGAATCAAAAATCATGTTAGGAATGATATTGGAGAAAGAATGGTTCTACAATTCATTTGAAATGCTTTCATAAAGCCAATCTAATCCCCCCTTCAACAAATTGCATGAAAAGAGGAACACATGTGGATACATCTAAGGAAAGAGCTCCTACACTAACTTCAAATGGTCTTGGAAGGGGAGTCGATTGGAATTACTAGCACCTATTGTCTCCAATAAGAATTAGTGATGATCTAATAGGGATATAGCAACGATGATAAATGTAGTAAATGTTCAAGTCACTAGATAAGCCATTGGCACAATGAATTTTATGGAAATTAAACTCATCCCCATGAAAAATGGAGAAAAAAACTTGTCAATGCATTAATGGGGCCTAATGCAATTAAAAAACTTGAGCCCAAAAGTTTCCTAAAAACTTGGATGAAGCTCAAGTCAAAGGAGGCAAGCTGATGCTGAAAGACTAATTTTAAAAAAAACAATGAAATAAATAAAAAGCTTCAAGAGGATCCGAAAAGTAATTTAAATATCCTTTAACCTTAAAAAGGCTTATGCATGACAAACATCCTTGATTAATTTATCTTGCACAAAAAAAAAAAAAAAAAAAAGCAAACCCGAATGGAATGCCCAAAACTTTAATGTTGTCCAACATGCAACAAAAATCACTAAGAAGAGAAAAACCAGAAGACAAACCAAAAAGTGTCCAGGCTGAACACTTATGAGAAAAGACCTTGGAGATGAAATAGTTTTTTTTCTCTTTTCCTTATATATATATATTTCCTTTTGGTTTGTGAAGAAGAAACAGACACATAAGAGAAGTGATTTCTTCTTTTTTTTCTTTTTTCCTTGTTGAGTTGGCTTGCCAAGAAAAACATTTGTAGCTGTAAAAGAAACTTTCCATTTTCATTAGTTTTTTGGATTTTATTTAGGTTTGAGATGATGAAAAGAAGCATAAACAATTTTTTCTTCTTTTCATGCATGTCATTCTGTGTTTTGAAACTTTTTTTTTGGTTTGGTTTATGAACAAGAATAAGTAACTATTAAGAAGAAGACCGGTGGCCCTTCCTGTTTTTCATTTTTTTGAGGTTTATGAGAAGAAGAAGAATAAGAGGTTCGCTTTACGCTAGGAGTCAAGGCTGAAATAGAAAAAAACTTTTCAATCTGCCCCAAGTACTAATAAATGCTGAACTTTATGGCCTTGTATTGGCCCCAAGGCTGAAAAAAAAAATGATACCATCAAATTTGAGAGGCCGATTTGCAACCCTTGGGGCCAATGTTCCAGCATTTATTAATATTCTGACGTCAATGTTCTAGCATTTATGAGTAAGTTGGGGCCAATTTGCAACCCCAAAATGCTCAAAGTTAGTCCCAAGATTTTCAGCCCTAAAACAAATAAACAAAAAGCAAGGGAAAAGAAAAACAATTATTAAATCTTCTAAGTTTTCAATTTTTTTGGTTGCTTGTATTAATCCTTCTTTGTGTAATTTTTATGTAGGAGTGACAGGGTATCATGGATGCAAAAGCTCAAGAGGTTGAAAGGTATTGCATGCATTGTCCAAAAAAACCAGTGGACTTTTTATGGCTCCCATGTGAATATTGCAAGATTGACCCAAAAAACCAATGTGTATTGTTGCCCCACATGCAAATATGGTAACCTAAACCCCAACAAACGAAATCATATTTGGTGATTCGCATGATGCAAGGTCAGCCACATTGCATATGTGGTTTTTTGAGGTTTAGGTTGCAATATTTGCATGTGAGACAACAATACACATTGGATTGTTTGGGTAGATCTTGCAATACCTACATGGGAACCATAAAATGTCCATCAGTTTTTTGGATGGTCCATGCAATTCTCACATGTGAGGCACACAATTTGCATCTACAGCAATGGGGGAAAAGACAAGAAGGCAAATAAAAAGAAAAATCATTGAGAAATAAAAAATAATCAATTAAAAGAAGAAGGAAAAGAATTTTTTTAAATAATTAAAAGAGAATAAATTTTTTTTATAAATTACATAAGCCATTCAAACCCTTGCATGCAATACCTACATGTGGGGTACATCTGAAAATAAACTAAGGGACTTGAACTAAGGGTACCTCACATTTATCCAATACCCTAATTTGGATGTAACCTTAACCACCAAAGAAAAAGAAGGTTGATTGCAATATCTGCATTTTGACTACAAACTCTAAACAACAATGTCCAAATGTCTAAAGCAATGAATACCCACATATGGAACATTGTCATGCCTATAATACTTACATATTGGGTTGATTAAGTCCACAATGAATTTGAGCCACTGGAAATTTTCTTCCAAAATTCAACATAAGGTTAATTTTAATTAATAGTGAAAATATAAAACATCATAAATGTTTGTTGCCTCCCTAATCCTAAATCTACTTTCTATTACTTAATTAAATTAGACATATCATTAAGTTTTAAACCTATTGCTGAATGAAATTAAGTACATCATGTAAAATGGAGGTGAAAGATTGAAACCAATGGAACCAATGCAATTACAAAACTTGAATTCAAGGCTGGCACAATATCCTCATCTGAGGCTCATATACAAAATAAAATAGTTGTCAACAAGTTTTTTGCAATTATACTTACATTTCTTGCAATATTTTCATTGGTCAATATTGGTGTCATGTAATTGCTTACTAGGTAAGAGAGTAGGTTGTGACTTGTTCTTTTGCATTTTTCAACTTTTTCACCAACCCAGGTGCATGATATCAATACTACCTTACCCTAAGGTCAGTTTCATCAAAATAGTGAAATGAAATTTTGTGGAAATATGAAGTTAACTAAGATTGAAAAATATTATTATTATTATCATAATTATCATAGGCTACAATCTGAATAATTTCACTACACATATCACAATATTATAGTAGATCATGAAAAAAAAATCAAAATCAAAATTAAGAATTCATTTTTTGAAGGAAACCAATTGGTTTTGTCAATGTGGAAACTGACCCTAGGGTAGGGTATGTGGTTCTGTTTCCCAATCCCCTGGGTACCTGAAAAAGTAATAAATATAAAAATTGGTTGTCCTTACTCTAGGCTCACTTAGCTCTAGGCTCACTTAGGAAATTGTGATATTTTACAATTTTTTGATTTGGAAAAAGTAGCAAACTCTTTCAGGAAAAATATATTTTAAGCTTTAAAAAACAGGTTTTTCCAAGCTTTTCTGAAGAACAATTTCAAGAAATGGCAAAATTTTGCAACAGAAAAATCAGATGATCATTTTGTAATATGAGTTAATTTTGGACAAGTGGTAATCACAACCAATTCAATCAATTTGTACATAGTTATTAGGGTTCCAATTCCAACCAAAATGGATATGGAATAACAAGTGTTGATGATGAGACCCTGCCAATCATAAATAAACCAAAGCACCGAAAAAAAAAAATGGGGAATACAAGGAACAAAATGGAAGGACCCACATTGAAGAAGACAAAAAAAAACCACCTAAGAGGGCAAACCACAACAGGAACATCAAGTTCCCGAAACCCCTCCTGTCGCGAGAAGCATATAAAAAAAGAAAGGGAAGTGAGTACTTTTCATAAACAAGTACATTTATGAATGTTTTCATGAATAATTTCAGCTTGGATGTGGCCTGTTTCACCAAAAATATTTATTGGCATTTATTTGTATGGCACTTTTAGGCACTGGGTGTTTTTGCCAGCTACACCAAAATAAAGGACATTAAAGGTTATGTGTAAGGGAAAACCCCAAGGAAGGCAGAGTTGGGGGGCTGCCGGGGTGGGTGTTCCCAAAATTGTTGTCTAGCCCCACATTTTGGCAATGTCACCCAACCCCGGGCTTTAACCCATCATAAGGTTTTTGCTTAGGTTACCATGAACCTAAACATAAGTAGATCTCAAGACAAACAAGGGGGAGGAGAGTTCTTAGTTCTTCAGCCTACTCCTTAAGAGTAGAAGAGGGCGTTTTACTCCCAATCTTAAGTAGTAATAAGTGTAATATCCCTGCTATTTTCTAAGAGGGATATTCACAAATGTAAGGTGCCCTCCAAATATACTAGGACATTAGTATATATTAGGAGTGCTTTATGAGTTCCATATATAAGCAATTTGTTTCCTTGCACTAGATTTGCAATGTTTCATTAAAAGATTGAAAGGGTGTGAATGAAATTTCATGTGTTGTCCAAATTAGAACTGAAGATCCAAATTTTTTAATCTAAATAAGTTAGCAAAAATCACCATATGACTCTCTCTTCCTCTCTCTCTATCTCTCTCTCTCACACACCCATTTCTTTTTCTTGTAAAGCAACTTAGCATATTTACAGCACAAGGATGACGAGGATGTTCAGCTGCATGGAAGAAGTTGAGGCTGGTGAGTGAGTGAGTGAGTATTGAAAGTTTCTTCACCTTGGTGGCAAATTGTAATGATTGTGCAGCCATGTGAGCTTCGGTGGAGGTTCTGTCTAGTTTGGGGATGATAGGGTCCACTCTGCAGCTGTGTTGTGTCCCTAATGAACCCCAACCTCCCCCAGCCCAGCCAAAAACCCGTGCTCTCCAGCTGTGTATTTGTAAACTCCCTTCAATAAGTTGAGGCTGGTGACTGAGGCTTGGAATGGGTTTACCTTAGTTGCAATGAGTGTCAGCCTCATCTAACCTCCAGTGGTGATCTTTTAGTTACTATGAGTGTCAGTCCATCTAAGTTCCAGTGGTGATCTTTTCTAGTTTTGGTAGGGGGCTGGCACCAGGTCCACCCAATTACTTTGTCCCTGATAAAACCCGACCACTCCAGCATTGCAATGACATGGACAGATAGACTGGGAATGGATCTTTGGAACAGATGATCACCAACTGTCTTCTGACTTCGTACTACCCAACATTCTACTTTTCCAATTTCTAGAACACAGTATAGGGACTCTTATGGATTGTTCTGCAAAGAAGAATGCATCAGTGTATCTGTTGCAGAAACAAAAAGCTTTGCTATCAAGGCAAGGCAAATGGAAAATAAAAAACTAGATTAGCAACTTTGATTGCTTGTCTTTCAGGTTCTCGCAACAATCCGACTTGGGAACGGGGTAACTACCTTGAACTCCAAACGAATGATCGTAGGGTAGGCTAGCTAGGCCACATGTTTATTGGTAGCGGGATTCTCCAAAAAGTGAAAGCGCGATGATAAATGATCGTGATATGCCCACTTGGAGACTCATAACTTTGAAAAAAAAATTGGGCGCGAGTGCAGCAAAAATATGGGCAGCAAAAGGGCGCATATGCCCGGACAAATGGGGGGCCTGAGTCCGATAAGGACAACACACCACTTCAAGCGCACCTATGTCTCGACATCAATAGAGTATTCAGTGGAACCAGTGAACCACGCATCTGCCCGTTGGTGCGTGGGGCAGAGGGCTCATAGTACTTGCTTACTTAAAAGGGCGCAGCCTCAAATATTTTCAAATTATTTTGCAGCGATTTCTTTTCTTGCCAGAGGGAAAATGCTGAGGTCGGTAGAAGGGAAGAGGCCTAAGTCGGCAGATGCCGCTCGCTAGAGGCAAAAAAAAAGTTTTTTTTTCGCTTCTATTTGCCGCGACAACCTAAGGGCGCCGGGTGTAGACCATTTCCGCCACATGTGCACCGTTCTAACCTTTACAGAGTAGACAACCCTGAAATGGGACATTAAGTGAAAAAGGGCGCTATGCCCTCCACAACCCAATCAGTGCCTGAAACAATATGGTGGGACCGAGAACAGTCAAAAGAGAACCAAGCTGAAAGGAATTTAGCCGCTTTTGTACCTTTCAATAGTGAATTTGAAACTTGTATACCTGTCATTCAGCTCAAGTTAGGGTTCCAATCTGTTAATCTTTTCATCTCTGGTAAATCAACTGTTAGGGGCTTGTTTGGTTTGTCCTCATAGGGAGTTACCACAATTCTCAAGACAACCCAATCGATTTTGGAGTGAATCAAATACTGAAAAGAAATCATGTCCAAGTTCAACCACATGCACCCTTCCAAATCAGAGTTTGGGACATCACTAATTATGTATAGCAAATGTCTGGGACAGATGACTGAGCACTTCGTTTTCACAGGTGGAGGCCAAGTCAAGCAACCACATCTTCAACATAAGCATGCACTCAAAACATATGATTAGGTCATTTCAGTCCTATTACCGGGCCAGATGGAAATGATCTTGCACCACAAACGCAGATCAGAGGACATTCAAATGAGATGTGAGCTGTTGTGCCAGCCACAAGGGCAAACAGAGGAAGAGTGTACTCAGAAAGAATTGAGTGAGCTTGGGATTGAGGAATATATGATTCTCAACCCCATGTTCAGGATCATTAAAGAAGTGTTCGAAGTGAGCTGTGAATGCTATAACGATGATTACCCTGTCAATCACATAAGGTTCGAGATTCCAGCTGGGAGCTCAAGAATGAGGATGATGGCATACACTTCACAAAGTTCAGGTAGCTGATTCTTTGGTTTCCAGACTCCACAGATACTACAGTTTCAAGTTTCTCATGTCAGTGCACAAGCCAGAGATTCCTTCACCACAGTTGAAGAAAAGTTTTGTTCTACTCTTGCTTCAATATTGATGTGTTCTTATCAGATTGTTGTCCTCTTGATTCTAGAATTAAAGAGACTTGAGCAGACTTCTGTATGAAACTTAGAAAAGCAATTGCAAAATGGTGTATGAATATTTGGCACAGTGGCATGAATATAGAGCCCATGTTCAAAGTTCCTTTGGAAACTTGGTCATAACAAATCAAAAATAGACAGGGATGAAGAGCTCAAAGTGTTGTCATGCACTTCAACCAATGTCACAAAGTCAACAATACCTCTTGCTAGCAAAGTAATGTTAGTCAAGTCTTATGTTTAAAAGAGACTACTTGAAGCTTGGAATCTGGCACCTATTCAGCAACCCTCATCTGCTTGAATGATCTCTTTACATCTGAATGGATTTCACTCATGTGAAGATGTTGCTGGTCATCTACTGTGAACGTACTCACCTTAATCCTTGGGTGCACCCTGCCTGTTTCTTTGCTTTCATCTCCAACTGTAGCAATGATGTCCCAAAACCCAGCACCAAGACAGGTATCAATAGTAACATACACCACAGCATTTCAAGGGTCCAAAAATGTTTATTTTGCAATGTATCCTCTCATCTCCAAATCACCATGAACTCCACAAGTACCAAGCAAGGCCCTCCAAACAGAAGCATCTGATTCACAGGACATCATCTTGATCAAATTCATTGCATGCACATAGCCAGCCCAGTCAAGGAGGTCAACTATGCAGGTGTAGTGCTCCAGTGTTGCAGAAATTCTGTAAACTGAACTTGTGGATTCAAAGCAGTGCAGGCCCTCATGCACTAGGCCTGCATCACTACAAGCTGACAGAAGAGACACGAATGTGATGTCAGTTTTCTGTATACCTTCTTCACACATCCACCCCAAATGTCCAAGAGCATCCTTAGCATGCCCATGCATTGCACAGCCACCAAGCATAGCAGAAAACCACACATTGTGAAGGCATCCTATTGAACAATCTCTGTGGATCCGCAATGCTCCCACATTTAGAATACATATCAAGTAGGCTAGTGATGACAAAGACTGATGGCTAACCCCTTTGAATAATCTGTTCCCCAATATGCCTGCCCTCTAAGTGCTGCTACATGGCACATGCACTCAGGACTGCCACAAATATGGCAGGGTCTGGCTCTACCCCTTCCCTTTGCATTTGTTTAGACAATGCTGCTGCCTTTTGTCCTTGCACACATTTCACATGTGCCTGAATCATAGCACTCCAGGCAACCATATTCCCTGTGGGCATCCTCTTGAACACTTTCTCTGCATCTTCAACATTCCCACATTTGGTGTACATGTCAATGAGGCTACTACCCATGTAAACATCAGAATGGCTTTAAGTTATGTGTTCATGAATATGCTTTCCATCTTCAGGTGCCACAGCACTGCCACACACATTCAGTAACTCAATGAAAGTGACACCTTCGGGCTGCACCCCCTCCTGTTGCATTTGTCGAGACAATGCTAATGCCTTCTGCCCTTGCCCACATTTCAAATATCCAAAAAGCACCACATTCAACAAGATGACATCAAATGTGGGCATATTTTGAAACAGATTCTGGGCATCACCTATGCTCCCCCATTTCATGTACATGTCAATCAGGGTAATAGCAACACAAACATCAGACTTACAATTGCTCTGAATGATCTGTATATGAACACACTCACCCTCTTCAATTCCTGCTACACTAGTGCATGCTTTCAAGATCCCAACAAAAGTGACAGGGTCCAGCTTGATCCCTTCCAGTTGCACTTGTTGATCCAAATTTGCTAATGCGTCTTGCCATTGCCCACATTTTGCATGCCCAAGAATCATGATATTTGATGAGACCAGATCACGTGTGCACATCTAGTTGAAAATCATCCAAGCATCATCTATGCTCCCACATTTAGCATACATGTCAATAAGACTATTGCCTAAAAACAAATTTGACTCAAACCACTTCAAAAAATCCATTCGTGAGCACACCAACCCTCTTTAAGTGCCACCATACTAGCACATGCATTCAACACCACCACAAAGGTAACAGGATCTGGCTGCACGCATTCAAGTTGAATTTGTTGATAGAGTTTTGATGCCTGCTTTCGTTGCCCACATTTCACATGTCCCGTGATCATAGCACTCCAAGAGACCACAATAAGTTGGCACATCCTAATAAAGACTCTTAGTGCGTTGCATCCCCAATGCTTCCACACTTTGGCATACATGTCAACTAAACTATTACTAACAAAGACATCCAATTCACACCCATTTTGGATAACCTGCTAGTGGACATGCCTTCGTTTTTCAAGTGCTAGTAAACTTGCACATGCCTTGAGCACTTGAACAAAGGTGAAACTATTTGGAAACAATGCCCTCTTGATGTGAAGTACATACGATTTGCATTTTAACTAAATTCATGCAATTTATGATAATGTAATTTTACATAAAATTATGTGATTTTTGTGTATTATACATGATTATTCACCTATGTCATTCAAAGTATTTTTTCGTATGTTTAAATATTTAAAATATTGAATACATATAAATATTGTTCATATTAACCATAACATGAAATTCATGCAATTTTTGTATATATTTATGAAAATTAAATTTCACATAGAATTTATATGAACTTATGAAGCTTGGTAAGTTTGTAATGCAAGATCCCATCATGACAAAGGTAGGTAGCATTTTTACCATTTTTTAATGGCATTTTTTTTAATATCAACTTTGTTTGCTCTCTCCATGCTCATTTTATTTTTCTTTCATGACAGTCTTGACATTTTTCCATGTTCATTATGATTTTCCTTTGTATTGGTCTTGGTTTCTTTCAATGTTCATTTTGGTTTTCCTTCATGACAACCCTTTTCTTTCAATGTGCCATTCATGTTTTTCTTTTTTTTTTTGGGTTCTTTTGCAA